>Ga0307517_10000021_pt1 | contig 189723 bp, 195 predicted proteins | sample 23_EM_MG_FD_194515 | JGI IMG/M metagenome (GOLD analysis project Ga0307517, IMG submission 194515) | Populus trichocarpa ectomycorrhiza microbial communities from riparian zone in the Pacific Northwest, United States - 23_EM | ecosystem: Host-associated > Plants > Roots > Unclassified...
GGCTTTCGTAGGCCGATCGAATTCGGCCTATATGGGCCTAGGCTGTCTTCCGGAGCGGCCTGCCTTAGCCCGGCCTACGGCCTATAGGCCGGCCTACCATCGGCCTGGCCCGTTGGGAACACTGCTTATGATACTTGACTAATTTTAAAGGATATGTTAGTAGATAGTAGGTAGACAGATCCTCAGGCTACCCAGACACCCCCCCCTCCCCCACCTGGACAGATGCTGATTGGTGAGTTTTACACGAGGAAACGAGCAGGTCGGCACAGTAGCCACAGCTCATCTACGGTAGTCAAACCAAGAAAACCTCTTAAAAAAGTTTCATATTTGGGTTTAGCTGTCCATGCGAGGCGATGTCCAGGTGGCCTGAAATGCCATCTATTTGTATCTAACTCAGTTGACAGAGGAACAAGGTCTCAGTATACAGTGTTGATTACCAATTCAAATGATGGATTTGAAAATGGCTAAAAATCTTGTGCAGTTTTTGAATGCCAGGTATAATAATTACGGCTGAAATGTCAATACTAGGAACGAGGTAAATCTGACTGAAAATAACAAAGGATTTAAATAGGGCCTATGCATTAATAAGTGTATAACAGAAGTGCATTCTAGTTCAATATCCGTGACATCTGATAACCTACTTCAGGGAATTTTCCAAACATGGACCATCACCTCTCCCCCCCCAACCGCCACCCAGTTGTGGACTAGGGGTCACCAAAAACTCAAAAACACAACCCTTCCCTATACATATTAAGAGTCGTATGGGGTCAGCAGAACTGGTTTTCCCGTTTTCAACGTCCCCTCTTGGTATTGTACTCGGGTGCAAGGGTAAGTCGGGCGCGGTGGCACAGGTGTGGCGGCAACGCTAGTGCGGTGGGAATTTCAAAAGAGAAAACATTCCCGGTACCCAAAAAAGTTGGAATTTTCTGCAAGCAATATTGTAGGTGTGGCCGGACTTTTTTCCTTCATACAAAAAAGTGCTTACTAATTACGGATAAGTATCTACTTCTGTCCTAGCCTTAAAAATACCCCTGTCGACTACACATTGGGTAAGTTACCATATCCGGGTGTCGCCCGACTTAAGGCACCCCCGAGTACACTAAACCATTACCGAGTCAGGATTTATGAATCACCATCTGTCATAATACAGCTCAATAGGCCGACCTCAACTTATATATAACAAAAGCGAGAGCATTACCCCAGAGGATGCGCACTGCGATCCAAAATTGTTTCAGCTCTTAACAGGATCTGGATACCGAAACCTCTGTTGTCTTAAACAATCTCCGGTTTTCCATCCACCAAAGCATGCTCAATTAGCATGTAGGGACATTTATTCCCAACCTACTACTAGTAGCTAATAGTGCCGTTCACCAAACGTACTGGTTGGATCAGAGAGCGGATCGCCTTATATGATATGTGGATTTTATTCACATCTTGGCCGTGGGTTATCATTTTTACTGCTCCCAAACTTCTAGTATGCAAAGCTAACTTGCTATAATACAGTACTGTGATGTCAAGGACATCTATTATCCCACTCCTCCGATCCCTCCTAATTGTTAGATGCCAATTAAACCCCAGGTCCTGGCTTTATTTCTTATTTCTGGCAAACTAATTTACCTCCCGGGCCTATCGCACTTCCTAGTCTAACACAAAAATCCAGACACAAAAATCCCCATCAAGATTTAACGAAATGTCATTAAAATTCCACACCATGGAATAAGACCATTTGTACAAGGTAAGGATTAAACGAAGGCAACTTTTATTAAACAAAACTGCCAACTATGATATTTAAATTGTGCAGATTACAAACTCTATAACTTAGACCTAACCATACTAAACAAACTTAACATTCGAACAGAAGCCTCCATGCGAACCATAAAAAACAGCGGACGGAAACCAGCAGAGCCGGGGGCGTCTTCCGGACCATGTATATGCATGTGCAGTGCGCGCGATACTTCACTCTCCAGTTCCCAGCTCCCCAACACCTCGAGGGACTATCAGCTCCCTTTTTACATCCTCGTCTACACACTTCCATAGCACGTCTACCAGCTCCTTAAACACCTGTTCGGGGGCATCCAAAGCCCAGATAACGTCCAGATGCTCATATTCCTCGATAACCTTCGTGTGCACAAGTTCGACATCTGGTTCCTTGCCCCTTTCAAAGCGTCTGATGAGCTTCCGGCCATCAACTAGATTATCATTGCCCGCGACCCAGAACGCCATCGGCGGGCAGCGGCCGTCGTACCATGCCCCCCCGCTGGCAGATGGCGACGGCGACAACTCTTCGCACTGATCCTTACTCCTCTCATTCCGTTCCTTTTTCAGCCCCTCCAGTTTTTCCTGCCTCATTACGTCTCCTTCTGCTTGGCCTTCTTCCTCCTCTTCAACTTTGGTAGATAATATGCATTTATGTCTTGCAAAGCACTCACGACCAAGCCACCACCTCATCGCTTCGGCGGAAACATATACGGGTGCGAACTGAAAGAATCTGTCACGGAGGCCCTTATCCCAACGAATGTCACTCCAGCCGAAAAGGAACCAGAACACACGGTATCCCAGCGCGCCGTATATCCGCGCGGGCATAGTAGCGTGCATGAGCATCATGAAAGGGATGAAAGCGTGGATGCCAAAGACCATTCGGAACATGGAGGCAGATATGATCTTCATGAATTTGAAGTAGATTTTATCTATTAGTGGCCCTGCGTATGCTGCGGGCGCAAGTGCGCAGAATACAGATATTTTTGGCCCGATATCTGGGCACTGCTGCTTTGCTAGGGCTACGAAGGTTTGGGTAGTGCCTTGGGAATGGCAGATCAGGGCGAGTTTTGGGAAGCGGGTTATCGAGAGAACATGATCTATTAAGGCGGGGAGATCGATTATCCCCATTTGCTGGATGTTCCAAGCCCACATTCTGGGATCGGAGTAGTGGAGTGTTGTGTGTTTGGGTTTGAAGCCACAGCGGTTGTTTCCAAGCCAGACGTCGTAGCCTCTGTTATTATGTTAGGCCAGAACATCCGGCAAGTTGGGCTCACGGGAACTCACGCCTTGCACAAATAGAATGCTAAGCTATCTTCATCATTGACACAAAAAGCACCAGAACTCTGAAGAAGCCCATGCATAAGCAAAACGGGATATTTCCTCCGCTTCCCATTCGCGCTCTTCCCTCTATCGCCCTTTTCACCAATGTTCTCATCCGGGTAGTGGGGCGGATCGTCCGGATCATATATATGTTGCATCGTGATCAAGAACCCATCTTCGGTCTGGATCTCAAATTCCTCCGCATCCAGTCCAACCCTTCTAGCATAATACCCGATATCACACACCAAATGGTCCCTCCCACCGGTAATCTGTTTATTCCTTAACCCCCTCTCACCGTCCTGATCCCCTGCACTCTGCGAATCCCTCCGCCGAGCCTCCCAAGCCTTGATTTCGTCTCTCCGCTTTTTTGCACGCTCCTTCTCAACCTTGTAGAACGGCCTTGTTGCGTTCGGATCCCGACCACGCAGCAGGCTGATCAAACTCATAAACGCCAAAGGTAGCGACTTAGCCATAGCTCCCATAACAATAACAAATAGAAAGCAAAGCGAGAGCACCCCACTACAGATACGAAAGACGATACATTGCAGTCCCCACAACGTAGAGGGTCCGTAAACTGGCAATGGAGGGAACAAGGGGCTGGCGAAGGCAGGAACCTCGATATTGGTATTCCCTCCGCCCCCGTCTCGCTCTTCCGTTATATCCAGGTGCTCACCAGCTCCCCGCGGCTTGTCTTCTGCGGCATCCCTGAACCCGAGTGATAATATACTCCGCTGCTCCTTCGCTCCAACAGGGGGACTAAAGTTCCCATCCCCCATGTGTTCTTCCTCCTCTTCACACTGTAACGCGTTCAATTTCCGCGCCTCTTCAATCGGCACGCGGGGAAATCTGTGCGCATCCGCTGTCTCGGCCACCAGATCAGTGGGCGTGGTTTCGGTAGCCCGGTACGCGGCGCCAACGTGGTCTGGTAGGTCCGAGGTTCCCAGCGAGGTGGAAGCACTCTTTAGTGGGCCATTAGAGTGGGACTTCCTTGGCGAGTTGGGGGAAAACATATTTGCTCACTCGGGCATCCCGACCCCTTCGAGAAAATGAAAAGTTCGCGATGTTTATCAGAGAGGATAGAGATGATGCAAGGAGGTGGGCATGGGACGTGAGTTAATCATGATCCTTGACAGGGGTTGAAGGGGGCAATGATGTCAGCGGCTGGAGCAAATTGCTGAACGGTAATTTCTCGGAACAAGCAGTTCGTCGCAGTCAGCTCTCACTGGAAAGCAGATCAGATTTGCGTGAGATCGACTAGGCTGAAGTCGTGATCGTTTTTCGTGGAGAGTGAAGGCTCGTTTGACACGATAAACAGTTTCGTCATAATTTGGAATAACTCTACCCAGTATCTAAGCCTTTGTTGCAATTCTATTACCTTTTCAGGATTAAGCCAAGTCTGCCGTAAAAACTCCTGAAATCCACCATCAGGCCATGAGCGGAAACCACCAGCACGCGACAAATTTGGTTTTACAGGTTAATGGAATGGAAACTGCCAGTTAACGAGATCCAAAGCATCCGGTGGGCCGATCCTAAACCGTCTCGGGAAAACTCTAATCCTGTTCAGGAGCTTTTGACTCAAAATCCGGAGATTACAGGGTTGCCGGAGGTAGCGACTGAGGAGAAAACCTATTCTATACCAGCCGATCTCGGGCCTTCCCTATAGAATACCAGCGAGGTTTTTTTATGCCAGCAAAAAACACCATGTTTCGCCCACAGCCAAGAGGGCGTACTTCAACTCCTAAGCAACAAAACACAATCACAAAAAATCATAAAAAACCTAAATATTTTGTAAAAATACAACTGAAATACAGCTGAATTTTAGAATTTTCTCTGGCACCAAAGGGCTGCTATGAAAATGGCTTGTGTCGCTTAAAAATCACCCTTTTAGGAAAATGCGAGGGAATGCATGTTGCCAGGCTATGTTGAGACAACTCTTATAACCTTGTTTGGCAGAATGGGGGATCCGTGGGTGAAACATCGCATTTTGCTGGTATAAAAAAACGTTGCTGGCATTCTATAGGGGTGGTCTGAGATCCGCTGGTATAGAATAGGTTTTCCCAGCGACTGAGACTGAGGAGCAGTTCCAGGGTTAGGGTTTAGATGAAATCAGTGCATTGGTGCCTTATGCCAAGGGATTGTCCAGCCACATGGCGATATAAATAATAATTCCCAACGATCTACAGGTTCTGAAATTGCCTATCAAGCCTAGAACGCTTCCAGCTTCCAGATTCCCAAGCCCGGAAGATTTGCGTGGTCACACTAAGTCTGCATTCCTCACTTTAGGATAACGATTAAGCCTAACAACACCTAGCAAGTTACCAGACAAGATCCCCGCCACAGCCACCACCGTGCCAAATCAAAACCTGTGGTCCCCAGCTGTAGCAAAGGTAGCCTAGACTGCGGGTATGCCAAATAGAACTACGGGACAGCCGCTACCAATATGAAAGATATGCTAACACCATTGAGTCAGAAAAACACTATTCGTTTTGCATACATAAGCTTCAAGAGCTAGATACAGACTCTTCTTCTCTAGTGGAACTACCGCTCAAGGCCCATAATCACAGCCGCAAAGTCCCTAGGGGATTAAGCTGAGGTTGAGGCGCACAGTCACCTCTTATTCCGTCCTTGCACAAAGTATTTCAAACGGCCTGCCTATGGTATGGGAGCGCTTATGGCGCAAGGAGGCTATTTTGTATGAACACCCGGTCCCACGGGGATAGATGTGGGGCTTTTCCATGGGTAGCATTATGCTCTACTGAGACGCTCTGGCTCAGGTTTAGCATCAGGAGTCACCAGTGATACGAATAGCTCACGGAGGCCGGAGTGAACGCCGCATATGGGATCGTCCAGTGACAGCAGGAGTAGCGCTTACTGCCTCCCCTGTGGTTTACCTGACCAGATGGGATATTTATCATACGAGATCACCATAAGCATTTAGGCCTGCTAGAGAAATCATCCAAGCTTCCGATAGGGCACCCCCTCACGGGGACTAATGCCCCGTTTGGTACTCTTTAAGATTGGACTAAGATTTGGACTCAAAGTCCAAAAACTTCAAAGTCTCGACTTTAAATCTTAGGCCTACCAAACATAGCTGGGTTTGGATCCAGACTTCCGTCAATTGGTAATTGTTTGTGTATCAGACGTCAATCTCACTCATGGTTGATCAAGAAGATAAACAAAATTGAACAAGAGGACCTCAGAGTTAGATAACAGTGAACATGTTTTCCAAGAAAGTCCTGATTCAAAACCCCAATCTAATCCACAGGAAAAACTCTAGCCCAAGTCCTGACCTACCAAGTGCGACAGGACCCAAAATCTAGATTTATGGCATAATCCGGATTTTAAGTCCAAATCCTGGCGTACCAAACAGGGCCTAGAGAAATAACGAAATACGATAAACGTCTAGCCTCAACCGCCCAACACAACAAATACTTTTAATCTAAATATGGGAAATGCTATTCCGCTCTCTCCTGCAGTCATATAACCCACACTCCCCACCCACCAAATCCAACCCTCATCACCCCATCGCTCCACCAGGATCGCTGGAACCACAGCATTTACAACAACCCTATCATGTCCTACCCCATCTACCTTCCCTCCCTCCCTCCCTCCCTCCCTCCTTCCTCAATCGCCTTTCCCACAACAATAAAACTCAACCTCCTCACCTGTACTTCTACCCCGAAGCCGGGGCCGCCTCCCAAGAGTCTTTCATTTGGCTTATCCATATTCCATCCCAGAACTACCCAGCCCCAAATCAGCGAGCAGGATCCAGCTCTGCACCAGCGCACACAAACACTCACTACTCCAGTACAGTAAGGCGCATTTTTACTCATACAGGCAGTAATAGGCTCGAGTGAGGACTCATGACCCGTTAACAAGCAGGCCCGTCGCATGCATCCCTTACTCCTAACCTACCTTGTAGCGGTAGCTGAAAGCAGATCTCGGCTGCAGATCGCGGTGGCACAGCTACGGTGGCACAGCGCTCCGAATAGCCTAAAGGATCTTCCATGCCGCAAGACCCCTCCCCGCCCCACCACGCCCGCTAACCACCCGTTCGTTACTCAGCATCCGAAACGAACCTTAACCGCCGCTTTTCCCTCCCCTCGCCCCCTCACGCCCAATCCAGAAAGTCCCAAGCACGACACAATCACGCAACTCGGCTTATTAAAATTTAACTCAATACGAAATTCTATCTTTTTTTAAAAAAAAGCCCCCGAATAAACGAGCAATGAAGACAAATAACCATAACCTCTAGAGAGTGCGCTCAGCCCTAAGATATGAGAAAGAAAGGGTAAAAAAACGCGTGTAACCAAGCAAAGTTGATATCATAAGGGGGAGGAAATGCTACCAGGTTAGGTATGCAATGTGATGGTCATGACGGTGACGAACGCCTATTATACAAGAAAAGGGAAGAAAAGAAAAGAAAAGAAAAGAAAAGAAAATGCTCAAAAAGAGGGAAAGAAAAGACCACCGCCAGAAACGAAACGAAACCCATACCAACACTCCGGACACCGAGAGGAGAGTACACTAAGAAAATGAAAAGGAAGAAAGGAGGGGGAGAGAAAGTCTGCGGGTATCAAAAGTTGGGGAAATAAATAGATACAAGGTACAGGCAAAAAAAAGAAGTGAGGAAAGTCTGGGATAAACAAAAAAAACATTAGTCCGCCATCCAAGTCCGTACCATATAATAACGTTAAAATTCCAAACCAAACCGATCAAGCCCGCCCACCCTATACCATTTGCAGAAAGTTATGGATAAAAAGAAAAGGAGGGAGAGAGCCTTGTTTTGGTCCAAAGAGCTGGTCAGAGAGATACGAGAATCACTCGTGATAAGAAAACTTATGACAGCAATAAATCCCACCAAACCAATGATGAAAAAAATATGAAAGATAAAAAAAAATGAACATCAGAATCCAAAATACGCCAACCCTAATGCTCCCCAGCAAACATTGGTTTTCTAGCCCATCCGACCAAGCACCTCCATCCAGAACCCTTCTCTCTCCCCTCTTCGAGCACGTCTCCGATTGTATCGATAGCAAGATCGCACTCGCCACCGGCCTCTCCTTCAGTCTTCAGCATCCACTTCTCCCAAATCCAACTACCTACCAATCCAGTAACGGGGGAAACGTTCTCCATGCTGCCGTTCTCGACACCTAGATCTTCCCATGCCTTGAGCTTCCTACGGACCTCCTCTTTGACCATTTCCAGATCCTGTGATTCATGGAGTGGCAGCTGCATCTCGCCTTTAGAGGGCACTTTCGGTTTGGCACTAGGCGGAGACATAGGGAGGAATATCCAGCTGCGCTTAATTTCGCCAAAACCGGCTCTATTCAGCCGGGAGACCCAGCGTTTTGTAGGAGTTGCATCATAGCCTTTTGACTCAAGGCCTCTGGCGAACTTAGCTGCAAGCTCAGCCCCGAGTGGCCCTGCGTTTACAATGTCATTGTCGAAGAGGGAGAACTCGAGGTGTCCACCTGGCTTCAATACGCGGAGGCACTCCTCAAGACAGAGGTCATACTCGTCCATGCCGAGATTTGGTGAGTTTGCTGGGACGGTTGCCTTGAGCGTTAGGTACAAATTGCGTGCTGAGACTACGTCAAAGTGGTTCGGAGGGAATGGAAGTTTCCATAGTTTTGATACCACGAGAGGGCGGTGGTTCTGCGGTCCTCGGCATTTGTCTGAGGCTCCGGTGGCCTTCTCTTCGCCTTCAGACTGTTGCTTTGGTCGAGGCCCGGTTGTTACGGTGTAAACCTTTGCCTTTGGGTAGTCATAGGCACAATGCCATCCCCAGTCGGCTATATGACAAATATTAGCACAATTTTCCAACATGTATGAAATTCGGGAATCCTACCAATAGGTGCTCCACCGAGATCCAGGACACGCCTGCGCTCATGACTTCCCAGATGGACTCCGCTCGAGACGTTCTCGAGCATTTGCGTAGCACGCTGATCCATTTTTGTAGTCGCACGTCTGGTCAGACGCTTTGCGGAAGCAGCCAACAAAGTCTCGTGTCCAGGGCTAATAACAACTCTACCAAAGTTCATCCATCTCAGTGCCATCAAAGCCCATAAACTGGTCAAGATCCCTTCTTCGGCCTCCCGCTGTCGGACGGTGGCGGTGACAACCCCGTTTAGCGACCCTGATTTTGCCTTCTTGCCCGATGCAACGAGAGGGTAATCGTTTCTCAGCTGACTGCATATCCTCTGTGCTTGTAGAGCGTCGAAGCGAGGCATCCGATGGATGAAGGGGTCGCTATCGCCAGATCTCTTGACGAAGCCCCTGAAAGCCTTGAGATATGAAGAGTCGATCCTCGGTGTCTCCTCCTTCTCGGCTGTGCTGGTAGCTGGCTTCTCGTCACCCTCGCTTTTAACCGTCTTCGGAGAGGATGATCCTTGGTTGGTAGTGCTAGCAGCAGGCGAAAGAGTAGTAGTAGCCTGATTACTCGTTTCCCCCGCAGTACTTGTTTCCAGATCCTTTTCCATAGTAACATTCACGGAATACGCCTGTGGGACATCCTTAGAATCTTGGGCTTTGTCAACAATCTCCTTCTCCTCTTCAGTCTTCTTCGTGGGGTCTGTTGCCTCGAGTTGGTCGAGGAGGTACTCGATAGAGTTCTCGGTTGCGGCTGATAAATCCCCTGGATTCTCTGCTATAATCTCTTCCACTGCAACCTGTGTCATTTCCGTCTCCTCTACTCCTGTATTCTCCCGATCTGAGCTGTTGTCTTTTGTCGAAAATAATGGAACTACTCCGACTCCTGGTTCTTCGTCGAACAACACTGACATGCCCTTAGCGATGGTTTCATCATAGGAATTCGTCTTCGCCGCTGGTTGACGTGGTGTATAAGACCTGCTTGTAAGCGCTGGGCTGTCGGTCGCGTGACCGGCGATTCCACACCATGTATCCGAAGCGCCGGGAATAAATGACGAGTAAAATAATGTTGGAGACGGAATGTTGATGATCCCCAAGCCTTCAAGTACCGAAGCTGGCCGGCTAGGAATCTTGCTCAGCCTTTTAGCGAGGTGCTTGTCTTCAACATCTGGCGTTGGTGGCGGAGGTCGGCGAGGGGGAGATACTTCAGAAGCGGCCGATTTCACCCGTGGTACGTATTCGGGATCTACACTCTCTGTGTCGAGGAACAATGTTGGTTTTGGTGGAGGTGTTGGTGGAGCCGAGACAACGGTAGTGGCCGTGAGACTATCCGGTTCTTCTAGCGATGTTGTTGAACTACGAGGAGGAGTGGTAGTAGTAACAACGAGTGATCTTCTAAACTTCGGAGGAGGTGTCGGAGGCGTATCAGACAACGAACCACTAGATGTGTTTCTTCGGTGGCTCATTGGGACACTTCGAGGTGGACTTCTTGTTCTTGGACTAATTCGCGGGCTAAAACTATCCACACTCTCCTTAATCCTCAGTAAGTAATACCCATCCTCGTCGTCATTCCCATCCGCATCCGAAGGATGCGACGACAAATCCTCCTCAGAATTGACCGAGTCCTCTAGGGAATCATCGAAAAGGTACTCGTATTCCTGGTATAACGCATCCTGACCATGAGTACCCAGAGCCGGCCTCGTCCGGTTTTTTCGAAAGGTGGTTGGGTCAAAGTCGGGGTCGAGGCTAGAAGGGGAATTCTTCCGTGGCCTTCGCCCAAGGAAACCTTTCGAGCTCTTTGCCATGACTGAACTAGCTGGCGCACTTGTTGCACTTAACGAAGCAGTTGGCGAACCGGATCTCTTACCGAAAAATCCTTTGTGCATTCTTGAAGCCCGTGGCGATGTCGAGGTCGAAGAGTCAGTCGAGCCCCAAGGAGAGAAGGGTCGCGGAAGTGGTTCTGTGACCGCCATTGAAGTAGCAGGAGATGTAGGATTATTTGCAGGGTCGGACATCGAGGGATACATAGCAGACGTGGCCCGCCTAGGGGATCTTGGCCTAGTATTGATTTTGAACATATTGAGGGGAGGGAATAATGAGGAAGAAGGGGCACCCGACGAGAGGGATCTGGAACGAGTACCGGCAGAAGTCCTAGTAGTATATGACGGGTCCGGTGGTGAGGGAGTCAGAAGGGAAGGAGACCAGGCTATATTACTTTGACGGGGGGGGTGGTTACTATTAGTTCCTGGGGACGGGAACAGTGTGGGAGCGAGCGAGTGATGGCTCGTCGAAGAATTTCCGAAGTCGTCTATTGGAGAAACGGCGCTATGGCCTTTCTCGGCGCTCAGACGGAGCAGCGGCGGTGGACGATTCCTCATTTGAAGAGTTCTTCAAATTCGGCGTTATAGGAATACGGTATTAAATGCTTATTACCCACTGGGGGCGGATCGCAGATAGCCAGGGTAAGACGCCGTTGCGACGTGCAGCCTCAGTCACTCTTTTGCGAGTTCAGCGCGAGAGTACTGTACTTGTATAAAAACCAACTAGGATCCGGAACCAGCGCTGATAAGCCAAGAGAGTTTAGGAAGGGAGAGGTCGAAGACAAAGTAGCTGGGACACGGTAGTGGCTAGTATAGAGAGGGGGGCTTCCGCTGCTGTGGAGTATCCGTGATCTTTAGCTTATGACCCGACACAACGTATCAGACTAGTAGTGAAGAGCGGCTCACCACGAGAAGTAGGAGGATGCCGTCAAAGAATACAATATCAAAAAGCAGGATAAACGGAGAATCTCGATGTTTCTAAGAAGGGAGACCCTAAGAATATGATTTTTTTTATTTAGTCAGATCCTAGGATTCGAGTTGATAAACCAAAAGCTGACGACCAGGCCTTTCAGAAATGAAAGCTTTCGGAGGGTGGTAAACAAGAAAAATGAAATCACAGGAATAAACCTTTGGGTGGAAATGTTCAGGAAGAGGGATGAGAGGGGTATCTGGCAGCAGGCAGCGGATAGACATTCACCCAAAAGCGCGGTATAGACACAGCCAAAGACATGAGCATTGAGATCACCATGCCTTAGAGCGATATTACATTTGCTTAGCTCCTACTGTAGTTGCTGCTCCTAGCTGCTCGCACCCTCACAGCCAAAACCTTCCACGTACGCACAGCTGCATTTTTTCTTTTCTTTTCTTTTCTTCTTTTTTTTTGAGTGGACCACACCTTCCTTTTTTTCTTGCCTTGTCCTAAGATGAGAGAGGAGAGCAAGCAGACCTTGAAAGGATTATGCAAGTAAGCGACCTCTAAATCGGCGCCTATAGCGGCGAGTATTTAGTTTCTGAGGAGGGAAGGGAGGATGGGTGAGGGGGGGTCCCTTAACCCCCATCACTCCGCCATTTTTGATACCTTTCCCCTTCTCTTCTCTCTTCAGTTTGTCATTCAATAAGAGCATGGATTCCCTGCCACCCGGAAGGGCTCCCGTCTCGCTTTGCTGACCACTGGGACGAGACAGAAGTCCAAGGTATTTTACATAGAGGTTGAGAGAGGCAAAAGAAGAAAAGAAAAAAGCAAGAAGGGAAAGCACCGGGGTGCTTTATTCTACTCGTGGTGGATCATGTTTCAGTCCCCGTCGGCTTCCGAGCGAATTGCGTCGCCCGGTATCCGTACTCTGCAGACAGGCCCTCAAGTCATGTATCCGCGGCAAGGGAATGAGAGAGAAAAAACTCTCTGACCCTGCGATTGTAATGGAGAAAAGGCTAAAAAGAAACTACGATCTATGCAGATTCTTCTCATTCTTCTACTTCTACTTCTTCTGCTTCTTTTCCCTTCCCTCCTCTCATCCCTTCTCTAACCTCCCCGCTCAATCCAAGCTCTGGGCGGCGGTCCCTTCGCAACCCATATCCCCCCGTACAGATACGGCAGTGGTCACATGAATGACATAAATTTACCAGCATCCCGCAGCTCGCGACTCGTAAAAGACCCTTACAACTATGGTATGCTTGTACTGTAAAGTACACAAAGTGGCTACCGGTACTGCCAGTAACATCTGTGCAACCCGACTCCTACTAAAGTATCTGTACTCGAGTGCCAAAGGTGAGAACAATAATCCGACCCACACCACACACATAATCTCATACCCGTGCCAGTATTACCCCCTCCTCCTTCCCTCCTCCTTCCCTCAACTCACTGCGACAAACAACAGAGAAAGAAATATTTGAATCTATCGCTGTAGCACGTCCACACTCCGACGTGACTTCCGCGTGGCTGCCCAAACTAGCTAAGCCAAGGGTCTGAGCGAGACCTCTCGATCAGTACTAGGGTTAGATTCTTGCAAATCACCTTGCGTGCGAAACTTCGCGCGCGCTTCGAGCAGCTATCCCCAGTTTGGCTTCGCCCTGTCTTATGTATTCAAATTCCAAGCTAAACTGACCTCCTCCCCCGCTCCGTCTACTCGAGTAATCGAAATTTCTACGGTACTGGGTCTTATAGCGGCGGGACTTCCAAACAAAGGATGTGTGCGAGAGACAGAAGAAGGCAATAGCTAAGATAAGGAATGTTCATATGATACCGAAGATCATCATCATTGTTGATGGTTTACTTTGTGGGGTTCCGGTGCACTACGAGTACCGTACGATACTCGTACAGTTTGTGGTTCAACGGATGTGATGTCGCAAAGGGGGTCCAACATCCCCTCGCCCATTTTGGCGAGTCACGTCTTATCGGACGGTAGATGGCGCGAGTACCGATATGGGGAAGTGAAGGGAGGCATGATGGGAACGCCAGAAAAATAAAACATAAGCGTGAAAAAAAATGCCAGACAGAAAAGAAAAGAAAACCGTGGCTGGCATTCTTAACTTCTTTAAGTATAAAGCTCAAGTGTAAAATAAATAAAAAAAACAGGGGAAAAAAACAAGGGAAAAAAAAACAATCACGATAACTCCCATCTTGAGACAGTCGAGTACAGGGTGGGAGTGTGTGACTGGCTATTTTGTCTCTCACCCCCCAAACTCGCATCAAATCACACAAGAAAAGAAAAGAAACGAAAAGAAAAAGCTTCTAGAAAAGAGTAATTCTTTTTTTCCCCTTCGTTTTCCTTCTGGAAGGGCGGAGTTATACGTAATATATGTCGCAAACGGTGGAGGCTTGGGAAGGTTCGATTCCGAGAGATGATTGGTGAAGCCACTTTTCTTGGCGCTCATTTTGAAATTGACATCACCAACTGGAGGGCTATAGTTGACGAGACGAGACAACGTTCCCTTCCAGCGGCTGTGCTGGTGAAAGGAGAGGAGGAGTAGGATGAAGGAGGAGGGGAAAAAAGAGGAATGGTACAGTACAATAGGGATCGGCGGTCCTGGTCTCTCCTGGAGTCGCATCTTTAGTCTCAGCCTTTGGTCATCACTATGCTGCCGTTCTCGCCTATGAGCGCTTTCCCGTGGTCGACTACTTGCACTGGTGCTAGTATTATGCCTGTATTATATCTATGCTGTGCAGGAAGGGCCATTGACTACAGTCCAATGGTTGGAATCCTTCTCTATAATATGGCCCTAATCGCGATAAACCGGCTACTAGTACCGGTAATAGTTTCAAGTTGTGTGGTCACTACCAACAAGGTCTTTTTTTCTCTCCTTTGATTTAAGATCACAGAAATGTAGTTAGACATCCGGGGCATCAACCCATCATTTCAATTTCCGGAAATATGAACTGGAACACTACGATCTTTGGTTCACAATAATTTTATTTATCCTAGCCGCGCCAAATCCCGGGTTTGAAGAGTCAAGACATTTTGTATGGGATCCTCTCCAAGCACACTTGTAATAATAGTTGCCAGCAAAAATGTAATCAAGAATAGGTCAAGGCCCACATTTCCAGGAACGAGACGTCCCACTTGTCCCAGTTTGGCCTAGCTAGGTGTGTTCTTTGGGATAATTTGTGCAGTTTGGTCATTGATAATGAACTTTGTAAGCCTCTGAATCCTAGTGGGCGGAGAAATCCCCAAGAAACCCAGAATGGGCGCCATAACTGGAAAGGATATGCGGAGGGAGCCGAGAGAGGTTCCTTAATAATCGAGCAAATGGCTGAATGTACTAGTACCATCACGCCTCGTGCTAGTACCATACTGTGCAGTACCGTACCTGCCTCGGCCCAAGGACCGGATTTCTATCGCAGCAACACTCTCTGCCTTACCCACCCAGATACATCCGCTTAGGACCGCCTCGTGCTGCAGAGTAAGCTTGACATCTACGGTAATCAACTAGACCTAAGCAAGAAAAGCGATAGCCGCAGTCGATATGAGATTCGCCAATCTTCCAATTCACACAAAAATCAGCATCTCCACTCATCCATATTCCTTCCTTCCAGCTCATGGTATTTCCGGACGACTCCGCAAACAAGGCTCACGATCTTCTATTCCATGGTAAGCAACCTGTTTTACCAATTCATCCCTTAATATGTTCATCTTATTGTACATTCCCATACATCCTCCTCCCCCTTCCTATCCTTCAATATAAGAATAATAAAACCCGATTAGTATATTCAAACCCGGTGCATGCATCCCCGTAGAATGGATGGGTGGGACGCCGAGCCTGCTAGCAAAAACTCACCTCCATAGCAATAGCAACACTCATAAAGTATCCGGGGCAAGGGAAAGAAAAAAAGAAAAAGAAAAAAGGGAGGAAATCCAACATTATACACTCTCAGGGAATCCCAGCCAACTTGAACGATTCAACAATGTTACGTGTTACGGTATACCTCCTATTCCCCTTCGTTCGCCGGGTCATAAGATACAACGGGATAATACAGTGAGGCGTAGAGTGGTATGGTACTGATTGTATCATTGAAGTATCATCATCAGATCCATATAGGTGAACTTTCCCCATGCTATGGTCTGATAGGCACCGTTGTGCCGCCCCCCTTCCCTTCCCTTTCCTTCTTTCCTTCCCTCGATCATGCTTCCCCAGGATCACCCCTCATCGTTTTCGGGTATATTGTAACTATTTTTTAGTACTTTATCTATCCCCCGCAATGCAGGCTGACCAGTTAGTCGTGAGCACGGTATTACAGGCCGACTCAACGCGAACTCGAAGAGGGATGCGAGGGGGGGTCGAATACATTGCCATGCGTCACAGTACTCTACTCGAGCGCAGTATGCGGGGGAAGCAGGCAGGGCGGGGGACATCGGGATTCAGCAGTAAGCAAACGCACCCATGTAATTGCTATACACTATTCACCAGCTTCCAAAAGTACCGATATCCGGACATCAGCGCGCCAAACCTTCCGAGCCTTGGCTGCATGATTCCCGGGAACTCTTTGAATTGGAGGGTGGGGGTGGTTTTGATATAATACCAGAGGCCAACCCTTACCGTAGCCAGTATGATAATATTTCATGACAAATGCTTCAAAACCCCGACTCGGACGGACGGTATAATTTATGTGCAAAGCCCCCCCCTTCCGCCCGATAGAAGAACCGTTCAGCTACCAGAACAGAGCCACCGGTAGTGGCATCATATCTCATCGTGTGAACACCTAAACCTAGTCGGGAAGCTTCTTCGTATATTTACGAAACGCCATATTATGGTCTACGATAGGATACCATAGCCATTTTCTGCCTTTTTTGTGTGCAACACTCGCTTTGATCTTCGCCTCGTCCATACTGAATACAGGTTATCGGAGGCCTACCGTACCCTATCATTTCTGAAAAGTTTTGACAATTTTCTTTTAAAAGTTAAAAAAAGAGGGTTCCTTCCGTCCCAGACACACACACATACCCGGCTGTGTCCTAACCCGATTTGGTGAAAGATCTCTGGAATGTTTGTTGGGTTTCTTGATCGGCTGTTGGTTCCTGGGCTGGGAGCGTCCTTTATGCGAAGCTTTACGGAAACCTAGAGTGTGGGTATTCTTTCTTTTTATGGTATATCAACGGGTGATTGTGTTTGTTTTAAGATAGGGAGGGATATTTTTTCCGACTCTTTCTCGAGTTTGTTCGAGGCTTTCAGAAAGCACAATACTCTAACAGTACCAAGTATAGTTCCGACGATATTCGTGCTGGAGTGCAGCACAAGTCAAGTAATTACGCAGTGTGTGACGATACGAAACACCATTTAGTACCATAGGCTAAAGATACCTACTATATCTACTGTATTATACCTACCAACAACCGGCACGACTACCGGTACCGTCTTCATCACCACTAACTTATAATTCATCTAGTTCTGGCAGTAAGGAGCTCGATGCTGTACCGCAAATATCTAGAGGAAGAAACTACCCGCAATACTCGTGCTTCATTGCACAACAGCCAACCAAAAAACAACTATTCATCACAACACCCCGCCCCAATTCCCCCCCCCCCCCCCCCCACACAGTACCAAAACCCAAAGCAACGTGTTTTCTGCACCTAGCACAAAAGTGGTAAAGTGAGGGAATGTTCTTCCGCCATGTTCCAGATTGCCCACGCGAGCAAGTAGATCCAACTTTTCCATTTTCCATGCCTTCTTTCCTTCCCCCCTCCTTGCAGACGGGTGGGGGAAGGGGAAAAGGGGTGTGGTGCGGATGCAGAAAAAGGGTGAAGAAGAGAGGGGAAAAAATTATATAGACTGCTGCACGATGCCGATATGGGGTGCACGAGTGTGCGTGTGTGATCATGTGGGGGCATGGCTATGGTGTGCTTCCAACTGGGTGGACACTTTTCTGACCGTTGTTCTCTTTCCCTTTCTTCCTTTGGCTTACCGACGGTGCTTAGGTCCAATCGCTATCGCACGAAAGTCCTCGCCTCGCTAGATATGACAAGGAGGAGAGCTAAAAAGTGTATCGGCTAAGAAGCGAGGGCATCTTGGTTGCGGCACTGCGCTAGTATAGCGTGAGTGGGGATGTACTCGAGTACAATATGTGGATGGAAGAATGGGAGAAGAATATCACAATTGCGTTCTGGCGTTTGGAACTCAAGTAGACTACTTGTCAAATACCGCATTGTAGTTTGTCTCCACTCGCTTTGGGGCACCTCTGGTAGGGTAGGTATAGTACATCCGTGATGGCCCACGTACTCGAGTACACTGCACTGCAAGTAAGACGTGAAGTGAGTGACATTCGAGGGCTCAAACTATTTCTCCAGATATGACATGAACCAATCCAGTGCAGTACTGTTCGTGTCTGCAAGTATCGTAACTAAGGCAGTGTGGTCCACCATCCTCCACACCCCCAAGTCTATCCATCACACAGCGCCGAAGACCCGGTCTGGCTAATCATTGGATAAGTTTCCCAACCACGCGAAAGAAGGATGCAAGGCAAAAGCCTGGCGTGCCGAAGTGTTACCAGGTGAGAAAGGAACTTGTTTTTTCTCCCTTTTTGCTTCTTTCCTGATGCCATCTGGGGGCCCGGTCAGTCCGTAGTTTCTTCCTTTTTTTTCGTCCTCTCCCCCTCTCGTTTGGGCTTATATTTTCTTCTTTTACTCTCTCAAGTTAGTGGGGAGTAGTGGCGCGCTTTTGGCTTGCTCCTTTTCATCACTCTCATCCAGGCTACTTGCTTTTTAGCGTGGTTTTTTGTATTTCCGAGACATAGGTACCGGTAGGCTGGAGAAAGTTGAGGTTTAGATTTAAAAGACAGCAAACCAATGAGTGAGTAGGAGTAGACATCCAGAATGGAGGGAACCGCCGTCATTCCCATCACCATACCTACCCTGCAGAGTTTCGCATCCCCACGAAACAATTGCCACTCCGATGCCGTTTTGCTGAAGCAGCTGAGGAATACCAGCATCGGAGCAAGGGTTGCTGTGGAGAAGCAAAATGGGAGGGGGAGTCAAGGGGGTACAAAAGAAAAAGAGGCAAAAAAGAAAAGGGAACGCCCTTCCTGCTGGTAAGCCGGGAGAGCAAAAGGAAGGGAGCAATGTGGTCAGAAAAAAAACGTGGCCGCAAAAGCAAACAGGGCTTTTGTGGAAAACGTGGGAAAGGAGATAGGGTGGGGGAGGAAAAGGCAAGTTCAACTGAGCTGACTGCACTTGCGAGGGGAACGAGAACGAAATGATTGGCTCTAGTCCTCCATCCGGTAACACGAGCCTGTGTCTAATCCTTCGTTTCTTTTGTTTTTATTTTTATCCGTCTTTATTTCTAAAGGTCCGATCTTATGCGCCGCTATTGTCTGATGTTTGAAATTCTTCAGCTGGGCGGGATTCTCCAGGGCCTCCAAAGAAGGTTCTTCGTGCTCAACCGTTTGCTAGGATTGAAGGATCCTTATAGACGCCTACGGATGCATCATTGACCCCGTATGGGATATCGGTAAGTTACGTACGAGTATATCGGGCGAATTATCATTTCACAATCCAGCCCCCCATTTTCCAAACCAAAATATACCCAAGTACAGTACACGGCTCTTGACTGCTGTGTTTGTTAGTGTCATCCTCATTCCGCGGGTCCCCACAGTGGGTTAAACGTTGGAGGTGTTACCAACCACAGTAGCTTATATTTATACTGTGCACCCACATTCCAGGCGATTCTCTTTGTGCTCGTAAGATCGTAACTTTTGCGGGACGGACTTCCACTGCAGACAGCGAAAAATTAGCCAGAGCCCTAAGCCATCATTTTGCTACTTGTATAGAAGGTGGTACTATCGTAAGGTCGCCATGCCATGCGATAACAATAAGTTCAACGACACCAAGTTAGAAAGACGTCAACCATCTAGCTTACCCCCCGCTCCCGTCGCATGGGAAATTGGCCGCACCGGTACTTGTACCACCGTTTCTAAATTACAGCCGTTGGAAGAGTGAATAAAGATAGAATTTCCCCTCGCGCCGGGCTGCGGGGCTGTACGGTACAACTTGAATACGAACCCTACGCCGCAGGTAACTTGCGCCCGAAGATAGATGCTATTGAAGTCCTCATCGTATATATATCTATATGATGATCGTATAAATTTATGGACTGCATCTGCGGGGGTGAGGGATCCCCGAAGAATGGTAGAACGAATATGGATAAATAAATGGCCGTGGATTGCAGCCAGAAGCCCACAGCCAGATCACGGCAAAAATATAGATTGAATTACTTCCTACTTTAGCAAACTGCCGTTCTTCTGAGATGTTTGGTATGATAACTAGTTGCTATCCCTAGGAATGGCTGCGGTGCCCTAATTAGCTGAAGAGTACTATACTTTCCAAACATATTAGGGGTTTCAAAGTTAAAAAGACCTCTATTTGTAATGAGTGAACCCAGCATACCCGTATTTGAGTACTGTACGCCAAGGTACAATAGCTCAAGGTAACAGATGTCGGGTATACATGTAACAGGTGCTACAAGTAAGTTACCAGGAATCTTGCCATTCATCGGCAGAAACCGAAAATTCGTTGATTTTGGCTTGAGATTGTGGAAAACTTTAATTGCTATGATACCACCGTGTGCATATAATGCCACTAAATTTATTTTTCCACAATTTTTTTTAGCTCTTCTTTTCGGCTTGTGGGTTGTTTGCTTAGGAGTCCGGGCTCAATGAGGTCCTGCTCTTGTCCTCATTGCGGACCTTTGACGGCCGTCCCAGCCTGAAAAAGTAGTACTGGTATCGCAAAGCAAAGTAATAGCAAGTTAACGGTTTTTCCATACGCCAAGATCATTGCACTCCTCTACCGGCAGCCTGTACTGGTTTCATATTCAGCATCATGATCGCCGGTCCTACAGGATACACTACCGTACCGTGGAAACTCGTGAAATCCACTATCTCCGTAAGCCCTTTTAATCTCCGGATTCCGAGGCAAAGTCCCCTGAGAAGAGTTAGCGTTTTCCTTACACAGTATAGGATCAGCCATCGAGAATTGTTGGATCTCATTAACCGGTATTTGCAATCCTGCTTAACTTTTCAAACTAAACCTTTCCGGGCTGACGGAGTGGACTTTCACGAGTTTTTACTGCACGGTACCGGAATTCGTGCGTACTTTACCAAAGTGATCACTCGAGCTCAGCAGGACGGACAGGTGCAATGATGTTGAATGAATCTTAGGGCCATGCGCCGCAAGTCACCAATGGTTTGGCCTAACTGCAGCGCCGGCTTTCCTTCCTTCTTAACCTACGGTACGCGTGCTCGAGTATTTCGTGCAGGTACAATACCAGGGGCAGACTCGCGGGCATTGGCCAACTAATCCCCGGCAGCGTGTTGCGCAATTGTTGGGTTGTCGGCCAGTTTAGATTTAGGGGGTGGAAATCTCAGTTGGTGGACGCCGGCGGAGATGTCCGTTTCCTCCATTCTTGCGTGTGATTTCTCCTGTTAGTACTAGTGCTCGTTATAGGCAAGAAAGTAACTTACCTGAAAACAGGGGGGTACGTAAGTTTTGTATGAGTGCTCAGATAGACACGGATCTCTCGCCATGCATTCCTATAATCCCTGTTTTCGGTTGCTCCTTGCCTGAGGCGAGTAGGTTATTTTTTCCTTTCCCTTTTGGGTTGCTGCTCGAGCACAATACGGTAGTCAAGAGAGAGAGAGAGCTGAAAAGTCTAGAGTGAGATCTTGTGAAGGGGGTAAAAGGGAATAAGAGTGAATCCTTTCTCATACCCTCCTTTGGTTTAGGTTTGAGGACAGGGTGATATATGCGATCACCATGTATCACTCGCTCAGTTACAACTTTGATGACAGCTCTGGTTTAAAATATGGCCTCGCTTCTTTTTTAGAACCGGTGGCGGCCGATGGCTCGGCTGGAGCCCGACCGCTCTCACACCCTTGTGTCCTCAAAAGAGTGTTTTTATGTGAATTCCCGAGTGCGTTAGGACAGAACTGCAAAGCATTGTTCTTGCATTCAAAGCATGCACTAGAAATTCAATGATTTTCAAATCCTGAAGCCTCTGCGACTACTAACGTGATCGGGGAGAGGAAAGAAAGCCCCCTAATTAGAGAGATGAAGAATAACGGTAAAGTTTTTATTTGTTTTACTATTATTGACACAAGCCTTGAGGATTTGGTGATATGAGGCATATTTGTATGCTTAGTAAGCATGCTTTTATCCCGTAGGCTTTTGTATGATATTAACCTGATTTCTGACGAAATGTCAAAGAAAACCTATAACCTAAAAATCGATTCGTTAACCCTTACGACAATTGGTGCTAGATGCGAAATTCTGGTATGATATGATGTAAGACGTGCTATTGGGTAAAATCCCTTACTAGAAATCCTAATTTTCTCCCTTCCTATCCGCAAAATGGGGCCTTGGCATTTTAAGTTTACATACGATAGCTTCAGGTAACCATTTCCCCCAGCTTGGTGCAGGTTTTGAACGGTGCGAACCATAGGAGTATGATTACGGGAGGGCGATTAGTGCGGCTCAGCTTGCCCCACATGGTCTGTGCGCTCGCTTGTCGCAACAAGGTAGGGTAATGTTTTGCACAGCGAAATAAAAGCCCAGTACCGGCAGTGAAGTTTCCAACCAAATCTGGGAATTACACCGGACTTTTCTCCTCATAACTCAATTCCTGACAAACGATGGCCAAACGAAAGGCTGAAGGGGTGTCTCCTCCCCAGTCACCCACAAAGAAGGGGAAACCCGCTGGATCGATACCGACTGATTTCAAGCCTTTTTTCCGAGAGGGACTGTTCGACGAGGCTGTTGAAGGCAAATACCGAAATGAATATGCTACTGCCGAGCCGTTTGTCTTTCCCGATATTTCACCTTTTTCTTTTTGCCTTTTTTTTGTCTGAGGCTCATTTGGAGAGGCTTAGGTACAAACATGCCGTGATCTATAGCCTGATCGACGATGCTCTCCTTCGTAACGTTCGGCAGGAGGTACTCAAAAACGTGGAGTTCGCGCCAAAGGAGACCGACATCTACCGTATCCACCAATCTGGTGATTTGGCTAATCTCGACGGTCTTCCTAAATCTGCGCTTAAACTTCTTCCATCCCTCCGCCAGCTCCGCGACTCGCTCTATTCTAAGCTTTTCCGGGACTACGTTTGTGGGATCACTGGGTGTGGACCACTCAGCGGAAAGAAAACCGATATGGCTATCAATGTCTACACACCTGGTTCTCATTTGTTGACCCATGACGATGTAATTGGGTCTCGCCGTGTGTCATATATCTTATACCTAACTTCACCTGATGGTCCTTGGCAGCCTTCCTGGGGTGGGGCGTTAAGGTTATATCCGACGAGAGTGGCTGAAGATGGTGTCACGAGAGTTCCGGAGCCAGAGTGGGTCAAAGCTATTCCGCCTGCATGGAATCAATTAAGTTTTTTTGAGGTGCAACCTGGCTTGAGTTTTCACGACGTCGAAGAGGTGTATGCCCCAGAAGAAGGCGAAGAAGACCGGATCAGAATGGCTATCAGCGGATGGTTCCATATCCCCCAAGAAGGCGAAGAGGGCTATATTGAAGGTCTCGAAGAAGAGCTTGCTGAAAAAAGCTCCCTACAGCAATTGCAGAGCAAGAGTGACGTCTTTGACTATCCTAAACCACTGGAATTCAAGAACGGCCATGAGCCGGATGAGGAGGAACAAGACGGAGACGAAGAAGGCGATGTAGCATTGACTGAAAAGGATCTAGACTTCTTGCTTAACTTTATCGCTCCTACTTACCTTACCCCTGATACCCTGGAGAGCCTGTCTGACGCCTTTGCCGAAGATTCTTCTATCCAGATTGCGCAGTTCCTTTCTAAATCATTTGCAAAGAAACTTAAGGAGTTTGTTAGGGCTCGTGATGCTAAGCAATACTCACCAGAAAACTCGGAGGGGTGGAGGATCGCCTTACCTCCACACAAACATCGCTATCTTTATCTTCAAAAACCCCCGGCTAAGAATGGGGTTAATCTTGAGGAGCTCAATCCTATCGACCAATTGCTTACTGTTTTACTTCCATCTAAATCTTTTGCTAAGCTGCTGCATCTTGCTACAGGTCTCAAAATTACTGCTGGGGGGTTTCTTGCAAGAAGGTTTCGTAGAGGTTTAGATTATACTCTTGCAACCGGCGTTGGTGGAGAGGAGGGCGATGATGGCGAAGGGGAAGACGGAGGGGGGGAAGACTCATCCCCAGGAGCCGGATTAAAAGTCGAAGTCTGTCTCGGAATCACCCCATCAAAAGGCTGGGGTGGCGAGGATGATGAGGACGACGATGAGGAAGAGAAGGCGAAGAATGGCAAGTCGAAGGGGAAAGGCAAGGCTAAAGTTCCCAGACCTAGCAAATTCGACGACTCTGAAAAGACCGTTGGCGGCTACGAAATGTAATCACCCCCTACCCCTCTTTTACCTTAGTATATCCTGAATACTGATACTTCTGGTAACAAAAAACTAGGTACATGGCTGGCGACTCTGACTCTGACTCGGACGAAGAAGATGACCCTGATCAGGCATTTAAAAGCAATGGAAAGAGAAAGAAAGCTGATCCAGCCATCTACCGCTCCGGCCGCGACAACGAGGAAGACGGTATACTATTCACCATGCCGGCCAGTTGGAACCGCCTCGGGATTGTTCTCAGAGACACAGGCGTCCTCCGGTTTGTCAAGTATATCAGTAAAAGCGCTGCGGGTGATCGATGGGACGTGACTGGTGAATGGGGAGTAGGTGACGATGGCGAGAATGATGAAGCAGAGGAATGGTTGGGGATCCAGGATGCAGATGACGATGATGATGATGCCGAGATGGAGGGGGCAGACGAAGAAGCGGAGGACGGTGGTGACGAAAATGAGAAGCAGAACGGAAGTGATAGTGCGAGTGGGAGTGGGGGTGCGTGATTTGGTTCGGGGGTGGTAGGAAAGTTCTGTTTTTTTAACTACTATTTGGCGGTGATGTTGGACGGTTGGACGCATGGGTCGATGGATTATCCATGTTTGTGAGACTGTAGTACTGGCATGTTGGAAATATACTGTGGGATAAAGTACCGCAGCGTGTGAAGGCATTCTCTTGGATAGTAAACAGGGTAATCAATGCGGGGCAGAACTATCATACCATCTTTACTTTTTTTCGTTGAGCGCTGGGATTTTTCGTAGAATTTTTTCGTAGAATATAGGAAAATCCATGGTAACTTAGGTCCCTAGGCAGGTATGGCCTAGAAAGCTCGGAAACAAAAGCAACTTCAAACATCCTCGAAGTAAAATAACAAATAGCAAAGTAGGACGACGAAATCATCAGTCGTGGGAAAAATCAATGCAATAACAATTCAAGATCCCAAATTAGAGCCTCTTGTGGGGGGGAAAGCCTTCGGTCTTGGGAGAAAATTTATCATATGCTTTGTAGTGGGAGGGATTTTTTTTTTCACAATATTCTTATCCTGTTTGTTGCTTTTCCATAAGGCCCACTGTGCTCCCGTATCAAAAAGCTCTGGGTTCTCATGCTGACTAGTGGGGGCGGGAGTGCAGGGGCTGAGATGGCATGTCTGAAGGTTCGGCACAGTCCAACAGTTCTTTACCAGGAGTTGCAGCCCTGCTGGACCCAGTTAGTGTGCTCGCACGGGTAGCTCTTACCAAACCTCATTGGGTGTATTCTACAGTCCTGAGATTTCGAGAAGGATAAGGTTTCAGTATATGCAGTATCTGTGTCAGTGTTCGTAGTAGTTGGGTATTTATTTCTGTGCTTTTTCCCTCGTGTTTGGGCATGCTCTGGAGGCTGGCTCAGACGTATTGGATAGTTGGGTCGACTGCTCGTGGGAGGGGTTGTGCTTGAGTTTCTGCGGGACTATTGTGCTAAATATCAATGATATGCATTCAGGCATTCATGGGATATCACTCACAAGTATCGCCTTGAGTCCAGTCCTGGGCGGTGAGAACGTTGTAATGTCATGGAATGTACAGGGGCCCTGGGATAACAATTTTGACAGCCTAAGAGAGTATAGAGTTGCTTCCTTTAAATTCTTCCGTAGGTCGCCGGAGCTCGATTTTTCCTCTCGCGGGTAGAATCTTATCCAGTGTGGTAGCCTTGCCATGGTGTGAACATAGATGGCAGTTTGCTAACAAATTAAGTTTTCAGCGCTGATCGGCTAGAACTCTTGCTATGCCCCAGGATATTGTGTTGGCTGATTAGCAAGAGCGTCATGGAAGGTTGTGTAAACGCGAAATTATCCAAGCTCTGATTAGTCGATAGGGATCTAGGCGGGGGCAGATATTGGGATATAGATAGTGCTGTGATGTTTTCATCATACGAGGCATTCTACTTTTTTTTTTCCCAGGAGGGTATAGAATCTGGGGTATTTGTTCCGGGGGGCGGGATGGGTCTATTGAAGACCTGGTAAGGCAATCATGGAGGATTACTGTTGATTCGTTCGTGTTTTGTGGGGGTATCATACGCGCCTGGCTTTCCTGATGTCTGCTAAGTTGGCATGTGCCTAGGCTGGGCCTAAATCTTACGGGCATATACACCCCACGAACTATGTTTGGGCTTTGATTGAGCTACACTACCGGGATAGACCGGTAGTGGGGAGGGCCAGCTCCCACGACTATCGACCCCCCCGGAAGTATGATAGTGTGATTTCAATGTTAAGAGCGGCTCTGATACTGCTGCTTTGTTTGACTACTCCGACCCAAGGGCCTGCAAAACACATATCAGATGAGGGGGGCGATCTCAGACAAAAGGAGTCTCTTGCTGGCTGCTTCCGGCGCTAGGTCTCTGGTAACTTGGCGTATATGTTGTCTGAACTGGCTAGAGGAGGGACACCATCGTTGCTTGTCCATAAGTGGCCTCAACTCTGCCATTCGGAAGGAGTAATCTCCAACCGGTCCGGTATTCGATGCACCATACTGAATCAGGTTATTAACTGATTAGAAAAGGCCCTTGGCGGCATACCGTGGGTAAGCTTTTCAGGATTGGAAGGGGGTCCCTTGACAGAGGGAGGTTGGAACTCGCCCAGATTTCTGAGATGGGGCAGGGAGGCTGCGATACCCGTGTAGCTTAGGTTTATGTGCGTCAGTGATCTGGATGAATATACAATAGAAAAATCTGAGCTGCTTAATGCATTGCCATAAATTATTTAGAGATTGGATGTTCTTGGCCGGGAGGGCACATATCTAAGGTTGGGGAATGGCTAGCTGAGAGGGAAGCAGCTGTACTTATCAGACCCAGTGAGGATAACCTCGTAGGATACCTTGGGTATGGTCCTAATGAAGGGGGCGGAGGGGCAGCAGCCTTAAGCTAGAAATCATTGGGGGTGTCGAAGCAGAAAAGATGTATGCTGCTCTAACTTAACGCTCTTTCCCGGGACAAAAGGGTATAGAGGTCTTGCGGCTGTATCTCAGATATTTTTTGTTATCTTGTTCCCGAAACCCGCCTCCCTGTTAGTTATGCAGCGGCACCACTGAGTGGGCATCCCTGTGTCCTGGAAGAGAGGATCGAAAATTATGACAGAAGCAGGCGATCCAGAGAGAATCTAGGGCAGGGATAGCTTTCTCGTCAGTATGTCGGCGATTTGTGGAATTTGGAGATTTGTTTTGCTCAGCATATTATACGTGGTGTTTTCAAATTCAAGAGCCTTTAATCCTTGCCGGTGCCTGTGTGATACATATTTTAATCACGGGTCATCAAGCCGCTCTAGAAATCCTGATGTTATTCCTAAGGGATACCCTCCGTGCTCGTCTGTCACAATCAGCCAACCCCGCTCAAAATAAAACAGCTAATGTCTAGATTTCCCCACTTATATAATGCCGAGGATCTATAATATGGGAATGTCGAGAAACCCTTTAGAATACCATGCGCCTGGCGGCCAACCCATCCACCGGGAAATATACCATCGCAAAAGTGAAACCTTCACAGGGACCACCTAACTTACATTGCAACGAACGGCAAGATCTTTACTCGACCAGGCATACCTTTTTATCTTCAAACAATCCAACAAAGAATTACTTTGACCTTGCTAGTATTTTTCTAGAATTTCTCTAGAATTTTTTAATAATTCCTAGCTCAAAAACCATCCCACGTAAAGCCATTCTGTGGGTGGAAATATAAATCTAAGACATTGAGTACATTTACTCGTTTATCACTTGATTTGTTAATTTTTATTCACTATTTAGTGGCGGCCGAGGAGAGTGATGGTTCCATGCAATGGTTTCACTTTTTCGATGGGAGATTTCTCGGTCAATGGTATCCGGAATGGTTTCTCGCTAAGAGCATGGCATTGAAAAGGTTTACTCGGCAATGTCGGTATTACAGCATTCGCAATTCTGTTAACCTGTCAGACTAGACCTATCGTGGCTGTGGGGCCTATCGCCGCTGATAACCTGATAGTGGATCTCAGAAGTTTCTACAATCCACAATTTAACTCTCGTCAGAGAGTTTGCGCAACAAGACCTAGGTGGTAGGAAAAAGGGTTGTTTCTCAGTTAACCCAAAAGACTTGGGGCACCCAGATGGTTGGTGAGACCCTGGGGAAAGTGTAAAATATGGCTTTTTAGATATTTCCTTCAGCGACGGATGGCACTATCATGTTGCCCTTAAATTCATTGCCTTCTCAAACTCACATTCCGGGCATGCAGCAGCTGTATGTGTCTGTACCAATACTAGGGTGGAAAACACTTGACAATTCATTGTGCCCCCCCCTCCCCTTGTATACACTCACCTCTATCTTTACAATCCATTAAAGGATTCTAGTGGTCATAATATTGGATATTCAGTAGCGGACTATCATTGCCCATCTGGCCAGTATGGTTAGCACCCAACCGGTGCAGCCCAGAATCCAAATTTGGGCGGGGAATGGATTTGGGGGCGACGTGACACTAGTCTGTTCATTCCACTGTCACACACCTGCATCTAGTCCGCAAACTTATTCTTGCGCCGGGGTCTATTTTCTGCTAGATTGGGTGAGCGCCGGGAGGGGGGGGGGCGGCGCCTTCGTTAAGGCTTGGCAAATATTTGCGGGTATTATACGATAATAGTTTGGGACCTTTTGGTTGATTTGTGCCGGAATTTGGTGTCGAGCTACGCCGAGCCTGGCTGAGGGCGCTGAATGCTCACCAACTTTCTACCCGGGTCCCCATGCACAAATTCCCTATCACAGCCTCTCACTCGGCTTCAACTCATCGCCAAGGGCAGACCCATGGTGGCAACCCTGACCTCAATGTCACTCCCTCCCTTACCCCAGAACCTCACTTAGCCCGGTAAAACGGAATGAACTCTTTTTAGCTTTTCCCGAGCCCAGTTCGTTCGATTCGAATCCACCCACGTCCGTTCTGGCTGTAGTATTTCTTTGTGCTAGCACGGCCTGGTTGAAGCCGGACACTTAAGGTTCAATTCGGCTACGCTGGTATTTTTTTTCTCACTAAATAGAGGGATTTCGGAGCAAGAAAGTTGGTTAGTTCTAGCTTGTTGCGACGGCAACAGGTCACAGGTTAGGGCTCAGGTCTCTCTTAAGAGATCACTTACGCTTAAAGTTCGGTTAGCTAAGCTAGGAGATGCCGAATTTTTTTGGTGAGGTAAACATTGGCAGCGTGCCCTAACCCACATTGCAACAAGCAAACATCACAGCTAACTCTTGCAGAACCTCCAAAATCCCTATTTTTCAAGTTCGCTTGTTGCCATGGTAAACACTGTTGTCACAGCGATAGCGATCCCTAACTTTGTGCTCCGAAATCCCTCTAATACCCCCAAATTCCGGGGAGGGTTAGGGTTGTTAATCAGGTAGTTTAGAGGTTGTGTAGCCTATTCGGGACGCGCTGAAAAACTGTTTTTGTAGGTAGCTCGACGCGCAAGTTTTCACATTTAAGCCGGCCTCTATGTTTCCTTTAGCTAGGCAAGTGCAACCACAGGCGCATCTCCATCCCTTCGTATTCACGGAAGGAAGCCACCAGTAGTGCTGCACTTAACTCGGGTGTTAGTTATAAGCAGAATGGTCACTGGGAAAGATTACTAAGAGTCTTGGAAGGGGTGAAGACGGGAGGTGACGAAATCGCAATGTGCAGCCCCAAACTTATTTGGGTATGATAACTTAGTTGGGAGAAAATATACGCGGAATTTCTTGTTTACACCATGGCCATACTGAGTAGCACCCATTTCGTGGTATTCTGAGCACTACACTACTTGCAGTGAGCAAGGTATTTCCTATCACAATTACGAAAGTGAGTTAGTGCCAACTCAAGGGATAAAGTTAACTTAAGAATTGGCGTCTCTGGCATTTAATTCCTCATTTCTTTTGGGTTTGGTTTGTTCATTTAGTCCTTCTTTTGTGTCATGGTATGTTTCCTAGTATGTTGCGAGAATGGTTGATCGTGCTTCGATCTCTGCGCTGCGGCACACTAATTTTCCGTAAAATTCGGAGTACTCGAGTACGAACGAAGGGATGGGCGTGCCCGGTCAGAACACCACCCACCTCAGGGAAAGCGAATACACACTCCCATCCCGGTACCCAGGCGTAAATTATGTACCTAGGCGGCGCGCACACCCGATAGCTCCTTCTGGACATCTTGTAGTTTAGCTCCTAGGGTTACCCCGACCAGCCTATGCTTCGTCCCACCTTTCTCCTCTCGATTTGATTTAAAAATAATAAAAAAAGACGATCCCACAGGGTGTGAGGGTGATGACCGACTAGATGATTTTGCGAACGATATTCCGCGCAAGCCATAGAATTGGCGGTTACAGGTGCAAGTATAGGAATATATCAATGAAGCAGAGTTCAACCAGCAGCCCTTCGGGGGCTGCCATTACCAGTGCATGGGATCATTCACCAGCGGAGTTCGACTTTAGGAGTATCCTCCTCTCCCCCTCCCCCCTCCATTTCTACCCTCAATGCTTGGATGAAGTCTGACGATAATGGCCCACCAGGTGACACCCTCACAACCCCCACCAGGTCCATGCTGGCAGCCCTTGAATCCATAAACTTAGGAGACGAAGTATACAGCGAATGCACAACCACTCAATCCCTCGAATCCCGCATCGCATCCCTTTTGGGCAAGTCCTCAGCGCTCTTTGTCCTCTCCGGGACAATGGGGAACCAACTTGCCCTACGCTCACTACTCTTCCAACCCCCGCATAGCATACTCCTGGACTCCCGCTCCCACATACAACTTCACGAAGCCGGGGGTGTTGCTAGCCTTTCACAGGCCGTCACCATCCCTGTGGTCCCCTCGAACGGGAAGTATCTCCAATTGGAGGACGTACAGAAGCACGTGGTTCTGAGTAGCGATGTACATTTCGCTCCGACGGGCGTGATTTCGCTAGAAAATACCATTGCCGGTGTGATCATGCCAGTGGAGGAAGTTCGCAGGATCGGGGAGTGGGCGAGAGGGGTGGGGATTAAGGTGCATCTTGACGGCGCGAGGCTATGGAATGCATGCTCCGTCCCGGAGCCGTCAGCAGAGCTATTGGGCGAGTATGCGAAGCATGTCGATTCCGTGTCCGTCTGCTTTTCCAAGTCCCTCGGCGCGCCTGTCGGGAGTTGCATTGCGGGCGACGAGCGCACGATCGCCAATGCGAGACACATGCGGAAGGCGGTTGGCGGGGGGATTCGACAGGCTGGGATACTCACTGCCATGGCCCGGGTTGGGGTGGAGGAGGTGTTCTTTGGGGGAAAGCTGAGCCAGGCGAATGCATCCGCGAAGATTTTGGCGGAGAAATGGGCCACATTGGGGGGTGGGTTTATGTTACCGGTGGATACGAATATGCTTTGGTTGGATTTGGAGGTGCGGGGGATTGATGACGGGATTTGGAAGGAGGCGGTAGAGGAGGGTGGGGTGAGGATTTGGGGGGATAGGATTGTTTGTCATTACCGTGAGTACTCTCATGTAAACTACGAGCGAGCAGGGAGGAAGGTAGAGGCTAATGGAGGTTCGCTACAGAAAACTCGCCTAGTGCGGTGGAGAAGGCTAAGAAGGTTATGGAAATTGCGTGCAAAGCTGCTGATGAGAGGAGGGCGAGCGGGCTCGAAAAAGAGTGCGGGAGAAGGGAGAAGGTCCGAGTGAGGGCTTACGGACAGTCTAACTAGCACTCTTTATGGTATGGTATTGCAAAAAAATGAAAAATTAGTAGTCATTTATACAACTTGCTCATCCTTTTAGGAAACAAGGTAGTACTCAACTGATAGTTTTTGTGATCTAAAAGCTGGTGAACAGCCAATTTCTGCCGACTCAAAATCGCTAACCACCAAGGTCCTAAGTTACTTCCTACTCGATACCCTATAACAGCCGGAGCTCGTTTTCCAGAGTGACGAAAGGCATCAACCATAGCATTGTGCATCTCCTCCATCTGATAGACTTATAGTACACCGAACGGTATCTAGGTAGATATTGATGCATTATGAATGCAAGTTGATTGGTCACGCTAGCTACCATACCATATACAGCAGCATGGCTCCAGCTGCCATCATCCCAGTAGTTCCTGATTTTTTCATTTTGATACCCACCTACCATAAGAGCAGGATAATCGAAAACGGCGCTGGGACATCTAGAATTCTCACCTTCGGATTAAAGGGAGAAACACGGTATATAGAGGGATTCCCTCTCAGCCCAGTTCGTGCAAATGCTGCAGGCGCTTCCAGGAGAGGCAACTCTGGTGCCCTGGCGAGATTCTCGATTATCCCAATCCTTTCGGTGGTACTCTTTCTGCCACCGCCATCATTACTTGCTGTCGCTATGCTAGCCTTTCTTTGATATTTCCTCAAGCCTTTCTTACTCGACTTCCTATGCACGGGCTGACCCAACTATGCACGTTACTTGCTTTCAGTCACTGCTTAGGTCATTTCTCCGAGCCGTGTGTGAATACTCCCCCACAGGGGGACTGTTTAGCTAAGCTGGAGCATTTAATACAGTACTTGTGCTTACTGCACCGGCATGCCGGGTGCAGCGTTATTCATTCGGGCTCCGGGACACAAGAGACATGTAACATTCCGGACAACCGCTGGTCGGCGGCCACTAATTTTTAATTTTCTGCTCCCCTTATCATCCCTTCAGTCCATCCACCGCTACCTCTTACTGAGAGAGGTCGATGTGATTAGTACATAATCTTGGCTTTTCCATGTACAGTACACCGTTTGGCATGACCATCCTCCCATACCACTCTACCCCTTCAATAGAGCGATCCAAGTCTCAGTTATAGAGGCGATTTCTACCGGCCCCACAGCCGCTATAACAGGAACCACCCCAACGCTTGTAACCCAAAAGGAACGCCAGACCGAGAGCGCAGTCCCGTGTTCCAATACGACAGCCACCCGCCAAAGCACTCGTTGCCCCCGGAACCGCAACGGAGCATTTGATTGGCTTGATCACTACCGATTTCTTGGCAAACGAGGAGCCATAGATACGGCACGTTAAATCTTAATAACTCCCCGCTCCAAGATATGCCCGAAATGACCTCCTGATTGCCCAACCCATTCCCCCCCCACCGTCGACAAATCCGAGAAATAACATAGACCCTCCCCGCAGACCCCATTGCGAACACCGGACCCACCCCCCCCTACGGTTGACGAACCCGGGAAATAATATGAACCCTCCCAGCAAACCCGTTCTCGCCCAGCACGAAGGGGTAGTGTGCGATGGGTGCGATAAGCCGCTAGTGGGGCCCCGTTATAAATGCGTACAATGCGCAGACTACGACTTAGTAATTAGGCACCTCATCCACCCGAAACCCCACATACCCCCCAAACATCCAAAACTAACCGCAATAAATAAATATTAATAAAATTTAATAATAATAAAAACAGTGCGCAATCTGCGAAGCTGAACTCTCCGATCAAAAATTCCACGATGCCACCCACATCTTCGTCAAAATTAGGCAACCCCGAAACCCGTACTTTCCAAAAGTTACCCTCGCGTGGTCGACAGCCCCCCCGGCACGTCCGCTTCCCCGGAATAGCCCCGGAGTGGATCTGCCGGCCGCGATCAACAGCTTCGGCTTCGACCTGCACAAGACCCTGAACGGGCACACCATCTGCCCCGCGAACGTCTTCTCCGCACTGCTCATGGCGGCGAACGGCGCGGACGGCGACACCCTGGCCGCCATCCTGAAAACCCTGAATCTACCGCCGGTCCCTGCCGACGAGATCCCCAGCCTGAACGCGCAGTACGCGCAGCTGGAGTCCCGCATCTTTGGAGCTGGGGGGGCAGACGGGGAAGAAGGGGTGGATGTCAAGACCGCCAGCTCAATATGGTATCGCCGGGGCCTCCGGCCCCTCCCCGGATTCGAGGAGAACATGAGAATGTATTTCAACAGCTCTTCCGGACCCATCGACGCCGCGGACATCAACGAGTTCATCCGCGCGAGGACCCTCGGTAGGATCACCACGAATTACGGCCACACATCTTTCGGGAACTCCACGCTCGTGCTCATCGCATGCTTCTTCTTCAAGGCCCCCTGGGAAACCCCCTTCGTGAGGTCCGACTTTCCGAGTTCGCGCTTCTGGAACTTCTCGGGTGGGTATGAGTACTACACGCGCATGCACCAGACGGCACACTTTGACTACTTGGAGGGCGATGCTATTCAGGCTGTCTTTCTAAATTACAAGGTCCCGGCGGGGGCGTCACACCCATCTTGTCGGTGGGCGGCAGCGGTGCTCTTCCCCAAGTCGCCAACTAAGGCCGCCCTGCAAGCGGTCTTGGAGTCCCTCACTTCCGACTCGTGGGCGCAGCTGCGTAGCAGCGTGCGCAGGGCGAAAGTCCACTTGACCCTCCCTCGCTTCGAGATCCGCGAGGGGATCGACCTCACCGAGGTCTTGACGAGGAAGGCCCCTCCCATGTTCACCAACGCTGCGGAGTTCTCTAGGATTAACGGCACGCCTACGAAGGTGTCCAGCGTAGAGCACATGACGCTTTTGAAAGTTGATGAGTTGGGGTCTGAGGTTGCGGCGACGACGGTTGTCGGGATGCTGTTCGGTGCGGCGGCCCCGGAGGAGGTTCATGAGATGATGGTGGATAGGCCGTTTTTGTTCCTAGTTTTCGAGAGAAATTCAGGTTTGGTGGTTTGCTCTAGTTTTGTGGAGAGTTTGCGGGGGCCAGATATTTAGGGGGGTTTCTTGTTTCAATTGGTTTCATGTAATATCACTCGGGCTGGAAGGCGGAAATGGTGTTGGAAATCGCAGTTGATGGCCGCACTTGATGCGGGATGTGCCCGCACCCTGTGGCCGCAGAGGCATACGTACGCACTAGTCAAAGGACGCGCAAGCTCCCAAAATGTTTTCACCCCACTTGTTTCCCCTTCCTTCATATCGTCTCCTCACAACACTCCTTCCTTCCTGTACACAACTTTCCTCAAGTCTTTCCTTCCACCAAGTTGTCATCAATCAATCATGATTCTCATCTCCACCTAAGCGGTTTCAGTCCACTGCGTAAAATCCCCACAGTAAATCATTACCTCCGCAACCAATATTTTCAACAAATGGGAATATTAAGTGTCAGGGTCTAAGCCTAATTTGGGTGCTTAGCGGGGGGAGGACGGTGGCGTAGCTCTCGGAATCTAGGACTGGAAGGATGTTGGCTGCTCCACCGATACGTTACCCCACATGCTCCATGAAAACCTCAACAATCACCATTCCCGACAAATGACACTCCGAATCCAAGTAAAAAAGCGACAATCGTAGGGTACGATACCAGGCGAACAAAAAAGCCACCAACCGCACAATAATCTGAAAAGAGAAAAAGCCAGCCGCAATGCATGTAACCCCTCTCTCGGAACTCAAAGCGCAAGCAAATTTCAAGTTTATACCAAACTCAGTATAATACACCTCACCTCACATCCCACCACAAAAGAAAGGAATAACGTAGGCCACGGTGGGCCGAAACACACGGTGACGCGAAACAGCCTAAGTAAAAAGTACCCTTAGTAAGCAAAAGCTAGCTTAGTCGCCACTCGTTTCGTGTCACCGTGTGTTTCGGCCCACCGTGGCCTACGTTACTCCCCAATCCCAATCTATTTCTTCGGAATATAATTCCGCTGCTCAAAGATATACCCTTTGATCTTCGAATCCTTGAGTAATTCCATATACCTCTCTATCCACCCCGCACCCCACCACCACCACCTATTAGCCCATTCCATCTTCCCGGCGCAAAAAAAGGACATACGAAGCTCACCTCTCAAAACCCCACACTTGGCAAGATGATTAACACCCTCCCTTCGATAACACTTGCTCAACTCCTGACGCACGAGTCTCGCCATCATCGTGCGGACCCATTGCTCGCGGATGATAGCGTCCTGGGCCGCCTTGAGTGCGGTGTTGTCCTCGTAGTCGACGCCATCGAAGGTTGGCGGGACGGTGGGCTTTTTGGCGAGGAATGCGGCGGATTCGGGGGTCGGCATTATTTTCCTTTCTTTTTTCGTCGCCTGTCGTTGGTCCCTGCAGGATGGGGCTCAGTCTGCTTCTCGCTTGCTTGGGTTGAGGGGGCCAACGATTGGTGACTCTGAGTGTATCGATTGAATGGTGGGGTAGGGGTCGGGATGGGGATGTTTAATGGATTGGGCTGGATTGGATCGGAGGGACGGGCTTGGGAAAGTTGGAGATTCTTAGTAAAAGGTTAGGTAAGCAGGATAGAGGAAAGCATTCCTGGGGAGTTTGACAGGGGATTGACTCCATAATCACATCTTTAGCAACCAACAGCAGTTTAATACCGGTATCATACCCAACTTCTCCCCCCCCCCCCCCCTTCCAGCCAAACTCCGTTCCCCGACGAAAATAATGCCATTCCCTTACACCCTCCCCACAACCTCTACAATCTCTTACCCATCCTACTTCGAATCCCCTCTCTACCCTGCCCTCTCGCTAGCTACCTCCTCCCACCGCGGCACCCTCCGCAACGCCCTAAAGGCGCACAAACGCTTACCCGCAGCTTCACAAGCATCCAACATCCCCTTCATAATCAAGCACTTAGAAAGCTACCTCGCGCACCTCCTAGCCCTCCACGACACCCTCACCGCCGGCGACTCCTTTTTCAAGGAGGGCGCCCCGAGGCTAACTACCAGCTGGCGCACGGTCCTCAGCGCAAGGAGGGTAGCGGCGAAGGGACCTCCGAGGGTGGCCAGACCAGGGCTCAGCTATGAGATATTTTGGAGCATAAGTACGCTGGGGTACGCTTACACGCTACTCGCGCGGTCACAATTGCAAGGGATTCTAGCTCCCCCTTCATCCAACACCGCGAGCGGGGGTGCCACGGACGCAGCCGCGGCAGCAAACTCCTTAAACCAGGCGACGGCAAACCTCTTCACTTCTGCCTCTATATTCCAACACCTCCTCACCCGGCCCCTCCCTCCACACGCAAGTTCTTGGCCGCCAGACCTATCGCCACAAGTTCTCTCCGCACTCAGCAGCATCTCGCTATCCGCGGCGACCCTCAGTGCTGTAACGAGGCAAGACCCATATCCAACGTATCTTAGCATCATAGCGACAGAGAAGAAACAGCAGAAGAGCAAAGAATGGCTGTACAACCCCCCCGCGCCCCCCGCCGGTGTCCGCGCTCTGCTGATAGCGAGATTGTGCGTCGCCGCATCTGATCATGCGGCAAAGGCATTGGGACTACTATCCACAGCGGAGAAAACGGACGCGGGGGAGATTGGCGAGGAGTTGCTGAGGTACACGGACTCGCTCCAGAGAGTTTCTAGGGCGAAGGCTTGTCGCTTCCTGGGCATAGATGCCGAGGCCGCGGGAAGGGTTGGGGAGGGTATTTCTTGGATTAGGTGTGCTAAAACCATTCTTAACGCTTCGAGTTCGACGAGTTCTGTGGGGTCCTTCGTAGGTGATCGGTTACGAAGAAAAGATGATGCCTGGGGAGCCGACGCCGGGAAGGTAGATGAAGAGAAGACACTGGATGCACTAGAGGGTCGGTGGAAGAAGTTGAATGATAGTGTGATGTTTCAGAAGTGTCCAGATTTGGGGGAGTTGATGGGTAGAATACCGACTGGGAGGGAGTTTCATCAGAGTGTTAAGAGTTGGGAGCCGCCAAAGTTGGGGGTTGACGAGTTGAGGGCTTTGAGGGCTACTGGGGACTTAGGCGCCGAGGTGGTGATTGAGGAGGAGGATAGTGAGGAGGAGGCCGCGGGGGTGGGGACAGATGGTGGGGGGAATTATGCAGGAAGAGGGGGGTATTATTAGGGGTGAGATACCAGTGTGCAATATTGCGACTCCGTACATGATACCAATAATGATATTATGAGAAGTGCACTACGTTGTTTTTTATTAAGGTATAATTTGCTATAGCTAGATTAAACCGCAACACACAAACAATCGACCCATTGTATAGTACATGCAAATTCATGAAAGCGCCACCGTAGCAACTCGGATTAGCCACAAGTAACAAAATCAAACCCCAGGTATCATACAATCACCCAAACATGCCTTACGATAACATGAAAAGAAAGCGAAGAAAGCAAAATTTTCACACGAAACAAATGGCCAATCAAGAATTCAACCTCCCCCCAAACCTCGACGCCTTCCCCGCCGCAGCTCTTGCCCCGCGCCTCTTCTTTTCAATCGGCGACTTAATCCTCTCATCTTCCTCCTCATACTCTTCCGCCTCTGCTTCCACCTCAGACTCAGGAACCTCTAACACCTCTGGGCTGTGAGAAACAAGCTTAGTCCTCTTCTTCCCAGACCCTGCTGCTGCCACCGCAGCAGTTGCAGCCGTGCCCGGTCCCTTACCAGCCAGTAAATCCCCCTTCCGGTGCCCCCCAGAAAGATCCACAATAACCTTCGGTCCCCTCTCCCCATTCTCTGCGCCACCAGTAGACTTTCTCTTCCGCGAGTTTGTAACGCCCGGAGTTCCCAATTCCGGGCTAGCATCCCTCTTTTCAACGGCAGTTCTCTGATCCCTCTGCTGCGCAGCCGGCTCCATGTCCACCCCCACCTCAACATGTGCCTCTACAAGGCCAACCCTCTGCGCCAACCCGTCGAGCAGAGTAAGTTTACTCTCTAGCTTGTCCAGCAACTCAATCTTATCCCGCGCCCCCTCGCGCACTTCTTCAGCCTCGCCGGGGCTATCGAGGTCAACATCCACTCTTGCGGCCGTAGCAACCTTTTTGAGATCTCGGATTATATCGCTCTGTTTCTCGTGGAGCATTACACACATTGTCATTACTCTGTCGATGTTTTCCGCGGTGGATTCAGGGGATGGGTGAAGGTGAGTGTAGATTTCTTGAGTTTGGGCGGGAGGCAGAGAAGGGGTTCGCGAGGAGTGGTGGTAGAATGAAAGGGTTGTTAGGGGAAGAGTGTACTTGTTCCTGAGAGCTTGTCAGCTGGCATATGGTATGTGAATGGTGCGAATTGGAAGGGGGGGGGGGGCCGACTGGAGAGTGGATAGCTTCGCAGTGGTCGCCATGTACATCTTTCCCAGAAAGACTTCACATTTTCCGCAGGTGATATTTTTGTAATTGCTAGGTGAACGATCAGCACAAACTCGCTCGCCTACCAAACAGAGCAAGAGAGAGAGATAGAAATAAACAAACCAAAATTCATCCCACTCCCCCTCAAGACTCGTCCTCAACCCTCCTTCACCAACAACCACCGAGACCATAGAACTAAGAGTAATCGTCCCCATCTGTCTCGTAGCGTACAAAAATGCAGAACTATCTCCGACAATTCGCTCACAATTCGCGCAAGAGACTGTGACAGGTGGGCATTGTATTTGGTCGACCTCACCGCCATTGCTCTCGCCGTCTTCATTCGGGAGGGAGAAGTAAGGCGACAGTTCACGGGAGGAATTGTTGTCGCCTCTGGCCTGAGGGTTTGGTGATGGCATTGTGGTATAGCGTCGCTGTTGTTCTTTCCTTGTTTTTGTTTTTTGGATGTCTGAACGGTCGGCACCGGGAGAAGGGCGTTGGGGGGAGAGAAAGGTGGGGAGGTGGTATAATAATTGAGTTAGGATAGGTGTTTTACCTATGAACATGGACCCGAGGATGGGAAGACGCGACGAGTGGAACATGAAGTCTTGGCACACCAGGTTGCGGCTCTTTTCGTGTCATCCTGATTAGATAAGTTAAGCTTAGGATGCCTTGCGCTGTGGAACCGCATCAACTGCATCGCCATAGCGATACCTACTGTAGCCAAAACTCAACTGTAGAATGCAGAGCATCCCAGGCAAGACAAACGGTGCTACGCCGGCTGGCTGCCCGCATAGTCACTCAAGTAAGATATGCTACCAGTATACCATTTATGAGCCCTTTGATAGCACACAACACTTATACCTTACGGCACAGAGAAGAGATTTCGTCTAATACGGTGAAAGCTGCCTTAGAAGAGTACAAGATGAGGGTGAAAATACAGACAAAAAAGGTTGACAAAAGCAAGGAACAAAGAGGGAGATGAAACCGAAAATTGTAAGTGAAAATTGAAGTGAGAAAGAGAATTTTAAACATGAAGACAAAAGGATAATCACCCAGGCGCTTACAAAAGGTAAAAAGCGAAGAGCAAAGAAGAGCCCGAATAGAACACATGACCCGATAAATTTACATTTGTTTGAATTCCCCCTCATTTTAACCAAACTTTTTGGCCTCTCTCTCACCTTCACTTTCAAATCCCACGGCTCACTTCATTACGTCGATTGATGAATCATGAAAAATTCGTAATTTCGTTCCCTTTATAGAACCCTTTTGAACTTTCACGCCCCCTTACTTTTTTTTTTTCTGTTGATTTAATAGGAGCCATCAGGCTTAGATAAATTCCCCTCCGAGGCGTCCTCACCTCTCTGGAAGGTCTCCTGCTGTTCAGGGACTGGAGGAGCCTCCATTGGACGCTCATTGCCGGGATCCCTACGGCCAGCGTTCCTGTGGTCTGAGTAGTCGATGCGGAGACGGCGACCAAAGACCTCAACACCAGCCAACTTCTCCTTGGCCTTGACTGCGGAATCGATGTCAACAAAGTCAGCGTGAGCAAAGCCACGAGGTTGTCCGGTAGTACTAGTTAAATTGTAAGCATTGTGACAAAAACATAGGCAAGGGGCCCGAATACATACCGATCCATGGCAATTCGGACATCATTACAACCAAAAATGCCAGTGAAAAGTTTGTCAAAGTCGGCGTCGGTCATATCGAAGCTCAAGTTTCCAATGAACAATGTCTTTGACGGCTCGCTATTACCGCTAGGCCCGGTGGGACGATGGACATATTGGACATTCATCCTGCGCCCCCTGAGGACAGTATTGTGACAAGCTTCAAGGGCCTTTGTAGCTTGTTCAATACTCTCGAATTCAACGTATCCGAAACTAAGCGAAAACCCTTGTCAGTTCCTTTGCAGTAATAGGCCAAATTAATAGCAATGGCTTGTTTTATCCGCAAATTTTACGGACTCGAGAAGAGAACAAACCCTTTGTTCATGCCTCTAACATCGTAAATAATCTTAGTGCTCAGAATATTGCCAAAGCCCTTGAATGCTTCCTCGAGATCTTGTTCTTTGACATCGAACTGAATATTTCCAACATAGACGACTTTGGTAGGGGCCAAATTCCGTTCCCCAAAACCCACTCGGCCACCGTTATTATTATAACCGCGACCATTGTTCCTAGGAGCATATCCTTGATTGCCACCATACTCTCCTCCTTGATTACCATATCCTCCTCCTTGGTTCCCCCCCCCATATCCAGAGCCATAGTTGGAATTATAGCGCTGAAGAAGAGACTCAAATGAACGAAGTTCAGACAAGTTGGACGGGCGTGACTTGGAGCTAACAAATGTGTTCGGAGAGAATGCAGTAGCCAATGGACGAGTAATGGCAGACTGGCGCGAAGAGCGCAGAGCAGCACGGCTGATGGAAAACCTATCGACAAATTTTCATCAGTGCTTGCTCATAATGATGGGGAAGTGGGGCGATCATGGTGGGGCAACAAACATTTTCAATTTGCAAGGTAATTCAAAGAAGAATGATGAAGATACCAAGGAGAAATGAGGAGAGAGAAGGACACTTGAGGCGTAGGGAGAAGGAGAAGGAGTGGGGAATTTGATGGAAGAGTTGTTAGTTTGAAGTTGCGGTGGAACGGAGGGAAGGAGCCTGGAAGGGTTTTTTTTTTTTTCCCCTTCAGAGGCGAAACTTTTTCGGGCCCGCCAAACAGCGCTAGCGTTATCGGATAGAGTGAAAGAATCATAATAATACACAGAAAAATATCTTCCCCTCTCTTTTATTATCTTCAATCCTTTAGATATTTTACAGGGTCTCATTGAGCTAATTTCATAGTTTTCTTTTCATTTTTTCTTCTTCAATACAATCGTTTCTCTAAAGTCACGTGAGCCTATCATCCCAGGAGAGATGGCCGCCGTTCTAGAACGAAGCCCATAGAACCTGTGATCAGTCCAGCAAGCAGAAACAGACAAGAACCTCTCTCTTCCTAAGCCCCTTTCTACCTCTCTCTCCCACTCTCCCCAGCCCTATCCCCTCCCTAAGTAAATCACAATCCATCACTAACTCCCAGTCACACGGAGGGGGATCTTTTCCAATAGAACCCAACTGAACCACTTCCTTCTTGTAAGCTAACCATCTGCCCATTGCTCGCAATTCCCTGTGCCGTTTCTCTCGGAGGGGGGGAGGAGCGAAGGGACAAAGAACCCGTCCCATTCCTGCTTGAAGTTACCACCCGTTTGCAAACCATTGTTTAATTGCCCCCAACAGACCAGTGATCAATAATCCGTAGAGGCTCACTTAACTCCTATCATACAAACAAGTTTACAATATCCATCTCCAACCCGCTTAGGATCATTATCACAGAGCGCATGAAGAGCAGGAGATCGCCGGCGAGTATTATATTTGATCAGAGTATGCAAACATAGGATATCACTCGTTTTATATCCATTTTTTTTCTCTCCTTTCTTACTATCTTATTATTAAGGCTCGGTTCGGCATATACCAATAGCAATATGTGTTCGACGAATATTCCACGGGGGTGCGAAAAAGAGGAATCTTTTTTTCTTTTATGATATAATAATATGTGGCAATTCTGAACCGAGCCCTACTGTAGAGTAAAGATTTATAAACACGAAAAAAAACATTATAGTTTAGTGCTCAGTACCGGGCACATCCCTATATAAAACCTTTCTTATGTGCCAAAATTTATGCTATAAAGGTGACATGCCAAACGGAGCCTAGATGCTTTATCATTGAGAGCTCTCTTCAGCTGAGAGAAATCCACGAACACTCTAACAACCCTCCTACTCTCACGTAACTCATGTATCTCCCTACCCTCTGCCTAAGGTAATAACATGAGAAGTATCCCGTATCCTGTGGGCATGGCCTAACCCCCCTCAATCGACGAGCCGGAGCTATTTCCAATCAGCATCCAGTCTAACTTCCCGCAACAGAATACTTCCGGGACAAACATTCGCGGTGGTCCGTCCGGCCCCGGTGGTGACGGGAGAAGGTTAGCTGCGTGGAAGCCCAGCTTGCCATCACACACAGACATTTCTAGAAATAATCCCAAATGATCTTTTTTGTGGAACTGCTACTAACAACCAGCACTCGTCCCCTCCCGCTTTCTGACAAATACGTGGTTCACGCGTAAAACGTAGAGTGATGCTCAACAGACGGGTCCTTTCTTTAGGAAGAAGCTCATAACGGCATGCGTGCTGATGCGTACAGTACATCCCAATGTCCTACTCCAGGACAGGTCAACAGCATCTTTCATCCTCCTCTTGGGGTCTAGGGGGTATTACTACATTGTAGTATGGCTGTTTATCGGACGGGTCTGTGGCCTATCGAACGTATCAGAAACAGTACCAGTGGTACGATACAAATCAGGGTGTGGGGTGCCTGTCGTTCTGATGACTCACAGGATTGGGGTTAGATTACGTGAAAGCGCGGGGCACAGGCTGCAAGGCGTTAGATTACCAGCCCGGGGTTCACAAAGGATCACTCGAGGATCTAACCGCACTGCCAAATCGGCGTGAAGACCGCACACGGCGCAGGAGGATAATATTGTCGCAATACTGATAGATATTGTGGGGTTGAGTATGATATTTAATTATTAACCCTTACTATTCTCTCGACGCCTCTTGAATATCTGGACTACAGCAGAGTTAAGTCATAGGAGATGATGAACCCCCATTGCTTTCCAGCTCTCCGGTAAAACCACATAGCAATGCTAAAGCCGCACTAGCAATACATATCATCTCGGCTCCTTTGCGCAAAAAGGCAAATCATCCTAGCAAGGTCTCAATATCCATCCCCTCCGTGACAAAATATCCCGTCGCGTTCGCCGGCAGGCCTGACCCAGCCGGCGCTTGACCTCCTCCACTACCTCCCCCTGTATCACCCGGAGGGACCGGTGCGCTAGCTGCCGCTGCCGTGTTTGCCGGGGCGGCGGTGGATGGTGGGGAAACTCGGTATGTGCCGTCCAGATTGAGCAGCGGTCGCTGGGGTGAGCCTGGGAGCGCAGCCACCATTGGCCATGCAGGACTTTGATTTGAATCAAGGTTCATGCCTTGCATGAAGTTGTCCCATTCGTCCTTTTGATGAGGTTAGCTAGGGTTAGCTGAGGCATGCTATGGGAGGAAGGGATGAGGTTACCCAATCCAGGCCGCTCGGCATATCTACTCCGCTTTGTGGCCAGAATTGCGACGTGTTATTTGAGCTTCCGCCCGCTGGAGCGCTGTATTCATTATTGTTCACGTCACCCATGATTACATTGTGACCTCCCGGTGTCCGGGCGCTGTAGAGCGTTGCCGCGGTGGTATTTGGTAATAGCACATTCTGGCCCACTGGGCCTAATGACATAGCGGCCACTTCGTTCTTTATTGGATTGGGAGGTGCTCGGGGTGCTTCTGAAGACGATGGCGAGGGCGTTGCGAAGACCGGTGTGTCGCCGGTGGTGGTAGTAGTGGTGGGGGATACAGAGCTCTGGGGAGTTGGTGCGGTTCCGTTTTTCTCGGCAGCTTTGCGTATCTCCATTGGGCAGCCGAGTGAGAAGTCGAAGTAGCCGGGGCCCCCACGGATCTTGTCAAGCATCACGGTTAGGACGCCGTAGGCCTTTGTGGCATCTAGATTTGTCTCACGTTGCTTTTCGTAGATGAGCCGGGCTTTTTCGAGAGCGTTGTATTGCTCGGCTCTTTCCGTGGCACCTAGCAGGAAGCCTTGGTCCCCCTGCGTTTTACTTCGCTCTCTTGCTATCCTGCATTGGGTGTTTAGGTCTAGGCATATTATCATTGCGGCGTGTAAGAAGTCGTGACATCCAAGGCCTTCTGTGAACCATCTTGCATGCTTTAGAGTGCTCTGTGTATCTAGTATTATCTCGGCTTGATGCCGCAAGAGCACTAGAGCAGCATCCACACACTTCTGTCTGCTCCCCTCATACCGGGGATTATGCTCTGCCCTAGCTGCATATGGCCTGTGCAATGTAGCTAAAGCCTTGTGGGCAATGAGATCCAGGTTGTAACGCTGGATGATCAACCAGGCCGGATCGTCTTTGCATTCTTCTGTGGGTTTCAGTCGCAAAAAGGGGGGAAGCGCAGCATGCATTTCCCGAATCTCGGCATCCATCTTGAGAATTTGGTCGTATGCAGGCCTACGCTCAAGTGAGATGGCCTGCGCAACTATACGGGAGTACACTTTGGCCATGGATGCCTTGGCGATCATGTACGAGACTCCGGTAAGCTCCTCTCTCGGCCTTTCCGGCGGTAGAACATCAACCCCTTCGCCAACCTCATCATCGTGAAGATTCATCGGTAGGCGTGTGTCACATTCCTCCTGCCTAATCATGCATGGTAATCCAATCTTGATCGACTCAAGAACGTCCATACAGCAGATTATTGTCCATAGCCTCCTTCGAATTTCTGCCTCGCTGGGTGCAATGGCAGATCCAAATTGCATCGGGTCACGATGAAGCCCCATACACATCGCGATCCGGACCAGCAGACCCTGAAATAGCCATGATTCGTCGACGTGTTCCTTACTGGTCTGCCATGTGCATACTAGAAGCAAGGCCTGTACAGTATGAATATACATCTTTTTGGTGTACTCTCCCACAATCAAACACTGCTCGGTTGCTAGCCTGAATGTTTGCGACATCTCTTGCGTTTTTCCAGATATTTCTGGAGGCCCTTCCCCCGAACAATGGTAGATCTTCAATGAGAGGCACATTACAGCCATCAAAAGCCCTAACCAAATGAGATCAACCTGGCTCGGATCCCGCCAAAAGTCTTCGTATTGTTTGTAGAATGTGGGCCGGTGGAGGACATCTGTACCGGGTAAGCCCTTGTACCGGAAGGGCGAATCCTATGGGATACATACGGAATATAGGATCATAGTTTCTGAAGAAACCGTCTACCAATAGATCAACCAACTCTTGACGTGGCACTAATGATAAGAGCTCTTGTCTGCTAGGAGCTTTGCCAACGTTAAATGGGAATCCTGTGCGGTCGAGCTGGTTGGAGCCTGCATTCTTGGCCTTCATGTTTGCTAATTTCTCCTCCCACCTTTGTTTCACTTCACCAAAGACAGTTTTAACCTCAGATATCTGTGAAGCTGCTTGTCAGCCGCAAGCACGGAGAGATGAAAGCCACATCTCATCCCCAAGCATCGAATCCAAACTCGCTTCTCCCGCGAAGCCAATTTGCAAGGCGGCTTCGTTGAATGAAGTGAATTTAGACTCTGATGGGCTTTCTTAAGAACTATTTGATGGCCAACCCCAGATGCAAGGAAATAATGCGCAACCCTAGCACGTACCTCCGATAAAATCGCTGCCCAGTGGGTTCCACCTCTGTAGTAACTCTTTCCCTGGTCCACCTTCATGATTCCCAAGGCACTTCGCACTTCTTCCACATCACCATCACTCTCACCTTCGTTCCGATGCTTCTCGTCCCCATGGATGCTGTCCATTCCGACGTCATCATCATCGTAGCGCTTGCTCTTATTTGTTCCATTATCAGTGCTCTCTGATCTTTCCCGGTCGGTTGATGGAGAAACATGATTACCACCCGAACCCATCAACCTTAGGACTAGGCCCTCCAAGCGGTCGATTCGTGCTTGCATCTCGTCTGAGGAAAATCCATTCGACCCAGCCGACTGTTTTCGAGCGCGGCTGGGGCCCTGGGCAGTTGACGCGTAGGTACAAGTCGAGGGGTCTCCACGGCGGATACAGTTTTCGCAGGGGTGGGAGCGATTACATTTCAATCTATACTCATGTCATTGGTATCTGGTCCGCCGGAACAAACTACGAAAAAGGAGGGGGGAAAAAGTAGAATCCCACTTTTTAGGAGAAAGGAATATACCAGTGCTTACTTTCTATTACGACAGGGAGCGCATGAAAGGGGTACACGATTGCGCTTCTTGACAACCCTAAACTCCTTTGAGCTTTGAGTGTTAGCATCCCGAGGAGAATGGCTACTAGAGGAAGGTGGTGTCGGCGTCATGATCAAGTTTGGAAAATCTCGGGGCTTTCTGGTGTCGGCCGTTCGCTTTCTTTCGTATATTGGTAGGAAATGTTGAGACGGAGTTGGTCGCAAGGGTTTGATGGAGGTAACTCGGTGGAATTAGAGTTGGGTGCGGGGCTTCGAGGGTTGATATAGCAATACGCGGCTTCCAAGAGCGCAATATAGATTGTGCGATGGAGAAGGCTACCGGATCAGTAAGAACAGGGCAGTGCAAAGTGTGACAGAAACCGATATTTAATAATCAGAATTCGACCTCCCCGTTCTGCGAGACCAAAGTCACACGTTAATATCGTATTTCAGTGGCACAGCGAGAGGAGAGGGAGGAGAGTCAGAAATCTCAAAGGAAAAAAGGGTTGGAAGAAAGCAGGAAATGGAAGCTCTACATAATATAGGCTAAAGGCGAGCTAAGAACATACTGGTACGGTACGGTACCGTTCCTGGTTGGAGACGAGGGCCGATAGACTGCGTCTCACTTGGCAAAAACTAGGACGTGCGGCGGGATACCCTAAGCAATAGTAAGGGTGAGCTGAGATGCTCGATACAGCAATCCTTTGTCTTTTTGAGAGCAATAAGTTTGTCAAACCGGGGTAGTAAAGGTTCCTTCCCCAGGCTAATTTTACGGACGGAGATGGGGGGGGGGGGGGCTCTTTAAACTTACAACCAGTGGAGGTAGGGTAGTGATGCGGTGCAGCTAGGGAGGGAGAGGGCGCCATTACCAATACGACAGACTACCGGTATTCCCTGGTCCGTCCCCAGGCCGTTTATTGGCTGTTCTAACATTTCCGGAATTCCATAATCCTCTTCTTCCAGATTTGGGATGATTGTACCACTTTATCATACTTTAGCAACTTTACATAAGCTTGGTGCGCGAATAGATGGCTCAAATGCTTGACCACTTCTGAGTCACCACTAACATGTGAGCTATCCTCCGCGTTTAATGGTTAGATAAGGTCTGAGAAAGGCCCTGTCCCCCGTAAACATTTGAGAGAACCTCTTTTCTTCTATGATGCGTGCCTTTCGCCAGAAAGAAGCTTTGAATTCATGCAAACCAACAGGCTTGTGGGCTGAACATTGACCTCGGAATTCCAGAGACAGGCTGTAGATACCAGCACTCGAGTACGGCATGAGCGTTGACGCTGACACCTTTCTCTGTTCGTAGAGGTTCAATGCGAACCCCAATTTGTCAGATCATTTGTGCTGTCTTACCGCTATTTCTTTTGCACTTTCCCTGCGCTTGGCTGAAGAAAAAGGTAACAAAAAAGGGGAACGTTCCCCTGATTATTAATTAGGGCCGCTTCATCCACTTATGACACAATATGGGTGCCGTACAAGTAAGGCTCCAGTCGAATCGTGATAAGCTTTTACCCCAGCCCATGCGGGCGTTTTTCAACCGATTATCAAGCAGCTCTTGGCATTTTTATCCATTTTGTAGAATTCTGTGCTCTTTAGGGATCTCTCATATCCCAGTAGTTTAAAACTCACGAGATTCACCCCCAATGAAGGAAACACTCAAGCCAAAAGGTAGATTATTTGGCCAAATTGGGGCCGGTGCGATGCCCCGCCTCCAAATATGCGCGCTTTGACTCATTTTGCTCACATTTGCGAGTAGATATTGCTTGGTGCTCCCGTACAAAATGCTTGACTTCAAACCCAAAGACCAGGGTCCTCCAGTTTGTACTTCCAGATCACACATATAGAAAATTTCTGAACAAACTGGAATAGTGATAGAGGATATTCACCGGTTAGATGAGATGTCGAAAGTGGAAAGAAATAGTTGACAGGATAGTTACCAAAAAACTGAATGCGAAGGTATTAATTTCCTATGAATCATGGATCCATATTTGGGCAGCCCTCAGAACCCCTGTCATGGCCTGAATAACTTGTAATTATAGTATTCTCCCATTATATAAAATAAATAAACGCTACGATCATTTTGCCCATACTGTTCTTCAATCGTCTCTAGTGAGTTTATTAATAAAATATTGTTATAGGCACTTACCGGTGTAGGGCATGGACTGTCATAGGGTAGTTTGGCGGTTACACGGAGAATTTTCTCCCACTATGACTGGCCACTTTGTATCTAGCTCAGCGTGCATCCTTCTCTCTTTCCTAAGAGACAACAAGGAACACAACAACAGCAACAACAACGGATGGTCATAAACACCCAGGCAATCAATCAATAGATATCGTTTCCTTTCTATTCCAATTGGGTTCATTTCTCTCTCTTCTATTCTATCCTTATTCTCTCAACTATCAACGAACAACCACACCGAGGAAAGCAAGCCAATCAACAACCTTTTCTCTCCTTCTCAATTCGTTCAAGCGCATAGCTCCCTACTTCACCCTTGTCAAGGCCTTTAGGCAATTCATCGTCTGGTCAACTTTCCACCTGTTTGTCTTCCGGTATATCAATAGGTCACACATACGCACGGGAGGGTGATTTCGGCACGCGCGACACACCATCCAAACTAAACGGGTCCTGCGAAATCAGCCCAACACCGGTACAGTACTTGGTACTCTCTGATAAAGTTCAGTGCTCCCATCCGCACCCGGCAATAGATCCCATATTTGAAAAGCAGGTCCTCTAAATGTGATGAGTTCTACCCTTCCACCTGGGCACTGGTAGTAGTTACCAAACTCTAGTAAATGGACCCAGGATCGCAACAATATCTCCACTAAGGGATATAAACCTTGCACTCATAGGATAGTAATAACAACATAAACCATGCATTTTTGATTGGGCTGTCCCAATTGTGCAAGTTTTTCTACTCTTTTTACGTGGTCTTTGGAGTACATAAACTACCGTATTATCCCTTGGCCGGTGTGAAACTATAAATTTGGTACCAGGAGCGAAACCAAAAGCAGGGACCAGGTAGTTATTGTTGGTATAATAGCAAAATTATTCCTTTCAGACTATAACCGACCGAGAGCTGAATTCTCAGCGGATCATGAAATCCAATTCGTTCTACATCAGGCGTAGCCCAGCCGGAATTTTATTGTTCCACACGGCCCAAGGAATAGTAGGAACACAGTATCTAGAACAGAGGGTAATTCGAGTGTCAGACTCGACAACTTAATTTTCATAGGTATTTACAATGATTTGTAATCTTGCCAGGAGGAGGTGATACTGGACCTTTGCTCAGAAGAGCTTAATAGATCATAATAGGTATGGCACAGGTGTCTTTTCCACACAGGCTGCTCGATATTATATGAATTCACAGAATAGGAACTTCCAATTCACAGCGCAACACTGGGAAAACTGGTGGCATCTAATTCTTTAAACTGTCACTCATCTTTATTACAAGCTTTTCGCAAATTTCAGACTCGAGAACTGGTATGCTACAGCCCGGTTTCAGATAGGCATAAGAGTAGATTCGACCTAGAGGGCATAGCTCGCCGCATTTTATCCTATAGTGCCAGAGCTCCTTGGGGTATCTTGCGTTAGGATTTGGAATAGCATGGCTAGGAATCTTCAAAGTTCCCACGCGCTAACATACCGATGTCGGTAGAGCGCCGTCCGCAAAGTCTTCGCTGAAAGAGGGCCACCGTTGCAGGGCCTTGGGAGCAATGAGAGTACAGGACTTGAGGGTAAGGCATTGCCAAATATATGTAGTCCAAATTATAGGGGGTAACAAACTTACCCATCAACTTGGGGTCTGACGATTGGCACCTCTAGATACTCGGGCCCATGGCGCAAGATATGAATGAAATTGCAATATCATTTTGATCCGGTAGAGAGCCATGAAATTCGGACCTCGCATACTTGTAAATATCTCGCACTATCATATCACTTTCGTTGCCGCGGCCTTGCCAAAGTACAGTAGCTCCCTTTCCACAAAGACTATGGTCAGGGCTGCATAGTACACGGCCGTTTAAAATATTTCCATAACTATGCCGGCAGATTCTGCGATTCCGGCTGCCGCTCGGTTGGCACCAACATACTGTGCCAGCTACAACCACCTGTACTGGACAAGTGTGGTGGTTGTGGGGACTTTTCAAACGGTAAGCGTACTCGACGTTTTTTTAAAGTCCCCAGAATGGGAAATCAATAAGTGATTCATTTATTATAGAACTCATGGCCACAGTATGATACTAGATTTTGCGGGAACTGTCGTAACCTGGGCCATGGACACGTAGTTCATGTTCCAGAGACTTTGAAAAAGCGTCTGTCTTTTCCCCTCAAGAGACTTCCCCCCGCCGACCCCCGCCAGCCCGGCGGTAGCTTGGCGCTTGATGCGGCTACAGGGGTCCAGACCACCTCTTTATGTCGTCGTTCATGCGTCACGTTTGACCCACACTTTTTCCTACCGTTTGGTGGGGAAGTCTTGGACCGGAGTACCGATGACATTCCGGCAGTTCTCAGTCGTCCGACTGCGACCGGACGGGACGACAAGATCGAGGACTAGCGCCGCCCGACGGCAGTCGACAGCGGTCGCACGGCGCTGGCCCTGGGGTTTCCTTTTATCGATATCATATTATCCATAAAATTTATCTCTATTTATTAATTTTGTTTGTTTGTTTCACCTTGTTATGATATTATTTTAACTTATTGTAACACTAGTGGGTGTGTCCGACTAGGAGAGCACATTGACCAATTTTAAGCGTCTACAGTCGACTGGTTCGCTTAGTATGATAGTAAATGTCTCAGTGAGGTTAACCGTGCGTATTGGCAGTTTTAACAGCAAGCACTGGGATCGGGTGTTTGGTTGCATCTACCCAAACTTTAAATCCCTGTTGCTCACCCAGAGGTTAACATATTTAAAACATATTTAAAATATCTTTCCTTTTTTTTACTCTGAATCTCAGGCTTATTATCTATCGGAGAAAACAAAATAAAGGTTGGAGAACCTTAGTAGTTTGAAGTTGGGTATTTTTTTTTCTGATTGGAGGTGCCGCAGTTAAAAAGTTTCCCCACCATACTGTCACTTGCCCTAGGCAATAAGTGCCTGATAACGGGGAGTATATTGGCATTGGCGGCCAGATAAGCGCAGATCTCTTACCGCATTCTTACCGTATTTCCTTAAGCCCTGTTTTCGGGTACTTATAGCCTGGGGCGAGCATCCCTGCTATTACACGTACTATCATAATATTTTCATACCAGTTCTATTCCGCTGTCATGTTATCGCTGCATATTTCACCGCCCTCCGACAGATGTCAGATCGGGCAGCCCAAGCATCGCTATCTGATCGGGGCGTCTTGAGAAGCCAGGCCATTTAGTACGAGATCTTAGCATTGGTCAAGACCTCAAGACCTTGTTCAAGTGCCCATGTGCCGTGCCCATATCGAAAGAGAAAAAACTGATATAACGCTATAAAAAGCTAGCGTGGTATTACGTGATTGTAGATGTGGATCCGAATCCTCCAATCATGTGCCGAGCTTGGTTAAGCACTGAATCCTGATGATCAAGTTTCTGCACAGGTCATCAACGCAGAGTTTGGTATGGGATCACTTACTCTTATGATACAAACGGCAGCCCTACTCAAGCGAATTTGGGTGCGGGGTAGTCTAGAGCATGCATATTTGAGGTGCATGGTTAGGCCTAGTTTTCAAGGCACAGCACAGTGCAGTGCGCACACAGCTAGAATGCTAAACTTGAAGTGCAATATTCTCTGTCTATAGATACGTTTTTTCCGAACCTCAATCTAAAGTTCTGGTTGAAGCCATGATCACCTGCACTATTAACACTTGGTTTGTGTACTTAGGGGACGTTACAGGATAATGCTTTACGAAGAGATGCCAATACCGGCGTATACAAAGCCGCGCAACACATGCCCACAAGAAGTTGCCCGGTTTGTTGAAGGATGCCCGGGGGTCCCACAGAATAGCCACAAATCCTACCTTTCTGAAGCTTCGGTGCTGCCGCGGGTTAGGTCGGCATCATATTCGAGTCTTCCAATCCCTCACCTGTGATTTCCATTAACATAGAACGGAGGTAGTGGATTTTATATGCACCTCCCTGTGAAATATAAGCCCGGGCGTGGATAAACTTCTCTGCCCAACCCCCCCAATGCCTTACTAGTAACAGAAGACAATCAAATAGCTGGCTATTGGAATAAGATATTAAGGAGCGCAGTAAGGATCTTAGCTACATGGGGGGTCTCATCTCATAGTTTTCTTTAGCCTCAAATTGGGATGGGTGGATATAGCAATTGAGGCCCCTGATTTTATTGGGTATTCTAAGGGGTTCGGCTTCTAGTCTAGACAAACTACTTTGGTGGAGTCAAGGGATAGACAGCCTAGGAGATGGACACCTGCTGTTAGCAGAGATATGCACCAATGGTTCAGATGACACAAGGGAATCTGTTGTCACTGCAGTTTGCTTGAAAGTGAGGATTGTGTAGGAGGGATTGTTGATCGAGTTCACTACCTAATTAAGAGAAACATGAACGGTATATATGTATCCCATTTCAGTAACGTAAGGAATTACGCGGAGTGTCTACCTCCGCGTGCAGGCTCGCTCATGTCCGAATAGTGAGTAGGAAGCTAACTCTAAACTGTCTTTTCTCAACACAGTTGGTTGTTGCAATATCGAGTGATATTATGTGAAGAACAAGGTGTGCTAAACCTTCGAGTCAAAGCCTGTAAAGGAAAAAACGGCAGTATAAAACAGCCTTGATCTGCCTGGAGCCCCCCTAGGGAGAGTTTGTGTCTTTTCATCTCGTAAAATCCTCATTGGGCTAGGTAGATCCCTCAAAGCCAAGGACTGCAGGTCGCCTCAAGGGGCATCAACCAAGATTCAATTCCTTTGGCTATCCAGAGCGTTTCATCCATATCAACCATAGCATCACTTCTCTTCTCATCTCATCTTTAGCCGAGCTATGGTATCAAATCACTCTCGGTGTTTGGGCTTTTCCCGTTCTTATCATGTGCATAAGGGTGCTCGATTAGCGTGGTCTAGATCTCTGCTGAGACAGCGGATTGGGCTGCAGGCCAAGAAATGCTGGCATCTCCTGTTTCCCCAGATGCTTTGTCCACTCAGGTCAAATGAGAAATCGAAAGGGTTATCTTCGGCCCGATTGGCCTCGGATCACGGTGGAAGACCCAAGGGGAGCAGTGGCGGGGTACTCATACACTGCCTCGGTGGAAGGGAAATCCCCGATTCTGCTGTTTTGGCTGCCTACCCTTCAGCCCACAGTATGCACCCCCCAGAGATTTCGGCTTCATACAGTATTCTGCCGACGTTCCTTCCCCTCGCTTCTGGACCCTTGACTTGGGCGACTCTTATTGGTTTGATAAGGAGAAAGGGCCCCCAAGGACCGGTCCGAGCCCCGGAATGCAGGAATATTTTGAGGCAAAGAAATCTAATTATGAGATAAGTCCGGACTCAATCCTACCGTTGATCTCCGCACTAGATTCCCCAGTTGATTCAATCGAGGCCGGACTAGCATGTGCGCCACCGGCCGGAGAGGGGTGAGTTGGGTTGAGCATGTTCACGCGGTGGGTGAAAAAAAGCACTGATTTCTCAACTTCTCACGATTCTCAAAACTTGGTAGCAACACCTCTCGTGAAACGCTTGAAGGTGAAGGCGTGAGGGGAAAATTTTTCCATTGGCATACCGAGGACGTGCTGTTTTGGCGTTGGATACGAGTAAACCACTCCTTTCTCTTGCCGCCCGTTTTTCTTTTTTCTTTTTCTCCTTTCTCATCAATGATTTGGCTTACTGTGCAGTCGCCGGTACTTGTTATGGCTTTCAGGTAGAATATGGCAGTCGTTGACGTTGTGGTGGCAGTATTGGTCAACTTGGGAGATGATATCGCATTCCTTTTTTACATTGGCCGCAGACCCAGTGGTTGCAACTATGCTCCTAACCCTAATTTTGTGTGCTGGCAACACAACATCAACAGATCACGATTTTCATCCCAATCGTTCGGACGACCTTGGGAAGGAGCGAGCTATCAATTGGTCTGCTCAAAATAAAATAAAACCGGCTCTAACCAAAACAATCCGATCGCACACCCAATTGGGCATGTATAAGGCAAAAGAGGAAATCACAGGAATCCAAGAAACCTGCTTCTGACATTGCTCAGAAAAGCAGGTTGCCAGACAGAGTTTGCAGCTCAGAGTCAAAAAAGTAAGGGGCAAAAATGGCAGCCACTCCTGAGTTCTCTCACAGTGAATCACACGTCAGCATTCGAACAACCCGTTGATCCAAGCTATGGGGGCCCAATGCTTAATGATACCACCTTCGGGAGTGCTCGAGTATTGGATTATTTTATTCGCGCCTGGGACAGTGGTCCTGCATTCGGATAAGAACTTACGATTGGCGAACGTCTCCTTCATGTTCACACTGCGGGTAGAGGATGCTGGAGCTCCGAACCCGAGCCTTTTTTGATTGGAGGAGCCTGCATACTCTAGGTGTATTATTTAACACAGGTATTATTAACTCATTCAGTCGAAACAGAACGGCTAAATTACATTAGATAAAAAACACTTCGCGAGGAAGTGGGAAATGTGTTTCGGGTATCATACTGTATAATATTTGAACGGAAATAATTTTCCCTCTTATCTTCGATCATTCACAGTGCTCTGGGCTCAACTCCAGGGGCTGTGATCTAAAACTGGGTTGCTATCGTCGCTTAGTCTCGATAGAAGCATTAGTCTGCATTTCCGGTTTTTTCGATGCCTTTGAGCGGTTTGTTCTCGTTGGCTGATCTGGAGTGGTTGCTGTTAATGAATTCCCACTCCAAGGCCAAAGGTGTGGTGGGGGAGTAGAAACCCGGACCTCCAAAGCAGTAACAACGCAGACTATTCTGACTACTCTGCGAAATTCTGGGACAACCATTCGCGGCTTATTGCGAGAGCCCACTTTTTTTTCTTTTTCCAATCTGCTTAAGGTCTTTTCCCATAGCCTTTCTCAGCTCACACCGGGTCTCGATCACTGCCCTGTTTTTCCGGGTCGTGCTCATGTATTCTGGACTTCTGCACGTTTCCCTCGAGTTTTCGTCTCTCAATTGGCTTCACATGTTTTACGAATATCAAACCACTAGTTGCAGGCTGCATAGAGGCGGTGACGGAAGCCTGCGCGGCTGTCTCGATAAGCCGCCAATAGCTGTGAAACGTGTGGATCTGTGGAGTGGCAGTATCAGAGTATAGAGGGGTTAAAAGGAATCTTTTCCTCGTCCTCCTCCTCGTCCCCCTCCTCCTCCAATCCGTGAGACTTTCTGAACCTTTCCCGTGCTGCTCCTCATTTCACTTATGGTAGTCCATATGAGGGAGTTACACCGCCCCTATTAACACAAGTTCCAGGTTTTAGGTGACCACAAGTTCCGTTATATTTCGGATCCCCCATCTTACTTTCTAAAAACTCTACTCCCCTCTATCATCTCGTGATTCTGGCCCACCTCATCTAAATTTGTTTCGAGCCCGTTTTCCTCGCGTATGGTTTCATATACTCTGTGATGTTTACTACTCTTCATTGCAAGCCTGGGCAGGACCTCAGGCGGAATGCACCTTTGCTAGATATGCACCCAGTAGATCCAGAAACTGTAAGTTTGCTTTTTATTCCTTTGTATGCTTAAGTTAGAGCTACTCAGATCGAGCGTTTTCAAAACCTCCAATCACTGACGTGTCATGATAGGAGACAGATATTTCATTACAAGCGATGGTACCAGGTCTATATGGACGCTGGGATAAGAGTGAAATGTTCTCACTGTCTCGGCCACTATGGAGTCCGCTCAGTAGGGCTGGAGCTCGTGCCGGCCGCTCAGTAGAGCTTCCGAAAGAAGCAGACCCCAAAGACCCAATACCCCATTCGACAGAACCCGCTCCGAACCCAACAAGAGTACCCGTCCCTATTAATGATGTTTCTGGAACCGGCATCCCACACAGCATCCTGTCGCATTCAGGGCCCAGGGGTATTCGGGAGAGAACTACAACATCCCCCGGAGGTGTAGCAGAAGTAATATCTTCGGCTTATAAATACCAAACCAAGTCGGTTTCTGCTGACCCATTCCCATTATCGAAGCAGGCAACTTCGATCCGTTCCTCTCTCGGGAACGGACCGGAATTGAGCTCCGAAGGGAGGACGCAGTACGGCCTGACTTCAGATCATTTCATGCCCCAAAAGGTGTCTATCAGGCCTTTATTGATCCCCTCAAAGGGACAACAGGTGGTCCTGACACAATGGTACATTCCAACCAGGCAATACCCTTCCCGGACTTCGAATTCCTCGGCGTCTACAAAGCAGCATGACGGGATTGAACTGGACCCTCTGTACCATACCACTATTAACAAGTACTTTGAATGCCTTCAAACCTCGCCGCCAAAGCTCAAGAACGACTTGATTGTCGGGAACCATAGTTCTACCACCCTATCGCATGGATTCTCCCCATTCTTAGCCAATAAACCATGGGTTTTCACTCTTTTCGGTAGGGCCTCGGCTTTTCACACATTCTCTCCATTGAAGGCCGAGGCTTCGGCTCCTCTTGGCGGTCCTGCCATTGAGGCATTCATCCATCCCCGCCACCGTACCTATTTCCACCGGTTCTTAAGGGAGTCGGTGTTGAAGAGGATTGAAAGCCCTACCGAGACCAAGGAGATCGCATGTGAGATTGCAGAAGGTATAAGCGCTTCTTCCACACCAATGCCGCTGAATACTTATCCGAGACATTCATTAGGTGGTGTGGCACTGGGCAACGACAGCGAGCACAAGACCGTGGATCTTGAGCAAAATGTTCAACTTGATATGCCTAACCTACCAATTTCCGCTCATTGCCAAAAGGGACCCGCTGTTGCTACCAGCATGGTGGAAGAATCGGACACAACCGAATTAATTAAAGAGTCGACCTCGACTTTTCATGAGAGCGATAGCCGCTTAACTGAACTTGACCCAGATACCGAATGTGGTGTCGCTGAGGTAGTGAGTAATCGTAATATGATATCTAGTCAATTGAAATCGCGACTAACCATCTCCCGTATATCTTTAGGCATCACCAAATCACCGCAAGGCCAATTCGCTCCGATATACTGTTCGCCAGAGGGCTTCATTGTTCAAGTCAAGCTCAATAAAAAGTGATTTCACATTCGTTGAAGTAACTGCAAGCCCACCAGTGAAGCGCAAGCACGACCCTAGGGAAGACGATACGGAAGAGGCATCACGCAAACGAACCAGAGACAACTCAGTAGAATCCAGCATCGCCAGCCCTACAAACTCTATCGCATCAAGACTCAGCATCCTCATCGACAACGCGGAACAAAGGCAAGCTAAATTGAACTCTCCGGGACGGGAATTGATTCTATCTCCCATCAATACGCAATGTGTCCCAGTCACCGAACGCCTGATTACCGAACCACTCTTGTCAAACTCAATCCCGGATTCCCCAGCCACGCCTACGTCTTTCACTGAATCTACCGCTAGGTCATCTACACATTCGCTGAGCTCTGCTGGCACAAGTCTCACTGTCCCATACTCCCAGGCTTCGCCATCGGCCTCCCGCAAACTACTCATTGAAAAGGCTTGGGAAGAGGAAGAGCAATTACGGGGTCGCCAGCCACGAAGGGCCCAGAACGAGAACAGGTTTCTCTCCGCCCCCGGCTCTGGCTCGAGACGGAGTCGCTCTGCTAGTGCCATCGATTCGGAACGCCCAACTGAATACTCTGTTGAGCGAACCCGCCGAAGGAGCTTGAGCACGTGTTCAATGTTGACAAAGTACGCACCAATGCTCCAACAACCCACCGTCATCTCTACTCTCGAGTCGCAGAACCTCGAAATTGAAGAAACCCCCAGTTCCTCAGGATCGTCTAGCTTCGTTGAGGCAACAAAACTTGAAGATCCATTCACTTCTCCCGCACCAGCGCCCCAAGCCACTCTCTCAGTCCCGGAGACTAAGCTAGAAGATACAAAGGACTCGGCGCAAAAGAAGGGCTTTAGAAGAATCTCTTACCTCGGCCAATCAAAATCGCACAAATCCTTCACCGCAAAAGTTTCAGAGCCATCAAGCGCCGCAGTAGTATCAGAAACAGAAGACGCCGCTAACAAGAAGAAAAAGTTCCAAAAATTGAAAAATAGAGTTAAGGGAATCACCAAAAAAGTGAGCGACGCGATAAAGAAGGATAAGCACTAAAAGCGAAAGTTTTCATCTCAATATGCATTTTTTGGAGTGTTTTTTTTTGTTTTTTTTGCCATTACACAGCGGGTAGATTAAAAAAAATTGCTTAAAGGAGTCCTTTTCTTTTCTCTCGTCATTACCATTTCCATGTTTCGGCGTTTTCCTCATTATTTTTCCTATGATACTCTTTCAATCACTGATGGGCTGCGCATTTGCATACGATATTGGGACGGCGTTGTTCTTCTCCCCTTTTGTTTCTTCCTCTCTTTCTTTCCATTCTCTCCTTTCCCTCCACCTCACCATTTTCTTATCCGGCATGACAGGAAAGTGAAAGAAGAAAAAGAAAAGAAGAGAAAAAAACCAACATTTTTGCATTAAAAACTTCAGCATGAGAGGGATAAAAGCACTGTCTTCTTTCTTCTTCTCTTTCTTTCCTTTTTCCTTTTCTCCCCCACTTTTCCCAGGGCGTTCTTCACTCCACTCCACTCCATCATCGTTCTTCATCTAAATTGCATTCCAGAGGTCGGCATTGGTTCATCCCCTTTCATTATATCATATCACATTAAATGGCTAGGAGTTTGCATATATATTCGTTATAACTTATTTCACTCACCACCATCATCATCATCATAGCACAACATGACAATTGCATGAGAATATATTACTATCACTCTCATTGTTTTGAGAAAACGAATGAAGTAAGGGTAACAAAAACCCACTGTGATATTATGAAACTGCCAGTTCAAATCCCCGTGAACGTTGGCCCCCCCCCTCCGGTAACGTACCGTAACTACGTGCCCACCAACTTACTTGGCGGTGAGGCGGGCCCGGAGTCAAGCTGCGGGGTATAGCCCGACCAATCGGATCAATCTGATAAAAACAGGAAGAGGGGAGAAGAAGAAAAAAGGAAAGAGAAAAAAAGGTACCCGAGTACATAATAATAATAATATTATTATTATTATTGCAGTGCATTACGCTGCTTTAACCTTAAGTTTATCTTTGTTTGCTCCCTCCTTATTTCTTGTGCTTGAGTACAGGGCAGCACTCGCATCACTAGGAGGCCCGGCTGTAAGACAGAGTTATTTACCGGCATGTTCTTGGTGGGGCAATTCTTGGTGGGGCAACGCGGCTGGACTTGGTCCACCCTACCCAAGAATGGGGGGGGTCGGTACGGCAGGGAATAAGTATCTCAATGTGGCGAGCGAACGAGGGAGGGAGGGAGGGAGGGGGGAGGGCGGGCGGGCGGGATTTCGGTTTACCAATGGGAAGGTGGTACAGTACAGTACTGTACAGCTCAGTACCGGAGATGGTGGTGTGAATGCGCTTCTCGGGTGTCGGATGAGTGATTCGAGTGAGGGGTCGTGATGGGAGCGTGGGTGTGTGGGTGTGCGATGGTTCAAAAGAGGTGTCTTGAGAAGTGGCTGGTAATATGGGAGAATGGAGATGGATGCTTTGTGCAATATACCGGTGCTCGACCAAGAGCCGGGAGAGATGGACTTGGTTTTTTAGGCGGGTTGGTCTACTTTTGGAGTACTCGAGTATGATACCGTCCGGGAGTGTTGTGGTTGGTTATGGGAGAGGGGGGAGGGTCAATCAGCTTCGTGTGTTAGAAGGGATTTAAGGGAGGATACTGTACTGTACTGTACTGTACCACTCCGTTTTATTCCTATTTATTTTTTTATTTTTTATTTTTTATTTTTTATTTTTTTATTTTGGATCACCTATGGGGGCTTTCTGGTGAGCGCGTCTCCTTGTATTCTAGCTAGCTATGATACTTAGACTATTGCTATAATACTTCTGCGCGGGTTTGAATGCTAGCGGTGGCGAATGCGTGAGCAGCGCTTCAATCGCGGTGGCGAACCCAATATATTGTGCCGTCAGAGGAGGGGGAAAAATTAGAAGTTTGCGGTGATGAGCATCGGAAAACCCTCGATATGGACAGAAAGAAGGACAAAACCGGAGGGGGTGGGGGAGAGTGTTCACTCTCGAACATATCCCGCGCTCGTCATCGCCGCCCCACACCCGGTCGGGTGCAGTATATACAACGCTGTATGATACATAAAACCTTCTGCTCATCTACCTCCCGAGAAACCTACAAACTCACTATGATACTTCCACCACAAGCGCTCGCGGAAAGTACAAGTACAACTTCATCGACCGAGATTTGTATTATAATTCAGGAGCCAAACTTCGACCCAAAACAATAGGATTGAGGCTTGAACCAGCGTCCGAAACATTTAATCAAAAAAAGAAGGTACACCCAACTCGACCGGCCACCAACGTCAGCGAGCTGGTACAAGTACTAGCCTCTACTCTTACCTCCCATAAGGCCCACTTCCCCACGCGGAGGCTCCAGCTGAGTTGAGCTGGCCGTCAAAAGGGCCCAGTCGACCCACGGAAGCCACTATTTTGTTCCGGGCCAGCCTTGTGCACGTGGTGACGTTGATGTTTATATTACAGGAACACCGGTACCACGCCAGGCCCTACGAGATCGGTGCTGGCGATATCGATGGGGATGGAAAGGTTTTCGTGGCGCCTTCTAGCTGGCAGGTTATTAACACCCGTGATGGGTGAAACTGGGGTTTCAGAGATGTCTTTCTTTCTCTCACCGAAAGTACAACGTCAATAGCATTGTGGTTGGACGAACGGGTGGGGTAGTCACACGGTATCACTCGATTGGTTTTGTGCTCGAAAATTTAGAGTGGAAAAGTATGATGGAACTTTAAATAATGGGAATGGGTTACTACTCTGCTCTGGTCCTGATGTCATAGCTTTGGTGTCCTCCCTGGGGTGGAAGGAGAGTGAGGGCGCAGGGAAAAAGAATGGAAAAAAATGAATAAGAAAAGGGAAAAAACCCGCGTCTGTAAAGCTATGATGCAAACTGCACTGCGGCGCAATGCAATCTTGAAGTATCACACCCATGGGCCCTCTTGCTATCAAGATGCCCCGAACCTGCCCCCTCTATATCCAGATCATCTAAAATCACTGCCGGTACCACACGATACATAATGACTGCCACTTCACCCGTTTCTCCGGATTCACCCGAGCCCCGGTAAGTGACCACACGATACATAATTTTTTCCAATCCACGTCCAAGGGCGTCCGCATAGAAGGACTTGACTCACCCCTCCAGTAATAATAAAAATAAGAATAGGTTTTCAGCCTCTCCCTACTAGAGATCGATCGGGTTAAAAATAGAGGCAAAAGAGTTCAGCAACCGGGATTCCCACATGGTCACCCACTGTAGTACTAACCGGTCGATACGATGCTTGTTTACCGCAGAGCGGACGGGATGCGAAATTTTCATCGTTCTGTGGCCGAACACATTTGTATGAGCTTATTCCAGGTATTTAATGGGGATGCTTGGAATTACTGAGAAGCGACGGGTTCACCTTGAAGTAGAGCTTCTTTGAGGCGGTTGGCAATTTTTTGGACATGATTTGAGGCGCTTTCCGGAGGACCACTTCTCGAGCTCCAGACGGGATGGGTGTTACCTATGGTTTTGCCTCGAGAGAGCTTGTAATTTGAAACTTTACCAGGTGCTAGAGCTAAGTTGCAAACCGAGTCACTTATGCACCATGTAGCTCCGTCTAGAATAGTTTTATTTTCTCCTTCCCTTAGGCCTTAGTCAGAGCCCCCGATCTAAAGAAGAGCGGAATACCGGTAGAAGAGATAATGCCTTAAATAGCGGTAAGATAAGCGAATAACAAGTGCCGGTAGACAAGCTACAACATACCACCAGTTCATCACGCTAAGTGCGATACGTTATGCTTTGCGCTTTCGGCCCGAAATCTCAAACCACCCTCAAACTGTCCCTTGGGATTTATCTGTTAGCCACTCACAGCCAGGCTCAACCGATAACTTAAGATTTTTCAAGAATCTGAGAGCAGAGAGGAGCAAGTATTTAGACCCCCCCCTTCCCTCTAACACCTTATCAGTCAATCAGCTAGAAAAAAAGGAGAGACATGGAGATTCCCAACCTAATCTTAATCCATGAACGTAAGCTCATTGTGTGTAGCGCCGGCAGCCCCCAACATCGAAAAAACAAAAAGCGAAAAAACTCCCAGAAGTTGCTTTGTGCTGCAGATAATACGCTCGCCCTAATTACTCCCCCCCCTTCCTCTACAAGCTGTATCCCCTACAGTACTACTCCGCAGCATTAAGTTCCCACTCCCCACGTACTACTACCTCACATCTCCTTCTCCTGCACAAACGCACTATTATCTACGCCAGCCCCCCCGATACCAGCAACTCCCCCTACTCGCAACATACACATACCTTTCCCTCTGGTTGTCAGATAGACATGTATCCTGACCGAGAGGGTTCGCAGAAACCCCAACTGTGGGAAAGGGCTAAAGGGCTAAGGGCAAACGAGGCACCAAGATGGCAAAAAGTGGTTCGCGAGGGCTTGCTTGTCTTTTGTCTTTTGTCTTTTTAATGCCAACTATGATATCATACATCTATAACCAAGATGAGAGTCGAACTCCCATCATCGCACAGAACCTAGGCTACCAAATTGCTTGAAGCCTGCGCTACACAATTTCAATCTTCTGGTCTTTATATAGCCTATATCTCCCCTGAAGGCCCTTGGGGAGATCAATATATCTACCCCAGTAACGGACACAAAGACCTCAGGGACATTAAGTATTTTTCTACACCTTAAGCCCTCGTGTAGACAAACAGGACCCTGGACCGAGGTGGCACCGTCCTCTAGATTTGGGATGAGCGAGCATGGCGTCGGCAGGCCCCAGAGGCCATTGAGAATTTATTGCCGTTGTAGTGTCTCGTCCCCTGAGAACCAAGTAGTCACACAGATACACTCAGCTTGCTAGAAACAGCTTCGAGCAGTGAGGAGTGAGGGGAAGGGAAGCAAAGGCATTACAATCACATCTAGGCATGCCAGATTTCCCTCTCGGGTCGTAATTTCCTGAGCAGAGCCAAGAGTGTCTTTGTCAGAGAGCGACACAACACCTGATATACTTCTAAACCCCTATCCCTATCCACCACCTGCTCCTCAGCCGCTGTATTCTCTAAGCAGCTGCAGGTGCTAGTTCCCTAGAGTTTATTCAAAGTAAACTTCCAAGCAAATAGCGGCTTCTACTGAATTCCTGCATTTATTGAATCCCGCACTGAGTGACCGCATCATGACCTATAAAGTTACTCCATTCCACAAAGGTCTGCCAGGCATATGCTGTGACTACACGTAACTCACCCACTAGTCACACGCTATCGGCCATTTCGAGTTACCGAGAGGCGAGTGCGTGTGAGTTAGTAGGGCAGGCACAAAGGGTGATCGGCCATGGAGGACTTCCACCCGCAACACAAAGAAGCTCTACCGGTATAGCAAGAGCCTTTTCTACCTTCATACAGAACAGGAGGGGCCTCGGAAGCCAGTTGGGAAGTATGGTAGTAATATTATTATAGTTTTGGATATGATGAATTCTACGTAGTAACAGACTGAGCCCCAAATCCCATCATTCACCGTCTTGAATCTGGAGTTGAAGATGCTGTGCCCCCCCTCGGGGCAAGTTTACACAAGATAATAATGAAACCAGGGCCGCATAATGATGTATGATAGCTACAGTAGCAACTTGGCACCACAATTGTGGAAGCTATACAAACGACTAGCCTGGGAAGTCGTCTGGTGAGATATTGGAAGGACCTCTATGAGCTGGACTGAAGATCCCCATGGGCATTGAGGAACAGTTAATGTTAGGTCCTGGTACACTCTCGCTTTGCCCGGTGGGCAGATATCTAGATGATAAAGTACTAATTTTAATCGTCTAAGCAGCAGAGAGTGTAAGGTAAGTAGATGTAGGTGGCGAGGATAACCGTAGGGCTGAGCCTGATTTTTGCGAATATACAGTTCATCAACAGTAGGACTATGGGAAGAAAAAGACATGTCTGGAGCTTCAGAGGACAAAAGAGTTCGAATCCGTCGTGCTAGATACGTGCTTCGCAATTGAAGTTCCAGAACCCCAGCAAATCCCGCAATTGACTGCTCGAGTAGCTCACCCCAATAGCAAGCCTGGAAACCGATCCCCGCCCCGAACAAGACGCCGCTGACATAGGGTAACATTAGTACTCGAGTAGAAGGAAGAAGGAAAGGAAAAAGAGGTTTGTAAAATTTAGGGCCTGTTCCGTGTGTACGGTACAATCCCATCATATTTTTTACGATCATAAAAAGTGCAAATAACATGATATTATGTCAAAAAAAAGATCATGATAATATTACACCTTTGAAAACATACGTATTTGGTATGACCAGAATGCTAAGTGGGGAAGATAGAAGTGACCCAGCTTGATTGATTGACCCTGGTTCTAGCACCATTACATTTACAGTCATACCTATTCCAGGAAGGGTTAGCTTTTAGCCACTTCTGCAGATTCTGGATGGAGCTGATAGATATTTGTAGTCTCCTCTTCTACTTCCTCTCTCCTAAACCCTACCTAATAGCATTGAAAAATATGCAATAGGAAAATTGAAGACAAAAAAATGGCATTTTTTTGTCACCCTACGCCCCCTCCAAATCAACATTTCTTATAGAGTTTATATCATACTATAAAATCGCTTTTATGATATAAAAGCGACATGCCGAACAAGCCTCAACAACGAAATACCGGTGCAGGCCACCCACAACAGTTGGCCAAACTAGACGTTTAAAACCGGCCCAGAGGAGAATCGGGTTTAAGCCCAGCTCATTCCTCCCACTACGAAGATCGTCATTAATAGGCCAATTCAGAGAGTGAGTAAGGATCACGCAATCACCGTCATTTCAAGCACGATAGAAAGTCCCCCTCAGGGAATATCGCCGCGCCGGTGCGAATACGGCAGTTTTCACTGGCCAAACACAGAAAGATCGTTACATACTTGTAAAAGGCGGCAAATAGTCGAGTAAGGTGGGGGTAAACAAGCCTCCAGTCCAAACCCCACTAGGCTAATAAATAATTTGATCGCTCCAGAAAAAGGTAAACCGCATTCGCAATACGGGGCTGCTTTGAGAACTGCAGAGTGTAGCGAACCCAGGTGTCGATACATAATTAATTGTCTGTTGAGGTGTCTACACCCCCGAAGGTTACCCCACCAGCAACCTCGGCTCAATAGAGAAGTTTCGTGAAGATATTGATAGATGGCGCACCGACATGTACGAGTACTGTATAATGGCCTGACGTCCGCAGCATTTTCCCCCTTATTTAAAGAACCTCTCCCCGCAGGAAAAGCACAAGATACCGCACTGGAAGCCCTCATGAACAGCAAAAGCGTTTGCTTTGATTTGTCAGCATTTTAACGTGGTATCAATGATCTTGGGCACTCTTTTCCATCAGCTTTGCTTTTGCTTGGTCCCTTGCAGAAGGAGATGGGCTGGTACCGAAGAGAAGGGAAGGTGTGGATTGTCTCCAGGCCAGATTCGGTTATTCGCGACAAGGCGTTGGGTAAGCCGTCGCCACGTTGCCAGGGTGGCTCGGATTCTTTGGAGAAAAAGAGGGAGGGAAAGAGAGAGAATACCGTACTGTAGCGGTAACACCGGCAAAGGCGCTGGCCGTGCCGGTAATATATTGGTATAAGAAAACCGGAAATAGCAAATGTATCTGGGCAATTTGAAGGCTTCTAAAGCTTCTTGGCCACAATATGGATACAGGGTTGATGCAGAAGTACGGTACTGTATTTATGGCGCGAGCTCGGCCAGCTATTTTCCTTTTTATAATGGAAGGATGGCTGGGTTTTCTGGCATATGAAATTGTGGTCTCGCTGCTTACTAACGGACCTCGGGCCAACACACTCGCAGCCGCCAGAAAAACATTCCCCCAACACACCAATTTCCTTAGAGCTCTCCCAATAATCCTCCGAAATCCCACACCTCAGCCCTCCTTGATAAAGTATACACTCACCATCGATTAGTGTGGCAAACAAACCCCCTTCCTCACCTTCCTCTTCAACCTCATCTTTTCCCTCTACACCCCCCTACTCTCACTACTTTAACAAAGGCTAGTTGAACGGCAAAACCCCTCCCCCTCCTCACAACTCAACCAGCTCACCAGCTCGATCCAAAAAAACAGTCAACAGCCATGTCTTTCCTCGGCGGTGCTGAGTGCTCAACTGGACGCAATCCTCTTGCTCAGTTCACCAAACATGTTAGCAAGGACAAGAGCCTCGAGAGGGATCGCTTAGGTAGTCTCCCTGTGGGGCCTGAGGTTGGTGGCTTGCGAACAGTGGGAGGCGAGATGGCGGGCGCAGACAAACAGGTCAGCATTCATTACTGGAAACTTAATTATCTTGACCCCCAAAAATTTGGCTAATGATGACTACAGATGATGGATGAATTCTACAGCCAACAATCCGGAGCATCCGCCTTCGCTTTCGAATCAATGCGACGAGAGCTCTCAGATTTACAACATGGACCAGCGCCCATGGCGGGCCAACCGTGGGCTTCCGAATTCGGACCCCAGCAAGCCATGAATCCTCAAGATCAAGCTATGATGGAGGCCGCGTTTGTCTCCGGAAACAAATCTAGCGAATTCAGCACAGCAGAATTCGCTCGCTTCCAGAACTCCTCTCCCTCTGGGGATATCCAGATGGCGCCACCAGCCCCAAGCCAAGCAGCTTCAACTCCCTACTACCAACAATTCCGCGGATACAATAATTTCAACCAGGGGCTGCCATTCCAAGTCCACCAGCCGATGATCCACCAATTACAGACGCAGAACCAACAACAAGACCTGAAAGGCAAGGGGAAGCAGGTCGTGGAGTTATCGGATGAAAATTGGGAGTCTCAGTTCAAAGAAATGGAGGCCATGAACAAGACCTTGGATGCGGACGATCAGGCAAATAAGGATATCGAAGCCGAGCTAAACTCTCAGCCAGAGACCATGTATGGCGATTTCCAGTCGGTATGGGAGGGGATTCAAGCCGAGACTGGCGGTGCTGCCTTGAATGGAGTGGACTGGAACAATGAGTACGACACATCAAATCCCTGGTCCACCGATGCCTCGGCCACAAACTCTATGCCCAATCTAGGAGAATATCTCTTCGAGTTGGATAACCCATACCTGATGCATGAAGATCCATTCTCGGAAGGAAAAAGGCTTATGGAATCCGGCGGAAACCTTTCTTTAGCAGCACTCGCCTTCGAGGCAGCCGTTCAGAAGGATAAGAATCATGCTGAGGCCTGGACAGAGCTTGGAGGATGCCAGGCCGCGAACGAAAAGGAGACACCAGCCATCCGGGCCCTGGAGGCAGCGCTGAAACTTGACCAAAATAACCTCGGCGCGTTGATGGGTCTCGCGGTATCTTACACCAATGAGGGATACGATTCAACGGCATACTCCACATTGGAACGTTGGCTTGCAATCAAATATCCTCAAGTAACCGAGCAAGCACCCCCTGCACCTGCCTCAACACTCGATCGGATAGCAATTCACGAGCGAGTTACGAATCTTTTCATCCAAGCGGCTCAACTCTCCCCGGAAGGGACGGCCATGGATTCGGATGTTCAGGTCGGTTTGGGTGTTCTCTTCTATGGCGCTGAGGAGTACGACAAAGCCGTCGACTGTTTTTCTGCAGCATTAACATCTACCTCGACCGGTTCTTCGTCACCCGAACACCTTCTGTGGAATCGTCTCGGCGCAACACTTGCCAATAGTGGACGATCGGAAGAAGCCATCAATGCATACGAGCGAGCCTTGACCATAAACCCCAACTTTGTCCGTGCAAGGTACAATTTAGGAGTATCATGTATCAACATTGGATGTTACGAGCAGGCAGCAGAGCACCTCCTCGGTGCCCTCGCCATGCACAAAGTTGCAGAAGAGAAGGCAAGACAAGACTTCAGTGAAGTTGGACTCGACCCTGCTCGCATTGTACAGAACCAGAGCACCAATCTCTTCGATACCCTCCGACGTGTGTTCAGTCAGATGGGTCGTAGGGACTTGGCAGAGCTGGTGACCAATGGCATGGATATTGATGTTTTCAGGTTCGTCTCCTTTGCCCCTTCCTCCTTCTCACGAACAACACCCATTAACGTAGGTTACAGAAAGGAGTTCGAATTTTAGACAAGGGCCGGCAATCGAGAGCTGCGCACTTTTTGGTGACGGCGGAGGCGGGTGGTTGCTTTTTTGTCTACTTTTTTCTTCTTCTACATTCTACATTGTTGTATACCTGCATGGTACGGAGAGTTTTCTATTAGGCGAGATGGCTAGGTTCATAAATATGGTCGGTGGCGTGGAGGCTATAGCGAGTACGACATAAGATTTGCCATTTTTTCGCGCAGAATAAATCAAAAATGGATAAATACACAGTTACACGCTCGAGTGAGCAGTCATGATTCCTATGAAACGAGTGAGGAAGTGTGATGTCAAGAGCAGCTCTAACCTCGGGAGGACGAACGATAGGCACTGTAGTCTGAAGAATGGGAATGCCCGTTTTAAAGGGGTACATGCCATAGGTGACTTTCAAAGTTAGCTGCTATTGTTGGCTGCCAAGCCGAATCCGGTCCGCGAAGAAGGTAATAAAAAATAATAAAGAGGAAATATCATTATCATACAAGTACCAGAGGGCAATCTTTTCTCCTTCACGCCTCCAAAACTTAATTTACGACGGCCCCGTTTCAAGTACCGATATCCATACCCTTCATAAAAACCTTCAGAGAGAGAAAAAGCATGACCACGGAAAAGCCCCTGTTTTTATCCAACAACGTCCCGTGCGGGACATACCCCAGCAACCAAGTCTTGGCGTAACCCCACACAGCACTCTGGCACAACTTCCCTCCCTCCTTCTCCTCTCCCCCTTCCCCCTTTACTGCAGTCCCTCCCCCTCACCGTGCCAGAAGGTACATAACTTGCACATTCCAACCCGCATCACACCTCATCTCATCCATTCCAACTCGTCCTCCGTTCTTTCTCTTCTTTTCTTCTTTCCCTCTCTCCTTCGTACCTCCGCTTCATCTCTGGCAGACAACAATAGCAAACAAGAAAGTATTATCACACAACCAACATCTAGTCATAATGGCACACGTGATGGAACATCCAGACACTACGAATCCGACGGCTTTTGACCCGTACTCGACAAATGATATCTTCCTCCTTACAAGCTTGACCTCAGGATCTTCCGCTATCATCACGGCAACCAGTCGCCTCGAGCATCTTCTCAAGTCACATAAGATTCCGTTTAAGCCAGTAGATCTGGCCACAGATGCACGTGCCCGCCGGATCTGGTCTAGCAAGGGGAATGGTCGTAGACTGCCTGGTGTAGCTAGAGACGGTGAGATCTTGGGTGTAAGTTGCCTTTCTAGATATATCGATATGTTGTCGTCTGCATGTGGGAATGTTTGGGCTAACAAAAAGGGTGACAGAACTTTGAAGAGCTGGAGGAATGGAACGAGTATGGAGAGCTCAAGCAGAGGCTTGGAATTAAGAAGACCAAGAAGAAGAAGAAGACTGATGGCGAGAAGAAAGAGAAGGAGGGGAAGAATGTTATGGACGGGAGCACAAGCGGGCCAGCTGCTATGGTTGGGTCGAAACCAAATGCTGAAGCTGTGGTTATCCCCGACAGTAGTGCCGCAGGAAGTGGTGTCGCCCTTGCTGCTGCTGCCGCTGCCGCGGTTGCAGCGGGCATGAAAAAGGGTAAGGACCTGAAGAGTGCTGTCGAAGGAGTTGAGGGCAAGAGGGAGGCCGAGCCAGTCGTTGAAATCAAAGGCAGTATCAACGTTGAGGTCGAGACTACGGCTGATGGGGGGCCCACAGAAAAGGGGAAGGAAGTTGCTAAGGGGACCAAGGCGGAGACACCTGTTCAGGTAGTTGAACCCGTTGCCGAAGAAACTGTTTCTGAAGAAAAGGTTGCTGAGCAGAAGGAAGAACTAAAGCCCAAGCCCACTACCGCCGAAGAGAAGGTCCTCGAGAAGGAAGAGCTGAAGCCGGAACTTGAGGAAGTTGTTGAAAAGGAAGAGCTAAAGTCCGGATCTGTCATTAAAGAGGAAGCCATTGAGAAGGCTGGGTCGGAACTAGTGACTAAAGAAGTTGTTGAGAAAGCAGAACCCAGAGCCGAGACTGTTGCAGGAGAGAAAGTTATTGCGAAAGAAGAACCGACAACCGACACTGTTCCCGAAGAGAAATTTGGCAAAAATGGCGAACCAAAGCCAGAGGCTGGGGAACCTGTCGAAACTGGAGAATCAAAGACGCTCAAAGAACACACGGCTCAGCCTGAGAAACTCGAACAAACTCCCATCGAGAAACATGAAACTATCAAAGAACCTGAGGAGGAGAAGGTCCTTAAGAAGGAACCAACCACGGAGACCAAACCTGAAGAAATCCCTACCGAAGCCAAAGAAGACGACGTGAAGACTGAACCTGAAGAGAAAGTCGAATTCAAGGAAGAGAACATTGAGGCTGAAGATGTCGAGGGGGAAACTGAGCTTAGACCTGAGGCAGGGGTCGAAGAAACCATAGTGGAAGTGAAAGCCTCCGAGCCTAAGCCGGAGAAGATGGCTGTCGAAGCTAAGGAGGTTATAGTCCCTGAGCCTGCCGAGCCGAACGTCGAGGAAGCCAGAGTGGAGAATGTCACTGTGGCTAAGGAGCCGAAGGTGGAGAAGGTCGAGGAGAAGGGACCTACCAGGGCCGAGAAGCCAAAAGCAGAAATCAGGGAAATCAAGGGAGAGGAAAGACTTGCTAGGGCCTCTGGGGCGGGGGCTCTTGGGCAGCCGAACCCTATAGAAGTCAAGGCCGAGAAACTTACGAAGACTAAGGCCAAGACGGCAAAGTCCCCAACATCCAAAGAACTAGCTTCCTCGAAGCCTGCCGCACCCGGACCAGTCAGAGCAACACCAACCCCTGCCGAGGCACCGAAGCCAACCGAAGCATCAAAGGTTGCCGAACCGCAACGACCCAGATCTGAGCCCACCGACACACCTACCCCGGATTCCCCCCAGCCCAAGGAAAAGTCGACGATAGCAATAACCGAGGAAGCTCTTGAAAAGGGTAAGTCATCCCCGCCTTCCTCACACAAACCGCAATCCAAAAGAAAGAGCATCCCCCTATAATGAACTCACTGAAGACATTACCCTTTCTTCAAGATACCAATTCTCCTACTCCTTCCCCCACGGTGCGATCCCAAGACTGAGAAAAATTACCAAGCTGGGAAATGGATAAACCATAATTGCACATAATAAAAGGAACCCCACTAATTTTTGAAAACGGCTTCCCGTGGTCGGGAACTTTTTCTCTGTTTTGCAAAATCATAAAGGCAACCCACGCAGGACCAGATTCAGGAAGGGACTTTTGCGAATCCTTAGGATCAAAATACATAATTATCGGACAACCAGAGGGAGGAGTTTGTACGTCGCCAGGAGGCAGAGTTATCGGAGCCAGTAAGATAGGTACGGATAATGGTACGTTTGGGGGGATTTGGGGAGTGTAGGATAGTAATATGAGACGGAGGGACTGGGGTGTGTAGGATAATAGTTGGCGATATGGCGGCGGGAGCGGCGTACGGGATGGGATGGGATGGGATGGGATGGGAAGATGCACTATCTAGCGGCTGGTCCAGGTCTCTCCTTTCTCTTGTGTTACTTTTTGCTTAACGCACTTTTTGTTTCCCTCACTTTGCCTCATATCTTATTACCGTTTTTCAATTTTCGTTTTTTGTTCTCCGATATCCTCTCCTCTTGGCTGCAGGCAAGCACTTGAGCTCACAATACCCAAATTTGTTTTGGTTTCCCATTACAAGTATCCATCTGACTCGATTCGATTCCAATAATAATAACCATGCCTGTAACACTCTTTACCGTACTGTACATGTACAGTTTGTCTGTTTTCATTTATCTATTTAATCCTTTTCTTTGCAGGAAACTCTGGATCTTCAGGGTAGCGCAGAGCAAAGTTAGTTAGCTACATGTCTGCCTACCTTCCAGCTGCAGTGTAACGTAATACAATACTCAACCTACACCATAATACTCTCGTATCATACCAATTTTAATCCATTTCCATACAATCCAATCCATCCATCCATCCAGGACGCAACAATGAAAAGGCAAGTAAAGAGACAGAAATATGACAGCATACAACTCGTTATGAAAGCGAAACAGGAAAATAGACGGCTTGGTATAGTATAAGTCAAACTTGCCATGAAAGAAGGAAGGGATATATAAGAGCGAAAAGAAACCACGCTGTGCACAACGACAAGTAATAAAGTAAGAGGAGGAAATTTTTTATGTAAACCCAGCCAGTCGTCGAATGTTCAAGGTGAAAGGGTAAAGCAAGTGGAGTGAAGGAAACCAAAAAACACAACAGAAGATGAGGTGGAAAAAGAAACGGGTTATGATAATAATAATAGTAGTAGTAATGCAGACCACCCAACCCTAGATAGTAGAAAGATAAATGGACAAAACCGGCATAAATCAAACTCAAACTCAAAATTCCAAGAACATTCAACAAAGAAATAAAGAGAAAAAGAAGAGAAAAAAGCAACCTCAAGCCACCCCATCAATCGACCCATTCTCGCCCTTCGACGTTCCAACCGCCATAGTAGTAGCCATGCTCCCCATCGCGACCCCATGGGTATTTCCAAACCCCTCGCCTTCATAATCGCTATGTTCCTCGACGAGCCGGACGTGCTGTCCGATGCTAAACTCGCACCTGAATCCCAGGTACTCGACCATACCCTCAGACTTGCAGTCCTTAAATAGGTAAACCACGTCGCCATCGTAGATCCTTCCGATCCGGCCCTTGTGCTTCTTCTTTCCGTTCAGGATGACGCCGTTAGTGCCCTTGACGGAGTACCAGGCTATCATGTTATCCGCTGGCTGGAAGTTGTCCTCATCCACGTCGCGGTCAGGGGGTGAGAGTTGGAAGGCGATGTGGTATTTCGATATGCGAATGTCCGTTTCCGTGTGTGTGCAGTTTGCGGAACGGCCGATACTAATTTGGTGTTTGTTCAGGGAGATGGATGAGTGTGGGATTGAGCCGGGCATGGGGATCAGGCGGCCCCAGGGAGTCGTTGGGACGGCAAATTGACGGTTGTGATAATGATCAAAGTTTGTGGGTTGGGTGGGGGGCAGGTTCTCATCTGCGGGTATGGCCGCAGCAGTGGTAGAGGGCGGGGGGATGTTGGAGCCGAAGAGGGAGGCAGGAGTGTAGTATTCCACCGCAGCCTGGGATTCGAATGAATCGGGTTGCGGGCTTGGGCGGCGGGAGCGTTGATGTGGAGTCGGGGTAATTTGGCGGGCAGCAGTCGGGGTAGGGCTATCGTCCCTATTATTACTATCGCCATTCATGTACCCGTTAGCTGCTGGCGGTGTTTCCCGATTTTGGTTTTGCTGGAATTCCGGGTCGGTGGGGGAAGGGGTATCCTTCGGGGAGGGTGAATGGACTTTGAGCTTTCCGACCATTGCTTCAGCACCGCTAAGGGAACCGCCGCTGACGCTTCGACTGATGGAACCAGAACGAGCGCCTTTGCGTAGCTTAGTGACGCACAGTTCATCGTACTCGAACGGCTCGTGCGTATGGGAGGAGGGGGCAAGCCCCTCCCCAATCTGTCGTGCATTTTCTGAGATGTCATTGTCATCCGAGAACACGGAGAATCTATGGTCAGGAAAGACACCAGAGCTCCCCTGAATAGAGATACCTGGAGGGGGATCGAACATCCTACGTGACCCACGATTAGACTCTGCGTCTCCAAGTGATGAGAAGGATCCCTCAGAGCTCCCGCTATCGAACCTAACAACGGGCGTGTGCATTTCACCCTTGAAACTTAGACCGGTGACAGCCTTGCGGAGCTGGACGTCCTGGAGTTCTTCACGTTTGGGTGTCTCAATCTCCTCGCCCTCACTGTCTTCTTCATCATTATCACTAAGCTCATCCTGTTCAAGCTCGTCGGGGCCCGCTCTGAATTTGGGTCGAGTATCCGGTCCTTGGACCATCATCCACTTCTCTTGTTGCTTCTCGACCTTTTCGAAGCTGCTGATGGCATTGGCTTCCTCGTCATCTTCTTCGTCCGGCACTTCGTCTTCATCCTCTTCTTGAACTTCCATACTGGACTGTTCCTCGCTCCCGCCCGCGAGCCAGGGGTGTCTCAATGCTTCAACCTCCATCATCCTCATTCCTGGGTTAACTTGTAAAAGCCGCCCGATAAAGTCCTTTGCCTGATGGGAGCGGGCCCCCAGCTGCTTCTCGAGAGGAGTCACATCGAGTTTACCGGAAAGAATGATCTTCAACATGTCGTCTTGGCTCTTGCCTTGGAATGGAGCACTCCCTGTAAGCAACATGAAGATCACACAGCCGAAGCTCCACATATCGACGGCTTGGTTATATCTCCTCCGCTGCTTGGCTCCCCGGCCGTCTTCACGGCCAGCTTCCTCCCTCGGATTACGCTTCCTCTTCATACTGCCAGCTCCTTCGACAAGGGCACTTGCATAGCCCGGGAAAACTTCGGGGGCAAGGAACAACATTGTGCCACAGAATGTCTTGAGGAACGTGTCTTCGTTTTGGACCATTTTGGCAAGTCCAAAATCCGATATCTTGACCTGAATAGGGTCATCACAGGCGAGAAGGATGTTGTCTGGTTTTAGGTCACGATGGGAGATCCCCATGCTATGAACGTACTCGATTCCATGCAAGACCTGGCGTGAAACTTCCTGAGCCATAGGTTCAGGGAGTGCACCATGTTTCCCCAGATATTCGTTTAAGTCACCACCTTCCATGAGCTCCATGAAGATATAAATGTGGGAGCGATCTTCATGGCAATCGATATACGAAACAATATTGGGCTAGCACGAAGGATTAAAAGTCGCTCTCCACCACGATCATCATCATCGTCATCGATACACAAGGTACTCACATGATTCAGTTTTTCGAGAATCTCAACTTCCTTTCGCACCCCAAGTTGTCTATCACTGTTCTGGGCAAATGCTCGCTTCTGGATCGATTTTACAGCATAGGCATCACCTGTTCGTCTGTCGACGGCTCTCCTGACAGTGGCAAAGGCACCTTTTCCAATAATGGCTTCGAACTTATACCTTTCTCCACCATCCCATCCTTCGTTATACTTCACGGCCTTCGCCGTATGGCGACCCTTTCCCTGGGCTTTGAAGGGATCTCGCAAATCCGCAACGAGAGGGCGAATAGGCGACCGGGTTGGTTTTATGTGAAGTTTAGGGGGTGGAAAAGGTGGTGGCGGTCCCGGATCAATACCAACATTAGACTCGCCCCCGGGAGGGCTCGGAACTCTTTCTGATGCGAGTCTAGTACCATCCTGGGTCGGAATTCGAACGATGAACCTCAAGAGCCTCGGGCCAGGAGCGAGATGAATCACACTTCCTGCGAATAGGGCACGTTGGTTATCTGTGCTCTTTCCACCATCCGCTCCTAAGCCACCAAGTTTGACATCATCGACCCAAGTCCCATTAGTCGAGGAATCGTGCAACATCAACACGCCTTGGGCATTCTGATATATCCGAAAGTGCAGGTTAGAGACCCGTCGGCTTTTGTTCGATTCCGAAAAAACGACATCACAACGAGCCGGATTTCTCCCAAAAACAAAACCAAGTTCCGGATCCTTGGGGCCTGGGGAAAGCCGGAGAGCGATATCTAGCCCTGAGACCTCAGGCTCGCCTTGTTGATTTGGAGCAAGCTGGGTCGACTGCTCTTCCTCGTCCTCATCCTCCTCCCTGCGTTGACTAGGCTCGGGCGTTGTTGATTGACGACCAACCTGGGCAGCTGGGATCCGTAGGACGACACCTGGGTCTACCTTGGCCGTCTTTTCGACAATGGCGTAGGCGGCAGGTGAGCTTGGGTGAAGTAGGCAAAGGACCCCCGCGAGGTAATTACCATGAACGGTTGAGGGCGCGATCCCATTGTGGACAGGAAGTGGTTGAGTAGCGGGCTGAGTAGCTTCTTCGTCCATTGCCGACATTGCCTGGATTCTGTGGAAATTATGACGGGGTCAGTTCCTGCTCGAAGTATTTCGAAAAGAAAAGTGCAACTGTGACCACAATTGAAGATTTGTGCTTGCAGCGCGCGATGCGATTGCAATCCAAGTCCGAGCATGTAATGGGGACGGTGGGAGATGAGGGGTATTTATAGTAGTGACGAGAGGGGGGCGAGGAAGGCTAGCGTGGGTGATGGGTCAATGTGTAAGAGTACAGAGGGCAGGATGGTCCTGAAAAAAAAATGGGCCAAGAGAATTGTGGAATCTTACTCTAGGGTTTTATTTTATCCCTCCACAGTCCAAGGCGGGCCCGACTCGACAATTGTGCGTAAACCCCGTTCGATCAGCCGGGGAATTGAGTCTAAATTGGAATACCTGTGGACGGCAGGAGACTTCGGTGAGAATTGCTGGAGAAGGGCTCCACGCAACGGCCAGCCTTACGTCAAGACCTCGATGGAAAGCAGGTTGGCGGAGTGGAGCTCTTTAGCTGCTGAGGTAGATAGCTGCCTGGTGAGCTTAGGCGACGCGTGCGAATGGATTGTGCGTTCTCTTGTCCAACAGATAGACCTTTTGGAGCCTATATGAAAGAGTCAAAGAAAAGTTGCCGTGCGATAAATCGCCGACTCGCCTCACAAAGATAACTGAAAAAAGACTGGACGAAAAGAGAGAGATCGAATTGCGACGTCTTTATTGGTGAGTGTATGACCCTTCGTGCTTTTTTAGTTTCCTCCTTAACTATTCTTTCCTTCCTTCGCTCTGCCTAGCTCTCGTTTGGCGTGATGTAACGAGAGGATATTCCAAGAGGAATGGGTGTGTGTTGGAGGGTGGGTGAGAGAAAGAGGAAGCAGCGGGGCGAGAAGAAGGGGAGCAGCCTGAGAGGATTGGGCAGATGACGGATAAGGGAGCCTGCAGGGATGAGGGGAAGCAAGCAAATGTGGGAAAAGTGGGAAGGGCGAGGGGGGGGGAAAAACTTTTGAAGGAGAACGCGTAGCTCCAGGACACCACCTCACGTGTCCACGCGTAAAGTGGTTTTCTAAGAGCAAAAGAAAAAAGCCTTGGGATCCTAGTGGATGGTATGGATCGGGAGGGAAGGAGGTGGGGAACGAGGGAAAGCTGCGTCGGCGGCGATGAGATGAGACGCGAGACAGACAGAAACAGGGCGAACGGTTAAAATCGAAAGGGAATAATATGATAAAGGGGGAAAAAAAGCTTGGTGTGTGTGCTCCTCTTTACTGATTCGATCGTAGGATACCAGTCTTTATCACTTGTCCCTTTTTTTTTTCTTTTCTTCCTTCCGTTTCCCCCTGCATAAATTTTGGCCCAGACCGCCGTGGTTCGCTCAGATCGAGGAGTCTGCCTAGCTAAATGGAGAAGAGAATGAAGATAAAGAGGAGGAAGGGTATTATAAAGATCGGGAGTACCGGTACCGGTACTGCAGGAGCAAGATGGGCATGTACACAGACAAGGCAGCAGCGGAACGGTTTTTAGAAGATAATGGATTTATATTCAGAAAGGAAAGAGAAAAAAAAGGGTGGTATCGTACCCACTCTACAGCACGGTATCCTGTATCCCCCACCTTTCCCACAATCTTTAGCAATACTTCGGGTTTCTCCTCAAAAGCATGTACCAGTACCGTCCCTAATCCCTTCTCAGAGGCTTGACACCGGTGCTTGGTAATATGACGGAAGGTATTAGAGCACGGTAACGCAAACGCAGCAGGCGAAGGAGACCTGATGGAGGCGAATAGGGATAATAATTTCCGCCACACCAATATGGCCAGCACCAATAAGCTTCTTCCCTTCACTCACACAAGCAGACCCCCCAGACTTTCTCGGTTGAGCGAGTTCCGGGAACCTGGACGTGGACGGTTCAGAAACAGAACAGAGAAACGACAAAAGGAGGGAGGTGAAATTGATCTGAACGTTCAGTCCACCAGTACCGTATTGTGCAAGTACTCGTACAAGTATGGTAAAGGTGAGACCTCTTTTGGTGGGCCGTTGGGGGGGGGGTTCACAGGGGAAGCCTTGAGGTGCCCAGTGCTATCCACGAAAAAAAGGAGAGAGAGAGACCCGAATGAGTCAAACTTGAGGAAATGCTGGATTAGTCATTCGCTTACTTTGCCTCCTCGTTTGGGTGTCGAGCATGCAGGTGTCAAGGCATGATATATCGGTATCATATATGGGAGAAATGGGAGAGGAAAGGAGAGTTGAAGGCAATGTTATTGCTCGGTGGGTTGAGGTATGATGGGAGAGGAAAATGAATAGTGCTGACAAACATGAGATGTAAACATTCTGTGAAAGTTTGTTTACCCATGGTTCAGAGGCAGATGCAGGTGTCAGCATCCCACCACTTCATATTTCCTTCTTTTCTCCTTCCCCATTATTTCTCCCGTCGATTGTGGTTACAGTATGATACCGGCATGTGTGCAGTAACATGACTGGTACTATAGAAAGAAAGGGCTGCCAACCGATAATAGAAATCATATCATAGTTTTCCCGTCAGGCTCTCTTCTCTCCCTCGCTCTCTCCCTCGCCTCCTCCACCCCCTTCCCCTCCGACCTAAAAGGAGAAAAAAGGGCTTTTCGATAAATGAATTTTCGGTAGCGAAACCGAAACCTGAAAAAGGGACTTTTTTTTTCTTTCTTTCTTTTTTTCCTCCAACTTCTCGGGAATATCATAGTTGGTTATTCGGTGATAGGTGAACCCTACCTCTCTTCTGTGCACGCCAAGACAAGTACTCGTTGTCATAATTTCCTCTTTCCTTCCTCTTCCTTCCCCTTAGCAAGCAAGCGGTTTCACAACCACGTAGAAAGGGTCGGAAGAGGGCGGCGGCAAACAACGATAGATAAACGAGCCCCTTCCTTCTCACACCTTAAGCTTACCCTTCCGTGCCTAATACAACAAACAACCCTACCTTACCCTACGTCTCCTCACTCTCATCCATCGCCTAGGGCAAAAGCAAACGACAGCGACAACGACCAAAAATAAAAATAAAAATAATAAAAAAAGTCAGACTCGCCTCATAACCGCCATACTCGCACCGTGACTCGAATATACACGCACACACGCACATACACGCACGCACTCTATACGCTCAAACCCTTGTTAGCCATTTCGTAGGTTAGCAGCGGGAGCCACGCACGGACCATCTGCCTTTCTTAAACGAACGGGCACAACAGGGTGCGCACAAAAGAAGGAAAGAAGGAGGAAAAAAATAAAAATAATCGAGATGCGCCTCCCCACTTGTCCGCCCCCGCCTACCGCTCAAACGCACACTCCGCCCCGACAATCAGAAGATCACGACATCGATCCATCGCCCGTCTATTCACCACTATCCACACCGTCCCCGCAACCGCCCCCCTCTCCTCCGATGGCTCCGGTAGGATTCACAAATCCACCTCCTCGCTCCCCGCTCCCTCCGCCATCCCACTTCTCCGGTTCCACCATTACCACCACCACCACCACTACCACTATAGCTTACAATCCCGCCACTGCTCCCTCTACTATCACCACCCCTTCCTCCACCAGCACATCACCTTTCCGTACCCCCTCACCTAGATCCCCAACTCTCAAGCCCGAGACAAACAAAAACACCGACTCGATCGCGTTGAGCTCAGCTCTCCGGCTTCTTATCCTCCAACGCGAACGTGCAAAACGAGATATTCAGATCCTGGAGCAACTAAGAACCGAGGCTCTGGATGCTCCCGTCGAATTCATGAACGCCTTATCGCTAAAACCACCCCCCTCCCCCACCTCCCCCACCTCTTCGACCTCGACCTCGACCTCGACCTCGCCATCCGGCGTACGCCTGCCGAAACCCCAGGAAATATACAAGTGTCCACCAATCGAGTGGGAAAAGTATAGAATCTTACCCACCCCCCTGGAGCGGCTGCACGAGGAGCAGAAGAGGTTGGTCCCGCAGCAGATGCAGACCGGAGGTGTGTTGGGTGTGGGTGTGGAGTTTGGGGATACCATTGCTGGGGGAGATGGGATCCAGGGTCGTATGAGACTTTTTGAAGGTGTTGGGCAAAGAGGGGGGGTTGTTGGGAGATAGGAATGCCCTACGAGGAAAATAAAAAATAGATGGGAGGAGGGAAATGAGGGAGAGCGGAGAGAAGATAGGAAACGGAAAAGAGGGGGGAAAGTGGGAAGGAAAACAATGAACAAAAGACGGAAATAAAGTTTGGTGGATGGACGGTTTAAATGTTATACACCTTGCCTTTGCTTTTATCTTGCTTTTTTCCCCTCTCCCTTTCCCCTTCTCGCCTTCCCCTTCCCCTGCCTGCCTCCTCTCTTCCACTCTCTTCACTCTGTGATCTTTTTCTTCTTTTCCCCGCTGTTTCTTTTGATTTCAACTCCCCATCCCCCTACCATTTCTCCTAGCGCCGACGAAAAGCCGTTGTTGTTTTCTATTTCCCAGTTGCTGCCTTATTTGCCTCTTCTTGTTCTTCTACTCCATCTTTTGCTTCAGTCTATTCTACTCTATCTATCAAATAAACGGGGGGTGTCGGAATGGGTAAGGGCTGGAAAACAACCCAAGCTATATTGAATTGGATTGAAAAGTATGTTAAGTAGAGCAAAAAGTTCGTACTCGAGTAGTAAGTAAGTGGGTTAAATTGAGCGCAAATGCAAGCACAAGTGCGGAAAAATCAAAAACTACAATTGAGTTAGGGAGCTCTCTGACTGACTGACCGACCGACCGACTGATTGATTGATTGAGAATTTATCCATCTATATGTCCGCTTCCTCCAGCATCCGGTTAAACCCATCAACTATCCACCCCCAAGAGCAATAAACGCGCTTGTCGTGCGGAAGAAATAAATCTAGATTAAAAAAATTAAAAAAATTAAAAAAAATCCCAACCCCACAAACCCCTTCTATCATTAACATCATCCCACTCCGCTACCCTTTAAAATTTCACAAAAAAACACCGGCATACAACAACGAGTAAGCATTATTATTATTATACATATCATACCCGCTTACTGCACCGTAGAATCACTCACACACACACACACACACACTCTCTCTCTCTCTCTCTACCCGCCCGCCTGCCTGCCCGCTCGTTCAATCTCGCTCTCATTCCTTTCCCTTTCCCCCTCCTTCTCTTTCTCCTCCCCAGGTATTCTACCACTTCCCCGTCCTTACCACTGGTCCATGGATACCGTATGCACGACGTATACCAGCACAATATATACCGCGCAAGGCTGTCCTGTCGGTGTATATCCACTTACCTACCTATATCCACCCACCAGCGGGGGGCGGAGGTGAAGATGAAAAATTTTTCTCCAAACAATAGCATACACAAACCCCCGCACCCGCACCCCGCGTTTTCACGTGCTTTTTTTTTGGCCGGCCGGCCGGGCTGGGCTGGTAAGGCTGCGATATAACGTGTGTGTGTGTGTGTGTGTGTGTGTGTGTGTGTGTGTGTGTGTGTGGGTGGGTTGGGGTTGGGGTTGGGGTTGGGGTAGGTGTGGGTGGAAGTTTGTGTTCTGTGGTGTGGGTAATGTTATTATTTGGGTGTTTTTGAATTTGGTGTTTGGTGTATATTGTTTAGTATCGTAGTGGGGATGGGGGTCACTACCGGCACTGCATTGCGCTGTGCGGGTGTAAGAAGGTTTGGTTAGATCAAGGGATGGGGGGGGGAGGATTACTGTACTTGATAATTATGGATGGTTTTTTATTGTTTTTTGTTTCTTTATAAAGGATGGACGTTAACAGAAGTTTAAAAAGGAAAGTATTGTACAGGTATGATAGTAGTGGTTGTAAGAAAAGTTACCCAAGTACCCGAGCGGCAGCGGTCCCGCCCGAACCCCCTTCCCCCCCGCCATTCTCATCATCAGAGAGGGAAGAAAATGGAGAAAAAAACCCTCTCTACTTCTTCCATCCACCACTCTTCAAATCCTTCGAATCCTTCAATATCCCGCTCATATGAGTATTGCTAATCTTAACCCTCCGATTAACCGCCCTCTTCCTCCCCTTCTGCGCCGCCTTGACATCCTTCTTAACGGTGGCGGGATCAACACTGGTCGGCTTCAAACCCGCCTTCTCCAACTCTCCCGGCAACTCCGCGGGCGGCGGGATGACAACCTTATGCCAGATATTCCTGAATTCCTCCTCAACCTCAACATCCAGCGTCCGATCATTAATCCAAACCATCCTCGGCTGATTATCCTTCTTGGTCCTGGTGACCAGGATCTCCGAGCGCTCCTCCAAATCCGCGACGGTATCGATAGCCCCGCTCCACCCGTCCTTCAACTCCTTGACGCTGAGCCCCTGCGCCGTCGTCTGCTGCTGCAGGAAGGCGAGTAGGGCCTGCGCGCTGCGGATGTTGTGGATGGGCTTGAACTCGAATGTGTCGGCGGCTGCGTCATACGTTATGCGCTCGTTGCGCTTGAGGATCTCTAGGAGTGAGGGCGTCATGCTTATGGAGAGGTAGCTGGCCATTTGTTGGATCGTTTGCGGGCTCTCGCGGGATTTGAGGAATTGTACGGCGTGGTGGACTTGTGTTAGGATGTGCTGTCCCATTAGGGAGGTGTCGGTTGGTTGGCTGTAGACTATGGGTGCGGGGGCGGGCTTGCTGCGGTCCACGGCCTTTTTACGCTTTATGGTGGTCTGCGGGGCGGTATTGGACGGTGGACCAGGTTGGGGGACGGCTACCGTGCGGCGTTGGCCGGTTAGGCCTGCTTGGGCCTGCACGGAGCGGGTGAAGGCAGCGGCTTGCTTGTCGAGGGACATTGTTGTGGTTTCGCTCTTTTTGTGTGATGGGTTTTGTGTCGGTGGTGGTGTTGGTTGTGGGTGTTGGTTGAGAAGGAAGGCTGTTGATAGAGCCAAGTTACGGCCAAGAAGGCTTCCTCCCACGCTGAGCTAACTGTGGCTGGCACTAGGAAAATACTTGTATTGTATAAATCGAGAACAAGGGTTGTTCCTGTCACGCTACCAACCCTAGCTGAGCCTAAACCATGTGATATCGCGCCGCAAGCGGGTTGCTAGGAGATAACAATGTCATCAAAGCGCTTGACATATCATGCTGTCGTACTATGGTCGGAACAGACGCCTTCTTCTCATTCTTCTCATTTCCAGTGACTACGCCGTAGAATACGTACTACACACATACAAACATACATACAAATTCTTGCTTCTTGTCTTACTCTTGGATGATTGGACAATTAGGGTACCGGTAAGGAAGAGTGAAAAAGAGAAGACGGAAAGAAAAAAAAGCGGAACAAACAAGGACACCTCAGTTTCGCCCGACCCTATAAAAAAAACTAGATCAACGGATAACCAAGCAAACGATAACAGCACGCAAAAAGAGCAGTGAAAACCGGCCCAAAAGAAAGAAGAAAATATAGCGAGGACAGTGAAGTAAAGCAAGGAAAAACATAAATGCAAAATTATGTACTTGACTAGATTTTTTTCATTTGGGCAGCAGTTCAACTCCACGGGAGTAGACTAGAGGGGGCGACAACTTCAACCCTTAGCCCTCTAATTCTTCCATTCGCACCGACACCTTGCTGCCTCTTCAAATTTCTCCTGGATAACCTTTGATGAGTTGGGACCGCTTATAAGACCCCCACCCCCGTCACGGTCCTGTACGATACTAACAGCGTATGGGAAATCGTCTGAAGACTGGGAATCAACGGACTCTACTCCTCCGTCTGGGTGCTTCCTCGTCCAGATGGCGACCCTAAACCTCGTTCCTTCCCATTCGTACCTGCCCGGGTCTGCGTCTGAGGATGGTAGGACATTGACGGTCTTGGTGTAGTGCATTTGAAATTCGTAGTGCTCCGTGTCCATCCCCCTTTCAGAAAGTTGGAGCAGCTGGCTCTCTGGGGCTGGATTCTTTGCTGGGTCCTGGCGCTTGAAGCGGAGCCCCCTCTTGCTTATTATCGACGTTATCGGCGGCGCAGGCGATGTCACAGGCGAGGATGTGTTGTCCGTTGTCTGACCAGGGCTCTCTTCTATCGGTTTTTGCGGTTCTAGTGATATGTAGTACTTCGGGTCCGTGCCGGGTCCCGTCTCCTTCCGGATGTTGATTGTGAAGTGGGGTTCCGTCGGGGATGGTGAACCGTCGGGCAGGTCGCAGCTCCACAGTGACGGTGGGGAAATGCACGAGCTAGACTTTTCGGGTCCACCTCGAAGTTTGATGACGTGTGCACCCTCCGGCAGCTTTGGAAATGGCGGTGGTTCCTTCGGCTCATCATCTGGGCCAGAGTCATGCTTACCCTTGCGGGTTGTCACGATGCCGACTGCAATTGCTACTATAACCATGACCAGGAGAACCAGACCGGTGACTGCAAATATGCACTTCCGCCCTTTCCTTGTAAGCCTCTTATTCTCACTCCCAGTCTCGGCTTCAACCTCCGTCTCCCAGTACCCCCCCGTGACCTTTTCTCTCCAGGTGTCCTGCCTACTGAGCTGCCCGCCCTGTTGCTGCTGTGATTGATCTGCCAAAGCCAACGCATGCAATCCTCTCTGCCCACTTTGTCTCCGGGGGTTACCATTGACCAGCGCACTGGCCGCAGGCGCAAACCCTTGATGCCCACGAGTGTGTACAGCTACTGGCGCCGTGGGTGGCATATTCCGAACACCGGCGACTCTTGCAGCTGCGCCCCCCCATGCGAAACCTGGGGCCGGGGGTGGCTGTGATGCACCGACATATCTAGAGTATGGTGGTGGAGCTTCAGCATCTTCGACTGTTGCCAGAGCCGGCCTATGAACCCCCCCTACTGCTGCATTTGATGGTACAACGATTGATAGCTGGGGTGGCGCAGCAAGTACTGCTGGTGCCGCTATTGATGGTGATAATGGTGGTGGTGGTGAGTTCTGAGCTACCGATGCAGGCCGCACCAGCTGTTCTACCGAAGTGGTCTCCGAAGGCCTTCGTGACCCCGAAGGTGACGGCAGGTTATTCAGACTACTCCGGTCGTCAAAGGCAAAGTCAAAGTTTGATAGCTGAGGGAAACCCGAAATCCGCGAGTAGTCATTCGGCGTTAAAGGAGACACTAGGTCATCGTCATCCTGCCTTGGTCCTAGGTCGTCCGTATCCGACTTTGGTGATATCTTGGGTGAAGGGAACGGCGACAAAGTTATCGGCGAGGTTCGAGGATCAATCGTGAGGAACGGTGGTGGCATTTTTGTATGGTGTTTCTATAGGCTCTGTTAGCCATTTGCATGACCCACTACAATGATGCTGGAGGAAGGAGCGATGGGAAAGGTAATGGCTCCTTACGCTCTCTCTCTTTTTCTCTCTCTTTCTTTTTCTCTCTCTCTTACTTATCCAGTAGCAGTAGTAGTAGACGATGATGGAGAGACAGGATAGAATATGTCAAATATTCTCAACCAAACAATATCTTTAATAAAGATGGAGGGTGGAAAGGAAATTTGACGACAGTTGTTAGGTCAATACAGGAGGCGACGTAGTATAAAAGCCGTATGGACCATGCAATAGTAAGCTATCTTAGCTTTCCAAAACGCTTTATGTTTGGAACGAAACAAACTTTGCAGTAGCCTTGCGCTGCCAAAATTGTGACCCAAATTGGTTACTCTTTTTTATCCTGTTAGGGTTATTTCGTTAGAAAGAGGGTCGTTTGTCTGTCTCCCGAGACAGATGCGATGAATTAAAAGAATTAGGAAAAAGGAAAGGAAAGGAAAGGAAGGCAAAGCGAAAGAAGAACAAAAAAATCAAAAATGATGGCCCCGCCAAATCAAGAAGGGGAGATAAAAGGAAAGAGGGGAGGATAGAAGGGAGGAAGGTGAAGTGAGAGAGAGGAAACTGGAGATTAAGGCAATGCCCTGTCACTAACTAGCCCACTCCGGGAGGCGCGTGGTTTCTGGTGGTGGTATGATAGCAAGAAATCTGAGCTACATACCATTCAGGGATTCGTCCTGGACCAGGTCAGGCAGGCAGACAGGCCAGGCGCCATGAGCGGCAACAGCCAATCAGAGAATCGGAATACATCCAAATTCGGCTCACGAGGCAGGGGGACTTTCCTCCTCCTCCAGAGCATTCAGCATTCAGCAAACTCTGCAATAGGCAGAATATCGCCATATCATATCATACATCCCTCTTAGAGCCCCCTAGGGCGGCTGTACGATGATAGGCTGTCAACAGTCGAGTGATCTGGGAAAGGCAGGACAGAATACACACACACACGACCGGTTTGGGTTGGTTTGGTTTGGCCTAGTTTAGTTTTTAGTGAGGTCCCCTAAAGATACAAATGCTCGTTCAATAGAGTTAAAAGCGGACAAAGTATCAACAGCCTGACCCAGTAACAGTTTGAATTCCGACTATTCATAGAGATCGCTCCAAGGACAGAAAATGCATAGGGGTACTCGAATCGAGTACCGACAGTACAGACAACTCGAAGCGAAAACCTTCCACCACTCTACAAGTAAGCGCCAGAAGGTTGCTGATCTCCCAGACTTCAGGTCCAACAACCTCGTTTCAGAAGACAATTCCACACACACACAACGCACCCCTTTTTTGGTTCCTGAGAAAAAAACAAAAGCAACGCAACGCAACACACTACCGTACTCCGCCTTCACACGCGCAAGTGCAGTTCGATCAAATACGATAGGTACGAGTACATGCCGTACCAGCACCCGTGTGGCTTCGTATCCTTGGCGGACTGTGGAAAATAAACGGTGCGTACTTGTACTACTTTCTTAACAGGTAGAGCAAAAAGGGTTCGCTTATTCAACTTCTGTAGGAAAGCTCTTTGTCGCTTGCTTGCTTGCTTGCTTGCTTGAAAGTGGAGTAGGCAGTGCAAAATAGCGCAGCACAACACCTGTGAAAGAAAGAAAGGAGGAGGGAAGGCATGAAGCATCAGTATTGTACGGCACCGGCAGTCCATCCCACGGCACCGGCACTCTCAAGCAGATGGCGCGCCGTGGTACGGTACGGTAGGCTAGCGAGAGCAAGGGAGAGAGGGAAAGGCTTCGGTTAATTTAGCAGCGGTGATCTATCCCCTTGCCAGTTGACGATAAAAGCCAAGATTATGTTATCAACTATTATAATATCATCCATAATAATAAAATTATTATGATACGATAGGGTACAAGCCGGTACCATTCCACTGTGGTGCCTGGACCGCTCGGTGATGATCTATGGCGCCGCATGATATAGTCTACCGTAGGGCATAGGCACTCAAGCACCATAATTAAGCAATCCTATGACAACCACAATCGGCCAAGAGGGGACGTAAGAAAGAAAAGAAAAACAAGTATCATACGCTATCCTCCCATGCTGCAAGGAACGCAAGCCTCAGGGTCCGCCAAGTACGAGTAACAGTAAAGTTTCACACGCACCGACCATGCTGTTGTGCTGCTCGAGTATGCCGGCACGGTATTCTCGCGTCACAGTCTCACCCTTACAAGTGCCCATGAAACCGGGCGGATGACGGTCAGGGGCATTCGGAGGGCAAAAAGGGAAGTCGCCAAAGTACTAGTACCGTACCGTAGGGTAATAAAAAATTGCTCGTTTATTGATCCCCCCCCCCCTATTCATCCACCCGCCCAGTTCTCGTGGTATGATAGGTTTATCGCACAGTGAAGACAACCGGGTCTCGGCAGCCAGTATCATATCAAGAAAAGCGTAGAGTAAAATTAAAGAGGACCTTTTAGAAACCCCCCCCCCTTCTTCCTTGCTTGCCTAACTTATTTGCTTCCTCCCTTCTAACGCCGGTTACAGCCGTGCAATGCCAATGCCGCCCCGTAACGTCACTGCAGTTTACGGTACCGAGGAAGTTTAAACCTGTGTGTGTGGATTTATTTTTGGATCCAAGCCCGTCGATCACCGTTGAAACTACTGTATGCAGAGCCCTTTCCGACGTCGAATGTTTACGACGGAAGGGAGGGAAAGGGTTCTCTTTTTGGTCTGGAGATTATTTCGATATTTCGGGATGTATCATAGTTATCATAGGGGAGTTTACATACAGTACGGGTTTGAATGGCAGTACCGTACCGTTTGCCTGGGAGGGAAGCAGAAGGAGAAGGGGGAGGGGGGGGGAAGAAAAATAGAGGAGAGGAGAGCAAGCAAGCAAACATTCCGCTGTTGTGATCAATTTTTAGAAATGAACCTGTTTCTTCAATGCCGGCAAGTGGCATTCTGATTGATCGTGGTGATCTCCTTTGCCTGTCACGGCACTAAAAAAGTGAGTGAAATTGGGCACAGGTAAAGGGACGGGAGCCGCTCCAACTTCTCAACTTGTCCTGTGTTGTAGCTTTACATGTGCACATAATCACTGCTCTCGTTGTCAAAAATACTGTCGCACCTCGCTCTCCCGAATGGCCAAAATCTGGCAATAGTTCAAGGAGTCGGTCTGCGTGAGCGGATTATGATAGAGACAGCATAGTATTGTGAAAGTAACAGAATGTTATTTAATTTACTGACGGGCATTCAAGCTCGGTCTACCAGGTGGTTTTATAGAATAGAATAAAAAGCGACCATGTATCCGTGACCCCGATTTATGCAGATAGTCGGCGACGAAAATGGTGAAAACCATTCCCAAAATACCCCATTTATGCAAACCATCGTGGAAAAAAGAGAACAAGGTGACCATCTGGGCTCCCTGGAGCACGACAATCCCTAACATCGTCGGCACTGAAATCTATTAGGCAGTGGTACAGTGTACCGTAAGAACCGGAATAATTGAACCTCACGCTAGGGCGTTGGAGTTGCCTTTGCTGGTAAGGTCTGGTACTTTTTTTCTTTTTCTTCCGTCTTAAGCTCGGTCTGAGGGCGCCAGTTTCCGCTGTGCGCTCGCCCCCGTATCCAAGAGAGGGAATTTCGGGCGTCCTAGCCCGGGTTCAATGATTCCAATTCTTACGGTATGGCCCACAGCATCACTTTCCCACCTCAATAGCCCCATTTGGTTTTTCTTGACCTTTAAATCTCTCTTAACCTCGTTGGCGGAAGATTGGACATTGTCAAGATGGACGCTATGGACAGCTGAACTGGTTTTGAGTTGACCTATGTCGGCTTTCGCACCGGACAAACCTTAAAAAGTCACAAGTACGAGGTCACATCTTCATAGTATAACCTCAGAGCCTACCCTATCGGTTTGCAAGTCTGGCTCTGCCGCCAGCTTCATGGCCCGGGTGGGTAGGATTGTTAGGTGTTGCCTCCATCAGACTAAACTAGCAAATTAGTACAAACAGAGAATAGTTGCTAACACCGGTTGATACCTGCGGAAGAAGTATGGTTTCCACGACTGTCCCTTGCAGTGTTGATAGTGCCGAATTTCCCTGCATCACGCTAAAATTCAAACTAAAAACTAGCTCCCCACTCTTCTACACGTGTAGATATGCCAATCGAGTGATATCAAAAGCAAGTTCTGAAGCAGATCTTTTTCCATCAACAGGAGCACTGGACCTGATATGAGAGCGATGCTAGCCATAGTTGTGAGGTAATGCACCCGTTGATATTTACTAACCAACATCCCGAGCCGTGTGATGGCTTTACACCTCTATGAGATTGGATTCACCAATCAAAGAAATATGCTAATCTTGCTAGTGCCTCTTTAGCATGATGTAGGGAAATTCGGCACTATCAACACTGCAGGGGATACAGACCGGGAGAGGTGAGTAAACGGGTTGGCCCTAGAATATTAGATAGCAATAGGTCTTGCGGATCTAATAATGTTGGCAATTGGCATCGTGGCCGATAAATCTTGGTTGGTGACTCGGTGTTGGGAAGTGTGTGGATTGCCTGTTGTTCGACAGTGGTGGTTAAAAGGGGGGGGGGGGGAAGAAACGAAGCGGAACAAGTCGGATTTTAGTCTCTTATCGTACTTGTACCGTATTAACTCGATAAATTGAGTAGCGCCTTGGTGGAGTTTGATCGCCCAAGACAAGTGAATTTGGAGAAGATCGTAGGTGAGCAGGGACTGAGGCTCCTTGACAGTACTCGTAGTTAAAGTAATCTTGCTATTCCTACTTTGTTCACTACTAGGCTTTCTAGGGAGGTTTTTTGTTTCAAAACGGAGATTAGAACCCTACACGGAGACACTCAATTTATCGATAATACTGTACGAAGCGTTGCCAAGCGTATGCACTAACCCGATCGTGGGGTCCGCCGCCACCTCGGCCACCCATAATCCTCACACTGTTTTATTTTTCCGGAGGCGTGAGGCTGGGAGGGCTGAACATGCTGGCCTTACTCCGTTTTTAAGTACTAACTATACATGTCCGAGTACCTTTTCCTCGCCCCTTTCTCTTTCCTAGCCTTGAACTATCTGCCGTCTGTTTGGCTGTTTGTTCATGGATTCAGGATGGTTGCTGCGGGATGAGATCTGGCAATGGATACGAGAGGGCCTGGGTTCTGGGTTGTGGATAGTTATCATACTTTTCTGTGGCTCATAGCGCTATCTTTGCCCCCAGTCAAGGGATGAGATTGTGGTGACAATTTCCATCTATGGAAATTAAGCTGTATCGCCTTTCCCGGCTACGTACAGAAGCAGCTAGATGGCCACTATCTCGGGACAAAAATGCTCGGAGCGAATGAGCGGGAGGAAGGTTTGCTGCAAAGAAAAAATTTAAAAAAATGAAATGAAGCTTACAGAACGAGCAGAGTCGACATTCTGTTCTTCCCTGCCTCAGCTCCCGTTCATTCCGAGACTTTTTCTCTCTCTTCCTTCCATTCTTAGAGTAACAGCACATAGCTCCTTTCTCTCTATCACCTACCTCTGCCCCCTCCCCTTTGCACTTTCTTTCTTTCACTTCTTACTAGCGGTGCCCTGTGCTCTTCCGATTCACCTCCGGAGTTTGTTTCTCGAACTTCAATCATTGCTTCGACTACAGCAGATGGTCCAGTCATATCCTACCTATTAGAATTCATCCAAGTCCCGCCTTGGCTTTCCGCTCTCCTTGTCCTACTTACAAACAGCTAGGGAAAGGATATACGTGCAATTAACAGCTCTCTGTGACTAGACGAGTGGGAGCGAGATACGGTGCTTCATTACAACCTGTACAGTAAAATACTCATCCATTTACTGAAGAGAGTAAGCAAGCCTTCACCCACCGCTGCATATCATTCCCACTGGTGCAAAATATACCATCCGTCCAGCCTCCCTCAGAATCTCTTGCAAGCTGTCACCCGCGGAGCAATTCTCCCCTCCCCCCTCTCTTCGTCCGTGTATCTTGCCGCGTCTCTACGGGACGGGGTGACCCCACAGAGAAAGAGGGTGATTACCACGAGACCTTCTGAAAGCGAAATAGCAATGTCGTAATAAATAAGCTGATCCTTTGCCTTGTATAGCCTTTCATTCGGTCTTTTCGGCTAGCCCTTTTATTCTTAAAACAAAGGAATAAAACCCTACGCCCCCCCCTCAACCGTCGCCGTGGCTCCCACAAACCGTCCACGCCGGCGCTCCACCATTGGAAGCAACACCGGCCCACCTAACCTCGGGAATATAGGGGTCAATTTATCGTCTGGTATTTCGTTGAATAACAATTCTGCTCCCCATCCACCGTTGCCCCCCATACCCCCTACACCCCTCATGAGTGCCGGGAGTAGCTTTTGGGGGAGCGATAGCGACAATAATAATGGATATGCTGGATCGCGGGCATCTACCCCCGGCCTACCCATTTCGAGATCTCATTCGCCTTTACCTTCCGAACGGCATTCGCCGCCGACTTCAGTAAGCAACGGCGGAATGTGGCCGGGTCGAAAGGGTAGCGGAAGTGCAAACATTGGTGGTTACTCGCCTGCAAGGAAGTTTCTCGGGAAGCACTTGAGGAAACTGTCAACCTCCCTGCCGACCTACTCGCCGTTCTCCCCGCCATACTCTGCCTCGTATGGTACACCTTCGACACCTTTCCCCCCTAGTAGGCTGCGGAGCTGCTTTTCGTTAGGGTCCAAGTTAAATACGCTTCTGTTACTGCTTGGGGCATTTGCGATCTTTGTGTTTACATATTTACACCATAACCCTGTATCGAGCAAGATTCGGTATGCTTCCGGAGGTTCGAAGATTGTCATAATTTTGGCCGCAAATCAGGGTGGTGGCGTCATGAGCTGGAAGGGAGCCAAGGAGTGGGCTGTGGAGAGAGATTCCATAGCGAACAAGAAGGCATATGCTGAGAGATGGGGATATCATTTGGAAATTAAGGATATGAGCACCAAGAAGAGATATGCGCATGAGTGGAGAGAGAGTTGGGAGAAGGTGGATGTTATTAAGCAAACTATGAGGCAACATCCTAAAGCCGAATGGTGAGTTTGTCAATCCAGATTTTCCATCTGTTCCGGGTTGTCGGTTTATGGATATTCTCTGAAAATACATGAGCTCGGTGATATTTATTTTTTTGGCCGAGTTTCCGAACATATATGCTAACCTAAGGGTTTCCAGGTTTTGGTGGATGGACCTGAATACCTTTATTATGGAGCCATCAATTTCCCTGCACTCGCATATCTTCAAGCATGTCCAAAATGTTACGTACAGGGATATTAACATCTACAACCCACTCAATATCAGTCACCCCCCCTCGGGAACTGATTTCTTCTATCTGGATGACATATCTCTTAGCCCTGTTGGTGATGACAAGGCTGAAAGCATCAACCTCATCATTCCCCAGGACTGTGGTGGTTTTAATCTTGGCTCCTTCTTAATTCGTCGAAGTGAATGGAGTGAAAGACTCTTGGACATCTGGTGGGATCCTGTCGGATATGAGCAAAAGCACATGGAATGGGAGCACAAGGAACAAGATGCACTGGTTTGTTTCCCGATTTTCTGATGGCTTGCGGCTAGAAATCTAATTGGTTGCATAGGAATATCTCTACACCAGTCAACCATGGATCCGTACTGGAACCGCCTTTATCCCCCAAAGAATGATCAACTCGTTTCCTCCCGGGGCCTGCTCCGATACCCCCGATGATGAGAGAATCTTTTACGATGAGAAGGACCGTGATTTCGTCGTCAACATGGCCGGCTGCGAGTGGGGTCGTGATTGTTGGACTGAGATGGCTTACTACCGCCGACTCAGCGAGAGGCTTAACTCTGGTTGGTGGAAGAAGTCCTTCCGCTAAACCCCCGGTTGTGGTCTGAATGTTCGGCATCCAGGTAGTTTCTTTATAAAAAGGTCAAAGAGCTGGAGGTTTAACGGCAAAAAATTAGGTGTTTTAGTGGGATAGAGTTCTTTCCTTATTTCTTTTCTCTTTTTCGGAATGGGAAATGAGCCTTTTCTTTGTTTTGTTCCTTTTAAAAACTTCTAGACGTCCTCAGACGGGAATTGCATTTTTCCTCTTTTTTCTACCTTCTATTCTTTATACATATACCATTTCTTCTTTTGAGATATTGCTATGCTCCTCTGGATATGGATTGCTATAGAGGTTGGGGGTTTTTTAGGGTGATTGAGGGCTAATAAGCTAATATGTGGGTTTTATTACTATTATTTTCGATGTATAAAATAGAGAATTTCGACGACCGATCCAACCACTTCCCCTATTTTCCCAGTGACAATTCTTGATGGATGACGAAGACGAGTTTGTCGGATTGCTCGACGGGATGGAAGGGATAGGGGAAGATTGGGTGGTCAAGCGTCAAGACGGGGGAGAAGAAGGAATACTTGACATGGACCAACTCCCAGACTGGGACTTTCCTTCAGACCAAAGCAATACTTCGTCTTTCACTCTTCCCTTACTGTCTCCCCCGCCATCCCCTCCTGCTCCAGAGAACATCTCAGTAATTACCCACATTGAGAAGATTATCACCTCTCTAACCGCTACCCTCGCACAAACCCCATCCGCCTCTTCCCTGAGCATCCCTCTCCGCTCCCGCCGCCCACAAACAACCTATTTCTCCCCGCGCACCTCTTCAATTCTCCCGCTCCCGCACGCCCACCCCTCTCATTTCACCAGCACAACCTTCCCCCGAAACCCCCGACAATTCACCTGCATCCTAACACTCCTATCGATCCTGCACGCCCACCATTCCTCCGCCTCAACCCCCTTGCCACCCCCGCTAACGAAGCGCCAAATATACTACCACAACCCAACCCTCTTCCGCTCCCAACGCAACATAGACTACCTCCTCGACTCCCTCGCCGCGACGTTCCGCCTAACCAGGCGGGATCTGGGCATCTGCGCTGCGGGGAAGGGACTGGTGTATGGAGAAGTATATATCGACGGAGCCTACTTTGGCGGGGAGGGCGGCGGCGGGCTCATACCACCCTCATTCTCGCCCGAGAGCGTGACGCTAGCAACGGACGTGAGAAGCGTGCTCCTCGTCGAGAAAGAGACCATCTTCCGAGCACTGAATTCCCTCCGCTCGGGGATTGTGCGGGAGGGGTTGGTCATGCTCTGTGGGAAGGGGTACCCGGATTTGAACACCCGTAGGCTCTTGCTCCTCCTCTGGGAGGGGAAAAGTATAGAAAGGGTGGCTACGTTGGTAGATTTCGACCCGGACGGGGTGGAAATCGCCGCGACCTACAAGTTCGGTAGCACGCTGCTAGCGCACGAGCGTGTAGCGGTGAGCGGGGTTGATGTCATTGGTGTTTTATCACAGGATCTAATTTCTCTAATCACCGCTGCCCCCGGCGATGACGGCGGTGGCGGCGGCGGGGTAGTGGTGACTACCCTCACCCACAGAGACCGCAAAAAGGCCCTGGCGCTCCTAACCAGGCCCTGGATTCCCACGGCACCATCCTGGAAAGCGGAAATTCAAAGGATGTTATTCTGGGGCATCAAGTGCGAGGTGGAAGTCTTCTACTCCTCCGGCACCTGCTTTGCGGGGTGGGTTCTGGGAAAGGTTGGTAAAGCCGTTGCCTGATCATTTCCGACGGATGCATGTACATATAATACACCGGGTACACGGAACGCAATCCCATATCTTCATCACGGTGAGAAAAAAAAAAAGAGAGAAGGACCACCCATTGACGCCGTGGGCCAAGAAAGAACAAGGCAAAAAAAAAAAAACAAGAATTGAAATTGGATATTGCCATCGCAATTACCCACCAGTGACATTCCCTTCACTACCTCCCTTCCCTCTCCACTCAGACCATATCTTAAACCGCCGCCCTGAAGAGCCGTTCCCATCCACCCGCCCGTCCATCCATTTCCATCCATTTATTCATTCATTCATTTTGCAATACACGGCATCATGATAATAATAATAATAGCATAATATAGGCCAAGGTGGATAAATGAAGCACAATATTATGTACGAGCATCATATTTCTAGAAAGAAGGAAAGAACTGGTATTCGACAATGCCCACCAATTTTTCATCGCGGTATTATTGTTATTTTAATTATTATTTTAATTATGTCTTTACTCCCATCTTTCAAGAAAAAAAAAGGAGGACGAAGTGAGAAGAAATTATAAAATTTAATGTAGAAATGGCATTTATTTATTTATTCCTTTTTTTCTTTCTTTTCCTTCCCATTCTTTTTTCTTTTGGGGGAGGGAGGGAGGGAGGGAGGGAGGGAGAGGGACTTCCTGACTAGATTGATGGATTGAATACCGGTAGTGGACAGGGGAAGAAAGGGGGGGGGGGGGGATTGAGCTCGATTAATGGCCACTAACTTATAATGACAAATGGCTTGGAAGTACTGGTATGTCTTTGGGCGGTAGGGTGTGAGTGTACTGGGATAAGAGAGAGAATATTGGTGGAGATTTCTAGAAACGAGGGAGGGAAGGAGGGAGGGGAAAGAATTGTCCTGGTTAGTATGGTATTGAGGAATCGTCATTCGATTTCGCGCGGGTTGGGTGTGTTGTGTGCTTGCTATGCTATTAATGAGTGGATGTTGGGGGTTTGGGGGTTTGCGCCTGGAGACGGAACGGGGAGCCATTCACTGTATCATGGAAAACGAGAGGCTAATCTGTGGAAATCAAAAGGTAAAAATTATAGGTGTCTAGGTGGATACATCAGCTACCTACCTACCGCTTCCCTCCCTTCTTCTTCTTCTTTGGCTTATTCGCGTTAACCTTGAGCACGTCCACCCTCCCGCCGCCCGCCAATTCCATGCTTTCCTCCCCTCCTGTTCCTCCTCCTCCACCCTGTGTGGCGCCACCGCCGCCCACCCTCCCCCTCCCCTTCTTCGCCTTCGGCTTGTACCCACTCCGATCCCAAAGCGGCAACCATCGCTCGGGATCCGGCGTCTTGCTAGTATCGAATTTGTGGGCCTTTTTCTTCTTATACACTACTTTCACCCCCGCTTTCCCACTTGCCCCCCCCACCTCCTCCACCGGACGCTTCCGTGGCGGCGGCTGGGCGACGCCTGCGGCTTCCAGGGCCGCCGCGTCAACTGTCGAGATTAGTTTTTCAAGGGGAGTTAGTTTTGGCTGGAGGTGCTGAGGAGGGTGAGAAGTGGGGGTGGAAGGCGTGGAGGCAAGGAGGCCTGCGATTGCGAAGGGGTCACTGGGAGAATGGGAAAGCAGGAGGGTGAAGATTGAATGTGCCGAGTGTAGGTCTATGTCTGTTGGGGTGGAGTTGTCGAGGTGGGCCTTTGCGGAGGCGCGGAGGAGGGGGTGGTTCTAATTTTATTATTACTATTAGCACTGCTAGGCTGGTTAAAGAAGGGAGATGGGTTTACGGGAGCTGGCGAGCTCTTCCAGTATTCACTGGCTTTCGAAAGGATTTCTTTGACGTGTTGACGTCTGCCTTGGTGTTGATATAGTCCTACGAGCAAGCTAATAACACCCGGAAGGTACTTTTGGTCCTCTTGAGCGGCGGATATAACATTTTCTACTGCGGCAATAGCTCCAGTGATATTCCCGCTGCGCATACGCAATTGTGCGAGAGTTAGTGAGAGACCGATGTCACCGGGGCTTTTCTCGACTAGCTTCTCGACTTTGCCATCGCGGGCGGCGGCTAAGATCACACTTGCTTCGCTATCGTGGGGGTAATTCTGTAGGTGTGCCAGAGCTTGTTTCTTCGCAGCTTGGCTCTTTCCGGCTTCTAATTCTAGCACTGCATGGTTTCTGTCAAGTATCTTTGACTGGAAGAGGAATGCTTTTGAGGAGACTGATGTAGTAGCTGACTCGGCCGATGTGACGAGTGATAAATGGGGGTTGTAATCTGGCAGTCGGGAGGTTATGGCGATCTCGTTGTTTGTAGCAACGACTTTCAATGAAATGTCGGTGATGCTAGAGCAACCCAGTTAGCCACCCAGCTTAGACCTTGATCTTTGTGCAAATGCAAACCTAGGAACATCCAACTCCTTCGACCTCTCCAAAGCCTCCTCCAATCTCCCCATTTTCGCTAGTACATAAGCCTCTTGGGCCAGAACCGGCGCAACCTCAACTTTCCTTTCCTCTTCACTAAGGTCCTCCAACAGCAACCCCAACTCCCTCGCCCTCTTCAGCAAAACAAGTGCCTGTCCGAAAGCGCGCCGGGCAACAGCTCCGCACGCAGAGTTGAATGCCGTCTCGAACGCATCTAGAGCGCTCCTGTCAACCTTGTTGTCATCTCCTCCCGTTGGCCCGTTCGCCCAGACCGATTGTGCGTTCGTGGCGCTGATATTGACGCTCATATCGTAGTCTTCGTTCTCCGCTTGGTACCCGCCCCTGGATAGTGCCGCGTATATTCCCGCCGCTTGGTCGAACTTTTCCAGTCTGTATGCCTATACATTGCATCCCTCCTCCGTCAGCTGTAGGAAAATCCATGGATGGAATTGGGGAACCCATACAGCCTGAGCCTCAACATGCTTCAGCCCCCTCTCGTCCCTCCCACCACCCCCAGCACCATCTACCGCAGCCGCCAACGCATCCTCCAACCTTCCTAATTTATAAAGACAATAAGCCCTCTCTAACACCGCCTCGCCCGCCAACTCCGGCACCGAAAGTACGGAGAACGCATCATCGTAGCGGTCAAGGTTTATCAGTGCTACTGCCTTAGTATGCAGTACCCGCTTATGCGATTTCTCGGACTTGAGGACGTTATTCGCGTGCTTCAGGATAGAGGCGTGGTCGGCTTCGCCGGTTATTGATATTAGGGATTCTAGTGTTGCTGGGGTGTATTGTGACATCTTCGGGTTGGTTAGAAAGTTTGTGGATGGATGGGTTTTGATACTGTGGTGGGATGGAGGGGTGAGGTTGGGCACGTGTGGCTGGTAGTTTTGAGTTTGGTTAGTGTGGAAAAGCCACACCGTTATGGCGGAAGGGATTGCACAATTTGTCACTCGGACATGAGCTCCAATAGGGGCCATTCGGTAACCAGACAGGTCAAAACACATCAAAATTCCGGGTTTACATTTATCTATGGAGGATGCGATTGCTTTTAAGGCCTGAAGAATGTATTCTGGAACCGCGGCGGATGGTCTAGTCCCTGAACGAAAAATACCCGATAGGCTACTAAGGGAAAAGGCCGAATAAACCGAACAAAGTATCATACTTGCGAAAGGAATATCATACTTGTGAAAGTGAAGGAAAAGAAAGACTGTCCCGGGAATTGACTTTGGGGATTTGCAACAACTAAAATTCGACTGCCGGTAAACATACCTAGTCTATTTAACCGTCAAGAGGGCGATGCCTTCCATGGCAATCTTTGTAGCGGCCGCCAACGCCTGATTCTCCGTGTCCGTCCATTTAACAGTAAGTTCATCCCACCTCATCGCCATGTACTGCCTCTTGAACTCCCTTTGCATATCCTGTAGCCTTCTCAATTCCCTAGGGTCCCCGATACCAGAGTATACAATGAATGCAGTGCAAGGTGGCAACGAGTCGTAGATCTCCTTCAGCTGAGTTGCGAGGTTCTTGACTCCCTGGGCAAGCACGGCATGGTTCGGCTCGATGTTTTCAATGGGAATGGGAGGGCCTTCCTCTGGCACGGCCGTCTTGTTCCACCCACGGAGAGTCTCGAGAGCGTGCATACGACCCCAGACTAAGTCAAGCTTAGGATGTCCGTCGCGAGTGCCGGGGGGATCACCACGGATAGATTTTACAATGCCTGTAGCTACCTCTGCGTCGTCCTTTGCCTGGATCACTCTGGCGGCGGTAGGACCCCACCATTTGTCTGGCGTCCCATAATCGACGACTCCACCAGTGCGAGCTACCGGTTTCATTCTAGATAGTCGCTTGAAAATGCTCTCGGCAGCCGTACTGCTAGTTCCATATTCGAGACCTTTCTCTAATTTGAGCTTTAAGAGGTCCAGACAGGCTTTTGCATCTTCTATCGAGTCATGGCCATTCGGACCGCCCTTCTGAATCTCGCGTTTAAGGTACTTTATGGAGAGCCACTTTAACGAAGCTCTATATGGGGGTCCGCGGGGGTGATTGTAAATTACTGAGGTGTCCACGATATGCGGATGGGCTAATCTGATGACGCGAAGATCGGCGTTGAGAGATTGTCCAACGAGAATTGTATCGTTATTGAGGAGCTTTAGGAGGCGATTTTGGACGTCTTTCAGGCGAATAATGACGGGATCGAGCATCGCCTTGGTCACGCCAGAATATCTATTACCTATATTAGTTTTATAACTTCTATGTGGGGGAATGAAGGGCAACCTACGGCGTCAAATAGTCTGTGACGGGATTGTCTGGCTTAACAAGGGTATTATAAACCGTTTCCCCATCCCAACCCACAAGACTAATTCTCGCCAGTTCCAAACCTTGCTTCGTCTGGACCATCTCGCAGTCCATAGCGTAAACTGTCTTTGCCTCCGTAACCGAACCACCCTCATTGTTCTTCTGACTATTCCCCCTTGAAAGATCCGTTTCAACCCATCCGACCTTAGTGGCTTCGGCCAATAATGAAGCCGTGGCATGAAGAGAGTGGATAGGATATTCATTCTCAATCAATTCCTCGAAAGGCATAACAAGTCGAGTGATGCCTATCCTCCGACTCATATACTTATCAGTTTCCTGCAGGGCCTTCTCTTTAGGAATAGGTGTATTTAAGAATCCAGTTATAGCAGAGTACACCCTCCCACGCTCATCCCCGGGAGCTTTGACAGGCCAAACATGAGAAAAAAGATCGGCAAATCCCTTCACACAGGCCTGTAACTGGGCCCTTTTAAGTTCCTGAGGGTAAAACGCATGCTTTCCCCAACCAAAACCTAGCTTTGAATGAGGGCCCGGTGATTGGGCCGGTTGGGGAGATTTGGTCAGATCATTCCGAACAACAACCCCCAAATCCTCCCCTTCTCCATTCCACTCTCCACCTACAGTAGTAATATCGGAGGTAAGATCCAGATCGCCATTGAACATCGCCATCTCCAGTCCAGGAACCATGACAACTACAACCCCGCGAATCTCATGCTTGTTCTTGACAAGCAGCCACTGGGGAGCAGTCCCGTCAGCCAACAACCACAGAGCAAGAGATTGTATGTCGCTGAGCTTAACAGCGCTTTTTAGTCTGATAGGTGATACTTCGAGAGACGGATACTTGTGTTTCGACTTCCTATGTCGTTTAGCGATCTGCCAGTCCCCCTCACCGTCATCTTCCCCCACTTCTCCACCCATCGAATTGGCTGCCGTGCCGGTAGTAGTTGTGGTTACGGGGTTAGAGGTAAATGGGCCGGATATACTGGTCAACTTGAATTCTCCGAACTTTGCGACAGGAAGTGGCGGTGGGGAGGGTGCTTCATGGGCGTTCGAAGACGAGGACGGAGCCTTGGGTGGAAAGGCCTTTCGGTGTTTGCGCTTTCCCATGGCTGCTACAGTTCCTCGTATGATCAATCCCGGGAACAAGGCTTTGAGTGGTAGAGCTGCCCTTGAGAGTGCGCGGAAAACTGCGCGGAGGGGAGTTAAAGGAACAATGGTTGAGGCGCAGGTGGTAGGAAATGTTTTTTGTTGTCTTGTTTTTTTAAAAGGAAAGTGAAGAGAAAGGGTGGATATGGGAGAGGTGAAGGAGGGTTGAGAGCAGTGGTGATAATTTTCTCTGAGGAGTGATGGCCTTGGATGGCCTGATAGAGGGGATGATGCTTCGTCGAGTTGGGTTCCCGGGGGGGGGGGGCAAGGTTTTAATTTTGACGTCCTAATGCCAAGATTCGCCTCATCCACTCTCAGGGCTGGTGTACTTGGGTACTTCTGCGTCATTGCTTGCCTCATACAAACCCTCTCTACTCGTAAGTTATAATATCATGCTGTAGGTTAAGGACATTCACTAGCTGCTAATGAAACATCCATTCCTTCGTTTTGTGCAGGAATATCATATTGCGTTACGAGAGGCGTCCCGCAATGATTGAGCATCATTTTTCATTTATTTATTTCGAATGAATTAAAATCACAAAGCAACAACAGCCAAGGAAATATGAAGGGGAAGAGACCCTAAGAAACTAAAGCTTTGTTTTTTTTTGTTTTTTTTTTCAGTGAAGGAAACGCTACAAGCTGCTTCTCTAGTTAAAAAAGAAGTTTGTCATTTGATACAGCCAACCTATCGCCATTCCCACCAGAAACTAGTAATCTAGTTCCTCGACTGACTTTTTGCCCTCCCCACCAGCTGCATCTAGATCCATGTAACTCTTGACACTCCTTCCTAACACTGCCAATTCCGCCTCTCCCCCACCGCTGGTACCACTGCTAGTAGAAGCGGGCGCGGCGCTAGGGGTTCCTCCTCCAACAGGCCCAGATGCTCTATTAGCAGGAGCATTACCGGGCTGTCTCGCGAGCTCCCTCATCTCCCTATCGCGTCTCTCCCTTTCCCTTTCCCTGTCGCCCCTCTCTCTCCTCGGATTGTAGGGGGCGAACCTCTCCCGCCCGGTGCCCACGGCCATGGGAAGCCCCGCAGCGCCCATCGGAGGCATTCTATTCTCTCTCCGGCGCTGTGGACCAACCCCATTTCCACCATCCCTACCTCTACCGGCGTCCGGGAGGCCAGGCCCAGCAGTCGGCATGAGATGATTCGGTACATATTTATCCGCACCGTTACCATGGTGTCCCGCGAAGAATGGTGCATTGAAGTTGAATCCAGGGGGTGGCTGGAAAGTTCCGGGCGGGGGAGCAGGGCCACCAAAAGTGCTCAAGGACATCATCGGCGCGAACCCACGGTTACCGCCGGTCTGAACGGTCTGGAACCCTCCTTGGTTGTTTTGTTCGATCTTAGGAGGATGAACTCTGCACGGATCCAGGACATAGCTGTTGACTAGCTGAGCTTCTGTCTCCAAAATTTGCAACCATTCGCCATGCTTTTTATCCAAGTGCTTCCTCCAGAACTCCTCGGCTTTGAACAACTTGGTACACCCGGCGACTTTACATCGGTATTTACCCTCATCTTCCTGTTTCATGCTCCGCTGGACCTCGTCCTCGACTGCTTCAGGAACAGGCTTGCCACCAACTTTCCTAAGCCTCTCTTTGTAGTCTTCATCATGTGGCTGTGGGGGGCTGACGAAAAACTCCAGTTTGTCTTGCCAGGCTTTGGTCCAATTGACGGTGCGGTTGTCTGGAGCAAAATCACTGGCCGGGGTGGGACGGCGCATATGACCGCCAGGGCATTTCCTAGTGAGTTCAACAATGGAGTCGGATGAGGAAACACAGTAGATACAAAACGAAAAGACCCGACGAAGGTATTCCACCCCCATGTCGACAGTCTTCTTGATGATCTTAAGTTCGACCTCACTCTCACCACTCTCCTCCCCTTCCTCCTCACTCCCCATCCTTTTCTCTCGCTCGCCACGACCCCATTCCTCAACTTTGTCCCTGATCATCTCCCAGCCATCATATTCTACCATTGAGTCTCCGCCATCGCGATGAAGCTCTGCTTCCAGCTTCTTGATGCATTTTTCAACCAATTTGGCTTCTTTCTTCAGATTGTCAGGTAGACTCATGGCTTCGTTTAAGACCTTCTTGGTTCTGGCGCTGGTTGGTCCGTTATGGATTCCCACATGGCAAACAAAGTCGCCGTGTATGTCATCGTGAATGCTTTTCCCATTGAGAAGTTCGACTATTGACACATCAACCGGCGCAGGCTCGGATGTAGGATCATTAGGATCTATGGGGGAAAGAAGGATAAAGCCGATACGGTGAAATTTCTTCAAGGGGTTGGGGTCCGAGAGCGAGATATAGTGAAAGTTTGAAAGATTCGTGGAGGCAAGCTATTCGCAATCAGTCGCAGCCCAACAAAGCCTAATATTCAGAGTTGATAAGATATATTTACCTCTTCCAATTGAGCTCTACTGACGGTAGGGCTGATAGTCTTGATCAACAACACTGGTTTCAAGCCACCGTCTTCGAGGGTTCTATTTATCTCTTCAATCTCCTCACCGGGTTCAAGAGCATTGTCTTCTGACTTTGGGGCAGTCCCGGTGCCAGTTTCACGGTCAATGCTATCTAAAGTCCCACTCCGCATTTGAACCCTCCATCTCTCAAAGGCCCCTCTTCTATACTCCACTATCTTGGCCTTTGTGACCTCCTTCTCACCGGGAACGTAGCGTTCTTTGAACCATTCATCATTCTTATGTGTGGTCACAAACAGCTTCGCGAGGCGCGCAGTAAGTTCATCCTTATATTCATCATACTTCTGCTTTACCTCCTCCTTCATAATAGGACCAGTTCCACCCGGGTTTTCCTGATGATACCAATCAGAGAAGTAATTAAACGTGACTTGGTAGTCTAGCCTATGGGGGTCGAAGTACATGGGGGGGGCAGTCCCATTATGCGGTGGAACATAGCGATCAATTGCGCCAGGCTTCCCGACCATGGGAAGCTGGGGGACGCCATGCTGAGCATACTCGAAACGCGAACGTGAAGGTGAGCGAGAGCGACGAGGTTGAGGAGATCGAGGCACATAACGGTCGATATTCCCCCCGACAGGAGGGGGGGATCGCGAACGGCGAGGTGGTAAACGGCGCATGGGGCCTGTGGAAATCAACCCTGTCAGTGAAACCTTCTTCGTAAGGTATGCGTAAAAAGATAGAGCGGCCCGAGAAAAACAAGATCACATGATGAGCTAAGCTCACCCGCCGACCGGGCAGCAAAAAGAAATGGAAATTTAAAAAAATCACTCGGGCGGAGAACAAAGGCAAACAACAGCAAACACACGCGCCCAGAATGCGGCGCAGACAACCGCTATTACAGATGAAGGAGGTCACTTACCAGGACTTCTTCCTCGCCCTCTCCCGTAGCCCCATTCAGCATCATTCAGCCGACCATAGTCGCTCTCCAATGTAGCGCGATCTCGACTGCCCCGACTCCTGTCCCGATCCCTGTCACCGCCACTATAGCGGTCGTTTCCAAGGTAGGACATGGTGATTATGGGAACGAAAGTCAAAAGCTCCTAGCTTCCTAGTTGAAGAATAATGAACGAATCGATGGTGTGGTACTGACTGACCACGGAGGAGTAGAAGGAGGAGGAGGTCCCTTGTAGGGGCGTGACGTAGACGTGGTAGGAGAGATTGAATAGGATCTGTTGTTGCGCCGAGCCATGACCCAAAGCGTTAAAATGAGGATCAAAAAAGAATAGAGGAGAGAGGAGAGAACAATAGGGAGTGAGGTTTGGTTTGTTTGGAAGAGAGAAAAAGGAAGGAAAAGGGAAGGGAAAGGGAAAAAAGAACAAGGGAACGAAGCGACGAAGGAGGGCGGTTGAGGTAAAGGAGTAGGAGTACCGTACGGCAAGAGGAAGAGAAGAGTAGAGGAGGGAAGAAAAGGAGGAGGCAACACACAAGAAAAAGGAGAGAGATATGAGCGAAGCGGCTCCGATGGACGAGATGGTTAACGATAGAATTTCCCTGACCCGTGAGAAGTGATAGTAGCCCCTAGATTAGAGAGGCAGAAGAATGATGAACAAAAGAGGTTGTGGATGAGCTACAAGCGTGTGTGTGGGTGTGTGGTGTGGGAAGGTGAGGGAAGGTGAGGGATTGAGAGGTTGAGCGAGAGTAAGGTGAGATGTGGAGAGGGGGAAGGGAGAGGAAAGGACCGGGCCAGGGCAAGGGGGAAGGGGAGGGAAGCTGACCTTGCGGTACCTCACCAGGGGAAAAGTGATGCGAGGGACTGAGGGTGAGAGAGGGAAGAGAGCCAAGAGCCAATCCAACTCTGGAATGGCCAGAACTCAAAACAACGAAGAGACACCAAGAAGAAAGAGCCGGTGAATTCACTGCTGCATCAGTACAGCATATGCCGGTACAAGTACTGTATATACTCGAGTACTGGCCCTGCTGCCTGTTGCTCGTTGCTTTTCCCACGATGATAGGCCAAGACACCTAACCAAGATCTAAGATGTGGCGCAACACTCTTTCCTATCATACAAGTAAAAAAAGTGGCCCGGCTCTCCCAGTCCGGAAACTTCCGCATCCACGGGTACCATACGTCATCACCAGACTTCATATCCACTTCTCTGAGTCGTCCTCTACGAGTACCATACTCTTGACTTGATAAAACACTAAGATACCGGTACCCACCCTCCTCCTCCTCTCTCCTCTCATACCATTCATTCTCTATTCTTTCTCTCTGCCAAAACAAAGAAACAAGCAAGAAAAAACACCAATCCAACTAGATTCAATCATTCCAAGATGTGCTCAATCTCTCACATCCCCTCAATCACCCTCCCAGCGGTCGTCTTTGCAAACCCCGCAGCCTCAATCCTCCTACCAATAACCCTGGGCTCTGCAGTCGGCTACTCAACCCAACGTTTGTTCCGCTCCCCACCAATTTAACAACCCAAACTAACCCCCTCCCCAAGCCAAAAAAACCAAAAAAATCGACAACACAATATCTCAACCCCCCCTCTACCCCCCAGCCTGGGTCTTTGCACCGGTGTGGACCCTCCTCTACGGCACAATGGGCTACGCCTCTCACCGCGCAACAACCCTTGGCCTCTCCTCCTCGAGTCCACGTATCCGCAACCTTGCCCTTACTGGAGCGACGCTCTATACCACACAACTTGTGCTCAACCTCGCGTGGATGCCTCTCTTCTTTGGTGCTAGGTGGCCCGCCGCGGCGCTTGTTGACATTGTCGCCCTGACGGGCAACGTTGGCTGTCTCGCATATGTATGGAAGCGATGGGATCCATTCGCAGCGTGGCTTATGGTGCCGTATTTAGGGTGGCTGGGGTTCGCTGCGTACTTGAATGCTGGGTTTGGGGTTTTGAATGGGTGGGGTATTGGTGGGGTTGGGAAGGTGGGGAAGGGGAAGCAAGTGAAGGAAGGGTAAGAAGGGTAGGAGGTGCAGGCGTGGCGAGAGTAAGGAGGGGAGCGGACTCTCGAGATAGTAGAGAGAGGAGGGGTGTGGGTGGTGGAGATTGTTTATTTGGACTTAGCGTACCTACGTGGTATTGCTACCCTGGAGCTCGATGACATTCAATCAACACTGTGGCTGAAAACCCCCCAAAATTATCATTGAAAAGTCAACATGTCCCAAAGACCCACCCCCACAACCAACCGGCAGAACCTCCACAATGCATAACTTCCCGTAGATGTTCCCAACATATGATACTTTCTTTTGAGGCATCGTTCGACTAGCTACCTCGCTTGCGCTCTTACCCTCCACCGAAGGAGCAAAGACTACAGTTGGAAATCCCACGAATGAATTAAGCATTACTCCCCCGTGCACCGAACCCGCATAATACGGGTGGGCACACGACACCCACCACACTGCCCGAGAGTTAGAAATTTTACGCCCATCATATAATACAGAAACTAAGCCAGTTATTTCGGTAAATTTCCGAGTGATAGTTCATGGGTTTTCATCCTATTAAATTCCTGAGACAAAATTCCCATAATATCATACGGTAGCCTATCCCCATAGGATTGCCAGACCCACACTCGAGTACAATATGTGTGCAGCACTGTGGAATAAGATCTATTATTATTATAGAGCAAGTGTGGTGATTTAGGTCACAAAGGGCAGCTCCAAACCAAGAAAAAGGAATAAGAAAAACACCCCATTCTACAGTACAGGCAGAGAAAATAAGAAGCTATTCCATTACAAAAGAGCTAAAGTTCCCATTACACCCGGTAGCTAAAAAAACCTTCCCCGCTTCGACTCAGTAATCTCATCATAAGCACAGGAGTAGTCTGGCTGGTCTACTCATTACCGCCATTACTCCGCCAGCACATTCCTAAGCTGCAATAGGAATTCCGCCTGCAACTTCAGTATCTCACTGACTTCCGGCTTTTCCGGCTCACCAGCGCTACGCCTTAAATGATCCTGCTTCTTTTTCCTCCGGCGCTTCTCGGCCTCGATTGGGTCGGCCTGGTCATCCGATTCGTCCTCGTCGCTGGAGTTGTTGTCGTCATCGACGTTGTTCAGGTCATCTAGGTCGGCCTTTCGTTTTGTTAGCCTCGTTTCATGTACGGGAAACAGGGGTGTGCGAGTTACCTCGTCAAGGCCAAAGTCAGACGTTGTAAAAGTGTTGTCGGGAGCGGTGTTGAGCCATCCGTCCATGTCACCTCCGCTGGCCATCTTTTGTCTGGTCTTGTCTTCATGCCACTTCCTTCTTCGGGCTTGCCATTTGATTAATTGATCAATCTCTTCTTTGGCTTTATTGCCGTCGATATCACCGCGCAGGATGGCTTCTTCCACAAGGCGATTCATATCCAGTGGGCCTGATTTAGGCCCGTTGCGAAGGAATGACAGAACCCCTTCTAGCCAGCCCATGAGCTTCTCGAACAGTCCATCGTCGTGGATGTGGACCTCGTGAACGAATTTGTAAAAGTTATTTTCATGGCGAGCGCAAAGGTCAATGAAGGCCTGGACGGTTTGGTTAGGGTCTGAGGACATGTCTGTGGATTAAACCGTCAATATATTTCCTTCTGCTTTCAATCCTAGCGTTCAGCTAGAGGCATTGCCTTACCTTGGCTTTGAGCCTTTTCCACGACTTCCACTATATCGTCGACAAACACGGCAAAGTCTGTTACACTATTGTATACATTTGCCGATTTGTATACCCTGATCAGCGGCTCGTAGAAGATGGTGAAGAGATCGCGGAAGAGCTGTAGTGTTACTGGCTGAACCCCCCGAACAATTAGCGGACGATCCATACTCCCAAGGACCACGCTATACGCACCTCTCCGATTATAGCCAGCATCATGTTCTTGTCTCGTTGTCTGGTATACAGCTTCAACAATTGCTTTAGGTAAGCGAACAACTGTCCGCCTGCTCTCATATCATCGATCTGTGCCATCCACTATCAGCAGTGTACTCGTATTCAGCTACTCGTAGGGACCCACATTTTCCACTGCATTGTTCCAACCCACGTAAGCGTTGAATACAGTCTCCACCTGCTTTGGTTCTAGTTCTGGCTCTATCTTTTCCGATCTTAATATAGCGACAATCAGATCGACTTGGTCGAGAGCTGCATCCCTTCTGATCTCCTCGCGGATGTCTTCACCGATTTCGGTAAACTGCTTCAACTTGCTACAAAGCACCGGATCAGTGATTTTTGAGGTTAATGAATCTATACTCTTTTGCAGCTGCTTGATGCCATCATTTATGGCCATAGCAAGAATTCGTTGCATTAATGACCGGGATCCAAATGGTGTCGCCAAAAATAGATCGAGTACTCCGGTCATCACAGCAGCTGGATTGGCAATGCGAATAACATTTTTGAGGATTGTGTAAGGAATCAGGGAGTGGACCCTCTTGGCTTGATAAAACAGCTCGGGCGAGTTATCTTCGGCGAGGAAAATATGATAGATAGTTGCAGCAATCTCTATCCTTAGCCATTCCGCAAACTTCTGATATTGCAACGAGAGGTCTTCAAGCTTGTCCTTCTCTCTTATTTCCGCAAAGAGTTTTGTCAACCCATCTTCACAAACGTCAGTATCAGCTCCACAGGACGGATGGTCCACCTATTTGGAAAAGGTACTCACTGTCTTCAACAATCTCCCTTCTAAAACTCTCCATGTAAACATCGAGCTCTCGAGCTCTCTGTCTCGCAATCTCATAGAACTTCTGTTGTTCCTCAATCCTAATATGATCCATCCCCCGTCTCCTCGCCTCATCGTTAAGCTCCTCCTCATTCAAAGTAATGGGTTCTTTCAGTAGAAACTCATTCATCGCCCTAGATTTGGCAATTTGGGCATCACCAAGCAGAACCCTTAAGAATGCTCTTAACGAGATCCTCTGGTTCTCACGCCAGAGAGAAACTGGCTCATTTATACTACTAGCCAAAGAGTTTCGAGAGGCGTTGCGGCTATGCTTGCTTATTCCCAAAGAAGCGCCTAATGATTGAGATCGTTTGTGGCCATTGCCATCCTTCTCGCCATTTGCATTCGCAGAGCTGCTAGAAGCTGTCGACGCAGAGTACACAGAAGACCGGTCATCGGCCGAGGGCAGAGAGAACAACCCCCCAGACGACGTCTGAGATGTATTAACCTTGCGCGGGAGAGCTGGGAGAACCTTTCCCGGAAGCTCATTCCGAAGCTTTCAGACTAAAGTCAGCGGCCGCATCTCTCAACTCAGTTTCCTTCTAGGATTCCTTACATTTCGATGGAGCCGGGCGAATGCGCCATACCTTCTGCCAACAATTACATCTGGCTGATCCATTCTCTTGGTGCGAATCAAGAATTCCTAAAAAGGGCGTGGTAAGAGAGTATCCAGGATTAAACTAGCTGTTCCCACTCACTGCATGTGTATGATACCGTACGGTTCTCTTGATACTTGTCTGCCTCACTGAAGCAACATTGACATCCCAGCCATTAACCCAATGCCCCTCCGTCATGTTGACTAATATGCCGTTCTCATTTGCAGCTCTATCGGCCCCTCCGGCGGCCTCAATCTCATCAAACCCGACTCTCTCCTCATAGCCCGATGCAGTAGGGATACCAGAGTTCATCATTAAAGCAACAACCTTCTCACACTTCAGGGCAAGTTTTCTCCGCTTGGTCTCTTCCAACCGATCTTCGGAGGAGGATATTCGTTTGTTCGCAAAGGATTCGAGGAACTAAAAACTATAAGTGCTACCCATGCCAACCCTGAGAGCCGCAAACTCACTATTTGCAGTCTATCCTGCCAGAACTCCTTCTCCCTCGCCTGATCAAGAAAGGGGAAACCTCTAACATGGTGAACGAAGATGTATCTTAAAATTGGTAATTCACTATCGACGGGGGCGACCTCTCCGAGGGGTGAGCGGAAAGGCGCTCCGAAACGTTGTAAAGCTGTTGGGGAGTTGAGCTCTGAGATCTCGAACTGAACCTGGCGGGAAACAAGCTCCCTCTTGAGATCTGTGAGAAGTTAATATTTGCTCAGCTCGTATAAAAGATGAAAAGCGGGGTATTCTCAAGGAGAGAAAATATTCCAACAAACATACAATGTTCCTGCTTCCCGGCCAAGACATTCTTCTTGTCAGAGACAGATGATGAAGACATATCTGGTGGAGCTAGGGGAATCATAACGAGAGAAGCTGGAATAAAGTTTGTGCCGAAGAGTCCGGTTCGGACGATGAAGAAGAAGAAAAACAGAAAAGTGAAGGCAAGTTAAGATGGACTGCTTGCTACCTATGGTAATTAAATCTATGACCGGGCCAGGGGTTTCCAAAGGAGGGGAGTGGGTGGGGAGCGGTGGAAATAACAAATAGGGTTTGAGAACCCTCTTGAGTAGCTCGAGTGGGGCCAGGGGGGGCGGTTGGAAAGCAGGGCGAGGAATGCAAGGTCCGCCAGAAACGAGAGGGCTCTTCCCTACCTACCTACAGGACAGGTACGCAAACGCTCATTCTGCCTTTCCTCTTATCACTTTTGTGCAAGAAATCCGACCAAAAAAAGGCCCTCAGGGATAAAGTAACGCTAATGACGTAGATTACTTGTGCAAACGCTCCGCCCCCGGACGCGCAACCTAAGCGCCAAGCCACGCACCTGCCCATCGATCTCCAACTTGGCCGAAACCCTGACTTATGGAGAATTACCGTACTGCACTCACCCGTATCTGGGTAACAGTACTGCAAGGTATGGGGCCGAGCACCCGAAACCAACCACTGACAACCCATTTCGCTTACATAACACACACGAAATCGAGATCTTGGGGTTCAGCCAACATAAGCTCGAAAACGGTGATACAGGTGCATGGGCAGTTTGAAATTCCACTGTCTCCGCTGACATCGCTCTTACCGAAATCGGGGAACAATTGAACTAGAGGGGAGCGTCTCTTGAGCACTTCCCAGAGATGTAGTTGTGGTTTGAGTTTGTCACCAACAGGATCCTGAATTTGCTAGGTGGAGGGGGCGACAATACGGTACGATACGGCAGTGCGCTTTGCAGTACGTGCCGTACAGTCACTATGCGATTTAGTGTAAATCCATTCATGGTCCCCCGACACTTCCAATGGCAAAGGAAAATGTTTCCAAGACCTCTATTAGGTGAACACGGACCATATCACCTTAGTGCTCCACTGCCAATGTTCAGAAAACTCGTTTTGCTGACACGCCTGACCCCACCAGAAGATACTAGTGGTCTAGCCTCGAACGAGCTTACTCCGACTGAGACCGACAACGGTTCGAGAAACCACTGGAGGTCCAGCTTCCCCCTCCTACCCCACTTAGCGGTATTGTGAATACATGGTGTTGGGGGATACGTGCTAGTGCAATACGGTACGGTACTGTACGAGTATTATACCTGATGAGCTCCTAATGGAAAATTCGGCCAAGTTCTCCCGGCCCTACCATACATCCCCGTAATCCCATCACACAGGTATTACAGTGTATCTTCAGTTCCCACTTCCCACTCCTACGATTAGTATGGTAGATGAAAAACACCAAAATACAAATTCCGCCGCGCTTTGCGAGCTCCCATTTCGCTCCGGAACCCCAGCGCGAGTACGGTGCCCACGATAAAGCCAGTGAAGAGCTAATTCAGACCCACACGGAAAATAATCCCCGCCCCGTACGAAAAAACCCTCCCGACGCTCGTGCAACAGCCTCAACCCCCACGTGAAACTCTGGTCACCCAAGTTAGTTACAGAAATCGACCTTCCAAATCTCAGGTGAACCAGTCAAAGACTATCATACAGTACTCGTACTCCCCCAAATGCTATCCCCTTACTTACCTACATAGCCCACTAAGGCCTTAAATCCGACTCTCGGAGCTGCCGCGTAAGCATTTCCATTCCGCCGCTCAGTACTCGTACTGATCTAACTAGCGCCTATTTAGGGCAATATGAACTGTATGTCATGCCTGCTCGCCATGCCCACTCCCGATTCAAAGCTCACCTTGGAAAGCTTTGACGGCCAGTGGATGATGAGCCTCATGCGAATACCGGTACCATACTTTAAGCCCCTGCGAAGGAAAAAATACCTAAAAATACTGTATCATACCGGTAGATGGCAACAGCAGCGCCCCTCCCCCTGCTGCGGGTATTTGCGCTGCACATCACCAATCTGTGAGGGAGCCCTGATTTCCCTCCTCCTTGCCAAAAGGGACTGTGTAATAAGGTTATTTGAACTTCGCATGCGGTAGTGATTGACGCGGTTTACTGCCGTTCTGTAGCCGGGGGCGGAGCCTCCCGTGGGAGATAGTCGAGTACTTAGCGCACTAACAGATTTTACAAGGGAGTTTACCAGTACGAGTAATCCGCAGGTAATTGGCTTTGATTTGGAGTAGTTATTTGACCGCTTATAGCATATCCAGACACATTGGCCCCGCCAGTACAAAAAAACCAATCCCCCAGATGGAAAGGTAAGTTAACTTTAGTCAATCGATAGGCACAGTTTCGCAAAAGGTTCACACAGGGTCGCACACGTGATCTACTGAAGAGAGGAGTTACAGCTCAACTCTTTGCGATCCAAGAAAAGGATTACGGTCTAGCACCTTCACAGAATATTGGTACTTATTTTGGTTCCGGATCGCAGCAGGTTGGGTGCTCACAAGAAAAGCAAATAGGAGCCGTCTTCCAAAAGATCCACACAGAGGCACAAAAAGTATAAAAAAGGGAGCAATGAAGAAAGAAAGACAAATCAATTCCTGACGTAAGTGGTGTTCGCGGTCCTCTCGCGTAGAAAGATGTAGATGTTTCGTCCCCGCTGCTATTGTGTCCGTCTCTGGCCTCTTATGCTCTTAAGAGGCAGGTGGAGGAAAAACAGCCTTGTAGAAACTTTTCGCTGAACACATCAATGAGCGTATTCACCCAAAAACCCTGTGAGCCGAATTCTCCCCTCCGCCCTCAGTATGGTACCCGCCTCGCCGCCAAAGTCCGAATACTTTATCCGTTGGCCGAGTAATCATCATCCATCACTCGTGTTTTGAGATTTCTACTTGTTGAAATTTCACTACACTTTCTGATATGCGCTTTCTACGACTTCGAGTACGACAAAGCCGGGCAGTATTCTTTAGTCCCGGTTTGAAGCTGCCCGAGTTCAACTTATCCTTTTCTCCCATGTCATTGTTTAGTCAATCGATCAAATATGAAACTTTGTTCTCATCTACTTTCTCCTGTGCTCCGTACTGTTTCCCAGATCTCTTTCCCACTGCTACTACAGTAAGTACTCGAACGAAATAAAAGTGTGTTTGGACGTTGGAATTTCCCTTCTTAGCTGTGCGAGGGGGAAATACCGCAAACTCAGCCTCCAGTTGAGACGAAACAAAGGAATATGCACGGCGCGTTACTAGGAGAGGCAACTACAACGTCCTAGCACATTTTTCTTCTATTTAGGTTTTTACAGTATGTATTGCTATTTCACTGCATCAATAGTGGGTCTCTCTGGCCCCTCCGATGGAATGAAGTCCTCGGGTCTCACTCCCTTGAAGTCTCCGGCATACGGTCCAACCGCTCCATCTCTTGCAATACTATGCCCTCTGGGGTCAACAATAATTTATTATCATGGCGTCGCTAAGCGTTTCCTAGAATACGATACTGGTATGATGGGGAACCGAAGAGTTTGTGCTCACCTGACTGTTTTTCTCTTTTGAAAGATATTAATACTAGCAAGCTCTCGGGGTGTGAATAGGCTCTACTCTACGCCTCGATTTCGACAGGGCTTTGTAAAGGGAAACGCAAGCGTTTAGAAAAGCCAGATACCTCTCTATTCATTCATCCCTGAAGCTCAAGTGTACTCGTAGACTTCGGGACCTTCTTATTTGTTAGACCTAACTTTACTTTTGAGACCCCTCGCTACTCGGTCGTTAGAGCCAGACTACCACTCCCAGTAAGGTCCGGTCCGAGAGGGGGTTTTCTGGTGCCTTTCGCCCATTTCCCAGAGGGGGAAAATTTAGACCACCCAGCACATGTCCGCCTATCCAGGTTCTTACGGCATTCCAGCGCTCCCACGGGCATCGCGCTAACTGCCGCAATAAGTCTAGAATATCTAAGCATAACCAACTTCTGCAGTCGAGTGGACAAGCTTGCTGTAGGATACCGTTTCCGAAGACTCACGTAGTTTGACAAATATAAAGACACCGGGTTATGGATAACACGCATCATATGCTTAGGCACCTATCAAGGGAGCCAAAGCATCAGAGCCAGAAAAATATGGTGACTGTACTTGGATCTTAGGGGAGTAGTCCTTGCAGAGGCAGTGCCCTGGATGCACTGTACTCCGCCCCAGGAGTAGGAGGTTTGAGCAGTTATTCACCCTGAGTTATGATACTTGCACACTATTTGCCTATCAAGCGCAATCCTTACCCTTGTTTTGTTGTTTCGTTTGGGCCTGTTTAGATCGTACTACCGGAGTTCTTAAGGCAAAAATACCTCCACCTCAAGAACCAATGCTGACACTGTACTGTACGATATCAACCTATCAAACACGTTTCCAGGATATCCAAGTTTGTCCACCAACTCTAGCGGGCTGTTTCTTTCCAAATAAATGACACCCCGCACTCCGCAACAACCAAAGAGAGCGCTCCGTGGCCTGTGTGCCTAATAAAATTATCTGGATGGAGCTCCGTACAGTTCCCGGTATGATACGGCACAATACTGCACAACACAAAGACTCTCAAATACTCGAGCAAAGGAAGCAAAAAGTAAACACACTTGTCAATTCAGCCCTAGCATAGCGTCTTGTCGCTATGCATGGTAAGGGGCAAGGGGAAAAGTCGCAGAGTCGGAAGAAGCCTCAAACAACTTATTTGGATTTACCCCTATTATACCTCAACCTCCCGTAACGGGAACCAGATGATTCCTGCCGTATAATGGTCCCGCTACCGTATATGGCATAAACTAAAAGGAGATGCCCCGCACCACACCGCACTGTGCCCCTACGATGCGATTTAGAAAGGGATTTGTCTTCGCGTAGCGTGGAGACCCCCAGAGTTATTCGTTTGTGAGACATCCTTGGCAACTTCCGAAACCGTGTTTCGCAGCGGGGCGAACCAGCAAAGCTTATTGCAAGTTGGGAAAGCGTGCTGATTCTGTATCACAATTCATCACTCGAAACCAGTTTACGCATTCGAGAGTGTTGTTGTGAGAAGGTTGCCAATAGAGTGCTGAGAATGGCTCCCCCGTAGGGAGCCGGGGATACAGTATATTGCTACCGGCAATTGATTGCGTTATTCATGGCTTTTGGTAGATCACAACCCCAGGTGTTACAAGTACAACAGTGCAAGTAGGGAGAGAATTGAACCAGGGCTGTCACTTTTGTCTTGGCTTCTTCACTTCTTTACTGGGTCGGGGAGGCGGGGGGGTTAGCTTGTCGAACACATCTGCCAAATCCGAAATGTATGACAACCAATTGGCTTTAGTGAATTTGGAAGATATCTCCCTCCGAATATATTATTCCGTTGGTCACGGAAGGTGCGTCGTGCAGTGCTCTTCTCCTCATCGTGGAATGGGTTGATTCGGGCCTGGCGACGAAGTGTGATGGTTCCTTTGAAATGAGATTCGTTGCACGGGGTCCTTTAGGGGTACCTGCGTTCTCAAATATACCGATACACTAAGTTTTACTAGCGGGGGAAGCCATACCTTTACTTGGTGCAGGGTCACTATCCGAGTATGAAGCAATTTGCAGTGGATAGGCTGTGACCGAAAGCGGTTCTCGTCACTGCATCGCTGCTACTGTACTTTCTCCTGTGGAATATGCGGCGCTAGCTAACACGGCACCTTGGCGTATCATCCCTAACCCTTCCATCACGGGTTTCCCTTGTGCTGGCTCACACTCTCCTTTTTGATTGTTTTCGTTTTCCTTCCCTTCCTCCCTTCCTCCTCTCCACACTCACTCCAATTCTTTTCATCCCCCCCCAGTTGCCCCTTTCTGCTGCGTGCTCTTCGCTTCTCAGCCTAACAATCCTCGCTGTTAATTCACTTCTTGCTGCTTTTTCGCTTCTCTAGTTGCTTTCTACACACCCTATTTTCAGCCGGCCGGTCTTGCGCAAGTCGACAAACAAACTTCCTAATTCACGGAGGCCTCGTTGTCAGCAACCCCGCTGTTCCCCAAACCTCTTATATAGGCCTTGTTTGAGCTTTGATATCGTCTTCGAGAAGACATCCCAGGTTTATTTTCCCCTCTTCTAAAGCTATGTCCCTTCAACAAACCTACTCGAGGTTTCTCGCCTCTCCTTCGCCAGAGGCTTTTTCTGCTTCGCCTTCAATGCATTATATTACCACTCTTATCACACTTAGCTCCACGGAGACGATTATGAAGTACCTCAAACGTGAGCCAAATCTTCTTAAGAAGCGTATGGAAAAAGTCCTTTCGGCCGTTGAAACTTCTGATTGCTTGGTTCTTGAGGTCGAGACCGAGTTGGAGTTCGTTAAGAATGGTGGAAACTATCTCCCGGCAATGGATGATAATTTCTTGGCTGATCAAGTTGTCGTGTTTCCAATTGTAAGTTGGGACCTCCTGCCAGAGTGGTTTTGGCATTAGCTTTCTGTCCTCACTATCTGTCATTACCGTTCCTATTGATCTCCCCGTGGTTTACACAAAATTAATATTTCGTGTAGGTTCATTTCGTACACTTTGAAAACGGGCTTGTCAAGCAAATCCGCATTCATTGGGACCAGTCTAACGTTCTCAAACAACTTGGGGTTATTGGTCGCAATGGGAGGAATTGGCCCATTAAAGACGGTCGTGAGCAATGCAGGCTCATTGCGACCTCGATGTCTGGTATCCCAGCCTCCGCACCGCCCTCATCAGATAGAAACGGCAGTAGTGTTCAGACCACGCGAAGCAGAGGTGGTTCAAACAGTAGCAAGATTGATCATCCTACTCGCGATCCCCATGCTAGTCTTGCACTCTTCACCCCTCATGAATCTGATGATGAGCGCGAGGCGATCGATCATCCTGGAGTCTCGCCCCGTAGTTCTGCCAAGCCCCCTTCCCGTGATCTTGGGGAAATCCTTGCCGGAGAGCACTCTCATGATGTTGGCCCGCTTCCACCGAAAGCCCGTAGTACTTTCACCCCTGGCCGAACATTTGAGATTGGTAATGGCGAATCGGTCGAGACAAACTATCCGACTCAGAAGAAGGTTGAGCGCAAGGTTTCTGTTGACTCGAAAAAGTATGAACACTTTGAATTTTCTGATGAGCCTGCATCTGTTCCCCCTGCCAAGACGCCCCTCTCCAAACGCGGTCAGCATGGGTCTTCTTGGGCATTTGAGGATTTCGTTACCCCAGAGAAGAAACCCCTAAAGATCCGCAAGGACGATGTGAGACACTTTGGGTGGGGCGAAGATGAGCAGCCGGAAACTCAGCCCATCAGAAACAATAAGAACTTTGGTTCTCGGTCTCGCCAGAACGCCGAAACCCACTTCACGATCAAAGATGAGGATACGCCAGAACCACGCTCAAAGGTCTCCGCCGCTCCTATTCCAGATAAGCGTGGCAATGTCTCCCAGTTTGAGATCACCGACAACTCTCCTGCAGGAAGTCACGCAGCAAGACAAAAAGAGCCTACCGCTAGCCGCAAGGCTGCCGTGAGACAGATGAATGCTCATTGGGGTGAACACGAGAGCCCCGATGAAGATGATGGTGATTTCTTTGCCGGATTCGGTGGTGAGGCTAAGCCTATGGGAATTAGAATCGCTGGTGATGGAATGGGTATCAGGAAGAGTACTGGGAGGAGCTGGGCGTACGATGAGCAAACTTCCGAGAAGCCGCAGGAATCTACCATCAGAATCGCTGGTGACGGCATTGGTACGTCAAAGGCTGTTGGCAGACAGTGGCAGTACGATGACCCCGATGCAGAGCGCAAGGGAAGACGGTAGAGCTCCAAAGCCAACCGTGATTGCTGGGACCACTAATTATAAGGTGCTGAGGAGTTGAGGCGGTTCTTTCTAATGTCTGTTGAATGCTTTAACGATCGTCGCGATGTCAGAAATAGCGAGGATATTGCCCTGGTGGTTTTCATTTTTTATCCTTTTTTACTGGGAGTCTTAGTGGCAGTACTGGGGAGTCTTGTTTTCGGGAGACTCCCGGTCATCAGCTGCCATTTGCACCTGCATTTTTATACCTCTTTCTCGGCCCGTGTCACATCCCCTTTTTCGATTTTGGAATTTTCCCCCTCGGTCCGGAGAGCCAGGCCTGTTCATCAGTACATCAAAAAATCAAGAAATCATTCCATTCGTTGGCACTGTATTTTTTTCCCCCTTTTTTTGCCTAGGGGGGTTGATCCTATAGTCAGTTCAGATGGCGAGGAGTTTCTGTAGTCGGGCGCACATCAAAACAAAATTATTTCCTTTCGTTATGCGGATTGTCAGCTTCCACATTCCATATATGCCGTTTCTTTTTCCCATTCAGCCCTGAGTGTGTATACTGTCTCTATCATACACAGCGCCCTTGCGAACGGATTAAGCCGGGCTTTTATATACAAGTGCTACCTGCATGCTACTGGCTGAGTCGTAACCACTGTTTCCTTTTCAACAGCAGTATCACAGTATCGGATTGAACCCCTTTCCTCGAGATTATTAAAAAGGGAAAAACAAGAAGGAAAAGGTGAGAATGTGTGACGGGCAATCATTTTTTTATGTACCTTTTTTATATACCTTTTTTTATGTACCTTGATGGCGGTCACAACAAAGCCCTCCCTCCCCAAGGTTTTATTCACAAAAATGAGCATAGGACTCTACATCCTTTCCTCATGATAATGTATTGAAAAGAACAAAGTCCACCTTTTTCCCAAGCGTTCCTCATACTTCTAGGTGTCCATCCCGCCATCCCGGAAGGCCTATGCCAGCCTAAACCGCCACATCCGGGGTCGATAGGGTCGGCGGCGGTGGCGCAGGCGGCAGATTTTCCAAAAGCTCTGGCTGATTCTGCGCCATAACCCGTCCAATATACTCTAAGTTCGAATCCGACAACTGTGGCGGGCCCTGCGCCTTCCTCTCCTTCCTTAACTTCCGATTGAGCTCTTGGACCGCGGTCAGTATGCGCTCCCCATCCTTGGCCTTCTGCGCCGCGTCCTCGGCCTCCTTCTTCGCGACCCACATGGGATCGTGACGGATTCTGAATTTGGAGTACTTGTTCCTGAGCTCGTCGATGACCTCTAGCGGGAATGGTGGGACAAGCAGCGTGGGGAAGTAGCTGGGCATCTCCACGTCCATTATCCGCGTGTCGCCGGGGTGGTCGACGTATTTCGGTTTCTCCTTTGGTGGCCAGGGGATCACGACGCCCTCCATTCCCGGCACGAGGCGCTTCCAGGAGGAGGTCTTGTCCTTGCTGTGCCAGATTTTGGACATTTCGATGTTCGCTATTATAGTATCGCGGAGGGCGCCCGTGGCAGGGTCGGGGAGGGGGTACACGAGACGGACGTCGTGGTAGCTTATGGGAAGTTCGGAATGGTAGATCCTCTGCTGCTTGGTATCCAATTCAAACACTGCATCTGGGATTTTCATTGGTGCCTAACTCCATCCGCCCAACCATTAGCCCTCCCCCCGTGCGAGAGAAAAACTCAGACCAACCATATTAATCCCCTGAACCGTGAGCGTAGCCGTCGCCTTATCTACACTTTTGACAACCCCAATCCTATGCCTGTCCGCCCCAGCCAAGACAACGACCCTATCGCCCGCCACGATGTTCCAATACTTGATCCGCTTCTCCTTCCTGATGGGCAAAGCCCGTGCCCGCTCTCCCGCGACCACACTCATCTCGTCCGCCTCTGCCGACGTCATGGCCCGCCGTGGCGCCAGTGGCCCCAGCACACGGTCCTCCTTTGCCTCCCGCCGCGACTGCTTCTGGTCTGCGCGCGCGATGCGTTGGATCTGCGTGCGGACTCCTATAGCCTCTTTTATCCGCATGCGCTTGTTGTCCTCCCGCACTCGGGCGAGCTTGCGTGCCGCTTGGTTGCGCGCGCGGATTGCGCGGGAGGCGGCTTTTAGCATTGTCCTGTTTCTTGAGGCAGGTTGTGGTAGTGATCGGACGGGGAGGTATGTTGGGGCTGGGTTTGATGCTGGAAAATTGGCTGAGGGGAGATGTTTGGTGGGGAGAGTTTACTGCGGGTAAAACTTTTGGCGGGGGTGTTACCCTGTCACACACGGTCGGAGGTATAGAATGGGGTAAAACGAGGGCTGCTGTGGGGAAGGGGTATCTGTCTTTGTTTCCGGGAGGACGGGCTTCCCCGGTATGCTTTTCTCTGGTATTGATGTTTTACATTCCAATTTGAGGTGGTATTATATCTCGGGTTTGTTGTGGGTTTTCATGAACAATCAATCGTTGATCGGGATGGGCTCCGCAGGAATTCAGGAAAAAGGTCTTACTATGGCCTCGAAGGACTATTGTCAATATCCACGAGTGGTTTCTGTAGTTTTTATAGTCAATTGTAGAGGGGCAATTGCTTTAATTCCGATTGTTCTCCAATGACTTGCCGGCCTAGCAAAAATTGAAAAAGGCAACCCAATTATATCCCTAACCCTTAGGGATCGCCGATTAGATTAGATGAAAGCCCACAAGTACGAGGCCTCCAGAGCTCTCTCCCTTCCCAATCCACCCAGCAAGCAAGCTGCCATATCGCCCCCCCACCCGACGTTTGTACCACCATAAACCCTCAACCCCCATTCACACACACCCAATTCTGCAAACCCGCCAGCAGCTGACCGAGCAATGGGTGACCCCCGGGCTGAAGCGGCTCTACTAACACACTACCGACTTCAAAACCCCTTTCCCGAAACCTGGTCCGACCCGATCGAAGAGGCCCAAGTCATCCAGCGGCAGCAATCCCGTGCATCGACCTCTCGCTACTCCATCCTCCAAGAGGAGGGGATAGCCGCCTCTCTGAGGGGCCTCGTGGGCGGCGATGTATATTCTACCGGGATAGTTCCGGAAGACGAACCGGACCCGCTGGGAACTGCGAGCTCGGTTGTGCGTGTGCTTGGGAAGAAGGGATTGCCGGTGAGGGATAATGTGCGGTTACGTTAGTTTCTCTTTACTCCTTTTTCTAGCTAAACTCTAATGATAGTGATGTATGATAGGTAATCGCTACCTCGTATCTTCAAAGACGTTCTCACCGACTGCTTTCCTGCGCGATGTTCATGCTACTACACCGTCTCCGGCTTTGCAGCAGGGCCTCAATCACCTGAGTACCTCCATCGCCCAGAAATCAGGTTCTCTAAAGCTTCTAGTCGAGTCGAATTTTGATCGCTTCGTCGCCGCAAAGGGTACCATCGAGGGTGTTTACAAAGAGATGAAGGAGAACTCGTTCCTGGATAAGGACAAGGAGAGTGAGTGGGGTGTTGGGAAGATCAGGGGTCATCTGAACGACGCTGGGGCGAAGGCGGATGAGGTGTTCGGTCCGGCGATGAGGGGCCGGGGGAGAGAGGAGGGATTGAGGTTAGCTCTGACTGTGCTGGAAAGGCATAGAGCAATGCTTGAGATGCCGGGTAATTTGTCGGAATGCATTAGGCGGAAGGATTATGAATCTCTGGTAGAGGAGTACCAAAAAGCTCGGAGCTTCCTTGAGGAGTCTAGGAAGCTTCTTCCAACGGGCAGTGCGGCACCTGTTAAAGAAGACCATATACATCAATTGGTCATTGCGGAGACTATGTGGGCGGAGATTATGATTGTGATTGAGGACTTCAAACGAGACACATGGAAGCGGCTGGTCGAGTGCCCGACCGAGGGCAATTTACATATGGAGCTTATCGGTATTCTGTTAGAGTTGGGTGTTGACGATAACCCTGTTTGGCTTTGGCTCCTTAGCCGCTATGATTATCTCAAGAATAGGATTACGACTATTTTTGAGAGGTCAAGGGTAGAGATAGAAGGTTTGCTACCCCACTCCGTATATAAGGAAGCTATTCTAACGATTTTATCTCTTTCAAGTTCTTCGCCGCAAGGTTGCGGAAGCTCCGTCGCCGTCACCCAAGTCTGTTGCGCATCACCTCCGGTCTCCTTCCCGCCGGGCTTATGTTGATTCTCCAAAGTCCCTGGACACTCACCTAATAGCGTCCTTCTGGGAGCTAGTATACTCCTCCCTATCGGCCCTCCTATCACCTTCATCTGGAATTGTAGGAGAACTTTTATCATTTCAAAAAACTGCGCAATCCTTCTTTGACGGTGATAACCTTCTTCCCATCGGCATCGACGAACAATCCCGCAAGCACCATCGCCTCGAGCCTGACAATGTCAGAAAACTTCAGGAAGGGATCTGCGAGTTGGCTGTAATGATTCGGGATTGCCTTGCCAAGTTTTATATGGAACCGCCTATAGAGGACATCAGCGCCATGTATTCACCAATTCCAGCAACCCCAGTGTCTGCGGGCGCCTCTGGACAGGACCCTAACTTCCCACTTCCAGATCCTGCTCTGCCGGGGGCGCAAGTTCAGAAGGGCGAGGATGAGGCTTACGCCTTTGTGCCTCCGGGGACAAATAGTTTGAGTGGAGCGTACTACATGGGCAAGATACTAGTACTCACGGGAAATGCATCTGTGGCTATATGCGAGATGGTTGGTCGCTCTGGGCGAACTGACATTGCTGAACGATTCCGAGCGATTGTCTCCGGGAGTCGAGAACGGGCGGTCGTGGCAGTGTGTGCAGCTTGGTTGAAAGACGCTGGGAATTGCAAGTTCTTGGAGGATTGGACGAGGGCAGGTGATAATAGGGATGTTACAAGAATGCCCGGACTTTTTGGAGCATTCGAGAGGGAGGTCATCGGCGGTATGCAAGCTATCGTATACTTGGATAAGGTTGTGAGGAGTGATAGTAGTGTTATCGTATGTGCATCAGTTCCTGCTCCCCTCATACTGATTGTTGACGTGACTTCTACAGCCCCCGCCATCTGCCAAACTTCTCTCACACGTTCGCGCACAATTTGTGAGATCGCTTTACAAGTCACTTCAAGGCATGGTTGAGAATGCCAAAAAGCCCCTCGATTTGGATGCCTGGGACGAGAATCAGACGGATCTTGCGAGTCCCGTCACTAGTGTCGCGCCGAGGAATTTGACGGCGTATTCTGTTGACTCAAAAGATAAAAATGTCCGAATCCTATTGACGCTAAGCAATCTCCAATTGCTCAGGAACGACGTAGTGCCTGAATTAATAGGTGTTTTTGAAAACGCGTTTTCGGTCAAGTTGACTGATGAGAGCAAGGTATCTCTCCCCATCAAAACCATGAAGTACAAAGCTAAGTGCCCAAACAGACAATCCGAGACGCCCAATCCCAAATCGACGCCCAGCTCTTCGAAGAATACACCAAGCCCCTCGTATCCTCCCTCTCAGACACCATCCGCCTCGGTGTCCTCTCCCCTTCCTGGCCCCCCCCACCGGGGCAACTCGCAACCACCGTGCGCCCATACATCTACACGGCCCTGTTATCCCTAGTTCTCGTCCACTCGCAAATAACCACCACAGCACCATCACTAACACACCCCATCCTCTCATACCTCCTCGAGGCCATATCCAAAGAACTCCTGGAAGCCTTCAAGCAGCGCCGCAAGTTCACTCTTGGCGAGCTCCTCCAGGCCGCGCTAGACGTAGAGTTTGTCAATCAGACGCTGAGCCAGTACAATACGCCGCGCGCTTCGGAGCTCCAGCAAGGGGTTTATGTCGAGCTGGACCGCGGAAGTGATGCGGAGGCTAGGTTGGGATTGAGAGAGGGATTAGGCGGGATGAAGAAGATTCTGGGAGAGTTGAGGGGAGGGTCAAGGGCTGAGTTGTGGGTCTCCTTTCCCATTCCTATTTTATCCGATTTGTGAAGATGGGTTGGCTAATTCATGGTGTAGTCTGTGTTTTAGGGCGAAGAAGAGCTCGTCGAAGAAGGCACCGGCAACGGGGGCGGCGAACGCCGAGGGTTAGAGGTAGGTTTCGCAGCTTTTTGCTGCGGATTCACCACCGCCGGTGAAATGTGGGGCGTTCTGGGACGTTATGTCGTAAACCAATCTGGTCCTTTTCTTTATATCCGTAGGCTGAGGATACGATATCCGAGTTTATAACCTGTGAATATTCATTTATCTCTTCTTCTTTTTCCTTTTCTTTTTTTCCTCTCTTTTCTCCTTTTTGGCAGAGATGTTCTGAGATACTCGTGATATCCTTTCTACTTCGTTCAATCATCATTTCATCGTTCCATGGCACAAGAATATCCCACACTAGCATCAGTCATTCATAACACGCACTGTACAATATAATACCCTCCACATTGCACGTGGTGGACACAGAATAGCAGATAACCAATCCCACCAAACCATTCAGTGAGATTTACATCAAAGATTTCACCTCCGGGCAGGCACAATATACATTCCCTTCCCCCCTTCCCCCCTTCCCCCTTTCGTAATGAGCGCGAAGCGGATGCACCGACTCACGACATTCCCCCCCTTTTCCTCATACCCGCTGTACAGATATTAATTATGTGGACTTGACGGTATTCGATTTAATTTGACCCAGTTCAATTCGCTCTACGCCTTGGTAATCCCCGTTTAGGAAGGGTGGGTGGAAGGGATGATGTGTTTCTCAGGTATGATAGCGTTTATATATGGCGTGTCTGTATCGGGCTAGCAACGCTGTGGTTCGTCGTCTTTTGCTATCTATTTATCTATCAATCAAACGTAATCACTGGGAGGAAGGAAACTGTGATATGGTAGGCAAGTTGGGAGTTGATGATGATGATGATGATGATGATGATGGAGGGTCCGGGTGATAGTCTGTGCTTTTGGCTCGTCTGGTTAAAGGTTTGACGGAATGGCTTGAGTTTGGTCATTAAAGGTGGTGGATTGTAGTATTCATACTCTACAGTCATACGTTTACCAATGCATTGATATTATATCGTGCCTAACGGCTTTAGGTCGTATTGGGTGTACATCTATAATCTGTGACCAGCCTCCAGACCCTGTCTTTCTCCCTACTTTTTTTCGTCTGCAATATTCCGAGTGTCTCTATCCTTCTTCTTCTCTTCTAGTGAGGATGTACGATGCCCGCTCCGATAATGCTTCGGATGCTTAATGGTACAAAAGAAGTACTTATCCCCACAGTGGTTAGGATGCCTAAGAGCCAATTTACCCCCACGCAAAGTGGGGGAGGTCCATGGGTCCATTGTGGTTTCTCTCTCCCAATGAACCTGTTACCGAGCAGTCTACCCATCCATCCAACACTTAGGATAGGGAGGGGAACTTGATAAATCCTGCCCTGTGGGAAACGTGAGGCTCACAACAGATATTGGCTTTCGTCAGCAAGGCTGTACAGTAACACAGATGAGACGTGTTATGGGAAGTAGTAAAATCCGACTCTAGGCCGTACACGTTCCATATCGTGGGGGTGGAGTCCGTGATCAGCAGAGCAGCAGAAGGAGCGGAGAAGGAGAAGAGAGAAGAGAGAATAGTTCGCCCTGTCCCCTTTGATTTGGAAGGGGAAAAAAAGCAGCAACTTCTGAACGCTAAACAGACTCTCTATCATAGCATGATATCAGCGAGCCACGAAGTGTCATACTCCTGGCCGGTTTCTCCCATATCCGCGATAAGACATCCAGCTAACCCAGTCCAGCCACTGAGCAAACACAACCAAGAATCTGCCCCATTATGAGCCAGTGTTAGTCCAGAAACATACCCACGCCGAACCCGACCCTGAACCCCCTCTCCACATCGTCCGTTTGCTTGTCCCCTGTTTCTCCATATCCAAGCCACAACAGCACAATGCCCGGGAAAAGGCTATATGGGGGTGGGTTCAATGTGACAGAATCCTGACCGCCAGTACCCGGGGCTTAATTTAAAATGATCTGGAGGAAAACATAGAGATGGGCCCTGACCGAGTGCCATAGCGCGAGACGAAATGTGGGGGGGGGGGGGGGTTGTCAGTGTTTGCTAACCAGGAACGGATCACACCGTACGTTTGAGGGATTTCCCGAGTGGTGGGGGGTAGACGGGGTATGGGGGGTGAAAGGGAGTGAAGCGGGTGAAGCTCAATTTGCTGGGAATTTTCCCGGAGGTTTGGTTTGATGGAGTGGATGGTTTAGGGAAAGGTTGAGTTCCGTCCATGGGTAAGTGGGTCTGGTGGCGCTTCCCGTGGTAGGACGGCACGACATATTCCGCCAAGGGTGCTCAAAGGAAGGAAGGAAGGCCTGGGGACTTGCAGGGCCCGCGATAGACCTGGAGAATACGGCATCAGCACATTTGATTGGAGGCCTCAACCAAGTAAACGGAATTTAATGCTGGATGTTCAGTATATAAAAAAAGCTCGACGTGATGCACGAGACAAGACATCAAACACAACACAAACACCCCACTCGGGAAATTCAAGAACCACATCATCCACTATCACCCATACACCGATCAAAGCCTCATGTTTCCACGGAACTGCAGGGTGGAAAATTATTTCCGAGTGACCACTTATGACAAACTGATACCAAGCCGCCGCACAACAACTCACTCGCAAGCGGTGTAACAGACCCAATCCCTCCCCCACGGCACACAGAAGCTCCTAAAAAAAGACATTCCCCCATCCCGCTTCCCTTCTCCTGCGGGCCCGCCGAACCTCCCCCTCTTCCAGTATGCACATACCATAGCCATGCTCCTCACGTCACCCCGCAGCACCCCAAGAGCTCCTATCTATCACACCCAACCAACCAGTCAGTCGGTCAGTCAGTCGCCCGCCCCGCTCCCCTCCCGCCCCACGGAACCCAGCCCAATATCTCCTGCGCCATTCCCATACGTACGTGCTGTACAAAACTCCCTCACCCCAAACACGGAACTTGATTCAACTCCCCAAAGATAAGGGCGGAAAGCTCATCCATCCATTCATTCATCCCACTTTAGTCCGCTCACCCGATGGGAAGCACTTCCACAGCAGGGATAGTAGTCCACGCTGCCTCGATAAAACCCAGTAAAACGGAGCATAAGTGGCCAATAGAAAACTATATGTCTTAAGTTTAAGCGCGAACCCAAGTCGATCACTTTTTTTTCCTTCTGTCTAACCGAGCCGTCAAAACAAAGTCGATTGATTGTTTACCCTATCATTGAGTAATCGTAGCTTGGACTATGATGTGATATTGTGTCGTGCAGCATGCTCGTACCGGTACAGTACCTAGCACTGTGGAGAAAACCTTTCAGACCAAAACAGAAATAGTCTCCCTTCCTCCACAAGTGATCACTCCACCACCCCCGGCGCCACTCCGATTGAAGACACACACAAACACGCACAAACACGCACAAACACAGCTCCGCACGCAACGCACGGCCGATCATTTCTTCTAGTGGAAGTGCGGTATCCATCCATCGCCAAGTACGATACGGTAGCACCGTCCGTGCCGGCACAGCTATCGTACCGTAGAGCTCAAAAGCGCCCCCCTCCCCCGCCCGGCCGAGAAAAAAGACTGTGGACCCCGTGCAAGACCGAGCACCCGTGGTAATAGCCGAAACGTAAAAAACCAAAAAAAAAAAAGGGCAGATCATAAATGGCGAAATCCCCGTTTCTCGGTTGGTCCGTCCTGTTTCTTGTTTTCTTTTTTTTCTTTCTTTCTCTTCAAGGGCAGACGAGTTTGAGTTTGTATGATAATATTATTATAAAGTTATATAATCAATCCCTGCATTGGATGGCGGGTGGTATCGTAGGAGGGAGAAGGGGAGTGTGGGGACAAGGAAAACCCGTTTTCCATCATCATCATCATCATCGGTGCTCCGCCGGCTCGGTTAATTCTTTATCGGGGTTTGGGGCCGTACTTGGACGGTTCCGGTTTCCGGATGGGCATATCGTGCAACAAAAGGGTTGAGTTAGGGTAGGGTTGGTGGAGTTTGTTGGTTGGTTTTTGGGCATGTCTAGGTTTTCCCACATCGTGCCTCGCTCGTATGATACTGTAGCAAAACGGAGGAAAGAACCCACAAAAATGGTGGGGAAAGAAGGTTGTTCAAAAAAAAAAAAGACCCGAGCAATTCTAGTAGTTCACGGTGCTAACCCCCCATGAAAAATCCCACAAAATCGTGCATTAATGTATGACGGCTAGAAGGAAATCCAGGGAGAAACACTCTACCACTCACACCATTGATAGACCCAGGAACCTCCTGCTATGAAATCACCAGTGTAGAAGAGTTTATAAATTCGGTTTAACTGCCTGGAAACTACACAGCAGCCCATATAAAAAGTGCACAGTACAATACAGTGCATATTTCGAAAGGAATACCCAACTCCAGGAGTTCACACAGATGCCAAAACCGCAACCATTCTTCTTCCTCTTCATGCTAGTCACAACACCCCAGTCAAACATCCCATCGAGGCAAAAATTTACCTGTGATTGGGTGACTCCTGGTTGCCTTGTAAGCCTATAAAAAAAAAGCATCATTTTTGATGTAAAATGCACTACCAAATATTAGATACCCGTAAACTCTCGATAAATCCACCATCGGAGATCTCAACAGAAACAAATGCCTAAACCACAATGGGCTTAGGATAGTAGGTTAGGGAAATAGCGAATACCAGTTAACGAGATCCAGTATGCTCAGCCCTCCCCAAGTTAAACTCCATCTCAATAACACCATCCCTTCTCCGAGTGTTTTGTTTCTGATCGGGAGGGGGGCCTGAGTCCGATCTCAGATGGTGGATTGATCGAGAGTTTACGGCATGTCACCGAACTTTGTGCTAGATCAGGCCAGTATTCGTACTCGAGCAGTGTTGGAGAGTCTTACTTTTTTTTAAAAGAAAAAAGAGCTACGAGTACTGGTATTGCTGACCACCCAGATCCAAATGGGCCTAATTTCGGTGGCACGTACGAGTACAAGTACTCGTACTCGATTAATAGCAGTCCTTTTTCTTTCTTTTTTAAAAAATAAGGCTTCGATATAACATTGCGAGTAGACTGCGCTATGGGACGTTTGCCATGATAGCCAGGGGCAGGCGGGGTAGACTAAACTAGCAGACTACTAGGGCTAGCTCCGGCCTTAGCTGTTTGGGAAGGCTCGAGTAAAGTTTCCTCAGGTGAATTATTCGACGAAGAGATTGGTATTTCCAAAGCAGCCTTTAGTTTAGGTCGGCGACCCAGGGAAAGGACTATCAATTCGTCCTTACGTTCTGCAGGGAGAGAGAGAAATGGTATAGTAGTAGGAGTAGTTGAAGGGAGGAGGTGAACACACTTTACCAAACCCACTGTACCATATTAACTCCTTACGATATCACAGGATATGATACCAATAACCCTGACAGCGGGGCCCTCCTGTGGGCCTCAGGACCCATCCAGCATACAGTATCTGCCCACATCCCCTGAAAACAGGCCTTACCCTTGCTTCCATACATGCCTTCCTGCTTCCCATACCCTCTCTACCAGCACCGCCCACACGGGACCAGCTTTACATGAGTATCACATAAAGCAAGGTAAACTCTTCCCTCCTCCTCCCCAAAAATCCAAATTCCGAGTGACGCGCGATGAAAGCTCCTTGCATCCATTCCTCCACCACCCCTCCCCCCCTTGTATTTTCTTTTGGTCGCCGAAACCCAAAAGCGGTGACTCCTGCCACACCTTCCTCTTTTCCCAGGTTCCAGTTGATTCCCCTTAAGGCACGGTACCGAAACTCTGGTACCGAGGACTTAGGCTGCCTGTACGAGTATCTGACAAAAAGCACTAGAAAATACGGCCATAGTTACACAACCACCCACCAGTGAGGGAAAATCAGTTTCATTTTCAGATACTTTATGCCAGATACATACAAGTACTACACCGCGGAGAGTTAGTGGGAAATATGTCACTCAAGTACTCGTACAGTGCTCGGGCACAGCATCGTAAGTAACTCCCGGACTCGGGGAGGGAGAGAGGAGATAGGAATGGGTATAGTAGGGTACGATAGACCAAGTGCCGAGGACGAGAAGCAGGAAGAGGGAGTGGGTGAGTGGGTGAAGAGGACCACGACGGGGACGAAAGGAAAAAAAGGGAGTTTATCGTGAAGGGGCGGCACGAAAGAATGGGGATAAGATAACCTAACTTGAAATGGAGAGGATAAGCTGTGGGGGGAACGATAAGCAAGGTTTGCGGGTGGGGTTTTTATTTGGGGTGGAGGGGGAGGGGAGGGGAGGCAGGGCCCCGGTTGCGTGTGCTGGGTGTTAGGGTCGTCTTCGAAGGTGAATTACGAGATCTAAAGTTGAGAGGGCTTTTCTGTCCCTGGCTTGTCACTTGGAAGGTCGAATTGGGTGGGTAAATTGATATGCCTATTTTGGCGACAGTGCAGCAGTGATGAACCCTCATTGTTCTGTTTATCATCTACCGCTACCGATCAGCAGACATGCCCTCGCGAATCTAAAGCAGTCAATCGTAGCCTTACTCTAAGTCATGACCCCCATACCCATAGCGCACGCACCACAGCCATCCGGACATCGCCACTCACGATCCTCTTCTTGTATACCTGGAAGTCAACCCCAGTCCTCCTCCTCCTCCTCCACCCCCCGCGCAACAACTCTGTCTCTGATATCTAATGACAGTATCATAGGGCCCTTCAAACATACTCGAATAGCTATGTCTCATATCCTATCAATCCCTCCGATACATCCGTCCCTGATCCACTGTTTCCATCTCACAAACCCGTCTATCCTCCTCCGGAAGGCGCGGGAATCACAGTAGAGAAGGGCACGTGCGACGGGAAGAGCATCGCATCATATGATGGTTATCCTCCGATGGCACCTTTGCTCGCCGACCTGAAATGACGGATATGGTTCTATTGGCCCAAAGACTCTCGATGGGGGAATGTTTACCAAAAGTGTGTAAGTCCGGATGGGCTGGGTGGTGGTGTTTCATTCGGGAAACATTTTTGAAGTATCTTTTTTTTTTATTGGTATGATATGGCCCCGTGCACCGTCGTGGTGACCCGCGATATATAATAGGTAGAAATGTAGTACGTATGATAGATAGGGAAGGAAGGAAGGTATTACAATGCTCTGATGGGCTCCCGTTGAGAAAATAACGGTGCGATAGATTGATAGATGGCTTCAGCCCTCGTACTTGTAGTACTCGCACTCTACCGGCGTCCGATTGTGCTCCATCATACATTCAGCTCCACCGGGAGTGGCTATCAGGGCGTACCGCATATATAATTCCCGTACGGTACGGCAACAACCTTAACTTCCACACCCAACATAAACTTAAAATAAACGAAAAGAGGAAAGAAAAGCAACAAAGGCGTAGGACAAGCTGAGCTTTCATTGCCTCATTCTTTCCTGGAGGGTTTCTGCCTTCTTTCTAACTGCCTTACCGTATCTCGCCTGCCCACGATTCCCACTGTCTGAGAAAAGCCCCCCCCCCCCTGGCCAAAAGAAAAGAGAAAAATTCGGTGCTGTATTGTAGCTCGCGCAAGCAGTAAACTTACCCACTCATCAATTGTTTTATTTTTCTCTTTCTTTTTTCCGCTTTCACAGTTGAAACAACGGGAGTATGTAAGTTAGCTGAGTCAAAAAAAGAAAAAGAAAGAAAAAACAAAAGAGGTAACACGGATGCCTGCAGACCTTGTCCGTTCCGTATACTTTGTAACCGATGTGGAAAAGGGGAGGAGCGAAGGGAAGGATGTGGTACAGTAGGCCAAGTGCCGATAGACGGAGAATAGCAAGATAATTGCGGACGGGGGAAAGGGAGGAGGCCAACCTCACCGAACGAACCTTTGTCATGAATTATAATCTAAACCCATTCCAAAATCCCCGCTTGCAAATGCTCCTGCTAGTTAGTGTTATAATATTATGCTTGAAGAAGATCAGATGGGATTATTAAGCAGGTCCTTCTTGCCTCCATTGATAATCGTTAAACATATTATCGGGGGAAATTATAGCTGTCAATGTGCGGGCATACCCGGTCGTAAACCGACTTCTTTTTTTATTCCCAATGTTTTAGTTTTCATACCTTTTTTTCTTTCTAGACAATACACATGCCTGATGTCTTTCCCACCTGTGATCGCCACAAACATCTTGGCATGCTTTTCCTCTCTTTCCTGATCCTCTTTCCCGGGACAAGTAAGTGAACGAGTAGGGTATTTTCTGGGATGAGGAGAAACCGGTATGTCTATTCCGTGATCAACTGCAGGTTCTGTCCGTAAACTCTTCGATTGCTTGCCAGATGGAGAATTCTCCCCTCGCCACCTTCACCAGAGGCATTATTTCCCCCCAATTCAGACTTTTTTTCTTCCACTCCCCCCTAAGTGGAATACGGTACCATCACTATGCTATGCTATGATACCGAGCTAAGTAATTGATCAGCCCTTACTTTTCTCCAACCCAAGTCACCCTCACCGCGGATACCTGTGGTGGAAATAGGGAGGGGTGGTGACCGAGCTTGCGTGGGAAGCATAACATATGCCGGGAACGAAGCGAGAGAAGAAATGAAGGATGCAGCACTGGGCCAAAAAGTTATCCTATACCGTACGGCAACAAATTATATTAAACGACACTCCACTCCACTCCACTCTCCTTCTCCTGGTCGTCACCGCCGTCGTTTGATCAAGGGCTAACTACGCCCCAACCGTCGCGTTAGATCGGGGTTGGTACAGCTCTCCACGGTAATTATCTTACCAGGAGTTGTTCCACCCCCTGGAACCAACGCGTGCAGTATGAGCATTGCACGAACGCAACGCAACGCAACGCAACGTTCTGCTGGCCAACGTTGTTTTTGTGTGATATCATACCATACTGTAATAAGGAAGTGAGTGAGTGGGTGAGTGGGGACGCGTGATCTGGCGGAATAACGGTTGGGGTGTATGTTCCGGTATTGGAGGTATAATAATAATGATAATGATAATGATATGTCTGCTGGAGGAGCACTCGTAGAGGGGACTCCAGAGTTGGATCGAGTTCCAGTTCTGGAACTGGGCTGTTATGAGAGCCAGTGCTGTCCTTCTTCGGTAGGGAGTACTAGTACTAGTGCAGTAGGGGTTTATTTGACTATTACCATTTTTGGATGGCCGCGTTACTGAGGAAACCCCTGGTCCTTATGCCAGGGCTGGGGAGCATGGCAGTGTTGTCCCCGGCAGCCGATGCTCTAGGCTTTAGTGAGTATGATTCCATGCATATTATAGCTTCCCGACTATTGGTACCAATTGACTGGACAATTGTTTGCTTTTTGGAGGGTTATTATCACTCCTTCATGCCCACCGGTACTTGCTTTGCTAGGATACCGGCCTTGATTCTTTGATCCGGGGAGAAGTGAAGGGTTTTTTTCTTTTTTTCCCTCTTTTCTTTTTACTTTCCCCCTCGTCCAACCAACCATGGAGGTCAGGTACACTGCTCATAACTGTCTATCGTGCTGTGCTGATTGTAACTTGCATAATCATGGGCAGATCACATCCCGTTACAAGTAAAGCAAGGGCCAGAAGCAACCTTACGGTACAGGGCGAGTTATTCGAGTACACTACCACACAGCATAATGAAAAAGAAAGGAAAAAAAAGCCCCCCCGCTAACAAACCAGCAGACTACGAGTAAAGTTCAATTAACTTGGCGGGCGTGGCGAAGGGGGAAGAAAGAGAAATAAAAATTATTACCTGTGCCACATCCCTACCATCACCCCCTTGCCATCTCTCCTCGATGAGCTAGGTTTGCTTTCTTTTTCAACCTCTCTCACCCTCACAATATGGGTATCATAACCTATGGCAACATGACGCTGGCCTTGTCACCCGTATCTGTTATTTCCTTCGTCCTGGACTGTCCCTCCCCCCCCTTCTCTCCCCCGCACTTTTTCCTTTGTTGACAGCATAAGGGTACCTGTGCTCGAGCAAGAGTACTCGAGTACGAGTACATATGAATAGCTGGGCTTACTGCCATCGAGGGTACCTGAATGCGTCTGGGTTGTGATTTGATGCTCATGCCGTACTGTGCCGTACTCCATTCATATCTGCCGTTCGTTACCGTTCGCTCTTGATCTTGGTTCTACCGTATTGTCTACCTCCCTTTTTCCTCTCTTCGCCCGCTCACTCGACATGAGAGGTGCTGTTCTGTGCAGTGCTTTGTACTCGCTCGATTGAGCTGACGTCTGCATAAAAAACCTATCCTATCAAGAAGTACAGACAGACAGACAGACAAGCAACGTCTTCCTCATTCTTTTGTTATAATTCGCTCTTTACGGTTATTGCGACCCCCCCCCCCTGCTTTGCATTTTATAGGCAGTGCCTGGTATCCACTTTCTCTCCATTCAGACCTCTGCCCTTCCCCCGTGCCCTCCCCTCTGTTGATCTCTCATATGCAACGGTCTCGGGTGAATTCAGATTTCCAAGTTTTCGGGACACGAGACCAGGAGTCCAGCCAATCTTTTGGACTGATTTGCTTAGGACTGAGCGGAAAAGTAAGTGCGCGGCCTGAAGTGTCTTTTTCTCTCCCTTTTCCCTTTTCCTTTACCGACTCTCTATTTTTGCTCCCCTTTTTCGTGCTAACTCAAGACAAACCCAAGCAGGCAAGACAGACGGCATCTACCAATTGGAAAGTCTCTCCTTCACCAGGAATCATAATTTTTTTCTCCTAAAACCCGCTCCCGATTTTTTTTTCCACCTCCCACTGTGTTTCTTTCATACCTCAATTGCGGACGTCTCGTTTTTTGGGTGTCCGTGAGCTATTGGTAGGCTGTAATTGGGTTTCATCAAAACATCACGGGGGATACTAGTGAGGTTGGGGGTGGACGGTGGGGAGAAAAAAAAAGAAAAAAAATAGGGATAAAAATAAAGACCCAAAACCCAAAGAATCATCAGGACAGGGTGCGTTTTACAGTAGGCAAGAGAGATCTGGGATCCCAAAGAGAGAGAAAAAATAAAAATTGGCTCATTCGGAGGAACCCCCCACGTATCGGCACTCAACTCTTTCGAGTTTTTTATTTTGGAGTTAGGCCTTTTTGGAAGAGGATCCCAGGGTATTGGGAAACATCCGTGCGGGTTTCAGGCCTCTTTTTCTTGTTCGGCGCAGCACACATAGCGGGCAAGACCCAAAGCCAAGGGGTTGAAGGGGGCGAGAAAAGTGGCTGGCACCGTGTGGTACCCACTCTTATAATTTCGGGCCCGTTCCCACTATCCATTCTCACTCCTTCACCGTGGATAACTTCAATTCTCTCTCGTTTGGCGTTAAGAAGCCCTCACGACGGAAAGACTCGACAGCATCAGGTGCAAGGCTGTTGGGACGGACCGACATTCCGACATCGCCATCATTGTTACCAAGGAAGCTTCTCGGTTTCTTCCATTCTTCCTCATCTTCTGCTGCCAACATGGCAATCTATTCAACGGGCCCGCGTTCGGCTTTCTCTGACTCTTCATCTTCATCACTCGTGGCTAGGCCAACTGATAAGTCCTTCCTCAAAAGATGGTTCAATAGAGGTAAGCCTAGGGCTGCAACTATCCCAATTTCACATTCAACCTTCGACCTATCCGAGAAATATGCACGTCATGAAAATAAGTTCTTCGCTCTACCACCTTCCCCGCATACTCACCCTCTCCTCTCAAAACCATATGCGCGAGACGAGCTGCGGCCTCGAAGCTCGACAAACCATTCACGCCCCGATGGCTCCATTCATGCTCGTAAGGTTGCAGCTATGCGGCCTGCAGGGCGATCAGTAGATAGTGGAGTGAGCCCTGAGAGGGAGAGAGAGGTGAATGCGAGGGGCATCCGGGAACGAGAGAAGGCTGCAAGGGAGGCTGCGGTAGAGGGCAGATACGTTCAGGAGTGGGGCTTTTTTATCAAGTGTTATGCGGAGGGACGATTCAATGTATCGAATCCCCCAGACCCACCACCGCGGAGGCCTGACTTCGATCACCTTACTGCTCCACTGCCGCCGAATGAGAAGCAAAGACTTGAGGTATGCGTACTTGGTCAGCTGTAGTAGTGCTTTGATGACTAACACTCGATAGGCTGTTAATGCCTGTAACATCTCATTACCCCCAGATGCAAATCACAAATACCACCGCCTGATTCACCTTGCCAAGGGAGTTTTTGATGTACGGATGGCTTCGATAAGCTTGATCGATGAAACAGTTGAGATCTTTAAAGCCGAGTACGCGTTCAATAGGAAATACGTTGATCGAAATGAAAGCATTGGTGCTCACGTGCTGTTGTCTGATGAGCCGATGGTCGTACTAGATGTTACAAAGGTGTGTAACAATCAAAGTCATGTGTGGGCCAACGCTAATAACGCCTAGGACTGGCGATTAAAAGGGAACCCACTAGTTAAGAGCGCACCATATATTCGATTTTACGCTGGTGCCCCAATTGTCACTTTTGACGGGCGAATCATCGGAACTTTTTCAGTATTCGACGATAGGCCACGGAATTCCTTCGGTGTTGGTGAGAGGCGAAAGTTGATAGATTTCGCTAGACACGCCATGAGTGAGATCGATCGAGTTATGGCAGAGCGTGATATGCTTAGTCGACGGACTCCTGCACCTGTTGATCTACGAGTATTACACGAGCAAGCCCAACAATCACTAGTGCATACTAGGCCTAAGGCTTCAAGGGATGAGATCCCTGTATCCCCTAAGTCTTCTCCCAAGCCTGCTCAGAATCCGGCAAGTTCAAGAACTGCTCGAAAGCGTGATGCCCCGACACCAGTAAACCGACCAGTAGCCATTCGCCCTGGGGGGGGGCTCCCAACTATCAACATCCCAGTGGAGCCTGAGCATGGCAGAAATAATAGGACTTCTGCTAAGATTTCTGATATGCCCACTCCCCCGCATACTCCTAGCAGACCTTTCTCCTTCACCAATAACTCGCGCCCTTTAAACCTTACCGCTCCTCCGAATTCGGCTGGTGAGACTTCTCGGGATGCCTTAGAGGAGCGGCCTGGTGACTACCAAGCACGTTACAAGCAGAAGCCTCTCCCTCCAATCCAGACCGGACCACGAGAAGCTCCACCTCAGATACCGCTTTCTTCTGGGCCAATTACATCTTTGGCTGAACCTTCTTTTGCTACCTCCATCATTGCCCGATCATTAAACTATGATTTTGTCTATCTTCTTCGGGTGTCCCCTGTCACTCTACAGGAACTTAAAATTGTTCCTTTCCAGCAAGAATACGTTGGTGATAACTTTCACACCAAAGTTCTTGTTGCACATGGGCTTCCTAACCCTCTTCCTGTCTTTGACGCGAATCTGCATTTGCGGGCGCTTCGAAGTGTAGGCGGACTTGTTTACCAAAACCCTGCCAAGTCGCAAGATGAGGATGATGTTGGATTCCGCTCGGGCATACTGCTACCTCTATTGAGAGATGGGGTTGACAATAGCCCAGATGAGGGCTACTCTTCAGCCACCACTACGACCGGAAAGGGATTCCAGCAGAGCGAGACTGCGTGCACGGGTGGGATAGTATTAGCAGCATTCACGCGCAGAGACGAGCGAGGTTCCCTCCCGCCTTTCACGGCGGACGAGGTCCGATGTCTTCGGGAATTCGGAGAAGCGATGAAGGATATCCTCCTTCGAGTTGATCGAAAGTTTTAGATCTGTTGACCCGAACGAATTTTGTCCGATTCAGAGACATGTACACAGTACCGTTATTGTTTTCCTTTGTTGATTGATTTTATCTATTGGGATTCCTGGAGTTTGGGGGGGATCGTGCTTTTTTGGTTTTGATTTTGATTTGATGCCTTTCTTGTATAATTTTTTGTTAACCCTCTAGCTCAATGCAGATTCACCTATCATATTATTTACTTTTACTTTTTTTATTTTTATTTTTAGTGGGTGGAAAAAGGAAAGGGATTGGGGGGCCTCATGCGTGGTTGTTGGGTTTCTTTTGTTGATGTCTTGCGCCTATCTGTCAATCTATCAATCTGTCTACCCGGTCTGGGACAATGGGGGGAACAGTTTCTTTTGTTTAGTGGGCCCTCTCTATCTTAACTTTTACTATTGGCAAAGAAAATGGATAGGGCCTCGTCTTTTGTTTTTTTAGCCTGTCTATATTGTTTTTGAGTCCTATGTGACCGGGGATGGATGGGTTGGTGGCGCAGTATGGTACAATCAAGCAAAGCACCCGTTGAGCAAACGGGCAGTACATCATCATCATACCGTCATTCTATTATAGACGTGAGGTGAGGGAGCTTTTTTCTTATGGGAAGAAATAAGCTGAGCATTGACCCGTTGAAAGCAAGGTATAATGGGGGGTAAAGTAGACGGACGAACAGTTTGGAAGGGAAGGAGTTTAGAAGAGAGAAGAAGAGCAAAACAAACACCCATACAAGCAAGAGAAAGAAAAAAATTGGTCAGAACCAGAAGATTACCCCAATGCCTGCCCCCCTCCCAATCCCCCCAGACCTCCGCGCATTATCCTCCCCCCTCCCCCAGTCCACATTAGATGCTCAAACAAACTGCCTCAACTTCGTAATCTCATCCAGCAACTCCTGCAAATCCTCATCGTTCTTCTTCCCCTCAATGCTGGGAATGAGCACCTTGGCCTCCTCAGCCGTATCACAGCAAAGCGTCCCCAACTGACTCTTCTCGAAGGCGACGAGATCGGTCTGCAAGGCCAGGATGCGCTCAACAGCCTGCACGCTCTCGCGCTGCTTGAAGCGGGAAAAGACCTCGAGGTATTGCTGGGTTTTGGTGACTACTCTGTAAACCACCGCCCACACACACCCAGCGTTAGCTGTTTCCACTCCGGAGGAGAGAGAGGGGGAGAGGGAGGGGGTGTGCGTGTGGTAACATACTCGTTATCGGGAACCTTGAATTTCCCTTGCTCGCGCCTGTGATTGAACACGGCTGTCAGTACCTCCTTCGTCTCGCTGAGGGTCAGGCTCGAGACGTTTTGGAATTCGCCGAGTTTTAATTCTGTGCCTGCTTCTTCGTCGCCGTGGATTTGCTCCTTCGCGCGGGTGAGGGGGGTGTGGGTTGTTGTCATTTCCTTTATAATTTTTTTTTTTGGGGGGGGGGGTTTTGTGTGAGGTGGGCGGAGGATGGATTGATGGATGGATTGATGGATGGATGGATGGAGGAGGTTGACGGTAACTTAGATGGTTATGCAAATGGCCAGATGGATGGGTGGATGGTGGTTTAAGCTTTTTTTTGTATAGTAGATTACGGTACACCAGTAAGTTAAATAGTAAGTAAGTATGTTAGGCAGGGTAGGCAGGGCAGGGTTAGGCTACGGTGCTGTAGGTTACGGATCGGCAAAAAACCAAATGCACGCCAAGTTATTTCTCTGCAATCGCCGAAAAAAAAAAGCTTGGAGGCTTTGGGGAAAACGTCCACGATGATAATAATATTATTATTATCTATGATACCGTATCGTACCAAACCAAACCATCCATTCATCCATCCCTCAACCCTAACCGTTCGTCAAACCACCACCACAACCCAACAATCACCACATCACACCAAAAAACAAAAAACAAAAAGAACGACAAGGCAAGGCAAGGCAAGGCAAAAAATGGTCATCCTCTCCCTCCTAATCCTGAACAAAGCCGGCGGCCTAATCTTTCAACGCGACTTCAACGAGGGCCTCAAGAAGCTGTCGTCCAACGACTACCTCGTCCTGGCCGGAACCTTCCATGGCGTGCACGCGATAACCTCGCGCATCTCGCCCGTGCGGGATTCGGGCGGCGGGCTGGAGGTCCTGGAGAGCGATCGGTTTAGGATGCAGTGCTTTCAGACTCTTACCGGTGTGTTGCTGTTGTGCTTGCTTTACTTGCTTGCTTGCTTTACTTTACTTGACTATTATTCTTATCTCCTCCAACTTCCCGGAGGGGGGTCGGGGAGGCGGGGGCTGACTTGGGGAGGGGGGGGATTGTGTCCTTTTTTTATATCTTTTTTTAGGAACAAAGTTCTTGATCTTTGCCGAACCGAATCAACCGAATATTGATGTTGTGGTCAAGAGGGTTTACGAGCTCTATGCCGACTACGTTATGAAGAATCCGTTTTATCAGATTGAGATGCCGATTCGGTGCGAAGCCTTTGAGAGGAATTTGGTGGCCTATATTAAGCCGAAGCAGTAGGGTTGCTACTGTGCTATATGTTGTATGGTCGGGGAGGTGTTGGATGGATGAAGATAGAATGGCAGCGGCGGTGTCAGGGGAAGGGTGCTTTCGATAATACGCTTTTTGAAGAGGGAGTGGGGGGATTTTGTTCCTTGTCACAGTTTCTTCACCGGTCTTTTAGATTTCACTTCACGCATACCATGATAATGAACAGCCTGCTTTAGGTGTTTACTTTTTTCCCGGGGAACTTATTTTATATATATGTTGTACAATCGTTCCGATTATTACTACCCTCCGCACTGGTCCACCCGTCATCACGATAACAACGTGAGCGGTTCCCTTTTGGCTCCCGAGATAATGAGAAAAAGAAAAAAAGAGAAAAAAAAGGACTTTTGACCTCCCTTTACTTTTTTTTTTGGTGCCCATTTTGTCCGACTTTTTTTTTTCCCTGTTTTTTCAATTCTTCCTTCGGCACCACGCGGTACCAAGCTTATATGGTCTTCCACTTCGTTCGAGTTGGCTGTTGTCCTGTCGACAAATAAAATAGAGAGGGGAAAAAGGAAGAGCAAGTGTTAAGGATAAAGGTGAGAGAGGGGAGGAGGAAAAGAGGAAAAGGCAGAGGGCTGTCGGCGAGAAGGGATAGTAATAGAACTGAATACTTTCGTGAGAAAAGTGTCTAAAAATACTAACCCCTTTCCACCCCCCCCCCCCCCGAATGCAATGCTGTGAGTGTATGCCTGAAGGCGAGAACTTGGCGGAAACCATATCGCAAAAGGGATGCTTAGACAACCTCACCCGAGAAAAGGAACTGGCTGAAGGGGGAAAAAGGAGAAATGAAAGACTAGCATCCTGCCTCCAGAACCGTAGACAGATAAAGAAACAGTTGGTGGAAAAAAAAAGAGAAAAAAACACCGATCATTTACAACGCCATTCCGTACTATCTGACCTGGAACAAAGGAGGTAAAACAAAACCGAGTTCGATCCTAGCAATGACCCTTCACGAACAAGAAAAAATTAGCAAGATAAGGGAAAATGGGAGTAAATGTCAACGATGGATCTTGGGAGGATCTCCAAGGCCCCCACCAAGTTCGCTATTCCCTTCAGGGCTCTCCCCTCTGTCACTTTTGCTCCTCTTCATCTCAGGAGCTGCCCCTCCTCTTCTGGCCCGAATAATTATTTCTGATATACTCTTGCTCTTACTCGGCCTCTTTCCACCAGCTGTGGAAAGTTCATCATCCGCATCCGCATCCTCTGGCCTGAGGCGTTGTTTCTGTTGTTTCTCTTGCTTCTCCTTCTTTTTCTCCCATGATGTTCTCTTAGCCTTGGTCTTGGACTCCGGAGAGGAAGGAGAGCTGTTCATCATCGATGGGCCAAACGGTTCTTTGGCCTTTGTGGGAGAAGGCGGGTTGATCCGTGAGAAATTTTTGGGTGGCGATTTCTTAGTCAACTCCTCGGAGGGGCTGCGGGTTCTTCGAGGAGGGGAGAACCTCTTTGGTAACATGTTCTTTAGTCTTTCCATAGAGGGTGGAGGTGTTTTAGACTGTGCGGGCACAGAGGCAATTGATAACGGAGACCTGGAGCGATCAGCAGCGGGAGTGGAAAATATTGGCGTAGAAGCTAGAGATGGTGGGAGCGGAGTCATTTCTGGCGGTGATGGGAGCGGCGGAGGGATACTATCCAGCATTCCAGCACTTGTGTGCGTCGACAGCGGGGAGGGCATCCGTTCAATGGAACTTGAGTGCAGTCTAGGTGGTGCGGTTTCATGGTGCGCAAAGCCCGCCACCTGTGGAGCGTTTGAGGATGTGGTAGAGGGTGGTGTGCTAGACCTTGGGGTGGAGTTCTTCCCGATATATAACTTCTCCCACTCATTGGTCGTGGAACGTGAGATCATAATAGGTTCGGTACCACTTGCCACAGACGCAGCTTCATCTTCATCCATGGAAGAGAATTGCTCAGAAAAGCGGGGTCCCGCTCTATGACTGGACATAAATTTCTCAACCGTCGGGGATACTCGCCCGGATTCCTCCCCGGAGCCGGATGGCTTCTTGATGCTGAGGGATTCTTTCCTATCGGCAAGCGTTGGTCGCTCTGCATTCGGCGGCTTCCAATTGCAGTTCCTCTCCAGGACGTCTATTAACTTTGCTGGTGTTGCAGGTTTTTCTATTAGTTCAGTGAAGTGGTGGGGGTCACTGAGGTCCTTGAGGTATCCTGTTACTGCAACAATTGGCGTGTTCGAGTTAGGGTTCTTGCTTGAGCGAATCATCCTCGCTACATCTTCGCCATTGATCTGAGGAAGTTTGAATTCCATGAGAATAATATCAACTATAGATTTATCAGTAATGGTGTTTCTTAGAAGGTTGGGGGATGCAACATTTTACTTCGCCCATGGCATAGCGCATAGCTTCTGCACCGTTGTCAACACAGATGGTCCTACATCTCAACTTTTCCAATAGCCTCTCCATAACTAGTTTGGAGACCGGATGATCCTCACACACTGTTAGAATTAGTAGGGTCCAAGATGAGCCAGAATGCGAATATATACCTAAAACATCCAATGGCCGGAATATTGGGCCACCTTCGGTTAAACTAATATTAGACATCCTCCTAGAGCTTTGCCGTCGCCGCTGCACCCGCAGAAGGGCGGTGCTCTTAACGTCTTCGTTATCGGAAGACGAGGGCGACATGTCAAAAACTTGGCTCCTTCGCTTCTGATGTCTAAAGCTCTCCAACAAAGACCCCGGTTCACTATCCGTAGATCCGATAGTGAGCGACCTTACGCGAGGGTTAGCACTCCGTCGGTGAAGAGGATTCTTTGATGGAGAGGGCTGTGACCCAGCGCTCCCTAGTAGCAACTTGTCGTGAGAGGATTTCGTGGGAGACGTAGAGGTGGATATCGGGGCTGGCACTTTTGGCTGAGCCTTTACGGGCGAAGATGCAGTGGAAGAATTTTGGGTCGATTTCGCTGTGGTGGGCAAACGCGGAATATCAACAAAAGGACCCGGTTGTGGAGCCATTGTAGGTTGTTGGCCTACAGAAGGTTGGCTACTAGAATTTTGAGAAACACTAGACGATGCACTAGCATTAGAAGCCTTTCTTTTCTCACCAATCCCCGTCGCCGTGAATGACATTAAGAGCGGTGACGAAGGTTGCGAAGCACGAGCAGGGGAGGAGTTGGACTGGTGCAAGTTTGATGGAGAGACCGGGCGTCTCCCACCGTTCTTGGAAGGATTGGATAGAGTCCTAGATAATGATTTGGAGGAGAGTATAGGACTACCTTCTGCCGAAGGCGATGAGGGGTTTGATGTGGCGAGAGCCGGTGTAGACTTGAGCGCCTCTGTTCGAAGTTTTTGAATAACATACTTGTTGGCCTTGTCTAACTCGGACAAATTTTTGAATGCAAAGTTGCCGAAATCATCCTGAGCATTGGGTTCACTGAGTCGTCTATTCCTTCCTTCACGGACATGGGGAGGAATGGAAAGAGGCATGAGCCCCCGCTTGTTAGAATTGACCTCTCTTCTCGTGCGGGATACTGCATCGTGTGGACGTTCCGGTAAATCTGCACCGGGTGTTAAGGCCTGGGGTGAGGAAGATTGGTCTTCAAATTCCTCCACAAAAGACTGCAAGGTTGCGCCCCTAGAATCAAAATATTCTGTATCTTCGGGATCTTGGGGCGTTGGCACAAATGATGGCTGCTCTTCAAGTAAAGTCTCCCAATTGAGGTTCGCGAACCACGGATGCTTTTTAACCTCCTCCGCGCCATTCGCACCCAGCCGTTGGTTAGGGTCGGTACACATGAGCCGATTCATCAAATGCTTTGCCTCATCTGAGATGTCGTAATCCTCTGGATCTGGCCAGTCAATCCTCCGATTCAATATATTCTCAAACACCTTGTCATGAGTATCCGCATGAAAGGGTGGATACCCGTACAAAAATTCAAACAAAATGCAACCGAGAGACCACCAATCACTCATCTCATCCTGTCCACTCCCTTTTATAGTTTCTGGAGCCAAATAGTCAGGGGTGCCAACGAATTTTCGGTTATTATCCTCGGGGTCAAAGAGGGCTAGTTGAGGCGGCATCATTGGCTGGGGAGGATGTTGGATCTGGCTCTGGGCCGGGCTAGGATATGAGGTCATATGTTGGAGGCATAGGCCATTGCTGAAGTCGCTCGAGGTACTGCTCTCACTTTGAACGTCTTCGTCTCCTATAGGGGTCTTCCGGTTGTGGAGAAGGGTACCGTGCATATAGGGATCATTGAGGCTGAAGCTGCCCAGCATGGAGATCAGATGATCACTCCCACTGGTATCACTTCTCGGGTTAGATGATCTTCTCAAAGAGTTCTCTCGGCTAAGGGTATTCTCGCGACTGAGATTGAAATATGATGGAGTAACCAATTGGGCATTGGCATCCGGTGTTATAAGAGGGGTAGAAGAGGGCGAGCTATTGGGAGGGAAGTCAAAAGAAGTGGACCTCGAGGATGCCACTGACCTCGACCTGGCGAAAGGGCCTTGTTTCAACAGATCGGGGGTACTCTCGGAGGACTGAGTCTGGGCCCGCTTCTGCCTTCCTAATAATCCCATCCGGGATAACCCAAAATCGGTGAGCTTGAGGTGCCCCTTTTGATCAATCAAAAGATTATCAGGCTTCAAGTCACGGTGAACTATTCCTCGACTATGAAGATGCTCCACTCCAAGAACTACTTCGGCAAGATATTTTTGAGCCCAATCTTCAGGAAGACCAGACAGCACCTTGATAAGCGCAGCACAATCACCCCCATTCAAATACTCCATCACCAAGTAAAGATAATCTTTGCTCGCAAATGTCCAGAATAACTTGGCAACAAAGTCGCTTTCTCCCTGTACCATCATTATAGCTCTCTCTGCCCTGACATTTGTAACCTGATTCTTGGCAATCATATCCGCCTTTTTCAACACTTTGATCGCAAAATAATCACCCGTGGACTTCTTCTTAGACAAATAAACACTACCAAAGGCACCCTTGCTGATAGGTTTGATGATCTCGAAATCTTTGATAGAAGGCGGCACAGCACGATTTTGCTGTGTGGGGTTCACACCGGAGAGCCGCGGGGAAACTGGTGGCTTGCCAAACTGGTCTGATGAGGTCACGGACGACTGACGCTTATGGTGATGATGGAAGCCATCAAGAGCGGGAGAGAAATCGCCGGTAGAAAGCAAAGGGGAGGTTATTGGTGTGGGCATACTGTCATACAAGACAGACCGGGGCTTTTGGATCCTAAGCGGAGATGACGAAGGTGCGATCCTAGCAGGCGACACTTGACGTCTTGGGGAGTTACCGCCTGTCATAGAGGGATAATTTTGCCTTTTCTTATCCCTGGCGGCGTAAACCCTACTCACTGTTAGTTCGTGATCAGAGACCGGGCTCTCTGTCTGTGGATGCCCCATGGCAGCAGCAAGCGATGATCTGCCACTTGTATCACTATCTGCTCCTTCATTCTCAAAATGCATGCTAGTCCGATGCCCCGCCTTTTGCTGTCTACTATTCATCCTCTTTAAGCTCTGCTGGGATTTGGGCGTAGAACATTCCATTGGGCTCGTAGAACCCGACTCAGCGGGCGAAGAATGCCTTCTCAAACGGCCCCGTGGGGGACCAAGCGAGCTATTACTTCTCTGTAAGGCTGGTCCGAACGAGGCTGCAAAAAAGGGGGTATCATCTTCAATGTCTGAGCCATCGCTATACTCCTCGTCCGGAGCATCACTTGCCAACTCAGAAGCCTTTCGCAATGCCTCGTCAATACAATCTTGAACAAGCATGCTAAATTCTAGCCGTATACGTTCAGAGTATTCGATCGTGTTTCGGTGGCGGAATACAGCTTCTACCTTTGCCTTAGCAACAGCCTCCGAATCCTGACACAGTAAAGCCAATCCCTTTTCTTCATCTAAAGTATTCGTAGTGGGTGATGACCACTGAAGAACCTGATTGATGCGTGCTTCCGATTGCGGTGATTGAGTACGGAAAGTTCCTAATTCAACAGCTCCATAGGACTCCTTAATAGCCGGTGTGCTAATCTCCATTGCAGTATCACACAAATCGAGTAGTAGTTCTACAATTCGTACTAACGGCCGCCGTGCAGGGAAGGAGCGGGAACGGCCTAACCCTCCAGCAGAGGAGTCGCGAGGCCTTGGGGGTGGTGTTCCCGGGGAGGCGGTACCGGAGGATGGGGTTGACGATGAAGGGCCTATAGGTAACCCCCGATATTCGATTGGCGAAGGCGCAACACTGATCTCACCGGAAACTGGTCGAGAAGAACGCCGCTCCATTGCGTCCAGAATCTTGACAATTGCATGCCTATGCATGCCCAAGTTCTCCTGGCATAATTGAACATCACTCTCCGCTTTGTGTTCCAACATGCAAAGTTCCGAATGTTTCTCAAACCACCAAGGCTGGATCTGTCGCTCACAAATACGGCAAAGTACGGGCATTGGTGGAGGGTTGTTGGCTGGGTCCACGGCACCTTGTTCTGCCAGACTAGTCAAGTAACGAGCCAGCATCCCAGCTCCAACACCAAGCGACTCGACAAGAACTGGGGGGAGGTCGATGGTGATTTCGTTAGGTTCCACAAAGGGTCTAATCACCCACATTGTCTAGTGGGAGTCAATGATAGTCCAAACATTCAGATTCTGTTATGGTACTCACATGACTAGCTTCGCCAGATGTTTTGTCGTAGATCAAAATGCCTTGACCCTCTAGGGTCAATATATTCTCTTCCTCTCTTACTCCTTCCATTGGGAATGCCTCTTCCTCGGATGCCAAAGCTGCGGCCGCAGCAGGGTCTCTAGCCAATTTGGACTTAAGTCCAACAAGCACCGAAAAGCGAACTTTGAAGCTCCTGGAATCATCATTTTGCATAGTCTCAACGGCATTCTTGAATGCGTCTTTGTCGTCTAGAAGAATGGCTGAAATGGGCCTGTCTTGAACCGATTCACGGGTGGTCCTGAGCTGCGTGTCAGTGATTGGACGTTGTAAGCACCTCTCGATAACGGCAAATTTAAACTTACCCGATAACATCCTCCCATGAAGGGCTAACCCATCGCACATTGCCATCCAAATTCAGATCTAGGATAACATTGAAGCTGTCTTCTGCTGCCTCCTTCAAATCCTCTTTCTCAGCTCTAATAGCCATGCTGGGCGTTCTCTCCATGGGCCTTCGCATAGATATGTCATTGTTTACCGGGGGAGCGAGGGTTGCATTTCCGGTCTGGACCACACGGGGTCCTGCCTCTGATGCCATTTTCGAGTTTCAAGAAATTTCACAAAAAGTGGCCAGAAATTTGGGGGGAGCTCAGGTCTCGGGCCTCGTTCTTGTTTGTGTTGGAGGGGTAAGGGGGTATCTCTGCTTTTTTTTTTTTGCCGCTTCGAAAAAATTTGACGTAGTCTCTATCCCGAGTTCTCGAATTCCGACACCAAGATGGTTTGTCGAATCCGAGAGATCGATGTCTTTGGTTTGTTGTAGGGTCCGGCTAGGGCGAGTGTTGCAAGACGGCCATTGCTGCAAGAGTAATAACCTTGGGAAAATAAAGAAATAAAGAAATGAAAAGCCCTCGACGTTGTTTGGCAGCAGGTTAGAGGTCGGGTCGCCGCTGGTGTCAAAAATGCGGAAGGTGGATGAAGAGAGAGGGAGAGGGAGAGGGTAGTGTTGGGTGGAGCGACGAGTGGTCTCACGAAAGCGTGTGTATGGCAGTATGGCAGTCTATGGATGTATGGATGTATGTATGTATGTATGCCGGCCTGTTATGTATGTAGTATGGCAGAGGATAGGTGGGGGGGGGGGGTGGGTAGAAACCGGGCGGAGTGCAAGAGCAAAAAAAAAAAAAAAAAATTGTGTTCGGCAACAAAAGATTGCAGTGGTGCTATGTAAAGGCGATGATTCGGTGAGACTGTAGTAGTTTTGGGTGAATGGTGGTGATCTGCCGGATTTTGCTGAGCCAGAAATCTGGCTCAGCCGACGGAAAGGAAGAAAACAATTACTGCAAGAAAACTCGATGAGGGATAAGCTCGAATGTTGGCAAATTTTTGGTAGAAAGCAGTATGCAATGACGGAGGGGGGGGGAGGAACTTGAGGAATGAAAGAAACGAGTGAGAAGGTGAATGTATGGTATTGGTACTGGCATGTATTTGGAGGGAGGTGGTGAGAGCGCTAGGGAGAGAGAGTGCGGGAGAGGGAGGAACCGCCGGATCGTGGGGCCATAGAACGAGACAAGACAAGATGCGGCCCCTCTACACTCTCTCCGTGGGCAAGGTAGAAGGGGAAGGTAACAAAATATTATTGCGATATTCTAGGAAGTGATGTTAGCCCGGGCAATTCCCAATGTTTTCTCTTCCTTTCCATTTGGGTACGGTGCTATCGGTACCGTAGGCTACTCGCTGGAATATCCTCGAAGGGGACGTACCAAGCCTTCAATACAGAGGTACCAGTACCGCAAGATAGCCCCATCAGCTCTCACACCGTTCTCTCTGTTTGTTTTGGAATTATTATTACCATTGTTATTATTATTTTATGTGGTTGGAAACGATTTGGATGGCTGGCTGATACCGGTAGCGATGACAAGGGAGCAGTTGCTGGGGGGCTTCAGAATTGACAAGGTCTGTTATCGGTATCGCTACTGCTACACTAACCCCCCGCTACTACCGCAGTATGGAGTGCCGTATCATACCCACTCAACCTACATAAAGTAACGAGAGGCTACGGAAGAGGTCATGGGCCCTATCCCAAAATTCAATGGGAGCCAGTTGATCCGCCAGTCGTGCTCACCATTGGTGTCCGTGCAGAAGGTATGCTCGAGCAGTAGCCCCATACCGGTATACAAGACCGAGATGGTACCCCATTGTAGATCGCCCCGGTAGGCTCTGTCTTTTTGGTCTGATTTGTAGTCGATATGGCCCGTTGGAGAATTCTGGAACAGGACTTCACCGTTTAGCATATGGGGAAAGTCGAGTTTGGAGGAGGGGTTTGGACTCAAGCAGGCTAGGCTTGCAGTTTGCAGCTGTAGGACAGGAACCCGTCGAGGAGTCGTTGCCAGCCCAACGAATCAGTTTTTAATTCGGAACCCCCTCCCTCCAAAAAAAACAAAAACATAATATTATTTTGGATAAATGAATGAATGGCTTCAATCGCTCATGCAACTCGTAAAATTTCCCCTCTTTAGAAATACCAACTACAAAAGCAATACTGCCTTTATTGGCCTCCCTCTGATCCTTATGCTCCAATAATATCACCATGGTTCCGCCATGCCACAGTAAGCTTGCATATCTCTTTTTATTTTTATTCTATTCCTCTTCGTGGTCCGAACTTGAATCTTTTTGGCTGGGCTGTTGTTGTGAGATTTGCTTTTCTTCCGGTGTCAATGTTCTGTGTGGCCCCTTCTCGCTCACCCGCGTAACTTTCCATAAAAAGACACTAAGAATGGATCACGTTCATCCGTCTGATTGGAACCAGATTTTAGGGTAAACCTAACGCTCAAGGCAGGGCCGGTACTTTGGTGCCGGCAAAAAATGTGTGACAGAATAATAGCCACGATGGTGGAAGAAGAGGAGGAGATGCTTCTCGTTTCTCACCCACTCCTACTCGCTACTTGATGCTCTCTTATCCTATGGTCATGTGGGGTCCCCCACTGTTTTTTTGACACTGCTCTCTCCATACGAGTACCGATATCATAAACGATCCTTGCACCATCGGCTCGTTGCCACATTGCCGCCACTCACCTAAATCATCATTCTATCGCCTCCCATACCGTTGGTGACCGGGCTTCGGTTATCGGAGCTCAGACCAAGGGTGATTCTTGAGATTTAGTGCTTTAGCCTCTTTGATACATTCCTTCCTGCTTCATATCGTCGCCCGGGACACCCCGTCGGCCACCACTGTCATTGATGAAGACGAAGGTCTGTGTGCCTAAAGGATGGCCACGCGGTCCGAACTTTGAAGTTTCTTTCGGTGACGTGCAAGCTCCCCCTCCTTGAGCTCCCGGTACCCGTACCAAGTAGCTGGAATGGTGGAAGTTCTGTTGGCGCCGAAGGAACACATGGGAATCGCGGATGGTTCAATTACGAAATAGGTTGAAAACGGCCTGATCCTAGCGAAACAGACAAAGGATCTTGAACCTTCCTTCTCTTCACATTTGGTTCATTGCACACACACACACACACGAGAATTCCTTGTGCACACATGTACGATACGAACTAACGGTAGATGAACTCTCCGCGGCCACGACACCTTCAAAATAGGCCAATATCAGTATCATAGCTCGGCCTATGCATCTGTTTGATGGAGACACCCTTCAAAGTTCGCGGTCATTCTCGCATGCCAATCCGCTCACCGGAAATATGAAGAGACGTGTGCAGCTGAATAATTTCATAACCAGCACAAATCTATCCAGCCATCCCGGCCCAATTTATCAGAAGCTCGCATGGTCCCCAGTGATGCAAAGAAAAAGTAAATCAAAAATCGCCCTGGCTGCACACCCCACCCACTTCACTCTTTTTTTGTCGGATCCAGAAGGAATGTGTTTGATCTCACTCTCGCTACTCAACCAAGCAGCGTTGGGATTTGGCTGGATTGTGGGTGTTGTGGTGTGCCGCTTTTGAAACCCTGCAAGGAATCGATCGGAAATTTTGAGCTTCATGGCTCGGGCGCCGCTCGAACGGGTTGATTGGCCTGGCAGCTTGCCCTCTCTCTCTCTCTCTCCGCGTCCCCTATCGTCAAAGGTCTAAACCCCTGGTGAAACGTCAGGCACGAGGAATGGTTGAGTTCTACGGTAGAAACATATTTTGCCTGCAGTACACAAGCTTATCATTGCATGAGGCAAACATTGATAATATGTACGGGTACCTTTATAAGTACCTCAGTCTCAGGGCCGACCCATATTGATTTAATAGATTGGCGGATAAAAATTTGCCGCATCAGACGGCAAGGACAAGGCCCGCAGCCCGTAGGCTATGTACTCGAGTACCGTATGGATGTCAGCAATGAGCATCAATTATTACTGGGGTGGGTGATGCCCGTTGACCCCAGAGATAAATAGAGGGCTGCTTTTTCTTCTTCTTCTTTCTTTTTTTCCCTGTGTGACCCAGTTGCTCTCTTTTGTATTTGGCTCATTGTTCTCAGTCACTGAGCCGGTTAATCACAAGAACCTCGCCTCTATGATAGGGCGCGGTGCCACTGGCATTGTTGCTGCGAGTGATAGGCAATTTATCGTGGACAAATGAGGATTGGTGGGCTCTTGCTGTTACCCTTTTCCCGGGCAGGTTGTGGTAGGAAACAAACGGGTCCAAGAGGAATTGTCAATAAGTTATGGCTCAAAGGTTCATAGGTGCAGTACTGGTACCGGCGCGGTGCTTTTTTGGTGGGGGTCTGGGCGGCGCAAGATAGGAAGGGCTGACAGAGCTCGTGATCAAGTAGAACTTCAGGAGCTCTTGCGTCCCTATTTGAGTAGCGGCATTTCCAGAAACGAGGGAAAAACACGGGCTTCCTCAAAGTCAGATCCACACTGATTTTTTTCCTTCTCGCGGTCTTTTGGTACCTGGGCTGAAAACCCTAAACCGCCCGGTCTCAGCCGAAATCCACTGATATCGGACTAAGAAGCCTCTTGGGCAAAGGGGAAAAGGAGGATAGAGGATTTTGGTTTATCGCTTGGGGTGTTCTCGTGCCAACACTGTGTCTACAGGCATGGTTGATTCCATTCATCAAAAAATTGGTGTCCCTTCTGGGAAACAGTGGTACTCGACCTCGAGTACGTTTTCCCAAATATGCACATTGACGTCTGGACCCCGGGGAAAAAAAACGAGAAGTGGTGGCTAATCCAAAGCCTTAGGCAGACTTGGGAATCGGTCGAGCGTCACATCCGTCGATCTTTCATTTAGGCCTTGAATATGGCTGCTTCATATCGTCATGGGGAATGGCAATGGAAGATGTGATCTTCACGGTACGATTCATCAATTTGCACGTAGCTAGGAAGCTCTTTCATAGCTCTTTCACCTTTGCAACCAGAAAAATGACCAGCACCCAATGGCCCTTGCTTCAAGGAATTTAACTGGAGCATTGATCAGCTCTGGAGCTCGTTTAGACGGAGCTGCAGCTCCGTAGGGTCTCTTCCGCCGCAAAGGCCATCACCATCACCCTCCCTGCTCTACCTCACCACCACCACCATCAACACAGCCAAAGATCTCAAAAAAGATTAGGGTGTGGTCGAAACGACGACAAGCTTCCATTTTATTTTACCCCGCAATATCGACTCTGCCAGAGGCGCCACAACACCACCTATCTCTCATATCTATCTTTTTCCCATGCCTTTTCTTTTCTTTTCTTCCCACAAACATGTGTGCATGAAGCAGGTGGAGGGCCGTCTAGTATCCTAATAGGACGAATTTTTATTCATTTTTCAACAATCCCCGCACACACCCATCTACCCTCTTATCGATTAGTTATGAAATTCAGACTCTACGGTTCCCAAAGGCTCCTGCAGCAGCCATCTTTTTCTTTTCCTTTTTTCTTTAACCCCTTCCTTTCCCCAGTCCAGTCAAGTCCTCAGACGTCAGATGGATGTGGTAAAACCTGGCTTGGAGTCGATCCTCAAGCTTTTCTCGTTCTGATACTATTCTGGACTTTTGCTTTTGTGATGGGCTCGTCTGCCCACCATCCATCCATGCAGCAGGGTGCCGCGCGATAGTGTAATGTTCTACGGTACTCCGCCTTCCCTTCTTCACATTCCCCTGCCCTTTTCTTTTCTTGCGCAAACATATGCCAAAAAAGCCCCTCCAAAACGAGAAAAGCTCGGTCATTCAACCGAATCACAGTCCAGCCCAGCCCTGGTAACAACAAATCTTACAACAGTCGAGCACGCTATCCTACGTTGCAAGCACCGCCTTGCATTTCATAGGAAGCCAAGTACCGTCCCTCGTTACCTCCACCTGCAATTTATCTATTCTTATAGAAACAACGCTCATTACCCCATTCATCCATCCCTACACACACCGTACTATATACTTCCTCTAACATATCCCATAAGGCAGGAGATTGAACAATATATCATGCGTATATATGCCCATGTATGTGCGTAGATATGCTCGTACTGAGTACAAGAAGAGGCCATTATCCGGGCGACCTATCTCCCTCTCACTCCCAAGGAGAAAGGAAAAAACTAAAACTAAAACCAGAAACAAAAAAGCAAAAACTGACGCACGCACACACACGCAAGCATTGTGTGGGGAGAGAGGGAGGGTTTTGCCTAAATCCACTGTGAAACAGAAGAGAAAACAAAATTTGGAGACCACGATTGAAAGAAAAGAAAAACGACCATGAAGGTGCAGTCCTCGTACGATAGTGTAAAGATAGGATGCCTTGGGTAACTTGAATCAAACTACGATACCAGCACTCGAGCAAAATCGAGATAGATAGATAGAACCGTTATGATAAAGAACCCTGTGGGCATCGGCAGGGGGTGAGCATCAACGTAATTCAGTAAGGGCGACGAGCTAAAACCAAGGCGAAGGCGAACTAACCTGAGCCTCGGAAAATTCTTTATCAGCACCGTCCCCGATGTAACAGCGCCCACCTACGTAGATGAATATATATATTTGCCCGAGTGCAACATGGCGTAGTAAATACGGGAGGCTCCGTGACGTCTTCCCTCTCCCTCTCCCTCTCCCTCCATCTTTCTCGCAGCGAAGTGTGAAACCATCAGTGCAACTGTAACATGTGGTCCAATACCTGAAACCGGCGAGAGAGAACAAAGAAAGCACGGAAGTGCATGTGCTAATTAACCTACCGTGCTTTCCTGACTGTGACATCGGTGGTACATTCATTTACTTACTTACTATATTACAACTGCAGTGTGCGGTACGGTACTAATCCGATACCCTCATACGCTGTATCATACGGTAGGTAGTACCATACAGCAAGTTCTAAGCAAGCAAGCAAGCATCGGGATTTGTGAAACTTGGGTTTTGGAGTAGTTTATTATTATTATTATTATTATTATTATTATTATTATCGCGCAGTGGATTACGAATAATGATGGATGGTTTGGTTTTGAGGGTGATGTCGGGTGGTGGTGGTGGGGTGGGGTTTGCATTAGTAAATGAATTACCGGTAAATGTCGGTGCTATGCTATGCTATGTGCGAGTACGGTACGTTATCATGCCAGTTGGTATCGTACTAGCTGCTGTGCTGCAGTGTACCTTACTTCGATATATTGGTGGTGGCGGCTAACTGAACTATCATAACAAAGTTCGACCTCAATTTTTTGGGCAATGATGTTGGTATTGTGCTTTTTGGCCACAGCTCGAGGGGGTGTGTCTGTGGTGCTTACCTACCTACTAGGTGAGTTGCGGGCAGCAATTAGGTATGGATGATTTTTTTTAATTTTTTTTTTAATTTTTTTGGAGAGCTCACAGCTGTGGTGGTGGTGCTGGCAGATTAGGAATCTGTACTCGAGTATGGATACTTCCATTGATCAACAAACAAAACTTCCCCAGAGGGAAAGAAAGAGAGAAAGAAAGAAAGAAAGAGACAAGGGTTCGTTGAAACTAGATTAGAACCGATGTCATTGGTTCTCCGCTAAGCTAAACCCAAGAGCTTTGGAGATCTTTTCCGGGAGTTTCAAGTAGCTCTCCCGATATCAACTAATATAAGGGCCAATCTATGATTGGGGGATAGATTTTTTTAAAAAAACCCACCGGTTTGGGATATCTCTGTTGTTGGTGGGAGGGATGATGTGCTTTGTTTGGTACAGTTCACAGTATCCACTCCAAGTTGTGTTTGTTTGTGTCCGTCGGAGCTTATTGTTTTCTATTTATATTGACTGTTCTGCTTACTCCCTTCTACCATCTTGCTGATATTTTTTTTCCGATTTTCCCTCGCCCTTGGATTACACGACGAGCACTGCTGATGGTTTATAGGATAAAGCCCGACTAGTATTAGTAAGGTGTGGAGTAACTTCTACGGTAGTGTAGCACTGTTGTGGTGTGGTGATTGTGTTTTGTGCTGGACCTCGGAGTTGGTTTGCGGTGTTGGATAGGTGCGGTGTGGTATTGGACTATGGTAGCGTACCAGTACTCTGCCAGCCTACCTACTCAGCAGCATAATCGCCCACCTCGCTTTAGGAACATAAACGGAAGCGAGTTCCAGCACTGCAAAGTAGAGATGGACACCACCTTCATGCCCTCGTCTTCACCTTGCAATCCCTCAACCTATTTCCAGGCACTACTCTTGTTCTACCTCCTATGATAAAACACAAGCGGTGGCCCACATTCAACCACAGGAAGGTCAAGTCTGTTGATTGGCTAGGTCAGCTTTCTGTGAGTGGACCTACTGGTATTCCTCCAATTCGGACTACCTAACCACGGGATGTCCTTTCCCTCCCATCACCGCACCAAAAGTGTGTGAAATTGAGTGCCCTACCGGCGAAGTGACGGCGGTAACACAAAATCTCCGCCAAACAAGTGACAACCGAGTGACACAAAATGACCCCACCGTCACCTACCCACCATCTAGCCATCCTCCTCCTCCTCCCTCCCATCCCCACAACATCAACCCACAACACCCCCCCCCCCCCCCCACGAACCATCCTTCCGTCACCCAAAAAACCGAAATGAAATTCCTGAAAGCCCCCACCTGGTCCGTCCGCGCCCTCCTCCCTACCCCTTCCTCCCGCGCGGTAGCAGCCACGGAGCAAGCCATACAACCGGCCACAATCGCACACTTACACCGGCTTTCGGCATTGCCCATGAGTGCCAGCGACGGGGCGGACTTGCGCGATCACTTGCACTTCGTGCGGGCTCTTGCGACGGTGGATACGAAGGGGGTGGAACCGCTAAGGGGGATACGGGATGAGGTTGGCGGTCGGGAGGGGGTAGTTCGTTTGGAGGATCTTCAAGTGGGAGGGAGGAAGGGGGAGGGGGAGGCGAAGTGGGACGTTATGCGGCTGGCGGCGAGGAAGGAGGGGGTTTTTTTCGTTGTTGATGGGGGTGTGGGGGAGGGGGTTTGAGTGGTAGGTATGGGTACGGATGCGTTTTTTCTCTCTCTTGGTTTGTCGCTGCTCTCGTGCATGGTACGGTAGGCGTTTTTAACTTTCCCATAATCCCGCTAATTGAAGCCGTTTTATGAAGGAAAAAAAAAAGAGTATAAAAATAAAGGCGTGTTCGGCACCAACAAGAACCTATTGCGATAAAAGCTAAAAAACGGGATATGCTAATAAAAAGGCATTACGATTTTTGCAGGCATTCCCGTTTGGCGGTTATCACAGTCACAATAAAGGTGAAGATTTACGGAAGACGGCCCCGCTCGAGCACTTTTCCGGCAGTCCCCTTAGCGCTATCTGTAAGGAATATGATAAAAATTCGCCCATCATCTAAAACCAAACGACGCCACAGCTGCCAAAACCCAAGTTATTCGTATCCTATACTATGGTAATAACCTTGACAAAGGGAATTAGGAAAAAAAGCTAGTATGATATGACAAATAATTTTCTTCCCTTTAACCCTAAAATCCAATCCTTTCCAGCAGAAATATTCTCCATGAAAACACAGGAGAAATAAAAAATATCACGACATTGTACGCCCGCTGAACACCCCCCCCTCTTTCCCTACAAAAAAGCTTTTTGTTGTGGGAAGTTTGCTATGAAGGTTGCTCTTATGCCATAAAAGAGACGCGCCGAACTAGGCCTAGGGTGGGGCAATGTTTTGAGCTACCATTCCATCATACACTTCAATTCTTCTTGGTGTGAAGGGATAGCTCTGTAAAGACAAAAAAAAAGTCATAAAATAGTAATGGGTTGCTCATTCAAATATAGGGTTTTCAGGCAGTCCTATGCGAAAGTCAGTCCCAAGCTCTCATGAGATTAAATCGAGTGACCCACCATGAAATTTGTTCCACTTGTTTTGGCAACTCCACTGATTGTGATCAAAGCTCTCCTTGCGATCAAAAGGACACATGCACCTTGCAGTGTCATGGCTTTCGTTATCTGACGGACATCGACCCCTAAACGTCTGGCCGTTAGATCTGCTGTAGGGGTTGTGAGAGGAGGGAGAGGGATCTGAAGCAAGGGGGTGGTACCATGGAACGTGCTTGTAGCCGACGTCTCCGAAAAAGTGAATCTGATCCTTAGGGAGGAGCAGAGCAGCGGCTATAGAGTGAACAGGTGCATCACCCCATCTCTCATAATAGAACCCCCCCTTTTTATCAAGGAATTCAAAGTACTTCTCGTATGCTTCTCCACGCCAGAAATTGAGGTCTGCAATCTCGAAATTGGACCAGAAATGGCACAGGTTGTAGTCGGTTTCTTGAATTCTGATGAGGTGTCAGTGGCATGTAGTAGTGGCATGTGGAGGAAGTGGGGAGTAGTCAGGGGGTGTCACCCTTTATCGGGATCAGTTGCTATGAAACCCAATGAATTATCTTTTGCGATGTGCTCTGGATGCAGCTTGGCGAATTCCTGAGTTGTCTTCCACAGTGTTTCGACTGTCGGGAGATACTCCGGTAGTGTAATCACGAATGAATATCTCTTCTTATGCTCGCGCATAAATGTGAACGGATCATAGGTCATATCGCAGTAGAACCCGATGCTTGGTTCCACACGCCAATACCTGCGGACACCCGTCCGTCAGCAAAGGGCGAAATGGGAAGCCATATGCCGAGTAGTGTGGGCATGGACTCACGCGCGTCGGAATGTAACTCACCAGTCGTATTTAGCTAGAAGCTTGTCTCTGAAGAAAAAGCCAGAGTTGTACCGACACATATGTCGATAAGTTCGAGAATCGCCGTATATTACACGCTCCTGCGACATTCTTGAAATGACTTCCTGAAACTTATCTTCGGAGATCCAATCTGGCATACTCCACTGCTCTTTGGGAATCAGCCCGTACTCTGTGGTTCCTGATGCCATCCGAGTGGTATGATTTTTAAATTCTTCTGTAAAGGGTTCATCGTTAAGGAAGGTCCAAGGATACTGGTAATGACGGTTAAATCGATCCTCGATCTGTTTCATAGAGCCTAGGGCATCTTTGAGCTCTGAATTTCTATGCCAAAAAGAATAGAAGAATCAGCTGAGGATGAATTATGCAACGAACAATTCAGGAGTGGAGTACCGAACAAGCATTACCAACGTAGCCTTCTCCACCCCTATCTGTCTTGCATCCTTGGCTGGTTTCGGCTTTGGCGGTCTTCCAACAGGCGCCGGTTTAACACGGGGGGCCGATCCGGGTGCGGAATGGACATCATTGGACTGCCAGTAGATGGTCAGGAGCACACCAAAGACAAACACGAAAGCTACAAGCCTCAAGAGCCTCGCTGCGGCCTGACCTTTCTTGCGTGATCTGAAGCCTGGAAGCCCACTTCGAGCGCTTCGCTGGGATTTGTATTTTTCGAATGGATCATCCGAGCCCTTGGAGCTGCTCCAGTAGTTTGCAGAGTTATATGACATCACCTACCGTCTTCGCAGGTGGGGTGGGTGATGACAAGCTACCGGTAGCTAAGAATCGCCAACGAATAGTGATCCGGTGGATTATTGAATTTTGGCGGCAGCTGTCTGCTAGGGATCGATGCCAAAGGGATTTTTAAATAAACGAGCGGTGGAATTACGGGTTAAGTTAAAGACAAAGAGAGAGAGAAAAAGTATCCAGACTCATCCAAAAACATCAGCGTGATTGATGGAGAGGTTATCAGGTGGCGAGAAAGTTGAGAGATTGTGGAAGTCTTGATCTGAACTTTTGGTCAGTTCTTGGCAGGGGCTCTGGTTGGTGGGTGCTGGTTGTTAAGACTGAGGTACGGTATCATACTGCCGCTGCACGATCATTCTCAATACTTCAATACACTGTCAACCAGGAAATGAGACAAAACTGCTCCAAGTCTACGGCCCCGGCGCCATATAAGCATATGCCGGGTTCATTGGAGTAAACAGCCATCTTCTCTCAAGTTGGCAGAAGAGGTTGTCCGCTTCATTTATGAGTACCGGTAGGATAACCTTATTTGCTATTGAATTTACTACCATGGATATAATTCCCACGCCCATCACTAAACCAGCTAACTACCAGAAAGTCAATTGGAGCGCAAATCCGCACTGAAGATAACAAACCCGCGGGGCAAAAGAAACCGTGCTTAAATTCCTTGCTTGCTCTCTGAAATCTGGTTCGAAATCAAGCCGAGCTATCATACGGCGGATGTTCAGAAAGGGTACCGTACTGTCTCTGAGATTTTGCGGACCGGGGAGAATTGGGTACCAATGCCAGCCCAGCAGGGATCAAATATGATGCCCTGGTGAGAGACCCGAGGGAAAATTTACATAAAGATCCGGTGTTCAAGGAGTATCATACTTTAAAGAATAAATCCGGGTCTTCCTACCGTGCTCGGAGCAGCTCCGGACTTCACAGGCAGCGGGTGACCGGATAACCGCCCGCCAAACCGGGGACTCGATAATGGCCCCAAAGGTCGACCTTCGCACACACACCTCACTACCATACTGTATTATCACCAATATCTACAAGGGCGACATTTCCAGTATGAAAAACACCTGGTTTTCCCCAGACCTATCATCAAAAGCTTCCGAACCGCACACAAGTTCTCCACCAGCGCCTCGACTTATTGGCTTTCCAAGCTACGGTAACGCTCAAGCGTTCTTCGCGAGCCAAACAATGCACTGGCCTTAATTTCGCAACAGCTCGTACTGCCACCACTCACTCCCCTTACTCTTCACCACCGGTAGGAGGCTCGTTCATCCCGGCATGCCATCACCCTCGCTTCTCTCACAACCGCCGTCATTACCTATCACTCGTCAAACCACTAAAATCAATCGCCCTACGCCATGTGTTCGGGTCTTGTTTTGCAACAGCACTCCAACTCCGATTCCCCCTCCTCCCTTCTTCCATGCACCCTCCTTTCGGGACCGAGATGACCTATTTTATCATACTCCGCCTTAGCTTAAAACACCACCATGAAAAAACCAACATGTATCATTCATACCAGGATCCCTACCACGGTTGGGGATATGGTAGTGATCGGTCGAGTTGATATCACTAATTTAGCCTGGCTGGTCCACTACTCTGGTACCGAATATTGATCAGAGAACGATAAAAATCATCACCATGTTTTTTTTTTTGGGGGGGGGGTATAACAATATCGGCTTCGACGGGCTTCTAGAGATTTCCGATTATTTTTTATTTCCTGCCCCTCCCTTTTTTATATATAAAGTTCTCTTGGCTGCGTACGCTTGTGTAGCCTGTGCTCTGTGCTCTGTGCGAGCCCAACGGTTATCCATTCTACCCAGACAGAAAATCTGGGGAGCGTGGGATGGAGTTGGAGATCGTTGGGATTAATTAGATGGGGGAAGGGAAAAAAGGAAATACTTGTGCGTGATGTAATATTGCACACCCCTCCTTCTGGCTGCCTTGGCAATAGTGCTGATATTATACCGAGCTTTCGCTTGCGATCCAGGCATTTTTGATGCGTAGTACCCACAGTACGGCATCTGGGACTGGGACACGTCATTGGACCCGGCCAACTGATGGTCGCTTGTGGAGTCCAGTATTGGTAGGACCTGGATAACAACTTATGCACCCTCTTTTCTGTGGAGCGTGAGGAGAGCACGCGTGAGTGTTTTCTAGAGTCGCCATTGTTGATCCGTTCTGTTGGCCTCCCTGATCATCGTTGCAGATACCTTTTTCAAACGACACAAGATCTAGTTGAATGGATGGTGATCTCCACTCATGTCCGCATTCGATTTGAACTCCACAATTAACACAAGGCTCTACTCTACAATAACAGACAAGTGCAATACAAAGAAAGCAGAAAAAAGACCCACACACAAGAGTAACTCCAGCGTAATGCTAGGATAGGACTATCATACGCTCGCTCTATACGCACGGACTACGGTACCGGTACTCTGGGGTCATCAAAAACCGGAAAACTGGGGCTGTGTTTTCCGGTTTTTAATGACGCCCCCGACCACCACCACTCCTGCAAGGGGAGGGAAAGCCGAACCACGTAATTTCATCATGTACCCCCGACCCTAGCAAGCTTCCCTCACCCCTCAATGCCGCCTTCCTCCTCCATCATTACCGGTATCCCAGCTCCAACCCCCTCAAGATCCGCTCAACCCCAGTGCCAGTCTTCATGCTCACCCCGTGGTCAAATACCTCCCAGCGTAGCGGCGCCACTAGCTCCAGCGCTTCCTGCTTCTCCTGCTGCTGGGAGAGTAGCTCCTTCATGGTGTCGCACACCATCCCTTTGACAACCTCAAGCCCTCCCCTCCACCGATCATCACCACCGAGTAGTAAATCCTGCTTGTTAAGGACAATCCCTAAATAGCGCACTCGGCACTCCCTACTCCTCGCGTACATTAGTGCGTAGACCAGTTCCTCCAAAGATTTCATTATTTCTGGATCCCGTCTGCTAGTGTCTATGAAGAAGAGCAACCCGATGGGAGACAGGGGCGCCAAGTGCATGAATTGAAGGCGGAAGTTGCGGCGGTCGCTTCTGGCTATCTCTATGAAGTTCATGATTTGGTTGGAGAGGGGGACCTCCCGGACTGTTGGATATTTATTTTTTCCTTATTAGCTTGCTATTGTAGCATAGGGACAGTAGTGGGGGGTTGGTTGGGAAAGGTTGGTATAATACCGTCATAATCTTCTGTAGGCTGCGTCCCTTGGAATTTCCCTGTCTTTAGCCTGCATAGAAATGTGGACTTTCCGGCTCCGCTAAGGCCCAGGATGAAACAACGGGATGCTGTTGGTGGTGTTGGTGGTGCTTCTGTTGGTATAAAGGTGTCCGCGCTTACGCAATCGCTCCTATGGGACCCGACGCAGAGGAAACACCTAAAGTGCTTGCAGAACTTCATATTCGGAGTTGATGTTGTGCAACTAGGAAGTAGGAGATGACTGGGCACGCTGATCATAGAGAGTCTGTGTTGGTGGTGGATTGACGAGCAGAACACACTCCGAACGACTAAAAGATAGGAAGTGTTTGCTCGCAGCATATCAGCGCTGACGAATCTCGTCCAGCGAGAATAAAAGGGCGAAAATTAGTGCTTTTTTGAATTCCATAGTTTAGAATGGTTTCAAATAAAATGTCAACCAAGCAGTTTTAGTCTCACTCCGAGTACTTGTCACGAGTGATGACATGTGCTTCCTCCACTAAAAAGCCAGAGCTTCTCTACGAACTGATTGATAATTTGTGAGTGCTAGAACGGACGGCTACTACACCAGCACCTCCCTAACTGCTCCTAGCTACTGTATAAGTGGAGAAACACTATTTCCTGTGCTAAATCCATAAAAAATAACATAAAATCCTATGCAAGCGCTTATCATTGAAAACTCATGTATATGTAGAACATTATGGTAGAACCATCTTTGTATTCTGAACAAAGACCATGATAACCGGGGGGGGGGGGACTCAAATTCCATTGTGAGCCTTACTGCTTTGGCTCGTTGGGCTCATCGCCAAGTCTCCTGGTCCTGTTACTCCGTCGAACCTTGAGGCCGAAACTGAAGGAATGTCTCGGGTTGGTGAAATATAGCTACTTTTTGCCTCTGCGGCGGTCCCGTGCCATCGCGGTATTATGGTTTGCTTAGGATATGGGCCGCACCCGTAGTGCACAGATTCCGGGGCTTTTGGGCTCCAAGAAGACCCTGAGAGTTGTGCAGCGTGTTGTTGCACATGATATCACTCGTATTAACTGAGATTTATTTTCACCTATTCAGGAAAACCAAGATGCGGTGCGAGAGAATATCCGATCCGATCTACCGATACTTTAACTACCATATGCTATCTGGCTATCGTGTGAAGCCCTTTTTTAATGCGCGTTCTAGCTTCCAATGGATCTTGGAGGGTTAGGGTTGGTGAGTTTCTCCCCTCGAGAGTGTAACTCGATTTTGAGGTGGCAAGTCTGGGGGGCAGCATAGCGGCAGGAGCACTGCCTACCCGAGAACCAACTCCAGGAAAACCCATGATACCGTACAGCGGGGGAGAGCTCTGCTTCCCAAACATTTCCCCAACCCCATCCTGGAGATAGGTCTCTGAGCCTCAACCGCCAAGATCTCGAAATGCTTATCTAATCTCCACTCTATGACTGGCCAGGACTCCGATAGTGCTTGAGGGCTGGCCTCCACTGACTCTGTCCCACGTATCATAGCTTTCGCTCCGCTTCACGTGCCCTTCCTCTCTCTTACAACCCATCTCCAACTTAGATTAAAATTTCCACCACTGACGCTTTTTCTCTTTAATTTCTTTCTTATCCCATTGTTGCCCGGGCGCCGGAGTCCCTTCATAAGCACATACCCGCTATATTTTGGGAGTGCGCGCCCCGCGTCTAGCTTGCCGTAGCGGTTGCAACTCTTGCCTGACCGTTGTCCGAATTAGTCACTATGTCGAACACCTGCCTGTCCTGTGGGAGTTCGAACCCCACCGATTTCGATGATTCCACCGGGAGACTTGTCTGCACGAATTGTGGCCACGTCGTTAATGATTCGTTTATTGTTTCCGAAATTTCTTTTGGGGAGACTAGCAGTGGGGCTGCTAGAGTTCAGGGGAGTTATGTTGCCGAGGGACAGACTCATGCTGGCGGGGGTGGGGGAAGGTTTAGGAGTGGGAATAGTCTTGAGAGTCGGGAACAGATAATTCAGAATGGTTGGTTTGTCCTATTTTTATTCTACTCACACCCTATGTTGCTCCTAATATTTTTTTCTTCTCAACTGACGAGAGCTTCTAGGACGTCGCAGAATTGTTGAGCTCGCCGGTGCTGTCAATTGCCCCGAACATTTTGCAGATCACGCCCAGCGATGGTTCACCCTATCCGTTACGCACAACTTCAACAGAGGTCGCAAAACACAATTCGTCGTCGCCTGTTGTCTATACATTGTCTGTCGTCTCGAAAAGAGTTCCCACATGCTCATTGACTTCTCAGACATACTGAATGCGAGTTTTCCACTCGAAGTCGACGGGCTTCTTTCTGCTAACACCGCTCCAGGTAAATGTCTTCGTACTCGGCCACACCTACCTTCAACTCGTTCAAATTCTCGAAGTCCGGTTACCACACATAGATCCTACAGTCTACGTCTACCGCTTCGCAAAGCATCTCGACTTCGGCAGTGAACAGACTAAGGTCGCTAACGATGCCCTCCGTATCATTCAGCGTATGTCCCGCGATTGGATGGTCCAAGGCCGTCGGCCATCGGGTATCTGTGGCGCCGCATTGATCCTCGCGGCCCGCATGAACAATTTCCGCCGTTCTGTTAGGGAGGTAGTTTACGTTGTTAAAGTAGCAGACTTGACTATCCAGAAGCGGCTGGATGAATTCAGAGGTACTAAGAGCGGAGACTTGACTGTTGAAGAATTTAGAAATATATGGTTGGAGCAAGCGCACGACCCACCCAGTTATGGGCCGAAAGCCTCGAAGAGGCGCAAGAGGGTCAGGGAAGTTAATGATGATGGAGAAGTCATTGAGGATCTCCAGGATCTCACTATTGTCGCTGCTCCCGTAGATCTAGGTGCCGCTTCCAGCGCTCCCCCCGGGACTCCTCCAAGTGCCCCTCCCAGCGCTCCCCCCGGGACTCCAAGTGCCCCCCCCAGCGCCCCAGCACCACTTACGTTCCTCGATAGACCCCTCAGACTGGACGCAGACGGCTTCGTGATCCCAGAACTCCCCGTCCCTTCTCCACTCCCGATCTCCTCACTCCCCGGAACACCAATCGACATCGTGGACCCCCCCACATCGCAAGGCGTCGAAAAGGCCCAAGATGACCAACACTCCGTCATCGCGGAGGAAGTGATCGAGTCCGAGATCGCCTCTCTATTAGATGGCTCTGCCACATCGATCATGGAAGAGCTCCGAGAGGCCGACCGCCAAGTATGCGACGAACGCGCCGCCTCCACTATATCAGATGACCCGGACAACCTCGACGACGTCGACGACGACCTTGAAGTCCAGAACGCCCTGCTCACCGAAGAGGAACGCAACCTGAAGGAGAAGATCTGGGTGGAGCTTAACAAGGACTACTTGCGTGAACAAGAATGCAAGATCTTCCCTTTTTTTCTTTTAACCTCCCCCCCTCCCCATAATTGCCATGGCATGGCTAACATGGATATTATAGTGAAACGCCTAAAGAAGGAAACTGACCTCCGCAATGGTATCATCAAGACTGCCAGAAAGCGCAAGAGGAACAAACACCGCGACAGCAACAACAAGGAAATGGCTGCTACCCCTGCCGACAGTGCGAAGAACATGCTCATGCGCAGGAGTTATTCCAAGAAGATCAATTATAAAGCGATCGAGGGGCTTTTCGAGGATGATTAGGTGGGGGGGGTCGTAGACAATTTCTTTCTCTTTGGGGGTTTCTAATTCAGACAGTTAGTGTGCATATATCTGGGTGGGTGCATTATAGAGATTGGGCGCTTGCTACGGTTATTAGTGGGAGATTAGAGTATGGTAGTGGTGGAAATGTCTGTTCATACGGGGTCACTCGGGAGGGGGTTTTTCTGGAGTGCACTTTTAGCTGAGGTTTGGCGTGTGTTTAGTTTTACACTTATTTAGGCTGATGGGTTGTTACAGTCTTTTGTTTTACTGGGCCACAAAAATGGCCCAGCCTCATATTTTCTATCCTACTCGTGTCCCCGAGCCGAGAATTGGTACCTGTTTACTTTTTTGATGAGGTTGCTGTAGCTATTCCGAGGGGATGGGCTAATCCTTGACACGGAGGCAGTGGCGAATACTAGGTTATAAAACAGCTTCTCGGGGCACAAATGTATTATAACGGAAAAATCAATCAGTGGGAAAAGTAGATCTGTTAAGCACTTTAGAGGAAACTGCCCATTCACAGGGTCCCTCCCATTTCACTGCTATAAGCTTAAGGGGTACCAAGAGGACAGCCCAAAGTTTAGTTACCAGCCAATGTAGCACGCTTTCCGAAGACTCTTAGACGCTTCACTCCTCCGTCAGGAATGATGACCATTTTAACATGAGTAACCACTTTTCCGTTAATGTTCTGGAGGAGGGTGGACTGGAATGCATGTTCCTTATCCGCCTCACAAGGGTGCGTAGGAGCGGTGAGTTCCCATCCATTGGCATCGCCGGCGATATGTTGGTCGGAGGAATTGATAGTGTAGATTTCAACGGCTTGAGGATAGTTTCCACGGAAGTGGAGGGTATCCACTATAACCTCTTCAATGTATCCCGGAGCCCCCTTTTGTGGTGAAAACATGTTAGTATAACTAAGGAGTTTCGGCTGGTCCAAGGGAAAGGCGTACAAGCTTGACGACAACCCAGTCAACATGGCCTGGCTCACGGCTGCGCTTGGTTTCCCAACCGTTTCCTGCGTCCTTACCTCTTCCGGGAAGCAGCAGATTGGCCGCTTTTGTTCCAAAGTTTTGGTCACTGTAGGAGATTGCCAGACCACCAGAGGAGACGTGAGCAAGGTCAATGATCGCGTCCGGATCGCTGGGGAACACGGGGACTGCAGTTCCAAACAAGCGGAAGCGGGCAATTCCTAAAAGCGTATTAGTACTCCCGGAATTTGTTGTGGTGGAATCTGTCAAGAGCTTACCCCCATCGGGAAACATTTTGAGACGGACGTGAGAATAGGCTTTGGCAGTGGGAGAGCCTAGCTTCCAGATGTGTCTCTGGGAAGGGCCACACTCCTGCATTGGGAGGATTTCTTCCCACTGTAAAGGAGTTGGGTGTTAGATTGAACTAATTTGATGAACTAATCTACTCACTGCTGTATTTGCGTCTGGATGACTGCCGTCGAGGAAGGTGCCCTCAACGGTGACTGCCGGAGCGTGGTTTCCGTTGAAGGCAGCTGTGTCGACCTCGAAACCATGGACTTTACCACTGGCGACTCCAAGCTATTGAAAGTTAATACAATAATATTCAAGCTTTTCCTCATAGCAGTACCCACTTTAATGATGACCCAATCGGCAGGGGCTTTGTTGTGCCTTCTCGTCTCCCATCTTGAATTAACAAGAATATTAGCATTACAGAATCTCTAGCTAGGAGGGAGGGGAACAAACCCGTCGTACCAAGCACCCGTTGGCACAAACACACCGGGCTTGCGAATCGGAGGAGCTGGGTTGATTAAGTTACTAGCAGCGGCAAACCATTCGTCACTGAATCCGAGGACCTGACCACCAAGGTCAGAGCTAATTAGATCTGCAAATATCCCAGGTTAATATTGAGGCCTTTGCAAGTGTATTGATAGACCCTACCAATGCAGGAGGGCCCAAAGGACTCTTGGGCTTTAGATTCGTCAATGCGGTGAACTGTGTTGGAAGACATTGATATGGGTTTCTCGAAAATGGTTGTTGTTGTTGTAAGTCTGCGGAATGGGAGTGTTGTGAGGATAGTATGCGGGCTGTAGGAGAGGGCATGCCGTCCCTCCAACTGCGTTCTCACAGAAATCAACGGTATTATTGGGTAAGCCCATAGCTCTGGCTGCTCCGTACGATAAACGGCTATCCGTATCCGGGAAAGCCGTGCAGCACGCCCCCCCCCACAAGGGTAAAATACCCTGCGTCCCGAAGCTCCCTCTGCCGGGAAAAGCTGTCGTGAGCACCGTCGGATGCAAGCCAGCCTCGCTTGAGGGACTAAATTATGCCGGGGTTTCTCAGATATGAGATAGGCTGCTCTCACAGGTGAATTCTGGCAGGAACATTTCTGTTCACCAGGGGCACTTAAAGTTAAAGAAAGTGGATCGTCGGCATACTCTACGATAGGCTGGTTGGGGAACCCTTATCTACAGCGGGGAACAAGTTTAGGTGATGCTCAACCATGAAGTCCGGAACTGCGTCCCGCCTCCGCAGCCGCGGTCGAGAGTCAATTCTGGACGGCGGATTCTGCCAAGGGCTTGCTTTTTATGTGGCATAACTGTGTTTGGAGCTCAACAAAGTCAACGCTCAACCTATCATACTATTTGTATTCTCGCTGAATTTCCATCAATTGTGGTCGCTTGACCTCGATAATTAATAATTTTCGACCGGGATACTTTCTGAGTAAGATGTAAGTGTGTTTTGGTTCACAAGTGGCATTCACTTGCGAGCTTCATGTAACTAAATGAGCACAATTGGTGTTGTATACCGACCAATTCAGCATTGCTTCCTAGATCCTAGTTTTGTTCAATACTCGAGCAGTAGTCGTGCTGACAAACGGCATACGGTACAATGTGCCAAGGGCTGGCCTGATTTTTTTTTGGGACCATAAAAAAAAGAGCCAAGATTGACTCTCCCATGGTTACACACACCTAATTTTGGCCAGGCAAATTCGAGTTCGCCCCGCGCATCCTCACACCTCATTGTTGTGTACGATATCATACCTTCCCCGTCAATGAAAATCCATAAAACTCGTGCCACACTTACACTCATAGGCGAAGATCATTGTCCATCGCACAAAAAATCTGGCGAATTCTATCCAACGACATAAGGATGCCCTCAAATCCTTCCAACGGCTTCCAAGCCATTATTCTCTGCGGCCCCGGGACCTCCCTCTATCCATTTACCGGGGCTGAGGACCTTCCAAAGGCTCTTCTACCGATAGCCAATAAACCTATGCTTCACTATCCTATCGAATGGTGCGATAAAGCTGGCTTCGACAGTATGTTTTGATTCTTCCTGTCTCTCCCGCTTGCTGATTATCCGCGATAGCAATTTTAATTCTCACCTTAACTGAGCACCAACTCGCAATTCAATCTTATCTCCGCTCCCACCGTGCCCAAAAGTCCTCGGTCGAGATCCGAGTTGAATCACCCTCGTCACTAAACGACAATCTCGGCACTGCCGATGTAATCAGAATAGCACACAAGAAGGGATGGATTCATAGTGACTTTGCTGTATTGCCCTGTGATTTGGTCACCACCATGGATTCTCAGAAGGTTATGGAAATGTGGATGATTGAGCAAGCAGGCTTTGATTCAGATATGGGAAGGCGCCCGAGGCTGAGCAAGAAGGCTGGTGATGCCGATGATGGACGACGTGGAGGATTGAGTATTTGGTATGAGACTAGAGGCGAGGGCGCAACGAAGGGAATGGGTATGTCTTCTCTTTGGGAGCCGGCCACCCGGTCTTTTGAATTGTGCTCTTCGGGGGCTGCTTGCGCTAAAAGTTTTACTTCAAGAAACCGATTTCATTGCGGTTGTACCACACCCCAGAGAGAACCAATCAACCTCCAAATACCGCTCGGAAGGAACTGTTTCTAACTTGTTATTCAACATGCCAACACATATGCTCAAAGGAGACGATGTGCCCCCTGAGTTTACCATCCGCCGTTCTCTCTTAGAGAAGCACCCAAAATTACAGTTCTACACAACACGCCGTGACAGTGGAATCTATTTTTTCCCCTACTGGGTCTTAAAATTTATCGAAGGCAACCCGAAAATGGCGTCCCTCCGTGAGGATGTAGTGCCTTGGTTGGCCAAGTGCTGTTGGCAAAACCGAAGGCTTGCGGATAAACTTGGTCTCCTCGATATCCTCGTTGGGAGCGAGGAGGAGGACGATTTGGAGGACATAGATGTCGGAGAACGCTACGACGTCGGCTCAATGAGCACTAACCGGGTCCGCAAGCTAGAGAAGCCTAAGAACGAGCCCACTGTAGAGCCTGGATCCGAGACAACTGGAGCTAAAAAGGCTCGTATGTTGGCTAAGGTAGAGGTGCCGATTCCAGAAATCACGGCATATTTGCCAAATCAATCAAAATTGTTCATTCGCCGCGTGGACACCACACAGCTTTACTTATTCACCTGTCTTCATTTGGCCAAATCGGATCCTCAGATTGCAACTACTCAGGTCAAAGTTGACCCTTCAGCCTCGATCGATCCCAAGGCCAGTGTTAGTGCTTTTGACTGTTTGATCGCGGATAGAGTTTCGATAGGTGAAAAAGCCAATATTAAGCGTTCGGTTCTTGGTAGCGGAGTAAGTATCGGAAGAGGTGCGAGGTTGATAGGGTGTGTTCTCATGGATGGAGCTTCTGTCGCCGAAGGAGCAAAGCTTGAAGGATGCACTGTTGGGAGAAAGGCGATCATCGGTGTAAAGGCCAATCTGAAGGACTGCGAGATTGCGGAAAATTTCGTGGTTGACGAAGGAAGTTAGTATCTAATTGTCATCCCTATCTTGAGCCTGCTAACAACAAATCACAGCCGAGGCTAAGAACGACAGATTTGTTCTTTTTACTGGGTTGGATGCTGATGCTTCTGATGCTTCTGACGGCTCAGGCCAAGACTCCGATGGGAACTACGAGGATAACGATCATTCGGAGGCCGAATCTGCCGAAAATGGCAACGAGGAGGAACCAGAGTCCAAAAATCTAACCTCTAAGCCTGCCGCTCAAAGTGGGGCGAACCTCGCCGCGCATCCTTCCCCTGCGAAGGATCTTCCTCCGCCTTACTCTTTGGAAGCGCCGGCTATCACACCTTCCGAACCTAAGGCTGTCACCGTGCCACAAAGCGCACCTGCAAAAGACGTTGTCGTGTCTGATAGCTGACGTTTACAGATCTGGTGGGTTATTGGTGGCGTCTTTGGAGTTGTCCTGGGGCTGTTTTTGTTGGGGTTAATAGATGGGGCATAAATTGAGTGTATGGTAAGGTCGTTTTCGGGAGCGTTGTTTCAGAGGCTCGGGTGGACCAAACTTAGATTGGGGTTATTTCTCCCCTACCAGTACGACAGGGAAAAGTTAAACGATCTGGTTCATTTTTCTTTTTCTTTTCTCGCCGCCTTGCAATCCACGTCCATATTGCGGTGGGGTCATGTGTGGTGCGCGTCCGAGTCGCGATTTGTTCTCCGGTGGTGAGGCACATGTTGTAATGTGGCGCTGGTTGTCAGAAGCTTCCTGATAACCTCAAACGAGGAGCAGTCTGAACTTATGCGAGGAGATGCGAGTAGTGGTTTGAGGGTTGTTTGGGATGAAGCAAAGAGTGTTACGGATTGGAAGGGATGGAGCCCCGAGATGTGGTGGATATCTGCGAGGTTGGCCTTTATGTAGTATATAGTTATCATCCACTTTCGTGGTCGGTGGAGGGGGAGATCAAGTCAATCAACAGTTCAGAATTCTCACCCGGGATGTATTCAAACTCTTCATTAAAACACATCACGAAATTCTCGATTTACTTCAGCACAAAACACCAAGGAAGCGGGTGATTATCTATGATTGCGCATTATGAGTTTTTGATAGAGCATTAGAGTGGAGGTGGTAGGAGCCTGTATGTAAAGTCCCTAGGCAAAAGTGTTCGCGAAAATGTGAGACATCTGGCTAAGCGATTTCACGAACACTTGCCTAGGGACCGTAGTTCGGTGATATATTCAATCCTTGATTGTGCACTGTACTACTGTACATCAAAAATGGCGTTTTTCGTGTGTTTATAACACAGCTACAAGTTATCAATCCCGGTTATTTTCCTCTCTGTGAAGTATCTGGCCATTGCAGCAAATTTGTCAGTGTTCGAGGACGATGGTCGTAGTTTTGGAGCCTCTATGAACTTCTGGGATCTGAAATTCTTTGAGGTAAGTCTCATACCTTTTGGTATGGTCTGCGATATAGATTCCGGGCACTTGAACCCGGCTTCCAAGCACTTCTACACAAGTGATTCCATAGCAGGGGGTTCCCGGGCCCCATCAGTAGTGTGAATAGTAAAAAGTAGATCTCTAGGCCCCCGGCCACTTAAACGAGTAGCTTGGCGGGAATTCATGAGGGGTTTAGATGGCGAACTTGAAATGCTCGTGTTCGTCTTCTTAGACCATTTTTGGATGGGTTTTACTGTGCGGCACCGCACGTGCAACAGTGTGTTGTACAGCCTCGTTCCAAAAGTTCTCGCACCCAGGCTTGTACGGTACTGCAATGACAAGCAGGGCTATAATACATCTGGTATAGAAATTTGTCACGGTACCAGCCAGGATGCGAGAGCTTTTGGAATGGGGCTGTACCGTACTGTGCTCTACAACCGGCGGCCAAGTTAGCGATGGGTTGTGTCCGGGGGACGCCTTAGTGAGGATTGGCCGCTCGATACAGCCCTTGCACCAATTCCGAGACTTGTTGCCAACTGTCTGGTGGGTGAGCCGGGTTGACTTCTCCATTGGGCGTGCTCGAATAAGGTATGATAGGAGTGTGGTGTCGTCTACTGTCACTCGAGGTTCCCTGAGCGACTTAAGCCTAACTTACCGATCATGGGGATTTATACTGCTGTGCTAGGTGCGGTGGGCCAGACTGCCCGGGGATTGGGGAGCTGTTGGTTTACAGTGCCGGTACCGCACCACCGCATGTGAGTGGATGAACAACTGTTTGCAGAGTGCATAATATCTATGTTCTTCGTTGCCGCTAGTGGCCGGGCCCGGGAGCGGGATCACCAGGGAGTGCAGGCTTGTTGAGTTTGCGTTTAGCATTTCTCGACTCATTTTTGTGCTGTGGAACCCTCGTTTTTGGGGATGCCACACTAGTAACTGGTTATCGAAAGAGTAGAGAATCTATACCGTATTTTTTGGTGTTATCCGGTTTTTCGCCAAGAGAGTGCGTCACTTAAAGTTGGACGGTGCATGGAATCAGAAATCAGCTCTTTCAATACACCCATATTATATGGTAACCTCATGCTGGTTTTAGGTGTCCTGCGATCCAACACTAAGTGTGTGATGCGCGTTTGATCACCATCTCAACCCTTGCAGAGCAGGGTTTTCAGACCCTCAGCCGCAGTGTTGTAGACACCTGAAATCCACCCCTAGGTTACCATATGAACTGGCAGCATTGTGGGCCTTATTTCAGACTCTATGCACCTTCCAACCTTAAGTGACGCACTCTCTTGGCGAAAAACCGGATAACACCAAAAAATACGGTATTTATAGAGAGAATTGGGAAAGTTGCAGATCTTTGCGAGATCCAAAGTATTGTAGTCCCCTCCCCTCCTACCGCTTGGGCTGGGGACATTACTCTTCTCAAATTTGAATCCGAAAACACCTCTCGGGAGATGAATGGATGTGTATTTGCTCCCAAAGTACTGTAATATTATTACGTTGAATGCCTGGCTATCGCAGTAGTTAGCTAGCACTAGGTGAAGCGTCTGGTATTTTAATATCTCTTGAGTGAGGCCGCGGCCGCGGCCGTGGGCCCTTGAAAGGTTGCCGTTGCGGCGCATGTCGTTCCGAAACACCTTTAGTCAAGTGGTTTGTTAATTTACGGTATCGTAGTGTGCGGCGGCCGCTATCTTGCCGGGCCTTTCCCTAACCAGAGCGCCACTGCTGCTCCGATCGCCGTCGGGGGCCCGAATAGAGCCGAGTCTACTCCAGCCACAGCAATGACATCACATCAAGACTCACCTTGGCAACGACGTCAACAACCCTTCCCTTGAATACCGGTACGGTAGTAGAGATAAAAACCGCCCTCGCCCTTCCCCATGTCTGCTCCAAAATTCCTCGATACCGCAATGAATCCGTCAAAATGCTTTGGTTCCGCTCCTCTCCCCCCCGCGACTCGGATACGCGCCCCCTTTTAGCGGATTACGATGCCGCGACGACTCTCCAGTCTAAAGCTGCAGCGAAGCTGCACACGTACCAGATGATCCGCGCCCTGTCCAAGGGTTACTACCCTAGCACTGAGCAGCTAATAGTCCACTTGAGGGTCCTCTTGTCTGTGGATTTACTGAATTCGACGAACGCGCAGTTGAGCGCTGATGGGCGCAGGCTCGTGAGGCATATGCGGAGGTTGATTGAAGAGCTTATTGAGTTCCTCAGGGATAAGAATTCGGAAGACCAGATTCAGGAGTTTTTGTGGTGCGTTACGAGGGCTCAGATTAGGCTCGATGTTGGCGATATGATGCAGAGGGCCGAGAGGGCGAAGGCGGGTGCTGATGTTGGTGTTGGTGGGTTTCCCTCCCCCTCATGATCGGGGGGGGTTTTTTTTTAAAAATAGGGGGGCTAATTGAGCTGACCTGTAGCTTATGACTCTCTGCATACTGTTTTCGGCTTGCTCCTCGCGAATAGTGACTTCCGGAAGTTGCTGGCAGACTTAACGACTATCGCCCGACAAGTTTTTGCTGATACGGCTGCTACGTCTGCGCACGTTGCCCAGACAGTAGCTGAGACTGTGGAACCGAGTGATGGAGAGCTTGCCGCGATTAATTCCAAAGAACCAGCACCCGAAAGCGAGGACTTTGTGGATGTTCCTGTAAAAGGGGTTGGCGAAGTCATTGCCGAAGGCGCCGTTGAGACCGCTACCCAAGCGGTCGCTAGTGCCGACCGGGAATTGAACAAGGCCGGGAGAAGAGATGCCCTAGTTGAGAGAATGAAAATGGTGGTTATGAGGCTTCGACAGAACACGGATTACGCGCAGTCTGTATCGCTTTTGTCGGCGCTTTTGAAGAGGTATGCAAAGACTTACTCGAGGGCTTTGGGCACTGCCGCTGCTGCAGTCGAGGAAGATGTCGAGCCGAACCCAGCGCTAGATAGAGCTATCAAATCCTTCTGGGTTTTGGTTAGGTCTTTTGGTGACAAAGTGGAATGGGACGAATTCGAGGTGAGGTGGGACAGAGTGATGAACCATGTTAATAGAGACGCCGAATTCGAAAATGTTATAGAGGACGTCGGGGACTCTGTTCAAGCACTGCTTACAGACCCAGACTTCATCACCTCCGCTGACGAAAAGATCTCCGCTATCCGCGAGAGAGTCCGGGGAGTCGGCACCAATGGCACACTTCGAGGCGACGTCGACGAAGCCCTCGGCCAGTCCCAGCGTGTCTTCGCTTCAATCTTCAACGACAAAGACATCTCCAACCTCCTCCACACCTCGGCCACAATCGTGAGCATCTTGTTCCCCTCTGCAACCAACCCCACAAATCCCGAACTAATAACCGACTTCTTCAACGTTTTCCTTCCCCTTGCTATTCAATCCATCCAATTCATCCCGATCCCCCGCCTAACCGTCTCAACCCCATCCATAGACCTCCTTCTAGAAAACCTGATCTTAGAACCGGGCGAGACAATGAACAACACCTCCTTCCTCCCTTCTCGAATGCGCATTGAAACCCAAAACGTTCTGGAAATCCGTAAAGGTCGCTGTAGAACTTGTTCATCAATAACCTCACTCGCGACGATCAAGCTCGACGGGATAACCCTCCGCGCGGAGGATGTAGGATACTGGCTCCGTACATACCGCGGCCTGATCATACCAGGATTCACAGACACAGGCCTAGCCAGCTTCTCAATCGACAAACGAGGGATGGATCTCCACCTCGACGTGGAAATCGCCAAAGACCGCATATCCAGCATCCTCTCGCTCCGCGGCGTGCGGGTCCGAATACATAGCTTGAGCTACACCCTCCGACAATCACGATTCTCGTTCCTGTCCTGGCTCTTTAAGCCGCTCTTAAAGCGCCTTGTGCGGAGGTCGCTCGAGCGTGCGATCGCGGAGAATGTTCAAGCCGCACTTGAGTTTATGGATCGGGAGATATTATTTGCGAGGGAAAGGTTGAGGGCTACCAGGATTGCCCAACCGAGGGATCTGGCTACGTTTGTGAGGGCGGTCATGGCTAGGCTGCGCCCGGAGCCGGATCCCGATGTTGAAGCTGAGGTTAGAATGTTCCCGGGGAAGGGTGAGAAGGAGGTTTTCCAGGGGAGGAGGGCCCCGGGCAGTCTTGTCCGGCTCTGGGAGGAAGAGGGAGAGAGGGCTGGGGAAATCGTGGATGGGGAGGCGGTTGGGGAATGGAGGAACGGGATTTTTGATGCGCATGTTAGCAGTTTGGGGTGAGTTTAGGAATGTGGTGTATGTTTGCTTGGGTTTTCCTTTAGGTAATATCGTATAATTGCGGGCGGTATCGTTTTGTTTCTTTATCGTAGCTAGCATTCATTATTTTAGCTTTAGTGTTATGATCCTTTCCCTTCCTTCCTTCCTTCCTTCCTTCCACGGTACCAAAGTAATAAAAATGTATGAGGTTTACTCTGCTAAACGTACGAGCACAGTTGTAAGTTGTATTTGCGGAGTCTAGTTATAAGAATGCCGTCTAATATTAAGAGACTGTTACCATCACTGTTACTCTGGATGTCACACTGAAAAGGTCGGGAATCGCAGGAGGCATGTGAGAGTCGTTAAATCCACGGCAAAGAAACTAGGTCTATTCTGAGAACTGGTATTAGGCGGCTCTTGCTCAAACGGATCATCACTTGCATAGGCTGTGGTAGGATTGTCGGCTGGTATAATACCATGAATAATGATGATCTTTGGTAGGATGCGAGGAATGCCATCTGAGAAAGTGTGCGGGGGTACCTTAGGCTTGTTTAGTGTTATTCCAGACCTGATTGTGATGGCATAACTCAAACTGCCGTCTAGCTAGCTAAATTGCGAGTTTTTCTCTGTAGGTACCCGGAAGGAAGCGGGGTTTTGTTAAGGTGGTTAATGTTTCATGGCTCATACCAGCTGGCTAGGTGCCAGTGTTCTACTGTAATCCTCGAGGAGGACTACATCCATGGTTAAGAGTTTTGTTGATTAATTAGGGATGGTTGGCGATAAGTTGGCTTATGGCACTAAATTGGCGATGTTTTGAGCACTGATATTGTGCCCGCCCGGAAATCTGTGAACTCGTTTATTACTCTACTAAAATCTTTGCTGGATTTATATATGGGGGGGCCCTGCTCTGGGTTGGAACTCTGGATAAATTCGGAGCGAACCTGCCTAACAGTGTTCCTGCTTTCCTTCACTGGGTAAAATCCTGCTATAATCGATTTTTTAACTCCGGCTATAGAGCCCGTTGACTGTCCTAATGTCCCATCCTTTCTGAGTGCTAAGTCCTTTCTGCACATTCAAGCCTCCCTTTTTAGCCTCGTAGCTTATCGTTCTTCGAGGAAGGAATTTGACAAACTGTACATCTGATGCTTTCTGAGTGATTCGAAGCCACTAATGCGAAGGCACTTAAGAGTCTAGGGGCATGAACTGAATTCAGTGGTACCCAAGGGACACGAAAGCCTGCAGTTTCTGGCTCTGCCAGTACGCTCTCCCAGGATACTGAATAAGTTAAAGCTTAACTTATGCAGATTTAATAGCCATTGTTGGATAAGTTAGTCATTGGCTTTGGCCCCCCACCTCTAGTTTCGATCCCGAAATGGTGACATCCCAAGTTCTTTAGGTTTCCCCTCCGCCCCCTCTTCTCCACTGTCGTCTTTCTTCTTGCCCTGGTTTCCACTTCCTATCGTCCTAGCTTCTTGTCATTGACCAAATTTACAGTGTTCGCTTTACAGTTTTCTCTAAAGACATCTTTTCGTGGCTCATGATCCAGCCGGATTTCGGGTATGTTTTGTGACTCTATTTCTAACGTGCTCTATGGAATATGAGTGCTGTTTCAACTTTAATACTCCTCGTAAAAGGGTTAAGCGCTGTCACGACTAGTCACTCGATATCTTCGCTTTGTTCGCTTAGCCGGTTGGGCAAGTGCTGGCTCCCCAATCTCTGCAAGCCCCCGCTCTCGAGGTCCGCCCGTCCAACGCTTGCCCTGACGGCCGAGCCAAGGTTTCCGGCTTCCCAGCTGGCTGCAAGTGGGTCACCAAGGTATCAGATGGGATGGGATGGAAGGGGGTGGTCGAATTTGTCGGGGCTTCCATGAGGTTCCTCGCCTTTCCTGTGAGTATGGAGCCGAATTGGTCTGACTCCGGAGTCTGGTTTAGTCGTTGGGGGCAAGTAGGTAGGCGAGTTCTGGGTTTAGCGGTGTCAGTATGATTCCGCGCAGGGGAATGCGAGAGGTTTAACAAATCTAGAACCGCTATTTTTCCTCCTCCTAGACATCTGGGTGCTTAGAGCCTTCAACATGGCTGGCGGTATTGCTCTAGAGGGAGATCGCTGCCAAGACGTTGGCTTTGGGGCTCTGGTTGGGAAAAGAAAAAAACTACTCGGGAGTGGGGTAGATGATTGGATGCTGGCTGCTGGCATGATATGATATGCAACCGGCCGCTAGGGTGGTAATGGGTGCGAAAGTTAAGGGGCCTGCGTCATTTGTATTGTGTGGTGTTGCGATAACTATTATTTAGCCAGTCGCTGAATTATTTCGTCCGGTCAAGAGGATGTCAAAATCAAACCACGCAATGTCACTCATAACCTCTCGATATTCGTGGCTTATTTTGACCGGGGCGTTTTCTGCTCCCAACATCTGGGCTATATTAGGCGGCCTCTTGTGGGTATAAGTATAGCTGCCCTGGCCTGCGTAGATAGAGGGGGAATGTGAGCAAATCACACTCTTTACAGCAAATCTATGCTTGGGATCCTCCGTTGGAGGGACTCTGTTTACTCGTTAGAGGGTCGACCGAGTCACTTCTGCCACTTCCACCGCTTGGGCCCGTACGGGGCTGGCGACAAAAATGATGAGCAGTGTAAGGGTTTTCCACTGAGAATAGCAATATTCACAACCTTCTAGTCACTGATTTAGTGAAGCAATTTGGGCTCAATCTTCTCCCATTTGCCCAAAAATTCCCTAGATTTTACTTCCCAACCCTTTAGAACTCTGTATCTAGACTGGTTGAGGAATTGTTAAGAGAGTTATAGTTGGTACATTGGCCTTGGCGCAATTTCTGACTATTTTGTATGGGAAATGGCAAGGCTTGGCGCTGTTTTCAACTTCAACTTTACAATATTGCATGCCAAAGTGTCCAATAATTCTTTAATAATCTGTAATTGCTTGGAGAGATATTTGGAGGAGTTCTGGACCAGAATATCAAATTTTGAAATTTTTTTCATTCCCAGAATATGTTGAATGGAAAGCGTGGAGTAGCATGGTTTGGGTTGTTACATGCCATTCTGCTCACCATTTTTCTCGCCAGCCTCGGACATTCTTATCTTCTGTTTGCCTCGATTCACAATATCTCCGGGGGTTCCCTCCTTTTGCCACAGGGGATTAGTAAGGTGCCACGGGGTCAGTGGCACCTGGGCACCGAGTTTAATTTGGTGAGGGAATACCGCTGGTGTTACCATGGGATCGAGAAAAGGGCTTTTTCTACTCGTACCGTAGCTGTCTCACCCGGTTTGGGTGTTTGCCACGCGATGAATGGGTCACTACTGTACTAGTAAACTTCTTTTTACTAACGCGTTACAAATGGTCAACCTTCCAGTAACTAGTGGTATTGTTTGGTGGGGAGAGGCTGGGTGGGTGGATCGCACTAGAGCGCAGTGCATAACCCGCCGTATGATGTTATCTCTTAGAAGGGTCCCAATAGCAAGTCATGAGACTTCGCTTAGAATTCATGGATGGATTTTGATTCCGGGCCGGGGTACTGCGGATTTAATATTCGTTTGAGGCTCCTTTATTCTAATGAGATTATGGTTTTGTATTGGGATGGGAGAGGGGGGGGTATCAATACGGTACTTCTAATCCTAGAAATTCTAGCCGCCAACCTCGGGGTAATAAGTGAAACTTAGTCCCACACTTGCATCAAGCATATATGACGTCTTAGTGTAATAGTTGTGGTGGCACAACTTCTTGTAAGATAGTATTAATTGATGCTCGTCCGCACACTTCCGAGAAAACCCCACACCCCACAGCCATGAAGTCCTTACTACCAATCCTTCTGGCCCTTCCTTCGTTATCCGCCCTCCCTCAACAAGTTCCTCTTCGTTCCTCGGAGAAACCATCGAGCAATACATATTGCACTACCACCCACGAGTCACCCTATACCTACCAGGCTCAAGGAGCCGCCAATATAATGAATAACGTGCTGGGCGACAAACCATGCATTCAATCGGGCCTCTCGCAGTGCAGGTCGCTCCTCAAGTGGGGAAGTGCTGAAGTCGGGATTTGCGGCGAGCGCGGATACCAGTTGCCATGCACCGAGGTTGGAGGGTACGTGGAACGCATCCTGGAGGGTTGCAAGGAGTGGGTGGAAGACCGACTTGTGGCGGAGGGGCTTTGGGCTACGAACGGAAAGCCGGGAGATGAGGATTTCAGAGGAGTAGTCCTTTTTCACACCTAGGGTTCTTGGGTCAGTTTCTGCGATTTCTGTATTTGTGCTTGGGAGGTGATGGTGGGGTTGGCTGGGTAGAAGTGTTTCGTGGAAGATCGGTGCTATTTGTTGGAGGTTGCTTCTGTTTGCTAGTTTAGCAGAGCGCGCATGGGGCGCGCATGGGTATCACATTACCTGGCGGGAACTGTTCGGCGCTAGTACGTTTAAAGAGTATTTTTGTTCTCGTTTTGTTTCGGGGTCGGGATAAAACGGTAGTTCCCTACTCTCTATAGCTAGGACCAAACCTTTTAGGCATCTAATTTTGAAGCAACTGTAAGCTTCACTTCGGCCAGTTATTTCCCCGCCGCCTCTCGTCAGATAATGTGGTACTGTGCTGCATACGATTGTTACCCTTGAATTTGTCTACTTATCTTTTCTTGGTCTCTGGGAACGAACGGTCAGTTGAAAGTGGTGATATAGACCAAAAGATAAGCATGGCCTGGACTCCTGGCATCCTTGAGAGACGTAGAGCTATTGGTGATACTTGCTCTAATTTCTATTAGCTCCAGTGTTGTGTCGGGGTTAACGAAAAGTGGTCCATGGTCCAAACCTATGGGTTTAGGGACTTGATCCCTTCGGGGAAGCTTAGGTAGAAAGAGAGTCCCCTGTATGCATGACCAATCTATGGGTTAACTCTAGTTCAAGTCATACGGTACGCTTACTGGGCTTGGGTATTAGTGATATCTCGGCGTAATATTTTAAAACCGTAGCAATTTATGGGCCAATCATTGCATTTATCGCCGAAATGCACAAGTAGTATGGATCCAATCGCATGCAACGCAGGATGTATCAAGAGTCGTGGGTTCTGGTTTGAACAAGGATGGCCAAGGGGTCCGGCCAATCTGTCTCGGGTACAGTCCTATGCTAGTCAGAGCAATTGCGAGATACACCTACTGGCACAAAAGTTCTCGCACCCTGGCTGGTACCGTGACAAATTTCCATACCAGATGTATTATAGTCCTTCTTGTCACAGTACCAGCCGGGGTGCGAGAGCTTTTGGAACTAGGCTGTACTAGTACATATATCGGTGCTAGCACTGCGGCGGTGCAGGTGCCATGAATTATAAGTGCAACAAACTCAATGCACTTGCTTGGTATATTTTTGAGGGTAATCAGCCGCATACTCTTGACAACCAACAATAGACGTCTGAGTTGGTCACATTCTACGGGTGGACTTAGTAAGACGCCGAGTCGTTGGAAGGCCCAAGGGAATGTTTGCTTCTCATTTTTCGGACCCTGTGCTCTGTGGAGGCTTCTGGTAGTTTGCTTAGGGGAGTTGTGGATTTTCGAGGAGGAGGTATTGTTAGAGCATCGAGTCTTGTGAAGCTTAGAGAACATGTCCACGATTGATTAGCCGGTAGGTTTTGAACCAAGGGTGTTTTCGAAGAGCGATAACGGAGGTAGGGGGGTGGGAAAATGGCCCTCGATTATCGTACTGGATCAAGTGTTAGGAGGATGTGGTTGGTTCCGGAAGTTACTGGTGTGTTGTAGACTATTTTGGGGATGATGGATTGTTGTAGTGGTTTAGTGGTTTGCGGAGAGAATTCTACCTACATGTCTTTCCTTTGTTATCACGGGAGTATGGTACAATTACACGGGAATATTTTTTCGTACATATTTCGCCAAGAAGCTAACGATAGAGGCTTGGGAGAAAGGGAAACACCGAACGGCTGAACATAGCATCATGGGCTTAGAAACACCAACCAGTGAGCACCCTAGCACCACGATAAGAGAAAGCCAGTTGGTGGAAAAGAGAAAATGATGGAGCGCTTGCAGGAAATATTGATAAAAGAAAGCTGAGTATGGTGAATGCTAAAGAAAAGGGATAAGAGTACAGGCAAGATGGCTCCGAACCAGCTATTTGACCGCCTTTGCTATCGCGCTGCTGGTCCATGTCCTTCTCCAACCCTTCCAAGTTCTCGAACTCTATCTCCTGCTTTACCAGCTCCTCTAAGCCCTTTACTAGAGATTTTAGCTTCTTATTCACTACTGCTTTCAGCTATGCCCACTGTTCCCAACCGTCCCGTTCCGAGTGCAGGGCCCTGGCGTCCAATAGTCCCGTCCGTCCCGGGCGGTGTTGGTATGGACGGCCGGGCAAGGCGTCCGTCCTCGATATTAACTGCGGGACTGTAGGTTGACGACCGGGCCCTGCAGTCTTTCTGGAAATGGTAAGTTCTGGTAGTGCCTGGCCGTCTTTGGAATTGACGGGTGTTATCTGCAGGGCCCGGCCGTCCGGAGACAGGCGTCACCTGTAGGTACCCGCCGTCACTTGCTGTCCTGAGTGAGGACGGGCGTCACCTAAGGGTATTTCATAGAAATATGGTAAAAATACGTTTGATTCACTATCTCTGTCAGCTTATAAAGGTTTTAGTTTGAAAGGTTAATAGAATTTCATGTGTCGGTTAATGAAATTTAATAACCTCCTGATGGCTGATCTTATCCTGCATAGGAAAGCACTAACCCTTTTGAAGACTTCTTGGCAGTAGATTCGGAGATAGCAAACGACAGGAGGTTTTACGGTATGCATAATGTGTGATTGCTCTATCTGCTTAGCTGTTGCTTCATACATTTGATAAGAGAAGAAAATATACTTGGGTATTGGAGGACAGAGCAGAAATATTAGGCAGGGAACTAGGGCAGGTTCCGAGTACCCAGAACTGGGATCAGATATGAGTGCACAGATTGGTTGATTGATGAGAAAATTTGATACATGATACCCAAATATGATGATAGCGTTGTAATAAAGATGTTTTGTTTCTTCAAGCAGTGACTCCCAGCTTTGAAATTTAAAAATCGCAGTTCAACTGAGATACCTGTAGGGCCTGGCTGTCCATCCCAGGCATGGGTTAGGACAGACTACAATTTGGCGTCCGTCTCGTCCAAGGGCTACAAATTTGGCATCCGTCACGTCGTAGGCAAAAGATGTATTGACTCAATGCTTGAGAACACTGGCTATGCCTCCTCCGCAACCACCAGCACTTCCAACTATGCTTCCGACTCTTCATTCACAAGAGCTTTCAGCTATGTTTTCAGCTTCTACTGCAGGAGTGCAACCACCTATGCCTCCAGGTCATGCGCCACTAGTGCCTCTGATTCCACAAAGGTGCAGTGGACCAGACAGAGTAATGATTACCTCTTCTCTGAGATCCAAGGTTCGGGCCCTTCAGGTACATGGAGCATGGCCATTTTGGTGGATTGTCAAGGAAATTGGTATCGCAATCAGTACTGTATTCTCTATTTGCAGTGCTCCATTTACCCCTAAGAAAATAAAACCTGGACATCTCAAGATTATCACAGTACCAATCAGGAAAAGTCTTATAGATTTTGCCACGGTTAGTGAAAACTTGAAGAATCACTGTCTACCTCTAGGCAAAGTTGCTTAGCTTGGAGGAGTCTAATCAAAGAAGTTTCACTAAGCAAGGTTTTTGCTTAGAAAGACTACAACAGTGGAATTGCATGAGCACAGTCATATCTATCCTAGGATGTAAAGGAAAAAAGGCTTGATTGGGCCACGATTATGCAGACTGGACTTGAGCTGATTGGGCTAAGGTGATATGGAGTAACAAGACAGCCATTAATATTGGAGGCTTGTCTACTGGTAGGCAAGTGTGGGTTACTCAGCAAGCAGGGGAGGAGGATATTGAAGATTGTCTTGTTCCAAGGTTCGGGAAATGAGAGACATTCATGGTTTGAGCATACTTTAAAAGAATGCGAAAAGGTCTACTTATCCTTTGCAATAAGAAGGAATAGGGTAACACTATTAAGGCAATATCTTTTTCTACCACTATTGTTTTGCTATTTCACAGCTTTTGGTAGCAACAATCTCAGGAAGAATTAGAGTATGACTATTTTGAACACGATGGGCTGCTTCACACAGTGTGTGCTATACACAAAATCAATTAAATTTCACACTATTGAGATTTGAGGGTACTTCATTGACTGGCATGACTCATCTTCTGACTGCAGTCCTATAGAGAACATTTAGTGAAAAATAAAGCATAGGATACGATACCAGTCCTCCTTTCCAATCACCAATGATGCCCAGAAGCAAGCGATCCAGGAAGAATGAGATGGTATTACTCTCGAAGCACTTGAAGTACTTGTGGATTCTGTTCCTACTTGTATTCTAGTTCAACAGGTCATTATCTACTTTTTTCTTCTTTCTCCTGATTCTCCCTTTCACTATTACCTGCCTGGTTTCTAGAAAATTGAAAATACTATACAAATCTGATTAGTGATGGGTGCCAGAAAATATTTTCTCATACATTCAGCAAAATAATGTTTTTTGGCAGATGTATCAAGCACGAGTCCGGACGAAGCCAGTCCACTCTTTGCCTCTGATCCTTGTGGATCTCCTGAGCCCTATTTGCCTTTCATCTTTTGCGTCATGTTCCCTCGGACCCATCACCTTCCGTTCAAAGGGTCCGAAGCGCTTCATGCGACTACACCCCCTTCCAGCCTCTTCCAGTTGTATCCGCCCCCTTATATTCTCATCTATAGGTCTCCTGGGTACTCATACCAATTGCAGACATTTGGTAGTCCTCCCAGATCTCCTCGCCTCAAGTGACCTGGTTTGCGCCGCTCCTGTCCACTAACATCCTATGCTACTTTTTTCTAAGCAGGCGCCCTACTGTCACTTCTATGATTCGCTTCCAGTTTACTAGACACCTTGCATGGCACCATGGAGATATCCTACTTTGGTTGGCTTTCCCAAAGGAGAGAATCAATTGGTATTATTAATTATCTGCAGAACTCATGTAGCGGAGTTGAGGCCAGACACGTTCTAGGGGAATTTCTCCATTAAGTCACTGGCTTCAATGGGGCAGGCTGTAATGACCCTACAGATAGGTAGCTACAGTGGACTAGACTCAAGCCCGTATGGTACACCAAGTGGTAACCATATTGAGGATAGGCCAGTATACTTTGTATACTACCAGTAGACATGAGTTGGTACAAGTGTCTACAAAGTGACTTGGTAACATAGGGTTAGACAGGGTAACCTAGGTAGGCGAAAGTTACCCTACTAGGCAGGGTAACCTTCGGGGAAAATGTTCGCGTAAAGTTGAGGAAGCATAGTAAACGTTGCACGGGTCTCCGGGGTAACATTATATGTGGTCGCGTGGACTCCCAAAGAGAATAAAGGCATAATAGGGTGAAGTTACCCTACCTTATTATCCTACCTTCACCGACAAAGTAATCTGCGGACTTAGGGGGAAGTTATCCCACCATAGTGGGGCTCTTAGATGTTCATAGGGCCGCTTCGTATGGTACGAAACGGACTACCGACGGAGCAGGAGTGGTCCGAACCTCCTGTAACCTTCAGGGGATATTCCTAACACCCCCCTGCGGCCCCAGCGTTGGTACGGCGCGACAGCACGGTACGGCTGTGTAGTTGTGTGCTTACTAGTAAAGTGAGATCCATTGGAACGCTCCCACAACACCATATGAGTTGTGGCCGTCCAACCGACCAGAAGCTGTTCGCAGGATATATAAGGGGTGTGAGGGTGACCGCCTCCTGGGGGGCCACCTGGATAACACCTGGGAACCACCTACGGGCATACTTTGACCTCCGGGTAGTTGTATGGTTAACAGTAGAGGGCTTGGGGCTGACCGGGGAAGCTGCAAGGCTTCCAGGACAACCACCCCAAAGCCAGTCCCGGGCTACCCCGTGAACTGTAGCATTACCATGGGTTATTAGTGGACTCTAGAGGTGTGAGTCTTGTCATGATTTAAGAGGGTCCTGCGTGGTTGACTGTGGGTAGCGCCCATGCAGTCAGGCAGCAGGAGATTTCTTATCGTGGGAGCATGCAGTCAGGTTTAGAAGCTTAGTATAGCCAAGTAGATTTGCCAATGGACTGCGTAGCTTGTATAGACGAAACCACCGCTGGGCCAGTGAGTCCCAATGGATATTATCTCTACGGTGGGCATGTCAGTCGGCCACTGATATGCTACCGATAGGAAAGGGTTTTCGCTCATGCAGATGTAGTTGGAGAGACATCACCGGAAGCACTTCCTATTTGTGGAGATAGTTAATATCCGAGCGGTCCGACTGCTTCCGAGTGTTAGCCCACTCTAGGCGGGTGAGTTAGACAGCCCTGAGCTGAGCAGGGTGCTTGCGAAAGGTCAGAATGGTTGACGGGTGTCCTCTGGCTTTACATTATTCTACTTAACTAAAGCGAGAGACACCCTATTCTGATAACCAACGATCCTCGAGAGAACTTATTGAGTGAAGCTTTCAGGCTTAACGATATTAAGTTTTACCGCTTGATTCTACTTTGAATTATCTTTATCTGGATTTTGATCCTTACTTCTACTTTGAGTCTTCGGTGCGGTCGCAATCTTAGGATCCGTCATCCGACAGAGTGCCCCCGTTACACAGGCTATTCAATTCAACCTATTTAAAATATTCCCTTAAACACGGGTGCATAGTATATTACTCTTGTGGCTGAGTTTCAGCTGGGCAATCAATATTGGCACTGCCATCACAAGTGTACCGCTTCAACTTGGCCATATATGCATGGAGAATAATTTAATTTATTTAAAATATTCCCATAAAGGCTCACGGATTGTGTGGTGCTCCCATGTAGCCAAGTTGAATCTGGATACTTAATATGGAAACTGCCACCTTAAGTGCCCACTGGCAGCATTAACTTGTATAAATACTGTACATAATTGAATAAAATAATTTTTATATTTCATTAAATGTCTACTGATCAATCCTCTGATTGACTATTTATGGCCTCTTCCCACTAGGAATTACCTGGGTCTGTCCAATCACTGCCGCTATACTGACTATTTGGATATCTCAAGCATTGACCTCCCTGCTGACGCGAATAGGTCTGCTAGCAAGGTGCAATTTGCCACTATTTACCAGATCGAGTATGTGACCCAATGGCGACTGATGGAGAGCTCCTGCCTCACTGAGCATATTTCTTATCTTGAAAAGTGCTAGCAACAGAACCACCATCCATTCTCGTAAATCTCCGTAGTTGACTTTCCCACTAGTCTGTACCCATACCCCATCATTTCTGGGGCCACAGTTATAGAATGCCTTGGTTTTAGGGGAGAGGGTCTGGTAGATCTGAAACCTGTCAGTATCCAGAAAGTCAGTAATGGGAATTTCAAGCTGAGCAAATCCTTCTACAACGGGTCACATAAGTTTGGCCGGGTTAGCTGGCAACCACTGGTTATCAGCAGCAGTCCGTCTTGCCAATGGGAGTATCTTCTGCCTCATGTGAGAATAATACAAATTGAGGGCTGTGCAGAGTTTGGTCAATGTAATGATGTTCTTCATAGGGCAATTACATCAGCAAAAAAACAACCTTGCGTTCTGTCTCTCCCTGCTCACCCTGTGTGCTGGACGTTCCAGGCGCTTATAACGTAAACTCCTGTTCTGGGTGCATCCGCCTGGACTCATTCCGTCCGGAAGGGAAAGGGCCGCGTGCAATGTGTCCAGACGAATTAGATGTGGCAGTTAGCATCCAGATGCATTGGATGCGGCCCTTTTGCGTCCTGACGCATTTGACCCCCACTGTGCAGCCACTGGCCTGATACTCCACCCCCAGCGCCCAGCCTCTTCATCCATTCGCTCCCAATGCACTCGTTCCCATGCTACCCTTTTGCGGACATCTTGCGGCCATACCATTCCTCCTCTCGGCCACCCCTCCCGATACACTCCCTTACCAGCTTTCTTTGCACCATACCCTCTCTCCTTTAACCCCGTCACTAGCCACTCCCTGAATCCATTTCTTATCCGGAACTCCACCAATATCACCTCTGCTGCTCCCACACTCCAGAATTCACTCAGTCCGCTCACGTATTGGGCGGACGTTTTCCTGTCATTACTTCCTCCACCTTCATCCCTCCGAATAGGTTCAGCCCTTCCTTCTCGACTCTCTGATCCCAGCCCCTCTTCTCCCTTATCCAGCAGACATCCCTTCTCTCTTGCCCTGTTGTGCGGCTCTCTCCTCAGCTCTCCACATTGTATCTCGTCTACTCCATGCCTCTCGCGGCATCGCCAGCCCCTTATAGTCTGCTCACGGGCTCCCACTGTCTTCCCCGGGGTCGTACAATCTGCTCACGGGCTCCCACTGTCTTCCACGGCGTCTTACAGTCTGCTCTCCGGCACCCTCTGTCTTACCCAGCTTCTAATAGCCCCCCTGACTCATTCCCATGGCTGTCAACCTACACCTGCCCACTAGAGAACTTACCCAAGCCTGCGCAGTATATAACCTTCTGCCTAACACATTCCTATGCCTACAATTGCCCACTAGGTGCCTTACTCATACTTGTGCGTCTTATAACCATCTGCGCAATTCATTCTCATGCCTTTCCTGCCCACTGAACCGCACACTACTATTGTTTGACCATTCTTGACCCTTTTAGCACGTGTAATTTAATTTAATTTAATTACTGTAATGGGGTCTTGGCACTGGACGTTAGTCCAAGGCATACAACGACAGGAAGGTCCTAAAAGATAACACTCGTTTAGCGTGACAGTTTGGAGATGACAATCTCAGGTCAAGGCTGATTGTGTAACAATAGATCAGGGTCAGGGTTCGTGAGTTCTTGGCGTGGAACTTGGATATCAGAATGGAAGACGTTATATTCTGAAGTACAAGAGTCGTGAAAGAAATGCCAGGTAGCGTAAAGAATCAAGGAAATAGGGGGCTTTTTTTTTTTTTTTTTTTTTTTTTTTTTTTATAATATATTAGTTTGTTAT
>Ga0307517_10000022_pt1 | contig 188951 bp, 182 predicted proteins | sample 23_EM_MG_FD_194515 | JGI IMG/M metagenome (GOLD analysis project Ga0307517, IMG submission 194515) | Populus trichocarpa ectomycorrhiza microbial communities from riparian zone in the Pacific Northwest, United States - 23_EM | ecosystem: Host-associated > Plants > Roots > Unclassified...
ATCTTCGCCTCTGAATAACCCCCCCCCCCCCCCCCCACCAGACGAGGCGATCAGGCGGCAGCCATACCCACAAGTCAACTCGGGAAAGAGCAAGACAGAAACGCAAAGGAAACGAAATAGAGAAAAAAGACAACTCCGGCAAAGCAAGGCATATCGTCGTTAGTTGCCAAAACAGTCGAGAACTGAAGGTGGCTGTTGGAGAGAAGGTATCGCATGTCCTCATGACTGCGGATGTATTATCTCCGCCGTTTCTGCGTAGTCCGCTCTCATCTCAGTAGCCGGAGGTGCGGGGTGCCGTCGCGCATCGAAGCAAATACCAGTGGCTCTGCGGGCCAGGTCATAATACGGCGCTTTTGTGGCTTTTGGCCACGGGTTTTAGGGCAAACCTTTCCATTGTTAATTATCTCCGCCGGAATTGTAGGGAGAGCTACGGGATGTGGAAAATTCATACCAGCTGGCACAATCTCGCCATAAGCCCTCTGGTTTGCAGCATCCGGTTTCTTGCTCCGTTCTCGCTCATCCGGTTTGATTCTAGCTACGGCTACCGATGCAGCCTCAAGCTTGGCTTGAGCTTCCTTCTCCGCTTTGGTTTTCTCATCTATCTCGGCCTCTTCCTTTAGGCACTCGAGCTCTTTTTGAAACTCAGCCCAGAGTTGCTGACCGAGTTCGTATTCCCTCTCTGCAATCTCTTCGGGGTCTAAACCAGCATTGGGGTCGCTTCCGAAGGTATTCAGACCCTCCAGGTGCATTCGACTCTCTTTTTTCCTTGCTCGGTATTCCTGAAACCTGGCCCACTCGTCGAGGATCTCTGGCCCTTTTTTCCACTTCTTGAGATCGTCAGGATCGAAGGATGTTGTAGATTGATCTGGACTGGTGGAGCGCTTTGAGCGCCCCCGGCTAGCCGCTGAAGTCTTCCTAGGGCCGTTTGCATGGCGCTTCGGACCAAGAGGCATGCGGGTACTGTTGGTGACAATTTTGGATGGGGGAACAGTCGCGGAGGCTAAATCCTCATCTTGGCCAACAGCCCCCGGGGGAAACCTGAGCCTTTGCCCCTTCACCGACATTCTCTCTACCAGATCTTGCTGCTCGTTGTACCGAGTTGGTGACCCTCCTACTAACAATCTGACCTGGCGAACGCAGAGCATTTCAGCATGCACCTGGCGCCGTTTGCGTTCCTTGTCGGCTTTGGTGAGATCTTGTGCCAATTCGTGGTTTCCCGATTTGAAAACAGCATCGATGAATATTTTCGCAGCGGTGTCCTGTCTTGAGAGGCTGTCCCTAAGTGTTTCCAATTCTTTCAAAAGGTCATTGTCGGCCAATGTCAGCCCACCGTGTGCGTTACCTTTGGGACCTTTAAATCGACGAAAGTGACGAAGCCTAGGATCGGATTTTGGGATCTTCCAGGTCTCGGCAGATGCACAGGATACCTGCGGTTCCTCAAACAGCCAGTCCCAGCGGGACTCCTGGCAGCAGCGTCTCCAAAAAGAATCGAAGACATTATTTGCGAACTCTTCCTTTTCTCTTTCAGTGTATGGCACAACGGACTTGTGCTGAGGTCTGGATTCTACTTCATCACCAAACCTAGCAATTTCCCGGGTCTCGACTTTTCCCGCCCAAGAGAATCCGCGGCAGAATCGACAGCAGCCGTCTTGTTGCTGATAAGGGCTATCCCAATTGATCTTGACAGGATTTTTCTCTCGTGCTTCCTGCCAATTGATTGGTGGAGGACCGTATCTGAACTTCGGTACGGCAATCCTCATCCTCTCTAAAAAGCCGTTGTGACTCAAGGCCGAGATCAGGGTGTCCCAATGTTTCGGGTTGTTTTCCCGATCGTTATAAACTTTAAGAATAGCGTCGGTCGGTAGCGACAAATTTTCCTGCAGCTCGGTTCGGAACACCCGCATCTTGATCCCCTGTGAATGAAGAAAGTCAACCCATGGGGCGAACTCGGTCTTCCTGAAATTTTTCTTGAATTCCTCGCGAACAGTCAAGGGTTTCCGTAGCGCCGCCGGTGTTTCTCGGATAAGAGCGGGAGTATCTAGGGCTCCGTAAAGGGATGCTGTACCCTTGGGAGTGCTAGGCCCCTCTTCTGCAAACCGGACTTTCTTCGCCGTTTCGGCCAGTCTCGACGCTTGCTGCTTGGGTTGGGGTGTTTCCAGCGGTGACGACGCCGGTGATATCGGTTTTTTCTTTGGCAAAACCCGCTCGTTGCGCATACGGTGTCTGAGTTGCATAGAGAACTGTTAGATTTCTGCGAACCGGGTGATCAGGGTGATTCATTGGGGCGGCTTACGGAGTGGCCCCAACATAATGGGGAGGAAGGTCGAGCATACTCTGTCCCTTGCCATCCTTCCTAGGAGTTCTCTGCCGCTTGGCCCTCGATAGCGGATCATGTCTGGGAGTCCTCCTTACGCTCGGCTTTGTGACCCGCCCGCCCTTGACGATTCGTCTTCCACCAGTAATCGCTTCAGCAGCAACATACCCAGCATAATGTAATGTGGACTTGATTCCTCTATAGACTAAATCGGCGCTCATCCAGACACCAGCCACTAGACCCATAGCCGCATAATCAAACCTACTAAAATCGTCCATCAGGGAACCCGCCCCCGGTATCGATGATACTCGGTGTTCGGTGCCAGCGGTGAGCGTCGGTTTTTGAGCGGTTTTTGGGTCTAGTGGGTTGGCCTCAGGCGCGGGGCCGAATAGCGCTTTAAGGTGCATTGGCGCCGTGAAGGTGGGAGTAGGCTGGTCTGGAGGATTTTTGGTGATGGGGTCTATGGCCCAGGAAGGCCGGAAGCCATAATCTTCCTCTGTTGGCCTCGAGGGAGGAGGTGTATACGGTTCAACAGGAGGATGAAGAGGGGCCCAATTTTTATCAAAGATGCCTCCGGAAGACATGTTAAGCTATGCCGGGACTTGAAAGGAAGATAACTAAACGTTTATATCAGTAGGAGCGTTGGAGACGGGGGGGGGGCAATTGAACCAAGTTCGCGATTACCGTTAGTAAAGTCTCGATAGTGGCAGCTAGGGAATAGTATGAGCGAGGGGGATATGGGGCGACGCCTCAAACCCGCAAACACGCAGAGGGAGAGCCGTTAAGTGTTGATAAAACGAGTGCGCGCGCGATCGAGTGTTGGTTGACGGGATGATTGCTGAAGGAAGATAATCCCCGAATACAAGAGTCGGAATAAATAGTGGCTGGGATAAGATAGACTGCCGGACCTCAATAGGATTCGAGCGATGGCTGGACTTGAATGAAGGAGTGTGGTGTAAATGGAATCTTTGTTCGGGGATAGGGAAGGGGTGAAGGGGGTCGGAAGTCAGTGACAATGACAATGGCGAGAGCGTTTCGCCTGATGTTTTTCTCAACGCGTGAGGGACGAAAGTGGCTTCTTGGCAAATGGCACAGAATAGTAAGCCATTGAGTCGCGTAATCGGGCCCGCCCTTTTTGAGGCTCCCTATTCAGTCTCCGAGGTCGCTGAAGCCACCAGACGCGTAGTCTTGGCGTCCATCCTTGCCACAAATCCTTTGTTCAATTTGGTCTTTTCCCTCATCTCACTCAGTGTTGCACCCAGCAGAACAATTGCCGTGGGTCAACCCCTACGAATCGTAGGATAAATTCTGACGGTCACCCTATTGATTGAGACAGAGTCTCTCCATTCAAGCAGCTTGGCCCTTCCCATACAAAGTACGAGTACGGTGCTCTTCATTGTGAACTGTGTAACCAATGGCCTACCAACACTATACGCACTATTCAGTACAATTCTGTAGGGAATCTCAAACCGTACTGATATCAACGGCACAATGCTCGAGGAGCCTATTCTATAATCTTCAACAAAAGAGCCCACATCCCAACCACAGCATGACGCCCAAGTCCACCCAATCATATAATCCCTAAACCTTTGGAATCCTCTTCCACAAACCCCTATGCATGATTCCCTCCTCGTCCCATTCCCCCATGCTCTCATCAACCACAAACCCCGCCTTCTCCCACAATCCCACAACACTGGTCTGCGCATGCACCAAACACATCCTATTCCACTCCGACCCGTCATCCCCGATAAATTCATTCCTGGCAGCCCACTCGACCGCTGCATCAATCAATTTTCTCCCGACTCCGTGCCCCCGATAAGCTTTTGACGTAGCCCACCGTCCCAGCTTTAAGTAGTTGGCGTGCTCCTGTCCAACAGGAATGGGCTCCCCAGGGTGATGTTTGTGAGGGCCGGGGATTATCCGGATGGTCCCGATGGGGATTTTTTCTAAAGCGTCGGGGTCGGAGTCGTAGGCTACTACATGGTAACTATGCTTGTCGTTGTCGTCGAGTTCGTTTTCTGCTGCGACGCCCTGTTCTTCTACGAAGACTGCTTTTCGAACAACCATTGCATCCTTGAAGGTCTGGGATGTGGCGCCCTTGACGGGCTCTTGGGAAAGTACTATTGTGGGATTGGAGGGTGACATTGTAACTCAGGATTTCGCTGGATTGGCGATGGTAGAGAAACGCTTAGCTTTCAGCGCCGCCGGTATTTAAGCCCCTCAGTTCCTAGGGAAAGAGCGAGCGCAGTGGGGAAATGTAGGACAAGAGCCTCAGATCTGTTTGCATGAGTCAGACCCGCAAGGGGCCAAGCTTCTCAACTCCCGTGGTAGTGTCTTGCCCGTAAGTCCTGGCTAAATTGGGCGAGTGCGAGGATTCATGATCAATCCTCTAGAAGCGACTAGAAGAACCCCTCAGCAAGGTGCTCTAGTGTTACGGTCCTGTGTGAGTTTCTGCTTTCCACCTCCCTCCGAGCCTCGCAACCCGGGCATACTTGGGCTCGTAATCTGTGAAACTCGTTTCACCCAACCTCAGAGTATAAAGGGTACAGCACAATACAGGACCGGTCACGACGGATGGAGCCGATGAGCGCCCCTCTGCTGTAATTGAGGCGACAACTTGCGTTATAATACCGTCCTTTTTGGTTGGGGGTGCCTGGCCTGTCCTTGAGTTTGGTGCTCGTCCAGGGGGTGTGTGTCGAGCTTAAGATACCGAATCATATCTGGTGACGCGTCTTTCGCTTGCTCGTGACAGCACTTGAGAAAACAGGAGGAAATGATGGGGTTTTCCAAATACCAGCGCGGCGCAATACCGGTATACATCCGATCCACGACTTAAAATTTCCCCAATTTACTCCCAGGAAAAAAAAGCTGTATTTGCTAAGTTGGACACAGGAAGGAGGTTAAGATGGACTCTTTCTTCAGAGTTAGCAATACGACGGATAAAGCGTCACAGTGAAGACCGCACCCATTGCAACTATTCAGCAGAGTTTAGATCAAACAGCCCCCTCTCCTCCCTCCTTATCATCCATACTCCGTACTCCACGTACCTGTAGGCTCCTCCACCCCCGCCAACGAAACCCGACAAACGACTGCAAACCTCCAACCAGCCAAACACCCACTCCACCCCATCCAATCCCACCACCCCTCCTCCACCAAAACAGAAAAACGCCCAAGAGGCCTAACCAAATACAAACGCCCGTCATAGAATACCAACAAACCTCCCCCCCCCTCCCCTCCCCCCCCCCCCTGCAACATTAAACCCCCTCTCCTCATCCATCACTATATATTTCACGCTCCCCTCGAAATCGCCGACCTTGCACTGCACAGCACCATCCCGCGCCCGACCGACACATGCGAACATACTTACCACATCCAAAAAATTCAAATGTGTTTCTTCATTTATAAAGACCCTCCCGCGCCTACTGACCCCCCGCCCGCCCGTCGCCGCCTCACTCGTCTACCCGCTGTAGTACATTTCGAGGGAAATCCGGACTGGCAGCCAATGGTTGGTGGGAGAGCTATCGAACAGCCGCCGGTGCTGCTACCGCCTGCGCCAGGCGGTATCGGAGCAGGGCTGCCGGACACGTTTGTGGTTAGGGCGTCATAGGATTGAGGATTTTTAGCAGCATGGGGGGGGATTGGTAGAATGATGTTTTGTATCTTGGGTTGGGAGGTGGGGTGATGGAATGGAGGTCCCACCTAGTCAATTTTAGTCGAGATTCGGGTTTTTGCGAAAGTTGGGGTACGGATAAGTGCAGAATTTAGCGCGATATGGTGACTACCTGGGTTGGAGATCTGGGTTGGGGATCTGGGTTGGAATTTGTGGTTGTGTGGTGGCGACATGTGAAGATGGGTGGAGAGAGATGAGATAGATGAACCGAGTGAAGTCGATGAGATGGGCGTTTGTTTGTTCGCTTTTTTTGCTTTTTTGCTTGTTCAGCTATTATATCATATATTATCTGATAGGACAGGATAGAAATATATTTTATTTCTCCCGAAATACTCGTTATTCATAAGAAGATGCTACGTTAAACGAATGCCTAACTAACTTGAGTTCTCAGAAAGACAGAATTAATATCGCAAAGAAAGAATTCGTCCCGCCGCCCCTGTCCATTCTAAGAACCCATTTTTTTGTGTAAGCCAGAACGCCGGATAAATAAATAAGAATCATGGTAGCGCATCCAGACTTCGAAGAGATGGAGAAGAGATAGACGAGATAAGAAATAAAGGAAAGGTAAACCCTCATTTCCCAACAACCCACTCCAACCTATCCGCAATTTCCCTCCACTCCATCCTCCCCTTCTTCTCAATCTCCCCAGAGATCAACTCTAGTTGCCTCTCTCCAAGCCTAACGTACCACCCCTCCCCAGTGATGATCCCAACATCCTCCCCACCCCGAACCTTCCCGACCAGCCCTTCCCGCCTTAGCACCTCCACGCCCCACGCCTCGCCCCTCTTCCCACCCAATGTGCTCACCCTCCAGGCTCCTGGAGCCGCAACCTTCTTCTTCAGCCCCTCCACATCCCCCCTCTCCTTTTCAGCACCTTTCTTCTCAGCTTCAAGCCGGGCCTTTCTCTCTGCTTCTTTCTTCGCCACAATCTCATCCTCAATCAGAGCGCGCCTTCGCTTCTCCTCGAATATTCTCTCGTGTTCTTCCTCTGCTGTCGCCGCTGCAGCACTAGCGCGCATCGCGGCCTGGGAATGTAAGAACTCATGATATGCTCTCCGCTGGTCCCGTCGTGCCAGCGAGCGTGCCTTCTTAGCGCCAACGTTGCGGGTGTGGGGGATGTGTGGTCTTGTTTGCCCGCCAGCTGGTCCTGCTGCTGCAGCACCATCGCCCCTAGCATTGAATTGCGGTAGTCTAGCGTCGTTAGCGGGGGCCACCTCCTCCTCCAGCTCTGGCGGGACGACAAAGTCTGGATTCTGTGCTTGCCACTGGCGCATTAATTCTTCGGTCTCGGCATCTTGGGGATATTCCTCCTCCACCCCATCATCGTCGTTGTAATCTTCTTCCACTTCTCCTAAGGGGGCTTGCTCTTCTTCTCCGGGTAGGGGCTCTTCCACCACGGGCCGTGTCTCAGACGCCGCTTGCAACCCGCGCTTGTTTGTTTGCTCGTATGCGTACACTACCACCGCACCCAGCGCTAATAACGGGGTGAGGAGGATGAAGCTACGGACGAAGGGGATAGTGAAGTTGATGAGCTCTCTTGCGATCGATGACGCTAGGGACGGCATTTGTGGATTCTTGGGTTGTGTGTTGTGTGTTGTGGGCTGTGGGCTGTGGGCTGTGGGTTGTGGGTTGTGGGATGAAGGTTGCGGTTGTGGTTGTGCAGGTGATGAGGACTTAGTTTGGTCCTAGTTGGAATGCTTGGTGTTACCCAGGAGCTTGGCGGCACGTGGCATTTTCATGGATGATCACTCGTGGGATTTTCTTTGTTTGGGATAGTGCGGGTGTCAACGGATGGAAATAGAATCGGGACCTCGTTTAGAAACAGCATAATGGAGCACAGTATGTGGAGTAGAGGGCTATTGCGTTGCCATGTGTATTGCTATGAAAGCTTGAAAACTTAGTGAACCCAGATTGTCATTCTGATAAGCTTTCGACTTGGTCTATTCACCGAGATAGTGTATTGAGAACCTTAGGGAAAACTAAAGAATGTGTATAACTTCTAGTTGTATTATATTCGCGATATTGTAGACCTCTATCCTCTAAATTAACAACCTGCTTAGTTCTATATTTTTTTCTTCCCGCTTTCCCACCACCACTTCACCTCCAAAATCTAAAAATCAAATATTAATGCTGAAAATGAGAAAAAGTGAACAAAACCGCCATGCAATCCAAAACAGAGAAAAAATACCAAAAAGTACAATGTAAAGCGGGAAAAACAGATACAGTATGCAAAAAGTGAAATATGGAAAATGCAAGTAGCTAAATGGCCAAAAGATGCTGTGACCCCTGCGTCCTCTTCTAATAAGGTGAAGTGCCTTTTCTTCTTCTGTTTTTCCGAGCAGCCAAATGGCCCATCTTTTGCTCTGTTTTTAGCCCCCTCTCCAGATAGGGAAATTTTGGACTACCTAGCACACTGTCCAATTATTTGAGATTATACTGTAGATACCGCTGTCAATATCTCGATTTTTCACTCCGCATAGGTGTAATGAAAAAAATGATTTCATTCTTTTTTCACCATTTTTCTCATTATTGGAACTTTGGTACCAACTCTTACTATAGACTATCCTAGAGTAAGCACTCGTGGCCATAGTTTCGCCCCACCTCAGTGACGGATCCTTTAATTTGATATGGTTCCTGCCTTCTTGACACAATAGTTCTATCAATGCAACGGGGGACGCCTTGGCATAAATCGCACGTCATTAAAACGCTGTATATGTTCAAATCAGGATCATGGTAGAGTTCTCTTTTATTGTAATAATTATTTCTATTTGAGTAAAAAGCTACAGGGGACAGAAGGAAACAAATTTAAAGGAGAGTATGCCATTTCTCAGGCTATATTATTAGTCTCAACCTGATTGTCTGCGGAGTTTGTACTCCTTACCCTAAAACCTTATGACAAAAGCGTCCCCCGTTGCATTGATCGAACTGTTATGTCAAGGCAGCCGGAGCCATACTCTATAAGGGGTGCGGTTGGAACTAGCTGGGGTTTTAATGGGATTCACCCAAGGAAGTCTGACACTACTTATCACGCTCTTTGGCGCACTTATCTTTAGATTGGTTTTTATAAGGGAAATAAGTGATCTAAAGAGCAGCCAGATTCCAGTTCTGATGCGCAGGGTGGCGAGAATTTAGGGAACTCTCTAGAATATAAAATTTCTAGGACTAGGGGTGACTGGTTGGTGGGGCCATCTCAGTCTTGTTTACTTCACAGCGCTGCCAAATTAGAGCCCCCAACCCCAAATCATTCGCACTGAATCGACTCTCACATGCTCTTCTATATTATCTTCTACCACCTCCTCTCTACCTTCTCCCTCCCCTGCAACCCCTCAAGCCACTCTTCCACAGAAGTTTCTCTCCAGACACTCATCTTGCCTCCTCTTGAAGCCAACTTCTATCAAAGGTTCATATCCCCCCAGCAAATAAATGATCCTAAAAGAAATTTCAAAAACTCTCTTCTTTGCCTTGGTTCACCCTATCTACTGTTTGTATTATCGCTAACAGAGTCTTTACAAAGTCGAGGAATCAATGGGTCTCAAAAAGGGTGCAGACGGCAGCTTTCGGACTCCCACCAATCGTGCCACCCCCGTGCCACATGACGGGCCTGCAAGTAGGTTGAGGAGTAGGACAAGTCTTCCCCGAGAACCTGCCATAAATCCCAAGGAAGTTCAAAATGCCCCTGCACAGGAACCGGCTAGGAAGCAGAATTTCGAAGTCGTTATTTGGAAGCGTACTCCGATGCAGACTCCTGTCAAGATTAGACCGAAGAAGAAAAATACCTACGCTCGGACTATCATTCCTAGATGGCCTGTTACAGAGGCCCGTCAAGCGATTGAGCAAGAAATTTCTCTTGACAAGTGCGGTTACAAAACTAAAGACGATGCTAGTGCCCGGGAGAAAGAGGTTGTTCCCAAGATGAAGTGGGCTAATAGGCGCTTAAGGGCCGGCTATTGGGCTTTTGTTCAGCAAGTTCCATCGACCCAAGTTCTCACAACATCTGGCCACCATTCACAATCAGATCTTAAGGGAAAATCTGCAAACTCTAACCTCCGTGGTTCGAGATGCCAATTCCCCACCTGTGGGACATTCTTTCAAGCTGGTCAATACAGGATCTCCTTTGAGCCTCCCCTGCACTCAACCTCCTGCAGTTCCAAAAGCACTATTGACTTGACCCATGACACCGACACAGGAGCAGAGAGCAGCACTTCCATTGCCAAGGGCGATGAAAACGCCACTTTCTTTTGTCTCCAGTGCTTCGATAAGCTTCTGATGCCTTATACACTAGGTGAAACTAAAGTTCAACCTACCGATCCATTTTCCCACACACTTGTGGCGAATATATCTTTTCAGACACCCAAACCGGGATATCTTCGCCCAAGCCCGTCCTGTCGGATCTATGACAGGATTCGACCGGAGACCAGATCCCAACCTAATAAATTCTTCAATTTATCGTCCACCGAGCGAGAGGTAATTGAGACTTGGAAGACCTACAACTACAATCAAGGGCTCTCTAAGCTGAGTGGAAGGAGTGGTTTCATGTTTTCTACGGGGCTCGCTCCCGATCAGCAAGATTGCGAGGTTACCGGCTTGGATGGGATTGGTATTGCTGAATTCCTAGACGTCAATTTCCCTAAAGATTCGGTTCCCTACTACTCGATGAAAAAAGGTCCTAATTCTGCCCCCCAGGAGTCGGACCACGAATAATCGCCCCAACCGGTCATCGTAAGTGCTCTCCAAGATCTGCTACCTTTCACTCACTTACCTTACCGGTGGCTAACTTATCAGGGCCCGAGGGTACTTTATTCTTCCTTTCGTTGGAGACCATCTATCAACACTTAACCAGCAGAAAATATGACACATCTAAAAAGGAGATCTGGGCTACTATTTGCTTAGTCAACACTCAATCAGATATATACTTTGCCAATAAAAACCTACGGTAGTCTTAACCCGCTCTGTGCCCACACTTGTGCCTCTCGCTTTAATCAAAAATAGAGTGATGTCGTTTCGCTCGGCTCCAGATTCGACAGCTCCCACTAACCATCCCGGATTCCCAACCTACCGGTACCAATGTATTAACTCTCTTTCCAGTACACACTATTATAGCACAGCGCTTGTACACCGTCCGGGGCGTAACTAACGACGTTCATTGTCATAGATATTAACGTAATTATCAAAAATAGAATAAAATAAAATAGGGCCACTTGAACAACGAGCATCTTGTGCTTATTCTTACTTAGTCCACTACTATCTCTACAAGTACAGCGCGGTATACAAGCGCTAGTTTGTAATGGCCAAATGTCAAAACATATATATTCCCCAATACCCCCCATGGTCCTTCCCCTCTCACTACCTAAAATCATCACAGGGAACACCGACCACTTGTGATAAACCTTCAACCATGTGCTCTCTCCGTCAATCCTTCCTTCTGCTTGTGCTCGGGACATCAGCAGCCCTCGCAGAGAACAATCAACTTCGACCTCAATCTAGCACTCCCTGCCCCTCCCCTTCATCCACCGCATCCCCACCTCCTCCCCACCGCAACATAAAAATTACAAACAACTGCTCAGAGGGCCTCTACCCAGCCATTATTGGCTCAAGTGGGACCCCCCTGAATGAAACAGGGTTCTACCTTGCCAGCAATCATACTCGCACAGTCTCCGTTCCTTCGTCTTGGGTCGGGAGAGTATGGGCGCGAACAAATTGCACATTCGACGGTAGCGGGCGTGGCCACTGCAGCACAGGAGATTGCGGAGGGAGGCTGGTGTGCGGGGCCAGGAGCGGTGAAAAGCCGCATACAATTGCTGAGTTCTCAGTGATGGGTGACAAGAATGAGACGTATTACGACATTAGTACCGTGGATGGGCACAATGTTGACATGGCGATCATTCCCGAAGAGTCTGGGGGAGCCGTCTTATCCTGTTCGCTTCCTTTTTTCTTTCTTTCTTTAAAAAAAAGAGAAGAAAAAACCACTCCTACCGCCAACAATCTACCTCTTGACTGCACTAATGTTGATGCAAATACAGGTGTATCAAAACCTGAAAAAGGTGCCCCGCACTGGTGTCCCTACGAACTTCTGCTCACCCCTCCGAAGCGAAGGTTGAAATTTGATGATGAGATCCTAAGAGACTACTTCAACCCCTGCCACAGTGCGTGCTCGAAATGGGGTCGCGACCAGGATTGCTGCTCCGGCAAATACGACCACCCTCAGAAGTGCAAGCCAGGACTCTACTCGAAACGCATCAAGGATGTGTGTCCCGACGCATACAGCTTCGCCTACGACGATCGATCCACGTTCGCCCTGCCAGGCGGGCTTGGCTTTGAGGTCATGTTTTGTCCAGATGGGAAGAGTTCAATTGTAAGTAAGAGCAAGGAGGAAAGCTGCGATGATTCGAAGGGGCCTGCAACTGCCCAGGGCAGCCGGTTAAAGTAGCTGGTTAGATCCGTGTGGCTTTTTGGGGGTATAGAGTTCTGACTTCGATCTATAAAGCACTAGGCGGTCAGTTGGCAGTTCCTAAACCCCACCATACTGAGCACTATTTGTATGATATATCTTAAGAAATAGATGGTCTGGAGTTTTAAGTTTTAGAGATAACTTTGCCAACCGAGGCCCTATTTTAGCCAATTGCTAGTTTCTGTAATTAGATAAGCCTAGTAATCGTGTTCACTATTGTGCCTGGTGGGGCCGAGCACGGCTATGATGGCGGCTGCCACAGAGAATAAATAATGAGAAGGGAGAAGGGATTGGCGTGCTGTGTCGAAAGGGGATGAATACCTTTCCACCCTCTCTCTCTACAGTACACCTGAGCTACTACAACTAGATCAACTACCGTAGGTGACCCACCGATCCTACTTGCACCAGCAGATACAAAGAAAGATCCTTCTACGCTCTTCAATATCACAACCCATACAAAGATTCAGCCCCGAAAGATAACAACACTACCCCCGTTTTTTTGGGTTCAAACAGAATTATAAGGTATTGCTGGGCTGGGAGGGGGGCTCTATGAGCGCAAACGAACTGGCCGCGGCGGCATTACCCTTTCAGCAACATTGCCCGATCACGAGCAATTTTGTAATTCCTACCTCAGAAAACCAGTTATGTGATAATTGCGAACAAAAATAGGATGATTTGCGCGTAAATTTAGAATATGCCGTACTTGTGAGGGCTCTCTCTATGAAAAGGACAGGGTTCAAGGAATGTCCGTCATAGCTTTGCACTCGGATACTGCCCAACCCCTTCCCTATCTCGGGAGGACTAAGCCAGAGGGTGTTAAAGGGCGAGTGCGGGAAAGTTTAGGATATTTTAGAGCACCGAGAGCAGCCCACTGGAGGCTCCTCCGGTCAATATTCTGCAGCACCCGACACCTGAATTCACTATGGCGGAAGGTTGGAGCCGTCCACGAACGATCAACCTGCTTCAGCACGTTAATGTTACCCGGCCTTCAAAAGAACAAGCACGGGGCAAATGCTCATGTGAACCGCTAAACCGGGAGATGCAAACAAGCGGCATCTTCCAACCGACCGTGCGCCCGCATTCATGGCACAGCATATCCAGCAAATCGCGTGATATCGTATCAAATCCACCCGACCGACAGGGTTAGGGTCAATCACCCCCCGTATCCAACCTAAACCCACTCCCCGTTAAACCTCAACCGCGCCTGTTCCACAACAAAAAGTTGTAAAATGCTGAGCGACACCTCAGCGAGTACACTTGCCTTATCGTCATAACCCTATCATATCACACCAAACCGCAAAACATACACGTGCGCACGCACAGGGGACGCGACGATAACACCCTGAGAAGAGACAGTGTTCGTGAAGGATGGATCTGTCGGCCAGCGCAAGCAACATTCCACCAAAGGACTTACCTCCCATCGCGGCGTTGTTTGTGATTTATTTCGATATTAAGGCTGGGTGAGTGGGTTTGTGAAAGAGGGAGAAATGAATAAAAGGAGAAGATGGGAGAACGGAAAGCTGATTATGAGATGCGGTAGATATACTATCGTCTGGAAGAGATGTACGCAGGGAGTCTCGCTTGATGGGGTGGAATTTAAGTCGCTGCCGAGTGGGCTGCATAACCTGGAGGAGGATTTAGTGTTTGTCCCCTCCCTCGAAGCGAGATCAGGTAGGAGGGAGTACTGATTGGGCGGGCGGGAATTAGGTATTTCGTCCACGCACCATATGCAGGTGTCAGTGCATTCATCAATACTCCTGCGGCGGAGGCGGAACGGAATGCTTGCATGCTTTCCGTTGGCGTGCTTGTTCCACTTAGCTATGGACGGCTAGGGAGGAGTTGGAAACATGCGGAGAATTTGAAGGAATTAGCAAAGTGCGAGATACCCTCACCCTCACTCTTTCGAGATGGTGCCACTAACGCAGGGTGTTTCGACCGTGATTCAGGAAATTCGCAGCGAACACAGAAGACCATGCGCCGTTAGAAGAATACTACGAATCAAATAGGATTCATGAATCTACAGAAGCTCCCGAGTCGCCAGCGGAGTCACCATCAAGTTTGAGGTATCGGCCGTCCTCGAGGTATAAGCCTCCGTTTGATAGCCTGAATCGTCGTACCCGGACGAGATCTATATCGGATACTACGGCTCTTGTGGCTCCTGGGCAAGCACTGAGTCCATATCACCCTGCATTGTCACTGCCGGAGTTTGTGGATACGTTTGGACCATTAATTTTCCCGCTTTATAGAGCTGCGTTAACTCGACAGCGGATATTGCTTATTACTGGTGCACCGGTTGAGTTGGCTTGCAGCTTCGGTTAGTTTCATCCCAAGGCCCCTGAGCACATCTTGCTAATAAGACGATAGTCTACGATATATCAATCCTCTCCAACATCCCCCTCTCTGTCGCCGACCTCCTTTCCTCTGAGCCCTCCCGTCTTCGCCCACTCTTCAGCATAGGAGTCCACGACATCCCGTTGCTGGAAGAAGAGGCCAAACGAATACACCCAACATCCCAACCCCCGCACGACCGTGACAATCTCGGAGCCGAACAAGGTAGCTGGGTAGCCTGCACAACCGACGGCGTCTTGTACCTGAAGAGCGAACTCTACGACGTAGTAGTCTCCATGCCCCCGGCGCACTCCAAAAATGCCAAACAAAAAGTCTGGCCCACAATTGAGTGTCCCGCTGGCACCCCTATAAAAGCCACGCAACGAGACCTAGCTAGATACAGAGCATTAAAAAGGTCCCTCGCTCGCTACAAACCCACATCCTCGTCCACAGACCCTGGCCCCTTACCGCAAGAAGAGGACCGCGACTCCTGCGAAGAAGTCTGCGAAAAGCCCACCTGGCGCGAAATCGCCTACTCATCATTCATGTGGTGGGCCAGTGCTGGTGAGAAGCGCCGCGAGACTGAGGCCGCCTTGTCCGACGAATTCCTTTTCGAAGACGGCAAGCGGCCCAGAAGCGAAGTCCTCGATGACACCGTCGCCAACGACGAGGAGGTCCATCCGCTCCTACCTACGTCCCCGCGTCGAAGCAATTCCTCGCCGCTGCCGAGATTGCACCACCGACGGAGGTCGAGCGCTTTCAGTGTTGGTGGTGCTAGTGCTGGTGTTGCAGGCAACGATCTAGGAAACATGGAAATGGATATCATCGCGTACTTTCATAGACTCACAGGACGGTTGATGGCGTATCTGGCTGAGATCGTGGACGATGGGGAGGGCGATGGGGGTACTGGTGGGGATGGAGAAGCCGGGGACGAGGAGGTGTTCATTAGTCTCGAGGAATTGGACAAGTTGGGGTTGGATCGGTATAGTGAGCTTGACGTTGCCTTTGTGAAGAATATCTGCTTGAGGTATTTTGGCCGAGAGGCGGCGGTGGAGGGGGCTTCATGGGAATGCTGTGGGATTAGGTATTGCTAGGAAGTTCGGGGGATCTCTCATTCGCACTTTCTTTACGTTGTTCTCTTTGGCTATATGGATATACTGCTCGGTGTTCTTTCTTTTTTGATAGTCTAGTCAAACTAGGACGTGTACGTTACGGCATGGTATTTTATCCGTAGATGGAATCGATTAATCGGTGCTATCTCTTCTCCCCCACCTTACTCTTTACCTCATTCGATAGCAAATGAACCCCCCCCTTCTTTCCTTTTGATCAACCAAGAACAAACTCCCCTTTCCTCTTCTCCCATTCCTCTTCCGTAAAGCACTTCTGTGACCAAGCATGCACTCTAGCAATCTCCTCCTTCAACGCCGCGTTCGCCGCCCGATGCCGCATTAGCGTGGTCTTGCCCTTAAACACCGGTGACCTTGACTTTCTATCAGTATAGGAGCTTGAGCCTACTCGAGCGAGCAGAAGGGGGGGGGGAAGACACTATAATCGCTTCAAACATTTGGCCACAGCCGCCGGAGGTGTCTTTTAGGTGGACGAAGGAGGCAGAGAGTTTGGTTGTTATGGAGGTTGTTAGGGTTTCTGGGGTTATGGGGGTGGTTGTATCTTCAGCGGCGGCGGCGGGGGTGGTCATTTTTAGTGTTTGGCGGTGGCAGGATTGGCGGAACGGTGGACGTTGCGGCGGACGTGCGGTGTGGTGGGTGGATCGGCGGTTTTGCATACGGTACGGCAGGGCACCGGTGCCTTACGGTGTGGGTGGGGCACAGTGCGGTGTGGTAGGGTTTGTGGCGGTGGCGGCTTGGCGGCAGGAGTTCAGTGTCGGTTGGATCGGCGAGGTGGCAGGTGGGTAGTTTGAGTGAGATGTCGTGAATAAATAAATCATAGACCGTTGACCTACTGTGTGAAGCCTCAGAGGACGAATACTCCAAACCTCTGGCACACCATCTGTTGGAAAGATGGCGTTCCCAGGAGCTGCAGATAGAATTGTTTGTTAGGCCATGGAAGGAAAATAAATTCTCGTTGAGTCTGTAATACTACACAACTGGAGCCCTAAGAGGGACTTCCCTGCATTTTCTTCGCAGATTCAGTAGTCCACTCAGTCATAGTAGGCTAGATGGGGGTTGATAGGGTCACCCCCTAAGACTTCCACACGATACCGGTGGCTCAGGAGCCGTTAGGTGGGTTGGAGAACTACCTCTGGCCTATTTCTGCTCTCGGGGAACTGACAACCGTACACTGGAAACATTCATCCTCCCCACTGCCATCATGACTACCCGAGTGCTGAGAAATTCCTAGGGTAAGTTAAGTACCGTGCACAATGTGGACCCTGAATATCTGTGCCGTCTGTACCAGAATCAAACCAATTCTCTCTTTATGATACCCGTACCACGCTGCCGGCAAAAAGCAATTCCTCCGTGTTTTGGAAACTCGCTTGGTGAGCTCTATCACATCATACCAATTGGGCTCATGGACCCGTGGGGATATATGGCCGCCCACTACCAACTTGATATATGTTTTTTTTCCTATCGTGCCCTAGTACCGTAGGTGGGTACGGTACCTATAATATGGTAGCACTTTACCACCGTTCCGGAGGGTATGATACCTGCCGCCCTCGCTGGTTTATGGGGAGAACGAGTACGATAAATTTACCGTATCCTCTTGTAAAAAGTCTGATTCGCCCCGCAGTAGGAAGGGTCTGTCCAATTGCCTTCGGCTAATTCCTCAAAGTGTGACGATTTGGGGGTCTTCTTGCCTGCTGGTTGGTCTGTTAACCTTATCCCTAACTTGACACTTAAAGAAAGGATACAGCAGTTTTTCCACTGTTATTGTGTGAAGGAACTCATACATGGTGGTGAGGTGCTGTGATGATTGCAAACTTGATAGGGCGTAGCAAAATAACTAACCACGATAATGGCGAAGAAGGAGGTATATGGTCCCGATACTCTAGTACTCGAGTACCGTTAGATATGCAGATTCGCTTCTCCCACGATGCATGCTGGCACATATTGACCCCGGCCTTGCGGTGTAATCCTCGCGGCAGACATCCCGTGCAACCTCCCCCCTCCCCCGACCGCCGGCAGCATCTGTCACAGTTTGATTGAGACGTTAAAACTCCAGATATTTGGAGTGGGGGAATACCGGTATCGGAAATACTAATTCGCCAAGGAGTCGATCTCGTATCATGGTACAAGGCAAAACTTCGTGTGGAGCTCCTGGGTTTCTCGGTTCTGGCTCGGTAGCGGACAGAAGAGTGGTTGGTAGGTGGGGCAGGGAGTCCGTTTGTCTGGGCTGACTTACCAAGCTTGAGTTTGCATGTAGAAGGTGACATGATTCCTAGTACGGCACATCATGGCACCTTACCACTACCATAATATTATCTAGGTACTGTAGGATAGCACTGTAAAAACTGAGAACGACGCTAGGACGTCTAGAACCCCCCCTCTAATTAAGGGGAGAAACACGGCGAAAAGGTCCCTTCCAGCCCTTAGTTGAGACAAGCAGAAAGGAAAATGCGGCGGACCTTGATTGGAAAATCACCTTTGAGAGATTCCCAACTATCACAGTTCTTTGCTGTAGCCCTGGGCCCAGAACTTGCAAATCCAATTATCCCCATAGGAAATCTCCCCATACTAGTATGCCTTATGCGAGCACTCTTCCCAACATCATTTAGAAGTATAAGTCAGCTTATATCATGCCAGCATTATACAATACTTGCCCCACCCGGTCCTTATGTTACTCACTAAACAACGTCCAATCTCATCCAGGAGTTGAAAACAAAATCCCCCGAGCCCACCCGCCCATTCCTCCCCTTCGGCCTTACCAACCTCACCTTGCCACAACCTCCACCGGCACCCCGTTTGACTCGGCGCAAAATATGGGCCCGAGGAGCGTTTCATTTTCCGAGAGGAATACATGGAAGTTCTTACTTTTGCCTTGATACGCTGATGATAGCTTTGCATAAACGCTAGGACGGGGGAGGGGTGGTTAAACAATTGCGGGATTTCATTTCTTATGATGCTATGGTTTTTAAGGTTTGTTGTTTGGCATGGTGAAACCAGGTTACTCTCTCTTGTGTAACAAGGGTGCACCGGGTGCAGTAAGGGAGGGAGGTTTCCTGGTTGCGTTTGATGGTATGATATGATAGGAGTGGTTCGATCGGTATAGCTGCTTGAAACAGGGATTGGGGGTTTCGGGGTGGTGGTGGTCAGGGCTGTGGTCAGTGCTATTGGCACGTACCGTAGTACAGTAGGCCAGGAAGGGGTTTTGGGGAGTGGGAAGGTTGTGTTTTTGGCAGTTCGGCTGGGAGGAAGTGGGCCGGTAGGTATCACAGGAAAGGACGGTTAGACGAGGAGTATTTGATGTGGTAACTAACTAATATTCCCGCTACAAATCCGGGTTTACAGGAGAACAATGCATATGGTAGTACCGTAAGAACTCGAACACGGTAGCTGAACCTCGCGCTAAGATGTCTAAATTCCCTCTCTTGGATAGGGGGCAGAAGCGCTGCGAAAACTGACACCCTCGGCCTCAGCTTAGGACAGAAATGCAGGAGGAATGCCAGATCTTATGAGCGAGGGCAACTCTAATTATGCAGGATTTGAGCACTCTGCACTCGAGCTCAGGTTCGATTATTCGAGCCCCCACGGTAGGCGCTTAGAGTGCGTTGATGAGCTGCGGATATACCATCTCATAATCTGATCATCCGGTATCCTGCTGGTAGAAAACCGTACCTGGGTGGGGTGCATAAACATCCGCAGCCACAGTATCATCATAGATAGAGTACCGTACTCGAGTACCGGTAGTATACTATAGGGCTGGCTGTCCCCAACACAAACCCCTGGCACGGGACTTCACACTTGTTTCTGGGAAGCTTCCCCTCGGCCACTCCTGGAAGGTATCACAATACCGGTAGAGGTGCGGTGCGGGTGAGGTGGGTTCAGGTAGCATGGGGTTGATCCCACCTGAGGTGCATCTGCAAGGAAATGCCCCAACCAAAGCCTGGGGCGGCAACAACAGCAACGGCGATTCAATAAGGTTGACATTGCTCAATCCAACCCTCACAAACATTCCATCCCGCCGAAAATGAAGGGAGAGAAAAAATCTCCGGTTTCAGCCCCTTTAGAGTACCAACACGGGAGTTCCCATCAAGTGAACTCTTAACCAACTTACTAATGGTTGATGCTGGTTGAACTGGTAGCCCCCTGCCAAGCCGGTGCCCAATGCTGGAATACTTATCCTCCGGCCTTACAAGTACCTAATAGGGATGGTAAGGGTTATTCAGGGAGTGCTGCGAGACTAGTAGAGTTCGAGATGCGAGTGCAAAAAGGTATTACGGCAGTCTTCCGAATAGGAAGTCCAACGATGCATAGGGACTTGCATGGTACAAGAGGATCTAGCATGGGGTTCAAACCATCGGCAATACGCCAAGCCTTGGCTTGGCGTTTTAACGTGGTTTGGGGTGAGTGCTTGGTGATGATTCTACTAGACTTTCTGTCGCTCTTTATGTTTCTTTTGGGTGGTGAGGCCAAGGTATAGCACATGTTGGCCCCGAAGACCTCTGGCCTCTAGCCTTGGCATGCGTGCATTGGAGTTAGAGTTATGGATTGATATCACGAGTGAAGAAAGAGAAGGAGGGGGGAACGTGCCGCTGTGGACTCTTGTTCTTTTTAATAAATACCTATTCACTTGTCCTCCAATTTGTTTTCCTCTTCTTCACTCCTCCCTCACCATCCTTCGAAGCCTCCCTCTCTTTACATTCTTAGTCCGCCTGTGGCGATTTTGCATTTCAGTCCCCTTCTTTATTATATTGCTTCTTCCGCGCAGTCCGGTACAGCGTTCTTTACACCTTTACGTTCTCTAGCCCCGGAGGTTTCAATCGATTATACCCTAATCCTATCATTATCGATAACATGCGCTTCCTCGCCATTTCAGCCGTCTTGTTCCTTAATGCCGCGCTTGCCGTGCAAGCTGGTATGTCTTCTTGACTGAAAACCTGGTAGGGAGCCAGACTAACTTTTCTTCTCCAGCGCCTCTTGTCCACGGCCACGCCCACCACGCGAGAGGCTTCGAACTTATTGCTCGTGGTGATGGCCCTCGTGGTGGTGGTTCTCGTGGCGGGGATGACTTCGATACCGTAGTCAAAATCCGGGTCGATATCAACAACAAGAGGAAGGACTACGAACGCCGTAAGAAGAATGGCAACGACCAATTGAAGGCCCTCTTGATCCAGATCCAGATCGAGCAAGATAATGACAGGAGGGAAGAAGAGAAGAGGAGGTACGATGAAATTAAGAGACAGCAGGAAGAAGAGGACAGACAGGAAGAAGCCGAACTACAGAGGTTGTTAGATCAACTCAAGCAAGAGAAGTTGAGGAAGCAACAAGATGAGAAGAGGAAGGTGCAGGACGAGCTCAGGAAGGCAGAGGAGTTGAGGAGGCAGAACCGTGATAGGTATAACAACAAGGTTTGTTCGCTCGTTCTGTCATACTCTACCAACCAGATTCTAACTGAGCGAAGGACGTTGTCGTTATTGTTATCAAGATCCAAGTGTTTATAAACTCCAAAGGAGACCGCTCCCCCCCACAGCAACGCACAATGGCCAAGGTCCTCTACAAACAGGGTGCTGCCGTTACCGAGACTCAATACGGTACGTTGCTCCTCACTATTCTTGCTCTACCTATGATACCTGGAAACTCTACTAACATTCATCCCCAATAGCCACGGAAGCGGAGACCGCTACACTCATTCAGACCGACGCAGTAGCCAACGCTACCGAGACCGCGGTCCCTGATGCCACCGAAATAGAGACCACCGATGAGGCTGCCACCGAGACCGCAGCCGAGACTGCGACTGAGGAAGCAGAGGCCACCGAGACCGCTGCCACCGGAGTCGCACCAACTGAGACCGCTGCCGCCACTGGAGAGGCTACGGCCAGCCAGACTGCTACTCCCACTGAAGCACCCACAGCCGGTCAGACCGCTGCCGCAACCGCCCCCGTTTCCACCCCTCCAGTGGAAACCGCTCCTGCTCAAGCTACCCCTACCCCTGCTAGGTTCTAAAATCAAGTTTTATGATTGATGGATAAGCAAGCTATGGTACTGCTGGATCTCTACTTGCGCACCTAGAAGGAATGAAGGTTTCCTAACGATTATGCCTATTCTCCATTTTCTCTTTCCTCCTCGCCTCTCTCATTCCATCTTGGAAAGGTGGTCATCATGTAATTTAATAAATTATTTTCCTATTATTTCCTTCGCACACCTGACTCAATTCAATGCGTTATTATATCGTGATACTCTTTCGTGATGGACCGTAGCCCGCGACATGATACTTGTGGCAGGATCCTGGTATACAAGTAGGATAGGAAGGTGCAGCACAAGTAGGGTAAAATAGACAGGGGTCTACTTAAAGTTTCACGCTAAGTTACCCATAACATGGCAACAGTTTGATCTGCGTCTAGTCTTCACATCCCTGCAACTCAACCCCACCTAACTTCACTTCACACACACATCATACATGCATACACAGGGTACCGGTACACCATTCAACCCAAAACAATGACCACAACGACTACTACAACAACGGAACTGACCTTCCCCCTACCGCGCACACACAACACCATCGTTCACGCCCACCTGACGCTATCAAAAAAACACATCCTCCTCCACCTAACTACTAAAACCCCAGAGACGGCGTCTCAACTAGCCACGCTCGGCTCTTTCGTATATGCCCTCCCACCCGTCAGTATGCCCCTCCCCCCCTACCTCTCCCCGGCTCCGATCCTAGTTCCGGCTAACCTGCTACTTGGTAGGCCGGCAAAAACAAAGACCCCCTCTCGACCGCGATCTACGTGCGTGAGAGCACGCTCGAGACGGCTACTCGCATAGCAAAGATTCTGGCAAAGCGCACGGGGTTGCCGGTATATGTGGGGAATTCTATGAGTTTTGCGAGTGCGGGGATGGGTGGTGGGGGTATGGAGGAGGTGGAGGGGGTTAGGGGGGTTGTGGAGGTTGTTTGTGGGGAGGTGGAGGTGTGGAGGAAGGGGCCCCTGGAGGGGGGTAAGGATGGAACGGTGGGTGAAGAGGGTAGCACGAGTTGAACGTTTGTGGATTAGGTGAAAGCAACCAAATTTGATGTTTGGATTGGAAGGGGTGGCGGCTATGTGGATGATGGTGATTGTGGGTGGTGGTGGAGGAGCAGAGTTCTGTGAACGTAGGTGTGAAGGGGACGTATTCCTGGAGGAAGAAAAGGCCGAGATTGTCTTGTCTGGTGGGCGTTATTTCCCGTGAGATTACTCGGGGGCCCACGGTGGGTTGGTCTCTACCACATGCAACGCCTCAATATCAACTAGTCATAGGATATGTCTAGTATAAAATCGAGTGTTTACTACTCGTGTTTCCGTGAGAGCTGTGGCATCATACAACTACTAGTCTACCTTTTGGGGTAGCACGTAGATTATCTGATCGAGGCATGCGAGACCTCACGGACACAGCATTCACCTTTATGGCCTATTTTATCATGCAGGCCCTGCTGTTGTCGTCTATCTAATAACCGCAGACCTATAAAATCACAGAGAACACAGAGCGCGCCCTTTGCACTCCCTTTGCCGATTCACTGTGGCACGATTAAATACCGGAATCTCTAACGAATGAGAACCCAAAAAACAAGGTGGAAAAGCAAGTAAGATCCTAATATCAGACTAGAATCCAGCACCCCTTCGACTACCGGAAGCACTTCAAGGCTCGGCTGCGGCCCCAGTGCTTACCTGCTTATCTGGATGCCCCCGGTGATTCCCATGGCGACACCCCGGGCGCAGGAGTTGTGTAATTAGTATCTGGACCATGGACGGGAAAGCGAAAATAGTCGGTTGGAGAGGCGAATGTACAGTACTAGGGCAAAAAGATTCGTCCGATGCCCATTTTACACCAAAAGTAGCCGACTTCGCCACCCTCCCCCAGGCCACAATCTTTATGAGAATCCACAAAGATTTGGCTGTATATTAGAAAATCCGTAGATAATATAATGAAAGTTACAAAACTCTTAAATATAACAAAGGGATGGAGAAATGGTTGCTTAAGTAGAGAGGCATCGGTTGCCATGTACCTTTTTGTATGGAGCCCCATACAAAAATCTAGGTCACTTTTACACAAGCTGATGCAATCATAAACAATGGAAGGAGCTTTGATCCTTTGTACTTCTACTTCTAGGGGTTTGGATAGATTGTGGCTCTCTAGCTGGGGAGAGGATTTGAAGTGTTTCCATGCACACAGTGTTGAGAATTGTCGGTTTGAAAATGTCAAATTTGGCCCTAACACCAGTATCGGACGGATCTTTTTGCCCCCGTACTTTATGAAGGTTCACTCCGAGGCAAGGAGGAGTAACCAAGAGCTCTGCTATCAAACCCCCCTCACTGCTCGTCGGGCAAAGAAAGCCGACCGCGTGATGTTGAATAGAAAAAACAGCCGCACTAAGAGGCCTATGGAAAAACTGGACCCCAAGATGTTTGGACGCAAGATTGGTTCTAGAGCTTATGAGTTGGAATTGCCTGTGCTCGGCTTCCCCACGAGTCGCCGAGTTTCTAGACTTCCGGAAGATATCTTCCAGCTTTTGCTCCCCTTTCTTCCCTTGAAGCATCGCCAAACAAGCCAAAACGCGCCAAAATTGCGGGTTTTCGAGCCATTATATCTCCACAAATATGATACCTCGAAGCCCAGCTTTGGGCTCTCTGGAAACAGGATGAAGCAGGAAGCTGGTTAAAGGTGTTCCTTCTTCCCCCAACGAAGCATATTATAAACCTTCGTGTTTGGCTGTTTTCCTTCTACCAGAGGGCCTGCAACGAGATCTCGATTTTGCTATTACAATTTAGGAGGGGCTTTTTTAATTGAGGAAGTGATAAGGTTTTATCGTTTTTTTGTTATGCTTGGGGGTTGAAATTTCTCTTGTATCCGTCGCTTTTTAGTTCCCTACTCGTAGAATATTCCGAGGTTAGGAACAGTTCAAGTGTCACAACTGCGGAGAGAGCCCGTTGACCATACATACCATGATACCCTTGGTAAAGATCTGATGCTAACCTATGCCATTAACCACGCTAAAAAGCTGCGAAATCTACACACAGATTAGGGGATTGGGTTTTCCGGGGCGTGTAATAATACCTCAGGATGCATGCTGGGATTTTCCTGTAATTGAGAATTATACGAATAAATCTATGGATTTAATAAAGGAAAAAAAGATTGAAAAATTGAAACTCGGCTTTGGAATTATTATTTTTCTTGAAAAGATTTAGCAAATCTGAAGCGCAATAGATATTTATTCCACGCTTTTGTCTAGAGCCCTTACAGAGCTGTGGTGCAAGGACTGAGTAATGGATATCTCTCCCATACAAGAACCCAGGCCTTGGCAGGTAAGGGAAAGGGCATTCCACCCCTATCTGCTATCATAGCTCTTTCATTTCATTTCATTTTTATTTTTTAAAAATAAGCCGCCGGCGCATCAGTTACATGTCTTGTGCTAGATTAATTCCGGTTTACAGCCCCCACAAAGTCTAGCGCAAGTTTCGCAGTCAGTTATTCTGTAACCGAATCACTTATTCCCATCCAACTCAGGAAACTTTTCGGAAAAAAGCGGCTAATGCATTCTAGGAGAAGGGAAGGGAAAAAAAAGATCCCATACTTTGTTGTTGCAGGCGCTATTGCTGTACAATACGGCAAATGACTTGTTACTCCCCCGACTTTTTTTCCATGTTGGTTTCCGCGCATGGGTTGGTTAGGCAAGTGATAACCCGAAAACCCTTCGGCTTTTGGCGTGTTTTGGCCTCTGTTTGGTTGCCAAGCGACCCCTATTGCGCACCGTATCCCGAGTGATGGTCCGTGCGTTGACCGCAGTCGGAACGGCAACTCGTCCTGGGTTTCCTTTTATGGATGCCATCTTGCTCCATTAAGTTTTTTTTTTGTTCATTTATTAATTTCATTAATTTATTTGTTTTACCTTAACTTTGTTTTACAAGTGCCAAGGATAACGTTTTAGAACAGCTATTTTGGGTTAGCCCGCGAAATAGTCCGTGTCTTGTGAGAGAACATATTCCCGGGCACTCGCGGCGAGAATAACTTGGGTAGAATAGACGATCCCCCGCGGAATTCAACCACCCTGATAACCACAATAGTGATTACAATTCAATTACAAACACAAATATACTCGTAATGACTGCTATGACCTGTATATTTGTGTCCCTCCTTCTCTCTAAGAGCATGAGATCTGGTAATAGGATCTTTTGTTTTGACTACTGTGGGTACTGACCCGAGTTGTTGGATGTCGGGGGGATTGCAGTTGTGCCCGTTGTCACAGGACTTATTCTCGCTGCAGGTACGGTACATGTACGAGTACCCGGGAAATATATTCTTGCACAAGACAGGGATTATTTCGCGGGTTAACCTGAATTAGCTCTGCGAAAACATATTCCCGCGGATACTTCGTAACTTACCGTTAGAACTCGGATAATTGAATCTCGCGCTGTTAGGTTGGAATCGCCTTTGCTGGTAAGGTCTGGCTCTTTTTTTATTTTATTTTGTCTTTAAGCTCGGGCTTGGGGGGGTCAATTTTCGCTGTGTGCTCGCCCCCCTATCCAAGAGAGGCAATTTCGGACGTCTTAGCGCAAGGTTCAATTACGGTATTCGAGTTGTCCGGGGTGTTGTGGCACTGGTTTGTGTCTAATTGGGCGCATTGGCCAATTTTAGGTCGACTTGCCGTCACCCCGTTCAAAAACGAGACGTTCTCGTCTTCTGTCTTCCCAACCCCCGTCTACTCGTACGGACTGGACGACTGAGAGCACTAGACCGGATCCAACCCTCAAGGGTACGCTCTGCTCGCAATTCACGGTCTCGACGTTTCTACTCGTAGAGCCCTATTGTGGTGTTGGCCCCACATATAAATTCCCTCTGGTAGAAAGACCTACTGCCATCCTTCTCCCTCTCCTTTCCTCCAATCGTCGCCAACCCGCGACTCCCAACATCCCCTCAACCAAAGGGGAGGAAAAAAACATCAACACGTCCGATCCCTCAGCTAGACTTTTTGGTGGTTTCCGACGATGAACACCGATGCCCCCAACACCGCCGCCCCCAATGGCATCACCGAAGCCCCTGTCGTCAGGATGGGGGCAGGCTGGCTGGGCCAGATCACTGAAGCCATAAGGGCCCTCCAAGCCCGCTTCGGAATGATAGCCGAGCCGAGCAAGGAGAGGGAGCCTGGACCGGAGAATCAGAGTATCACTCAGAAGGCCCCGAACGCTCCATGCGCAAGGACTCCCCGCCAGGCCACTCAAAGTCCACAGCGCCGGAGCGCGCGTCTTGTCGAGTCGGCCCAGAACTGTCAGATTGCGAGAGAGACTGAGTTTCGGGTTGAGGTGGAAGATGAGTATCAAGATATTACTACCGCTACTACTGCCTCGACTCAGATTGAAGATCAGGTTCCGGACCCATCTGTGGCCCATCCCACACCCCCCAAATACATGAGCGTTGCGGTCGACGCCACGTCCCCACCCATCGCGTCTACAATTCCATCTCCCAATACAAGCCTAAGTCGGAAGATGCGGCACATTACGCGTTTGGAAGCGAAGTGGGGAGCTGGCTGGGAAAAGACGATCGACTCGCACAGCGACCCTCTGTCCCGCTTGTCGGAACACTATCTGGGAGGTATGGCAAAGCTTGCGAGTAACGGTGTGACATTGTTGGACGCAAAACTGCTTTTACGCCATGTGGTGCGGAGGCGGATTTCGCGCCCCGGGAAGGGTGTTCGTGCGCGAGGAATCGTTATGGTTAGCGATATCCAGAAAGTGCTTTCCGCTATCGCGGCGGTTTCCGGCCCCCACAATGCACAACCCGGATCATATACGACAGAGCAGATTATCGCCTTCCTTGGTGCCACTGAGAGAGTGAGCCAGCATATGACACTATCAATTCAACAAGATGCCCCTCCCCTCCCCCAAACTGTTCCCAGCCAGCGTCCGACCCCTCCCACTCCGGATATGCGGGAGACCGAGGAACTTGTTGCTGCCTCTCCAGTGGCCGAGGAGACTGTTGCGGGGGGCCGGACCGCGGCGGAGGCTGCCACACAGGTTAGGCCCCCAGCTCTGGGACCCAGGGCGGGAGCTGGGGTATCGAAGAGGACTGTGACAAGGGTTGCTAGTGCCCAAATTGCGGCCAAGGCCAAGGCTCGGGGGGTGGAGGATAAGAATACTACTACCACCACTACCGCCGCAACTCAAACTGGGACTCGAGCCCCGGCTCCACGGTCAGTCCGTAACACATCTCCGGAACACCTAAAAATTGAAACGAACTCCACGCCCTCGCCTATCAAGTGCATTGGGTCCGCTACCACTGATAAAGCTACGAAAGCCTCACGCACAAACACCCCTCGGGAGAAACCGCAAGGTCCGAGGAGCCAGAGCATGCGCATTGCCAAGTCAGCGCTAGATAAACTCGCCGTGGACGAGATTGTGCCCACTCTGGTTGCGAAGGAGAGGGAGGAGGAGCAGGCCAGTACGGGTGTTTTGGAGGGAGTCGTGGTGGAGACCAAAGTTAAGGTCGAGGTAAAGAAGGAAGAGGAGAAGGAGGCGGCCAAGGCCGAGTCCCTGATCCTGGGGCCCAGGCCTGGATCGGGGGTTTCCAAGAGGAGGAGCGGTAGCGGTGGCCGCGGCCCCAGAACGAGACGGAGGACAAGGCGGTAAGCTATGGGTCCAACAAATGGGAAAAAAATATATGTGGTAATAGGGCCTAATGTAGTTATGTATTTTAAAAGCACTAATTTGAATAAATAAATGAATAAATATCACTTCTCCTCCCCTCCCCATCTTCCTTCCCTCAGGAAAACAAACGGAAAAAGAAAAAAAGAAAGACAAGAGCTCTGGATAAAGTGTTTTGCTGGTTTATAATAATATTATATTATATAAATAATATAATACAGCAATCTACGGGTCTTGAGATTCCCGAAGAGCTGGGAGATCTTGCTAAGGCGGACACATTAACTCACTGGACACCATAGCAAATTCAAAGGGATGTTGGAATAAGGTTTCTTTTTTCCTCTCAAATGCTTTTTATTTTTTTGACTTTCTCTATTTCTGTTCCCAAGCCGGACGGACTTCTTTATTATTCCTCTCGTTCCACCATATGCTTTCTTTGAATGTCTTTGTTCTTTGTTGCAGAATCCTGGCCTGGTGGTAGAAGAAGAAGCGGAACCGAGCCACCCCTCACTATATATCGCTTGTCTATATCTTTTCCTATCATTCTAGTTGTAGTACGGTAATAGTTTGCGGAAATCTATAATCTTGACTGTTTGCTATTATTATCACTTCTTGGTTGAAAACGATCGCGCTTTGCTAGTAGGTGTTGTAATATGCGATCGGAATATGTGCACAGAACTTGGACGAAGAAGTGATAACAGCAAGTAGTGAAGATCTCGTATTGTGACAACGCTTGTTTAATTGAATAATAAGAAAGCCATAGCTCAGCTATATAATACAGCAATTGACTTCAGCCATGACCACCACATTCTGCTAATAAGGAAAGACAAAGGCTATCAAAGAAGTATCCTGAGAGGAACAAAAGGAACAATGAAAGAACACACAATAGGCTTTCAAGTCAACCAGTAACGAGTATGAAAACATAAAGGGCTGAAAGAAATATTTGAGAGGGGAAAGGAACCATATTTGAGAGGAGCAGAAAACCATATACGAACAGTAGGAGGCCAAGAGTGCTCGAGTGAGATCTTGTGAATTGGCTTTTGTTTCTTTTTCGAAGCTAGGCTACTGTTACTGCGGTATATTGTAATATCCGCCTGCCTGAAGGTGTTAGTTAGTATCATACTCCAAGCACAATCGCGTCTTCCTCATGGAGAGAACTTGCGAGAATGCGCAAAAAAAAGACAAAAAAAACAAAAACACCTGTATTCTCTCGTGATAATAATATTATAGTAGTATATCTGCGCTTTCGCATGAGCTCTAGATAGTCCAGCTAAGCGACGCCTCCTTTCTTCTTTTTCTGTTGGATTCTTCGATAGTTTTAAGGGTACAAGTATTTTATGAAACCGCTGGGGTACGGTATGGCATGAAAACCCAATGCAACCGAGCGATGGATGGCCAAGTATATACTATACTGGATTGTGAGTACGGATGAGTCAGTCCAACCGGCAGATTAATTTAAACCAGATTTACTCTGAAGTATTAAAAAGAATTGCTAAGCATATTTAAGTAATACAAGAAGGTATGAATATCACACTACCGATAACAAGTTCATCCATTCACCCGTAAGAAAAAACGGCATGAGCAATTATCACACCCAGTAACGCACCCTCGTCCACCCATTTCATAGGGGAAAAAGAGATATGAACAACCTTTATCAACCCCTCTCCTCTCCTCTCCATCAAGTAAGCATAGCCTGCAACTCCCCCTCGCCTAGGTGCTTCTCAATTCCTACAACTAGCAAATGTGCCGCAGTCTCCACCCCCTCATCCTCATCTTCCATAAGCTCCGCAATGACTGGCACACTCTCCGGCAAAAAGTTCAGCCACTCCTCCCCAGCCTGTGCGTAAATATCCTTCAACGCCTCGGCAGCCGCAATCCTAATCATTGCATTCTCGGCTTTCATCTGCTCCAGCACCTTGCCGTTAATCACCTTCGCGTGCTCTTCGGAGCCCTGCGTCACGCCGACTAGTTCTGTTAGGGCGGGGTATACGTATTCGCGTACAGCGAGGGCGGAGGTGGGTGCACGGGCTAGTTGCGTGGTGAGGACGGGAGCGATCTTGTTGAAGGTTGTAGGTGATTGCCAGAAGTCGTGGTCATCGGATTTGAAGGCTACGCGCAGGGCTTTTAGGGCAGATTTCCAGAGGGGGAGGTGGGTGGCGAAGACGGTGTCGTTGGTGAGGATGTCGACGGCATTATCAAGGGCGAAGCCGAAGTAGCTTGTGAAGATTGACTGTAGTTGCGATTAGTTATCGGGGTGGTATAATGTGTTTATTGTTTTATTTTGAGGGGGGGGGGGGAGGATCCATAGCTTGCCTCTAAATCACTACCCAGTAGGTATAAGAAGTTCCAGAGTGCCATGCATCGGTTGATACTAGTGGACGACCCCTTGCCAAAGTCCTCTGTGGCCCACTCGATGATTCGGAGGAACATGGGTTTGAAGTTCCCGTGGTTGAGTCGGTATACGAACTTGAGGATAACCCCGAGAGCCTGCTCCTCTAGCTCCTGTATTTTCCCTTCTTCGATATCCACAGTCTCGCTAATATCGAGGAGTCTTCTACGAAGATCGAGGAGCAGTAGCATGAGGTTGAGAAGAGGCTTCAAGCTGTCTGTTGTCCGGAATAGCCTCTTTGTAGCCTTTGAGCGCTTCTCGTCCCCTTTAGATGAGCTCTCCATTTCTTCGAGGGTTGTCAGCGCTTCTTCAATTGCCTATACAAAGAGAGTTAGTGAAGTGTTCTACTGTAGCTGATAAATAGACATACCACTTCTCCCCCTTCAATAGCCTCATCCCATGTCGCAGCATAAACACGAAGCACAGCATCCAATTGCATTTTTCGACCAATAGTCTTCAAAAAACCAACTCTAACACCAACCTCATCTTCATCCTCCATGACGGCTGCGGAAGAGTACATCAGTTTCATGATCTTCTCTAGCCAGCTTGTCATAAAGCCGGGAAGATTCTTAACCAATTCCTCCAAGAACGCAATCGCATAGTCATGCAAGACCTCATGCTCGGTCCCACCGCGCAAACTCTCCTTCAAGAGCTCTAAACTGCGGGGAACTGCTTTCGGCAGTATTGGGATAAGGTGCACCTTGAACTTGGCTGCTAGGTTGGTGAGGCACACCAAGGATACGGCCTGCGTGGAGTCTTCGGAGCTGTGCAGTCCTCCGTGGCCAATAACTGCGTTGGCAACGTTCCCGACGATGGGGGCCATTTCAGATTGACAATGTTTGATTATACTAGTGATGCATGCGATAGCATCAATGCTTAGCTTGTCAGGATCGTGGGCGGAAATCAGAGTACTTATTTTAGGCGCGAAGCCGATAATGGCCTTTGTAGAGGCGCTATCGAGTCTGTGTACATTCGTGAGGCGATCTCTGAATGTCTTCAATGCACCACCACGGAAGTTGGATTCGGTGTTGAAAATAAGATGTTCGACGACGGAGATAAATCGGGGTATGTGCAGGTCGTAAAGTAGACCGCTAAGGACGCGGGACGCCGCTTTGTACACGCCGCTTTCAGGACCCCGCTCCAGCAGACCAAGGACTCTCTCTAGCGCCTCGGAGAATTTCTTGCTGCGCGTGTCGCCATCGTCATCCACCTTGGCAATATAATTCTGGAGACTCTTGTTTCCGATGACGATGAAGAGTAAGTTGAGTAATCTCTCCGCGAGTTGGCATCTATTATTCTTGGGGACCTCGAATAGGTGTTTTGACAACCCATGCTTCGCACGCCAAAGAACCCCCATAACTAGGTCCAAGTAACGATTAACAGTCTCAAGCTGAATATCAATGTCAAAGCTTTCCACAATCATCTTACAGGCCGAGGTAACAACCGCTTCTTCCCCAGTCGGATGCTCAGCATCGGTAGATAGATACTTTTCACCCAACTTTGCGATGACTGCAAAGAGAAACTCCTCTGCGCCCAATGTTTTTGTTAACGTAACAAATAGGCGCACTCGGCGGTGTGAGGGAATATGGGAGTAGCTCGCCACAAAAGTATTTACTAACTCTGCTGTCCCAACCACTTGATTGCCCTCCTGCGATCGAAGAGACTTTACTAGAGGCGGTATTATTCGTTTTATAGTTTGCTCAATAACAAAGGCCGAGTACTCGTCATCTCTTCGGAGGGTATTTGCGCCCATAAAGGTAAAGATTGGCATGACGCTGTGCTGCACTCTTTCTGGAACTACATCTGCCAGGTTTGCCAACAGGAGGATTGCCCTATTCTGGACTTGGGGGGCCGTTGTTGCACGGATACATTCAACAAGGACATCTGGTCTCACGCTGTCGTCGATATCGGGGCCGCCAGAACGCTGTAGGGAAAAAGAATTAGTTTCGAAAGGTAATACCATGAGAGGAATTAACTGCAAATAATACCTGAACATTTGTTACAATTGAGCTCATGCAGTCAAGCAGAACCTGATTCAAATACGCCATTCCCGAAAAGTGGAAGCCCGCCAGATCCGCCAGAATGCCAAAGAGAGATTTCAAAAGACTGCTATGCCTCTCAGCGCCTTGTGTATGCAAGAGATCTGTCACAACTGTAGCCCTTCTACGAGCGGTTTCCAGTTCCTCGGCCTTGGCCTCGTCGCCCATTCCACCAGACCCTCTTCTTCTCCTTTTGTTGGGCCCAGCGGAGGTGTGGGATAGAGATTCTTGGAGCTGAGTCCGGGCTTTATCGAAGAACTGCTGAAAAGCAGCCGTAGGAATCCTCAACCCTTCCAGAACATCGACACCGGAAAAACTTTGTGTCACATCCAACTCAATTTCAAGCAATTCAGTAGCAAGCTCAATTTGGACATCTGGTTCAATTGCACTCCATATGCCCCTGATGCGACCTGCTGCAGCGTCAAGGAGAGAGTAACTAACATCCCTTGTCAAGATACTGATCAGGATCTTAGGCTCGTCGGCATTCACCACTTGAACCATTTGCTTCTCAATAGCCACGATATCCAAGCGCTCCGTCTGACATTGCTTGACTCGCTCGTTATAGTCCTCAACAGATAACCAGTCAGTTAGCACAGGAAGTAAATTTTTGGTTTGGGTACCCCCAGCAAAGTCGATCTTGTTAATTTGGGAAAGAAGCCGGTATCTAATCTCCAACCTCGGAGCGTTGACCACATGACTACTGAGAAACACAAAAATGCTTCTCTTGAGTGAGCCCTTGAGAATAGAACCGGTGCCTTCGCTAGTGCCCAGAGCTACCGCCAACATATGGCCAATATATTCTGGGTCTTCAATGTACCCAAAAAGGCCATTGGCAGTAATCCGCTCCATCAGCTTGATAACTTGATCCAATTCTAGCCATTTCACGTCATCGCTGTCCTTCCCTTCGCCATAGATGGTACCAAGGCCCCAGTACTGCGCGGCTTCGGAGGAACGCTTCCTCTTTTTCCTTGATGGCTTATCTCCTGATGCGGGTTTCTGCAACCCCTTGCAATGCTCGAAAAGCACTTTGGTCAAGTCAACAGCATCGCTACGAACCCTCCGGTTTGGATCCGCAAGCGCAATCAAGATATGTGGAAGGACTGCTTGGTAGTCGATGCTTACTGACTTGGAAGCCTGCTTCTGTATGATCTTTGCGCACACCCCCAATGCGGAGGACCGCACAGCTACAGGGTACTTGTGTGAAGTCCAGCATTCAATTAGAAACGAAATCTGGAGGGGACTTCTTGGCGGCAAGCCTTTAAATAGTGGCAGTTTGATGAATTCCTCTTGCCTCTTGGACAAGACTGCCGCTACGAAGAAACGAAGGAGGTCTTGAAAAAGCACCTTGGCTTTGGCTGTTAGGATCGTTTTTTCATTGGTATTATCCGGTATAGTAGAAATAATATCTTCAAGCGTTTGAGCCCGGGCAGGTGCTTCTTTGACTGCCTTCTTTGGTGATCCAGAGACAGCAGCAGGTAGAGGACGAATCACAGTTTGCAATCGCATTTCGAGGCCATCGACATCGACCGCACCATCAGCCATAACTTGGGCAAGAACTTTTCCCACCTTCCCTTCACATGCCGGACCAGCCCAATTCACTAAAGCCTCAGCAAGTAATCCTCTGATCCCATCAGTACTTTCCCCACCCATGGCCATGCTGCCCACTTTTTGAGCGGCTTCGACAAGCCTTTTAGTCACCAACAACCGTTGGTGTGATTCCATATTTGCTCGTTCCAAGAGTGAGATAACGGTTCTGAGTCCCTTGGTGCCGTACGTTTCCCCCAATCTTTTAAGGATACCCAAACAGAGCGCAACTGCCAGCCTATCCACTCTATACCTCGATTGCATGGATAGGAACGCCTCGTCCAACTTCCTATTCCCAAGCTCCGGCACATCGAGCTTCAGCAGGGCACTGACAACCTCATCTGGTAACTCTACGTCATCCTTAAACCGTGATTGCGCTATATAAGCCACACAGATCAATCCAGTTTTACACGATCCGGCTGTCCAATGGTTTACAATTGACTTTATGATTGCAGTCAGGACAGTATCCGTCAGGCTCAACTTCGTAACGAGAATGATAGTGAGCATATGACAACCTGTCTCCAGCTCGGGGGAAGACCTAGCCGAAAATGCCTGGTCCAGAAGAGGGAGTGTGGAAGTGAGAATATTCTCCGCTGTTGGCACATTCTTCGCCCTCCCGGATTTATTGGATGAAATCGAATCGCACATCAACGAAACCGATGCCGTAATCGCCACTGAGAAAAATGATACTAATTGGTGGCTGTCCCGCTTTGCAGAGACCGCGTTAGTTGTATGGTCGCACAGGAGGGTAAGAAAATCCCTGTGGTGGGAAAGCGCGTGGGTGATAACATGCTTCGGAACCGGCGATGGCTTCTTGAGGTAGGGTGTGAGGAAAACAAATTCCCTGGGGAGGTCTTTCTGGCGGATGGTAGAGAGCATAGTCTTGAACAAAGTTGGGTGGTCATGGTACGGCAAAAAGCACAAAATTAGAGATGCGGTATTCTGGTCTTGAACTCTGTAAAATTTTGCTTGTCAAAATAACTCCCATAAATAAAGAATTCGTAAGAGGGGCAAAAGCTACCTAAACTGTCTAACCAACCACTCAAGAGCCCTCAGCGCAGGCTGCAAGAGCATTCGCCCACAAAGTAACTGTAGAAAACCATCGATGCTCTTTCTGAGGGATTCCGCTGACGCTTGCGGCAAAACAAACCTATCAACATTCTTAGAGTGCTCGCTAAACAGACCCTTCTTATAAAGTAGAAATCTCCTATCTAGTTGGCATAGCTCTCGGAATCCTTCAATTGCAATGGAAAAAATGGTATCTGTGTCTTGGGCAGCAGCGACTTCTGGCGGGAAAAGCAGGGAAATGGCATGAATCGATCTGAGCTTTTGGGTATTGAGTGTATTTGTTGAGGTCGCCGCAATCGCCGACAACTGGGCTGCCAAATTGGAAGCCATAGCCGTGGTAGCGGAAAGTGTGGAGCGGAATCGTGAAAGATGAGATGCTTTTTTTTGCGGTGGAAGGAAGGGAATGATTTGCCAAGATTTTCATTTCTAGAGGCTCAAATACAAAATGCGGACAGTAGAACAACCTGTACGCGGTGGCGTAGGTATTATAGGTTACCCGGTCAAGCTGAAAACCCACAACGTCGATCATTCACTCACAGTAGGCAGGCTGCCGGTATCGTACTTCAAGGTCATTGTATATTTTACCGTTAAGGGGTACTGGCGAGTGGTTTTTTTTTGCATCCGAAGATAGCGCAAAACTTCGTTATGTGTTCAGAGTAGAAATTTGATGCCATGCACAATCGGAGTTAGCTTTTAGGAAAATTTGTAGTGTGGATTATCATTGACTTTGTGCACTGGTGTCAGAGGGCATACGGTATTCTTGGTTCTTCGGTAACTATCGTAAGAATCCGACGATGGTACAATACTTTTAGAAGTGAGATGTTGCAGAGGAAAAACAGAAAAAACCAACCACCCCTCCATGCAAAGTCTCGTAAAAGGGAGAACAATCAAGAAAAATAATAGTAAGCCAATCCAACAGGAGATAAAGGCAGGAATAAGAAAAAACTCCAAGAGATGACCGAAAAGAGAGCCATGATAGAGAAAACCCCGCCATATACTTTCCTCTTTTCCTCCGTACAGGTATCACGTCCTATTGACAGAAACAAAGGTACTCAACAAGCTGTAAAAACAACTGCACAGATCATATTTCCCTCAACCTGCCAACCCCGATTACTCGGGCAATCTGATGTCATCTACGCGCTCCCCTGGACAATCCCATCTGACTTCTAGCCGCTCCTGCAGATCCGCTAGTAGCACGCATCGGACCTTTGACAGGCGGTGCTCCCATTCCCGTCCCAGCAGCCGGCTTCTTCAATCCGCTATTTGCTGCACCACCACCGAGCATCACATTTGTCGCAGCGGGCCCAGCACCACTCAGCACTTTCTTTTCTTGGCGAGCAACTGGTGGCTTTTTGGCGGCATTTTGTGGCTGTGGTCCCTCCTCTCTTCTCCTCTTCCTGCTCATGGCAGCAGTCGTTGCGATCTTGGAACTGTAGCCACCGAGCCTGCTGCCTGGCCTGTCGTATGGGATCCTGCCACCAGGTCTGCTCTCGCATCGGTCGCGGTCGTCGAATGTCGAGCGAGAGGCGATGCTGTTAGTAGGACTAGACGGTAGGGGCACATGTGCAGCGGCCTCTGGCTCAGTTTTCCCGGATCCAGTGGCAAACCGGCAGCAAACCCCGAATTTCTTCTCAGCTTCCAGAAAACGCCACGTCTCTTCAGCAGCAATCCTCGCACGGCGTTCGCCCTCCAGATTGACTATCGACTTTTGAAGTTGGACCGAAGTGACCTCCAATTCCTCCCGTAGTTGAGCTATTTGAGTTCGAAGAGCCGCTACTGTTGACATCTCGGCAATTCCGGGATCTGGTGTAACAAATCTCTGGCTTCCCTGCCTGAGAGACCCAGGAGGGGGGGGAGCAGAGTTGGAGCGACATGTGCGGGTTCGGCTGGCTGGGACAGACTGGATATCTAATTGAGCCTTCGGGGACCCAAGGGTAGCCTTGGTTTGATCCTTTGGCTCAACATCTTGCATCTGGTAATCGTCTTTATGAGCGGAGCTCACATTCTGCTGTCTACCCTCGGTTTTTTGCCCAACCTCGGCACCCCCCTCAACAGTTTCCTCGGTCATGAAATGCAGGGAGAAAATATTCAGGATGATAAGGAGAATGGGAGTGGGTGGGGAGAGAGTTTGTGGTGTGTGAGGGGAGGGAAGCAGAGGGATAAAGAGAGACGGGCGTTGTTTTGTGTGTTGGCCTAACTTTTCGTTGTGAGGCGAGGGCTGAGGGTGGTCACTATGGCAACGCAAGGATTCTGTTTATGTATGATATGATGCTCTCTGTTATCGTACAGCACAAGTGCCACCGAAAAGTGAGTGCACACGCGCCATTTTACACCAAAAACGGCCAATTTCACATACTTATTCCAGCACCAACATCTGAATTAAAAACAGGATAACTTCATAAAATGTTTAGAAAGCTATAGGCTACTCAACTTTTATTGAAGCCTCAAATGAATTTGAATTCCCTGAGGAGCAGTATGCAGTTGAACTTTGAAATTCTGCCAAGACACAGTTTTCTCACCAAAAATGACAGTCTTGGCGCAATTTTGAGGAAACTTTTATTTCCTCTTGCTACTACTCGTACTTCTCAGAGAATTTAAATTCAGTTGAGGTTTCAATAGAAGTCAAGTAGCCTAGGTCTTTTCTGAACATTCTATGTGAAGTTATCTTATGTTTAATTCAGATGCTGGTGCTGGAATAAGTCCCTTTTTCGGTGGCACTTGTACGGTACTACTTGTAGTAGTATTTGTATTTCGAGTGGCCTTACCAATTGCTGCAATGAATTATATCTTTTTCTTATGATACAATTGTTGATATGCAGAACATAGTGCACCCGGCGACCTAAATTCTCTCCACTCGCAAAGGAAAGAGCCCCACCGCTGTAGAAAGAGAGGGAGAGAGGGAGAGAGAGCGTGTGAGGGCAAAAGCTGCATTTCCTGGCTATTCTTCGTGTTCAGTCCTTGCTTGCCCTGCCTCCCCCGTAACTCTGGAATTCGAGGGTCTCTCTGCCTACAACGCATAAACAGATGCCCGCACATACTTACCGGTATACCACCATAGCAAAAAAGGCAGGCGAGAGGTTATTTCCCTTCATACCGCTCTCTCACTCTCACTCTCTCTCACCACCGCCTCCACCTCATTCAAGCGCTCACCTCTCGCTTCTTGACCCTGCCTTCTTCTTGTCACACATCCAACCTCCTTCCGTCCCTCTGTCTTCCCTACTCGTACTCGTACTCTTTCCTCTCACAATCCCTCCACCTCCTCCTGTCCTGTCCCTCCATTCCTGGAGCCGTTCTTCCATTTCAATTTTCATCCGAACACGAATTCAACACGTGCCAAGACTTTCCTATTTCCTTCACACTCTTTTCTCTCTCTCCAGACTACCGTGACATTTCTCTCTCTCGCGCTCTCTCTCCCTCTTCCTTCTTGTCAGTGTGATTACAACTACCCCCACCCCCTTCCTTCCTTCCCTTTAACTGTCGCCTTGGAGTATATTGGAGGCTTATTCTTTAGCACACGTCAGTCTCTTCAATTCTTTTCCACGGTCTTTTCAGACAAAGGAAGGGGCCCAGCAAAGTCTCACTTCCCGACGTGACTTGCAGGCTATGTATTAGGACATCTAACACGCTCCTGCCCTTTTCCTTCTCCTTTTTGTTCAACCCGCCTGCTCCTCGTCAACGTTCCCAGGGGGGACTATACCGAGTACCTTCGCCTAACAACCTGCCTTGACATTTTCGACAGAGGCCGATCCAACATAACTTTCAACCTTTGTACACCTCCTCCACCACCACTACCCTCTCCGACATTATTCAACCTTGTCATATCACATACACTCACTCGTTGTGGGAGACAGGCGCCGACAGAGCCTAGTCTTACCACCCTTTCTTTAAACTTACAAGTTTAAAGAAATGTCGCCAACTAAATCTCGTCCCACTATTGCTAGACGTACTGTTTCTGCTAATCCTAGTTTGTCCGCTTCGTCTATACCGAGGCGTGTCAAACAGACTTCTGGTGCAACAAAGTTGCGGAAGCCAACCGCCGACCTCGCCTCGAAGACCTCTTCCAAAAAAGTCTCTTCCTTACTTCAAGATGAATCTGTGAATGTCTCCCCGCCAAAGCCACTCTCGTATACCTCTGGTGCCAACAAGGAAAATGTCCCCGTTACCATCTCACAGGGAAGGGTTACTTATATTGGGACCTCACCTTCGAGACAACCAAGTAAGTTATGTTTGTTCCGATCGACGCCTCTGCCATGATACACCCTCAGTACTTCACATGCCAAAAGAATCTATTCGAGCGTTGTTATGTCAATATGTTGAACCTTTCTTTTTTCCTTCCCCTGCTCGCTTCCATCTCGCATTCATTCGTATGATGTTTTTTCTTTCTACGCCATGAAACATAAAGTTGACGCACTTGACTCCAGCCGGCGTATCCAAGCTCCCCAAATCATCTCTTGCTGCTCTGAAGAAAAAGGCCAAAGGACGCATCCCTCTCCGCGAACTAAGCGAACAAGAAGTGTTCGAACGCGATGAGGCGGTTCTCGGTGACCTTCGTCGTAGACGATCCGGGGAACACGGGGCGTTTGAAATCGACTCAGTTCTCGCGAATCCCCAGGCATCCGCTAATGAAAATGACCGTGCAACTTCTGTCTCGTCGTCTACACACGGCTCCACTTCGTCTCAGTCCACCGCAGCAACCGAAGTTGACGGCGAGGATGATAATAATAACAATGGGAAAATCCGTGTCCTTAAGAGAAGCGATTCTGAGGAGGAGTTGCGGGTGAAGATCAACGCGATCCTCGAGAACACTGCATCTGCAAAACCAAGCACTAACAACAAGCTCGCCAAACGCAAAGGCCTACTAACTAAGGCTACACATCTATCCCCCATGAAAGCATCCCACCCCGCCGTTCGTCAGTCCTCTCCGTCCCCGAAAAAAGCATATCACTCTGAAGCGGCCTCGTCCTCCCCTGGCGCCGCCTATTCCTGTGGTTCGCCTTTCTCTTCTCCCCTGAAAGCCTCAACTCTTTCTGAGTCTCCCCTCCGCATCTTGCACTCCCCCTCGCCAATCGTTAAGCCCGCCCCTATTAGAACAGGCCTAGGAAATAAGGCTATCAACACGATTCTCCAGGACAAGTCCGTAGCAGACAAGGGAAAGAAGGTCATCATCACAAGCAGCAACGCTAACCAACCCTTGAAGAAGAAGACTATCGGGAAAAAGGCAGGGAGCAGCAGTCTCCGTAGGGCCGCAGGCTCCATTCGCTCCGCTTCCACCATCTCTTCCACCAATTCTTCTAGACTGGACGAAATGCGCAAGATGCGGTAACGCGCAATGTGAAGAAAACAAAAGGAGGGGTGGGGACGCTGTCATGGGTCTACATAATGTCCGCGTTTCTATATCACGACTTTTTCTTATTTCTTCTTGCTTCCCTCTTCCCTTGTAGCAGCGGATTCAACGGAGTTTGATTTTAACTTGCGCGTTTTGAGTTCTTGTCCCCTTTTTCTTTCACCCCCTTATATATCCCCCCCCCTCTCACCAATCATCTACTTCCCCATGCCCTGCCCCTATTTCAATCTTGCGCGCGGTCTGTCTTTTTTTGTCTAAAAAAAGCGATTTTATGATTGATTGATTGTAGCTTTGTTTCGAGTTAGTATACAGTAGGTTGACCGGTAGGGCTGGTTGTATAGTGTGAATGCAAAATGGACCGGACTGGACCAGACTGGAATGTATCGTGAGATGTGTCTAGCGAATTGAGCTTTTTACGATAAATTGCATGAGGTTTTTCATTACATCTTTTACTTTTTCGTGCTCTACTTAACTTTTCCTCGGTTATGGGTGAACTGTGGGATGCCTAGGAGAGATCTGGATGTTTATTGGGAGGCGCCGGGGCACCCGGTCAAGTTATGAGACAGGCCTGACCAACAGAGATTGGGGTTTTCATTTCATTCCAACAGAACCCAGCTGCTGTCAATAACACAAATGAGAAATAAAAATATATCATCCCGAGCCTGCCAGGAAAATTGATTTTTCAGATCACTCCGCCCCCGCCCACGACAGATTAATGTCTGATATGTTATTTGGGAGCCCGGGCACAATACTTGCAAGACATGCCCCCCCCCCCATTCAAAAGATATATTACAATATAATTTGACTCACGGCCCGTACCGGTAACCCGATAGGGGGGGTACATTACCAGCGGCTGAGGCCGCGAGTGATTGGCTGTGAACAGTCACGGGCTGTCACTCGTGGATTCTCACCGTGCATTCCGCCTCGTTTACAGTAGTGAGACCTATGTCAAAGCACCCCATGAATGGGGGGGGGGAAGCCATTCTTTCCCTTTCTCCACTGGTCGGATGAAATATTAACGAAAAAAATTGTGCCACCACCACCACCATAGTACGTATTTGTTTCGGGCACTTGGCTATTATACTTTGCTTTATTTTATTTTTTGCGAGGTTTCTTTGGAGTCCATGTAGGGAATTCGGGCGGAGTGATTGAGGGCCAGTTTGAGTGCGTGCTTGTGCAAAGATCATTGTCTTGGCGGGTAGTACCACGAGGTCGCAAGAGAAGGCGTCGTCAATCACTGCTCTGTCCTAGTTGGGCGGAAATTAAAAAAGTTGTGGAGGCCTCTGGGGCACGGTTATCTATTTTTATTTTTATATCTTTTATTTCCTTTTGTATTTTTGTTTTCGGTAAGGCCCATTGGATTTTTACCGGGTCGGGAGGGGTCCCAATTTTGGTGTATTTTGGCATCTGTCTCCTTACTGGACGGCCCGCGTTGTCACCTGTCATCTGGCGTTACTCGAGTAGGGGGTACGCCGAGTGGGGGTGGGTGATGACGGGAAGAGATTGATGTGTGTTCACGAAAGCCAGGGATATACATGGGTTGTTCCATGGGTTATATTTGTTTCTATTCCCCTAGGGTTCAGGTTAGTTCACGGTTCTGAGGGCATTTAATCAATTCAATTTTTGGTGTATGATGCTCGTACAGAATGGTACGCCCAGCGCTACTGTACGGTCATAATCCCCCCGAACTACCAAATGAGTACAACTTTTCTTACCATGAATGATACCCCTAACAAACCAGCCAGTCCATCAACTTTTACACCCAACCTTATGCTCCTTCCAATCCGCCTTCTGACATGCGCCAGAGCAGTATTCTACCTTCTTGCACCTCCCGCACCTCATTAGATCCTCCGTCTTCTTGCAGACTCTGCATTTCCCTGCCATCTCCTTCTCCAGCCTTTCCTTCTCCTCCTCTTCCTCCTTCGCCCTCCTCGCTTTCTCCGCTTCCTCCTCCTGTGTAATCTCAGCGTACATCCCCTTCAACGCCTTGATCCTCTCGTACCCCACCGGCTCCAAATACGACACTGGCTGAATCGGGGAGATTGCTGCACGGGTAACATAAGGGGCTAGTCCCCTCCATTCCCGCTTTCCTAGAAAGTCTACCGAGGGATTACCAGGGGCGCAACTACATAACGGTGAACGGTGAAAGTCCTTAGTGAGTGGTATTCCACCTTTTTTGAAGGTGCAATTGTCCCTGTGCTCCCAGTTTCTACAGCGCTCAACGAACGCCGGAAGAAGATCGCACCAAGCTGTCACTTCGTCTGTGGAGGTGGCCATAGCGGAGATGCCCGAGTGGGACATGTTCCGGAGGGCCACCTCGACAGCTAGTTCACTAGCTGGGGTAATCGGGAGGACGCATGCATCCATGACAAGGGTGTGAGAGCCAAGGTCGAGGCGGAGGTCTGTTGGAAAGATCAATACAAGGACTTTTCCAGCGGGAGATTTCAAACCGAGAATCATCTGTCGAGAGGTGCCGTAGACGCCGGCATATTGGCCGAGGAGATGCTCGATGGATTCTTTAATGTCTACGACCCAGTCCTCGCCTGCGTGTTCTTCTTTCTGGCGGATTATGGACTCCCGGTCGGAGAACATCATGCTCAGGTGGTTCGTAATCCAGAAGAGGGCGGGAGGACTTCGAAGGTCGAGTTGTGGGAGGATATCGAGGTTCAGGTAGTGGATGTTCCAGTTTGCCGGGCGGCCATTTACGACGCTTACTGGGAATTTCTTGTGAGAGAAACCGCCCGGGGTGAGGGGGTAGCAGGCGGGGACTGAGACCTTTTTTTTTAAAAAAAAAAAGGGAGGTAAAGTTAGCACGGGGGGTGTTGTTGTATTTGATAATGAGGGGGCTTACTTCGATATAGGATGATGTCCTTGCAATTTTTGTCTTTGCTTGAGCAACATCGACGGGGAATGGGAATGCCATCGTTTGCCTGAGCCCACCAAACTGAACTTGGAGTGTGCAAGGCGATGACTGAACTACTGTGACTTCCGCGCCACTAGACAGTTTGTCCTTTGCGATCTTCACAAGGAGATCTCCCCGGATCGTGAGACTTGCGATTTTCTGGTAGGACTCGTCAAGCTTCACCTGGATAGGGCTTATCTCGACGGATCTGAGCGGTGACGGAACAAATGTATCCCTTTGGAAGGATAATGTTCGAACTTTGTCCATTTCGGAGTGAAGATATGGTCGTGTCCTTGTTACGATCACATTTTTTGAAATGAGATTTGTCTCGCTTAGACGCATCATTTGTCCGAGCCTTAGAAGGAGTGCCAGAGCACCCGTGGTTCTAGGTGACATAGGCATTGCTCCAAAAGCAACAATTGTGTCGTTTGGGTGTGTTATCAAGGTCCATGATGGGACCCAGAAAGACACAACGAGTGAAGAGGTCCCGTTCCATCCGTCGGATGCCTCGTCAATGACAACTTTACCTCCCTCTCTCCTAGCTTTCCCAAACACTGGATGGAAGCAACTATAGTAGTTCTGGCCACCCCTATTCCATGTCTCGCAGTGCAAGAAAGGATTACCGGCACCCCCTCCGGTCTCGATGAGTGGCCTGAGGGCGCCTCGAGACACAGTCAGGACAATACAGACCACTGGGGGAACGTCCTTCCAATCTTTAAATACTCCCACATTCGCCTGGGCATCAGGGTGCGCTTGTCTGTAATTACCAAGGAAATCAAAAGTGTGGAGACCCATAACGTGCAGTTGGGCAGCCAACTCCTGGTAATTACTTTTCCCTAGCGATAGGTTCGTATCACCCACAACCATCTCATTAAACTGCCTTATAAAATCGTCCCAATCTGTCTTGACACGGTCCTTTATGAGCTTTAGCAGAAGAACCAGCGTCCCACGAGTGTAATGTATCAAGTCGATATCCTTCCTGTGCTCGTCTGGTTTGAACATCTTTTGATAAATACCGAAGACAAAATGAGCTAGTTGTGTCGATTCATACTCCAAAATCTTCGTTTGTATTCCATCGACCTTGACCGATAGCGGGTCACTAAGGGAGGCCAGTTTCCAGGTTATTCTCTCCCCGAAAGTGCCGTCACAACCACCCTTTGGGTCCCCCACAAGGGTCAGAAGAACAGCGTGAGTGCTTGAACGGCTGTTGACGTGCATTAGATATGATATCGGAGCTAAATCGAAGAGTAGCGAAATCGCTGGTATATCACCACATATTCGATCGGATAACGCGTTGAGTGGAGTGTCTCCTGGACGGAACTTTGTTTCAGTGTATACGCATGACAGTGGCGATCTTATAAGAAGTGGTGTGGTCATGAGAAGAAGATTGATAAGCCCGAGATGATCAGTAAGATTTGAGGTGTCGATAGCGTTAAACGTCACGGGAGCTTTATTCTCCGAGTCCTCATTATAGTCCCCACCGTCAAGACATAAAAGAGAATTCGTCCATGGTGCTGCGTAATATCCCGTGTCTGTCGATTTCTGAAGCCGGCAGTAGTTCAAGGCCTTGCAAAAGGACATGGCATCCCCAGTGAAGAATCGTATCGTCAACTTGTTTTTCTTATTTGTGAGTGCGTCTTTAAAGGACTTCACCCATTCAAAGAACTCCCGTCTCGCTACCTTCACAACATGACTAGGTTCAACCTTCTTCTTGTACACTTTGGGCGCGGACTTGAGGCCACAAAAAGCTGGGCCGGTATGGATACTCAAAAGAGGGTCGGAGCGGTAATACAGAGCCAAAACCTTTCCCGAGAAAGAATTAGAGAGCGTAGGGTTCGGGATTGTGGCGGTAGCGATAACCTTCGGGTCCATCGAGTAGGTCCCTTTTGTCCAATAATGGCGCAGGAGAGATTGGGTACTCTCGACAGCCTCCATCGTGAGTGGCCCGGAAGCGAGAGTGGATGATATGTCGTGCTTAGGAACTTTCAGCAGAGTGCCATTCAGCGCTTTGGTGAATTTCTCGTCGTACTCCTTCTTCTCGCGACCCGCTAACTTTGCATTTTTTATGTAGGTCTGCCATTGCGCACGGAGCTTGGAGAGAGTCCGTTTGTCGCACATCCGCATAAATGATCCATAGCGGCTATTGTTCCAGCTGGTGATGTTCACCGAAACACTAACCAGCTTCTCACACTTATCCAAGAGAGCAGAGAGCGATTCCCGGTCCAGCTTGATGTGATAAAATATATTCCACAATTTCTCGCTCCTTGCCTCAGATTTATTCCCCTCGGAAATTAATGCCAACAGTATAATATTTCGAGCTGAACATCACCCAATCAGAACCCATTTCTATGGAACCTTTGAGAGCGACCCTCACCAAGAACCCCCGGCTCAATATCACAACAAGTAAAATCATAATCAAAGTCCACTACCAATCATCGTTACTGTAAGCATCCAAACTCCATGACCGAAAGACAGGCGGAATGCGACGGATAACCCCACTTTTAGCACACTGAACCGAAAATAAAATACTCCTCGGATCCCCACACCCCAATGACAAGACCCTCGCCGGCTCCTCCGGTGGAAGATCTTGTGTCAAACATGATGCAACCGTACCCCCAATGGCATATAAGGACGGCTCTGGGCAGTAGATAACTTTATGCGACATCGTAGATTCTCCTCCCGCGCCTTTGCAGCAGAAGCCTTGATGGTGGTTTCGTCGGTGATGATAAAGAGAGGGGAGGAAGGGGGGGGTGAGGGGTGTAAATGAAAAGAGGGACGGATGGGGGCGACAGGATAGAAACAGACTGCGGGGAGTGAAACAGCTCAGAAAATCGGTGTATCACAATCCTGGTTGAGTAAGGCAACTCCCTGAGGCAGACTGACAGAAAATTAGGCTGCCAATAGACTTAAGCATGGTATATACCGCGGGTATTGATAAGGGTCTAAATGGGATTTTGGGAAGAAAGCAATTCATGGTATAATACTGTTTTGGCTTGCTGGTTGGCTGTGCATCCGTTCCTCCAGCAGGATTTTTGCTGCAAGTTGCCGGTTTGGCATGTTACTGTAGCTTTTGAGATTAGATCATAGGCTGCCATAGGCTGTCCGCCGAATATCTGTTGAGAGTGACTGGCTTTTGACAAGTGAATATTTTCAAGGCATGTTCCGAGGCCAATCGCCCTCAATGGTGTGACATACGAGCGACCAGCACCACCCAAACACTCTAGGAGGGAGGAGCTTAAGATTACATCTCTGCCATATCATCAGCTATCACTCGCTGTAGGTTGTTTTCTATGCGGCTCAAATTCTGCTCGGGGGAATTGAGCTGTAATGTCTAGCAGCACTATTTCAATTGTTTGTGACTCGATAATTGTTCCATGACTTTATGCACATCGATCCCCCTCCAATCATATCCCTGTCATCTAGCAGCTAAACCATCACAGCCACAAGTCCTCAGCACAACCAAAGGCCGATTGGTCCCACCAAGCTGTAGGCAGCGGCATCACGCTGGTCGCAATCCTATACCGGTGGCCGACACCCCTCCGTACCGCTATAATCTCAATTGTACAGAGGTCTGCAGTGTAAACCCCATTACCAGTGAAGGTGAAGGAGCGGGCCTCCGACCCGTAAGACAGATAATGAATATCGAGTGATACAAAATGATCCTGTGCCGGGCACTGGAATGAATGTGCAATTTTCGCACGTCACGAAGCGAGGGTTGAAGTTTGGGCAAAGCTAAGCATCTAAAAACGGGGGCTCTAGTACGCGCTTTTAGAATATAGAACCACACTGGTAGTGTCTGAGCTTGCTTATGTTGAAGGGTGGAAATAAATACCGAGTCCTGTGTACTGTGCTCCGGCCCTCCATTTCCACACAAGAGCCTGTAAAAATTAGACGCTCCTACCAACAATCCAATACCGGTACTATAATCAAAACACATATCTATGTCACTTTTGCACTTGTAAGGAGATGGAATTCGAAGAGGCTGAAAGAAAGAGAAAAAGAAGCCCCCGATCCCAAGTATCCCCATCCTTGTACTGATGAATAAACATAAGCATACAGCCCCGGCCCACCCACCATCAATCTCATCACGATATTTCGCTTTAGCCAAAGCAAGAGGTATAAACAGAAAAAAGTAAGAGATAAGTAAAAGAAACAATATCTCCGAGCCAAAGGAATAAAAACCTGAACACGCCCACAGCACGTTAGGCTAAAAATCCTCCCTTTCCCCCACAAAAAAGCTATACCATAAACCAAATCAAAGCCAGACTGGCGCTTTGACAAGGATAAGCTTCCCACGAACCTCACAGGCCATGAAACCAGCCAGCCGGACTCTGTCGCCGTCTTTAGGTGCAGTGGGGTCTTGGGCGGGCTGGGGCGGCTGCTGTTGGGCGAGCGATGCCTGGCTTCCAGAATTGCCGTTCTGTTGCTGGCCCTGCTGGCCCTGTTGCCCGGTCGAGGATGAAGAAAGATTCGGGCTCGGGGGCTGTGGGTGACCAGACCCTTGGAGTGCTTTCTTGACCCTGTTGAAGCCCACAAGCTTCTTTCCAGAACCTTCCTTATTCTGCAGTGCTCCCGATGGAGGAGGCAATGCCCCGATACCAGCTTTTCCTGCAGGCAAAGGCTTGTCGTCTTTGGCTGGCGCCGGGGGTGGTAGCGGTGATGTCTCACCACCCTCCATGATGTGGCTTTGCTGGTTTGTATCCAACTGCAATTTCTCTCCCTCCCCCTCTAGTCCCCTAGTGGGGGTCACAAGCGGTGGTAATCCAACCTCCCCCCTCATAAATTTGCTATCGAACCGTTCACCCGGAAGAGGGTACCATACTCTCACGTCTCTAGACTCCAGAGGGAGATTAGCGCCAAGGCCCACGGTGATGTCGACAATCATCTGGATGCCTCCCAACAGCCCAGGGGGGGAAGGGTCGTGAAGATGCATCTGTAAGCTATCAACTAGCTGCTTTACAAGATGTTCCGACAAACGCTGTCGGTACTCCATCGCATGGGGGCCATGTATACTATCTCGTAGCCCGTCAAGTGTCGTAAGTCTCCAATTGCACACTTTAGCGCTAAGGGCATCGTCGTCCTCAATTGACTGCGGCGGTGGAGCATTCTTTCTAATACCATGCTCAATCATCTTAAGATGGGCACTTAGATTAACGTCCAACGCAGGATGAAAGAACTTCTCCAGGATTTCGTCAACAACCCATCTAGAGATACAAGCCCGACCGACAACTGTCATCTCTCGACCCCCCTTAACTTCTGCACCGGAATTTATAACACCTCCAAGCCAGGAGGGAATTGTCTTCCAAGACTGCCGAATCTCGAAGGCCACATTCTTGATCGCACCGTCAAGACGATCGAACCGATTGGCGTATTCATTATCATCAAGGGAGGTACGGGACTGGGAAATACGTTGATGTGCAAGAGTGTTCTGTAGACGCTCGATTTCAGACTTGCTATCGAAATATAGATTTTTGACCTTGCGGTATTTGGCCGCTATATGCAAATTGCCCTATTAGCATGTTTCCTTTACTAGACCCCCCGGAAATTCCCATTTTCACCAATTGATTTTGCGTGGTAAGATCAGGTTGTCGGGAGCTTCCCAGGCACATGTGATGAAGGTGAACCTACTCAAAGTCTCATGGTCCTGCACCAACTGCTGGACATTGATAGCTTCTGGAGCTGATCCGGATCGTGACTCGGCTCTATTTTCAGGTGTCATCCTCCCCATCGGCTGTCCTTCATACTTAGCCGGGTCATATACTGGGGGCTGATTCCCCCCCGTGCCGCCTGCAGCTTGGGTTTGATATTCTTGTTGGTTGGGATTACCCCTCCCGCTTGAAGCATAAACATTCATTTGAGATAACGTAGATCCTTCACGAGATGGCCCAATTTGGTTAGACTGTTCCATAGATCGGCGGGGTTGGTTATGAGCCTGATTGGCCATTGTGTGATTACCTTGTGGTTGCTGTTGCTGCTGCTGCTGTTGCTGCTGCTGCTGAAGTTGGACCTGAAGATGATTGGCAGGATTTTGAAAGCTATCCTGACGCTGTGGGAGCGGATGTTGAGGGTACTGCTGTTGAGTTGGGTCGGTATCCGCACGCCTAACGGAGTAATGTTCTCCTTCGCTCTCTTGTGGGGGGGCTAGCATAGACTGGGGTCTGCCCGGGGAAAGAGGTGGCGGTCCGGGGGAATGTGGTGATTGCTGCAAATAAGGATCTAAATGATCAGATTCAGCTTGTTGTTGTTGCTGTTGCGGAAAGGATGGTGGGGTAGATTGGTGTTTGTGACGAGATAGTCGTCGGGAGAGACCTGTGTCGTTGCTGTAAGCGTCTGGTTGCGGGGAGAGAGGTGGGGCAGGGGGTTGGATTTGACGGTCTTGGTTGTAGTAAGACGCAGAACCACCGGAAGGAAAGGAATTGGTACCGGCGGGCAAGCGACTTCCGTGATTGGAACCTCCGGAAACGTTGTTGTTACCACCGGTGTTGCTATTTTCAAGAGGTTTTCGAGAGGAAGGATTATAGGAGGATAATGAGGAAGAAGAGGAGGGGTTGTTGTTGGCTTCCTGTTGTTCAGCCGCAGACCTACTACCGGTATCTGAAGGGACAAGCTGGACGGTGGCGCCTCCGTGGCTTGAGAGGCGGCTCGAAGAAGGATAGCTCTGCGGGAGAGGCCCAGAGATGATAGGGCGAGGAGAAGAGGAAGGAGGAGGAGTGGGAGTAGCAGAATTGCGATTGTGCTTGGAAGAAGATAGGAAAGATGGAAGGGGCATAATGGCGGGAGACTAACGAAGCGACTCGGAGGGTGGAGGGAGGGAGGGGTGAGGTGGGCGCGAAGGGGGCAAGAAGCAGCGGAAAAACACACACGCAGAGTGTGGTGGGATTCCTCTGGTCAGGCGGGCAGGCTCCACCGACAGAAGGGCAGCAGTAAACGGGTCGCTGAACAGTAGGCGCACAGGGAGCGAGCAAGCAAGCAATAAAACGAGCAGACAATTGATCAAGTCAAAGAACGAACAGTACCCGTGCCGTACTGTATGCTACTGTTGGGCTATTTGCCGTTATAGCGCCGAATGTAACTGAACTCGGCGAGACCAAGGGGGGGGTACAATGTGAAAGGAGTGGGATAGAACAAAAAGATGCACAAGCGGTACGTGCTGGGAATCTCCTAGGAGTCTATGCACTCGGTACGTGTCAGAAAGAGACTGGGCCTCGAACTATACGAGATGCTCTCGAGGGGAGGTTTAGGTTCGGGATGGAAGAAGAAAATAGGCGAGTGGGCGAGGGTGTGTAGATGAACTGACGGGAGTGTGGAAGAAGGTGAAGAGAAGATGGTTCAAGGAAGCTTCACCTCTATAGAAAATGAGAAATGGGCGCCAACTCTACTCCCTCCCTCCCTTCTTCCCTTCCTTCCTCTTTCTTTTCTACATCTTACCGTTCTGAGGGCTGTGGCTCCGTTCTGCTTGACCCCGATGCCTGGGGTGCTCAGTGCTCACTCCTTCCACGATATGTACCCTACTGTACGCAGGCTGCTGTGCTCAACCCAACAAGCTTCTCTGCATCGCATTCGAAGTATTACCGTATTATAACATCCACCCCCAGTTGGCAGTCCTCCAATACTGTAATCCCAACCTTTCCCCCACCCATCCATCCATCTACGAGTACTGTACCCTCAATTAATTTCCACTACTCTCAAACACGGTATGTTGCCGGTCCTCCGACAGTAACTTTTTGCTCCTTGTAAAAAAGCTTTTCGGCCATTTCACCAATCACCTTATCAGAGACAGCCAGCCCTTGCTCCACCGACCCACAGCTTACCACCACCACCACCACCACCACCACCACTAACTAACCTAAATCAAAAAAGCCACTCATTTGCAGTCCTCTTTCCCCCATTCTCTTATTTGAATTGCTTGCCGCGGTATCTCAAGCGACCCCCGATATCGCCTCCGGCTGAAGATGCCCCTCCTCTTGGGTCTCAGCCTTAGCCTTGGCTTTAAACAAGACTACTGTACGAGCTTCTAAATATAACAAATTGGGGCGGTGTAAGCGTGCAACCCCGCTATCCTGACTCCACCGCATCGACAAGGTCATTTCGAACGAGCTGATCGGTTTTAGATGCGCAACAGAACGACCCGAACCCTTTTAGAGAAATCGTTGGGAAAAAATGGAGGTTCCGGCAACAGCAGAGCCTCATGACTTTTCTGCTCTGCGATGGTGTTCCCATCATCCGTCACTCGCTAACGTGAGGCTAAGGAAGCTTGAGAAAGAAGCACGAGAAACCTACCTGTTTTGGCAGTGCCGAGTCGAAATTACAGCACTCGAGCAGTTGGAAAGAGTTCCAGGTGTCATCCTTTTTTGCCCTGCAGATCCCCCCCCCCCAGATGCTCTTCCTCTCTTGGGAAAATGTGAAGAGGGATTAACTTGATTGATGAGGAGCCCCGGGAGAAGGCTTGAACCTAGTGTACAATTTTACCCCACCAGGAAATCCCGTGGCTGACCCACTGACAAAAAGAAGTTACTGTATTAGATGGTGACCGACACAGACCATGTCAACTCCTCTGTGATACGGGATCCCACGTTCCACACGAGCTGATTGGGCACACATGATAACGAGAAAACCTTTTTCCACACCAGACATTTTCCTGCAGACCTTTTGGATACTGCAATCCTAGAGCAGGGCACTTATAGGGCAGGCATTATTTGTATGGGCATTCTCGTTATACAGCGGGCTCGCTTCGCCGTGGAATACCGTAAAAGTTTTTACTGCACTGTATTCTCGAGATACTCGTACAGTCTGCTTGTATGGCACCATCTACAAAAGGCCGCACAAAGCAACGAATACCCAAACCCCCGCAGAGGATTAACAGTCGTTTCATCTCTCCCAGGTGGTGTGGGGGATCCTGAGGGCTCGAGGGGAAATTCATAAAGTAACCTGAGCATCCGTAGGAGTTTATAATCCCAATCTTTTCCCTTTTTCCAAAACAAACTAAACAATGCTTAAATGTAGAGTAATGCTTTGAGATATTCTGTCTCTTTCTAGCAGACCAAAGACCCAAGTTACGATACCTTTGAGAGCTTGTACGCGGATACCGTAGTGAAGCGCTTGGAAATGAACATCCCCTTTTCAAGTGTTTTCTTTGGATATATCTTTTTCTTCCTAGAGCCCTTCATTGCCAAAAGGTTAGGAAATCCCTTGATGCGATATACAATAGTGTATTATAGTTCCCAAGAGGTTTTGCAGGGGAATGCATGAAAAGATTCACCGGTGCCCGGTAAATTCTTTCCGCTTATTAATACGGCTTTCCAAGCCTCATCAAAGAGAAGAAAGAAAAAAGTTAAACGAACGTTGCTAAGAATTGCATTCGTATTCAGTCGTTCTGCTCGACGCGCTTTAGTGGAGTAAGCTTTGCAGATAGGGACGCACAAGTCAGGCAGGATCAACATGGTTTTCGAGAACCACCACTCACTAGCCGCTGGATCTTCTGCCGTGTTATTGTTTCAGGGGACTGTTCAGGACCAGTCCTGAACAGTGCTAGCACTGTGCTCCAGTATAAGGTCTGATTTCGAGTGACATATAATGAATGAGATGAGCTCGGTGCCAGCACGCTACTAGTAGACTACATCAGAGGCAATGAACGTATCTAGGGCACGATGCAATAAAAACATGTTGGAGCAGGTGGGGGTCATGTCATCTCTAATAATGTGAATAAGGAAAGATACTGCCCCCTTGTTTAGTTCAACTCTAATCGCTACAATTTTTTGCAATCCCTGCACAGTTAAAATGTTCTTTATTTTGAATGGTAGGCAGGCAGATGTGAGTGCTAATAGCATACACCTCAAAACTTAGCTTCAAACAGTTTTCCCCTGAAGGTTAACTCGACCGCGAGGATGCTCTATTAAAAACTACGCATGATATCTATATAGCTGGGGGAAAAAGTAAAAAATACACTGTACTGTACAGAAGATTCTAGCCTCTAAAGAAACTAACCCAACTCCAAGTACCGCATCCACAATATACACAGCGCATAAAATTACACAATTTGACAATACCTGTGCTCCACTTAGTAACTCCTTTTATAGCCCATAGTGCTCGGGACAGTAGTCGCCCCCGATTTCCTCGTCGTGGCCCAGTGTGGCCTTCATAATAATTCCTGATCTTCTGAACTCTCGTTCCAACCTGAGGGATGCTGGTAAACCTAGACCACCCCCATTTCCTACCACACTTTCCCTCCTGAAGCTCGTATCGTGACTTGGCCTAGGTGCGGGAGTGGTTCGGATCTCATGGTTTGAGTTTCTACTCTGGTCTCCGTTATGACTTCCGCTGTAGTCTCCACTAGGCCCCCGACTCTGATCTATGCTTGAATCCCGGCTGGCTTCAGCACTTGGGTCGAACGCGGTCTTGGGAGCTGAAATTTTTCCAGGGTTCTGAGATGGGGCCATAAGTAGGGTCAATAATTGGCGCCTCGTGTGCTCTTCATCTGGGATCAGGTCAGGGTTTTCCAGTTCCTCTCGGAGGACGGAGACATTCAGATCTCGTTGGCGAATCAGGTCGATCCTTCGTTGTCCCGTCAATGCGGCCGCTCCATAGAATCTTGGATTTGTCAGTAGGTAATTCTCGATATAAAATGACGGGTACTTACAGGATGAACACCCCACTCAGAGTGACTCCTGATATAGCAGTCCCGCTCCATCTCTCTTCCCCGGGATCGTATTTCTTGCCATAAACATTGAATAGCGTACTAAGCATTCCCAACGCCGACCCAGTAAGTCCTGGTCTTTTGCTAAAATCAGTAACCCATAAATCGTAGTTTGAGGGGCAATGTACAAAAATATAGCTTCTACTTGGAATAATATGTTCTTGAAGGTATAACACAACATTCCGGTGGTTATGTACCCGGTTAATAACAGTGCCACCGCTGATGCCCTCAATACATTGGAGTCGATTCTGAACTTTGAATCGTCATCATCAAATGCTGAGGGAAGCACCACAAATCTTTACACAATTAGTCTGGAGAACAGCTCGTGATCGGCCAGGGGGGGGGGGGGCAAACCCAGCAAGCATCGTCCAGTTCGCACATGAGGCAACGAGTTTCCATCCCCAATATATAGCATCCAATTCCCTGTACAGATCGTCGAGATGCTGGTGCCGAATCGGTTTCTCGAACGTAGTAGATGAGGTTTTTAGCTTCATGATATCTATCCACCTTGTGCAGCGCTTCCTTCGGGTCCGTCCCACACGATCTTATAGATGTATCGATGTCCAGCCGGTGGAGAAGCTCGCTGATCCTAGGCGCTTGCGCCTGTTTGGGCAGTGATCCGTAATAGATAAGCTTTATGCTCAAATAAGAGAACGAAGCCCCGCTTCCTAGAGCTAAGGAGAGTAACTGGAATGCACCGGTGTGCTCAAGGGAGGTCCCTAAGGATAGGGAAGCAAATCAAGAGCACTCGCGCATGCATGAAGGGTAGGGGGAAGGTAGGGGGAAAGAGACGTATTATTAGTAGGCGCCGCATTAATTTCCTCGAATTCCATGAAACGGTATTTATCCTTGGGAGTCCGCAGGCTTACAAATGCAGCACTTTTACAAGTACGAGCAGAAGCCTGTGTTATGGGTGGATTACTGAGTATTGCAGTGGTACAGTGCCATAACAACTTGTGGAAACTTCTCACCGTACTCCGTGGCTGTGCTACCGTAGTATTGAGGGTAAGCGCTGCGCATGTGAGCCGTGGGCAGTGTACTTTCTGGTCTCGAGTGAGGCACTGTGAGAAAAAGGTTCATATCACGTGCGGATTTCCGGTAAAGGGCGAAATTTAACCATGTATTTCGCAGAAATTAGGCGCATTACTGGGCGACAGGTTTTTGTAAAGGTACATACTTGGGGAGGTTGGCTAAAGCCTAAGGCCCTGGGCCATGAGATTGTTTTTTTCCGCTACGACAGTGATTCAGGGTTAAAGTGATTGGCTACGGTATGATATGAATCGAGCTCACTCGGGAGGAGGGCTGATCTGATAAGGTAATTAGGGTACAACCCTTATCTTTCATCAAGGCAGCAGTCCCCTTCCGAATTTCAACACAACAACGCTCCACTAACCCTCCCAATCGTGAAATTGGTCTCGTTTTGTAACAAGCTCCGACAGTCCATAACGACAACAACAACAACAACCATCCACCAAATTCCCACCACCGGCAACCGGCACTTATCAATCCTAGGGAATCCTCATATCGACCACCCACCATGTAAGTTCTCCTCGGCGGAAATACGATCCTCCGCACTGAACCCCCAAACGGAGGAGCAGGCCATCTAGTGGGGGGCAAAATCCCATGTTTAATTTCGAATATCCGATTTTGGCCCCCTGCTACCGGAGCTCGTGGATATGGTTAAGATATCGAGTAGGACACTGATTAGGCTTTTCTGGTTCTAGGTCGCTCGTCAGTGGTGAGAAGTCGAACTTCCAATTCATCGTAGGTCGCCTCTTCACCTGATTTTTTCGGAAGCTGGATGACTGTTCTCTCTGCCGGTTGTTATCCGGGGCCTTTTTGTGGTGATAGCGTGATTGGAAGGCAGAATCTGGGGAATTGTGGAGATTAGGAATAGCAACTGGCAGAAGATACCGGATGGGAATACGGTCATATGGCTGGTAATACATTGAGTTCATTGTACTGATGGGTTGCTGTTTTCAGTTGCGTCTCCTCAACACCAATGTCGACGGTAAACAGAAGGTCATGTATGCCTTGACCAAGATCAAGGGTGTTGGAAGGCGTTATTCCAACTTGGTCTGCAAGAAGGCTGATGTCGACTTGAATAAGCGGTAGGTTACACTTCAAAATTTGCTACCGCAATTCTGCATTTGACGTTGCTAATCTATGCCTTTAGTGCTGGCGAACTTACGACCGAAGAGCTTGAGCGTATCGTCACTATCATCCAAAATCCTACCCAATATAAGATTCCCACCTGGTTCCTCAATCGCCAGCGTGATATTGTCGATGGAAAGGACTCTCAGATTCTTGCCAACGCCCTCGACAACAAGCTCCGTGAGGATTTGGAGAGACTCAAGAAAATCCGTGCTCACAGAGGTCTTAGACATTACTGGGGTCTCCGTGTTAGAGGGCAGCACTCCAAGACTACCGGTAAGACTTTTATTACGAAAACAGAGTTATCCACTACTTTTGATACTAACATATTCTTAGGTCGTCGTGGACGAACCGTTGGTGTGTCGAAGAAGAAGGGTTAAACTATTTTCTTTTCTTTGGGGATCCTTTTTGTCTGGGACGGGATGCATTATTACTACTGTTCAACTTTTCGTGACGGTGGCAGTGGCAATGTGCGGGGAATGAAAAATAAAATAAAACGGCTTTCGTAGGCTTTCTCGACATTCATGTTTGGGAATGAGATTTCAAACGACTGGGGCTTAGGGGTCTTTTCTCTTGCTGTACAAAGTTATTCATTTTTTTCTTCTGGCCGCGCTTCTGAAATTCTCTGATTCTATGCTGCCGTAAAAACTGGGATAATCGAACCCCGCACAAGGACGTCCATAATGCCCTCCCTTGGATTACAGGAAGAAAAACACCGAAAAACCCGCCTTCCAGCCTTCCACTGAGACAAAAAGGGGGGAGAAAAATACGCTTGACATTCTTTGAGAAGGAAAGACTAACGTTCTAGGGTTCCAGTCTCTTTTACGATTCCCCTGTGTTGATTTATGAAACTATGATATCACCCATAAGAGTAATCCATACCGTACCGGCAGTCAGCCACCCGTAACAATCTATGGAGTTGACGGGGAATACTCGAGTAAGGTGCCGGTATTCTTGGCCCTCTGACAGCCAAGAGAGCAAGGTGCAGCACAAGATCGGAAATATGCTTCTCGAAGGTCGTGGAACTCTGGTGGTTAGAAAGCCTGATTTTTATTGCAGCTCTCTGAATAAGTCTTGGCATTCTGGGGATTATAGAGCCTTCGCCCCACGCTGCCCCACCTTTCTTTCTTTTCTTCCTGCTTCTCTCCTGTACCAACACCGTTATATTTTCCACTTCAAGATTTGCTCACCATGCCTATTAACCAGGTATGTATTGGACGACCCTAGTATTTAGACTGCAAGAGCTAACAAGCTCGCAAAAAGCCTTCGAACCAGATTAAACTTACCAACGTCGCGATCGTTAGGTTGAAGAAAGGTAATCCTGTTGTCCAAACAAACTAGTACGCGTACTTACAATGCGCTAGGAAAGAAGCGTTTTGAGCTAGCATGTTACAAGAACAAAGTCCTGGAGTACCGTTCTGGAGTGTATTATCCCCTTTCGTCTAACCAGACCTTTCGATTAACAAATCCTAGTGAGACCGATCTGGACGAAGTTCTCCAAATTCAGCAAGTCTTCACCAACGTCTCCAAAGGCGCCGTAGCACCTCACGCCGACCTCCAGAAGTGCTTCGGACCAAAATCTACCACCGAGTCCATAATTCTGGAAATACTCCAAAAGGGCGAACTCCAAGTCGGCGAAAAGGAGCGCAACGCGAAACTCGAACAAACACACACCGAAGTGATCTCAATTGTGGCGTCTAAATGCGTTGACCCCGCTTCTAAACGTGTCTATACTCCTACCATGATTGAGAAAGCTCTTGCAGAGCTGTCCGCCAAGAAAAGGGAGGAGGGTGAGGAAGATGTACCGAGGTGGAGTGGTGTTACGGATAAGAAGAGCTCAAAGGCTCAGGCTTTGGAAGCTATCAAGGCCTTGGTGTACCACCAACCTATCGCCATTGCACGGGCGAGGATGAGACTGAGAGTTTCTGCGCCAAAAAGGGTCAAGGAGAGGGTCATGGAGTTCGTTGAGCAGGTTGAAGACGAAGGGTATGAAGGCGGTAATTGGGAATGCACTGTGTTTGTTGAGCCTGGAAAGTACAAGAGCATTACGGACCTGGTTGCGTCAGAGACCAAGGGGAAGGGAAGGGTGGAGGTCCTAGACACTGCGGTGAGTACTCCCTTGTTCGGTGAGCTATTCCAGACCAGGGGCTAATGTGCCTTGCAGGTTGTGTCTGAGGGTGATAATAGTTAGACTGTTTGGGGGAAAAAAGGATAGAGAGGATGACAAAAATTGAGCGTTGCATCGTACAATTGGGGTACCGGCACGGCAGCTATGGAGTTGGGGCTTTATCTTTTATTCGGAGGTGTATCGGGGTAATGATTGCTCTGAGAGCTCCTGCGTGCTGAGCCTTGGTTAAGTTATTCTATAAACGATAGGTTTATGCGGAACAAATTCCAATCAGCATTGTGCTATCATACCGATACTGTGGGGTTGGTGCTTATGGAAGTATAGGGTAGTACTGTAGTCCCTAGTTTCCTACTGTAGGCCCAGGGTAGATGAGTACAGTATCAGTATGGGGTTGACCTTTTCAATGTGATTCCGGACCACAAAAACCTGCCCCCCAGTCCATGTTATTTGAAAATCCGGACATACTGAGTTATCAACATCCGAGAGAAATTTTAAAAATATAACAATTCCTCCAGTAATTTTGTAAAGAATCTCTTTCCAAGGCCTCTTGTGATTTTGATACTATTTTTATTTTATTAACATAGCCTAAAACAACAACTGGAATCATGCTGCAGTAGCGCGTGCAACATCTTCAATTCCGACTCCGTTGACAAAAACCACCTGCTGTGTGATCTTACATGAAGACAAAAGTCATAGGCCATAACAGTTCCAATTTTCAATTTATCGTAGATAATTTTCTAAGGGGAAACCCTATTCTTGGTGAGAGGCTATTCCCGATTTAAGATCGACCCCAGCCTCGGGGTTAATAGGTTTTTGTTGTCTCAAACACATCCCATGCACCTGGCGATAAATATTTCGGATACACTCCCATCAACTGGGAGATGTGCGATCGAAGGGGGGGGCGCTTACAAAGAAATTACTTCACTTTTGGTCCGTCGTGGGGTGGGAAAGAAATAAGCTGAGAGGCAAGTCTAATGCATTGTTAACTTTTTGGTCATTTTTATATGATATTACAAGTATCATAGTCTGAGAAGATTTCTGTGTTTGTCTGTCCTCACTAAGTCTTAGAGGTGGTGGGGGGTTTTTTTTTTGGGTGGTGGTAAGTTGTGCCAAGGGTTCCAAGGAAAATACTATGATAAAACCTTCACACTACCGTAGGTCTTACTCCATCTTTAAAAGTTGTAGAAATTAGTTGGAAGAATAGTTAGAGGCTTCGGGCTATTTTGAAAACTATTTTGGTTATCTGAGAAGGGGAGAGACTGCTGATACTCCATGAGTATTTTCCCGTCCGATGGCATTTGAAAGGTTGGTTGGAAATATTTTCCCAATCATACTGGTATGATATGATATTATGATGCCGGTAGGGTACAGTAATGTACCGGTATCCGCGCAGGCATCATACCGCATCAGACAAAGTTACAGGCACTGCACTCCAGCAGACTACTGTATCGTACAATCTGCCGTACCGCGCGTTTCTTAGGCAGCCGAGCACACAAACGCACCGTCCCTTCCGTCCATCCCGTTTTCGGGCGACAACAACCCCCTTCAGCTTCAGTCCGGGTCTTCTTCGATTTGTAATAAGGAGCTCAACTGGCAAACAATAGGATACCGTAGTTCCACCGCTTGCCACCGGTAATACCCGAAACAGAAAGTGCGCTAAGTGACGGTACTGGCGCAGTCCCCGTGACCTCGTACGTGTCATGCGGCAGCCAATCTTGGATCCGGATCTGGAATCCGGGGCTGGACCAAGGACCCGGGGCCAGGAGAGAAGTGAAGGTATCATATTATTATCGTACACTTTTGTCCGTATCGCAGATTCGCAGGGGCATCATCGTTTGTAGGGGTGGCCCTAGCTGGTGTGCGGTGTCCTTTTGCCCCAACGATAAGTTAATACGGTATCATAACAGCCCCTCACAAGGCCTTGCATTCGATTCTTGAGGTGTGACCGTGTGATAGAGTTTGCCTTTAGGTGTAATAGCCACGATATAACTTGCAAAAGTATTTTGCGTTTTTTCCTATGCGATGGATGCTTTATCGCATTCTATGAGACTGATTGTCGATAGGCGCTCCAAGATTTGATGGGGATCTGCCGTGTTCGGGCGGCCAGTAAACCGCGTCGTGTCGGGGAATAACACAGCATGGTCCAGGAATGTTGTCTGGGACCTGCGTCCGATTGTCTGTTGCCGGGGGTTGGCTGAGGCTTTTGTTGGTCTGGCTGGTTTAGGGTAGCTCGTTTGGGCAGGCATGGTCGAACCCCATTGGCTAACTCCAAACAGAGACATATCCAGCCACCGATATTCCCTCCCACACTCGAGTTTGATCGAACGGAAGCACTCCGTCTCCCCCCGTATTGCTCGGAGCAAGTCAAACTCACCCATCCTTAGAATACTGGTAGCAAACCCCCTTCGTCATCGCTTCTCTCACCTCTCCTTCTTCTTTCCATATCATCTTCTCCCTCTTCCGAGTCTCCTCCATCCATCCATTCTATCAAATTCATCTTGCTTCACGCACGCACATCGAAATTGTTCAGTAAACTCACCCTTCGTTGATTCCGCAATCATGAAGCTCTCAGTAGCTTCTGCCATCTCCTTGGCCCTGGGGGCTTCGGCTTATATGCCTAATCCTGAGCAACACCCTATCGGCTCAAAGCTTCCCGCCTTTCTCTCATCCGCTCTTGACCAATTCAAAGTCGGTGATCTCTCTTCCGAGTCCATCTCTGCCTGGGCCGAGATCGCGAAGCTCTACCCTGAAGATACCATATCTAGCATTCAAGCCATCCAGAGCAAGTCCAAGCCCAGGGCTGGAATCAAGAAGCGACCGGATCACCACTGGGACTACATCGTCGATGGTTCTGATACCGTCTCTGCCTTGGGGAGCAAGGTTGATGGCCACGATAAAATCAAGGGCAACAGGTTAAGGATCAAGAAACCCAGTGATTTGGGAGTTGATGCTAAAACAAAGCAATACTCTGGTTACTTGGATGTGGATGATGATGATAAGCATTTCTTCTTCTGTAAGTTCTCTTAGAACGTGGTATAGTTGCTTGTCGCGATGCTAATCTCTCTCGTTAGGGTTCTTTGAATCGCGGAATGACCCCAAGAACGACCCCGTTGTTCTTTGGCTCAACGGTGGTCCAGGGTGCTCTTCTTTGACTGGTCTCTTCATGGAGCTTGGCCCTGCTTCTATTGATGCTAAGATCCACACCGTTGATAACCCGTACTCATGGAACTCCAACGCTTCGGTCATTTTCCTTGACCAACCCGTCAATGTCGGGTACTCATATTCTTCAAGCCCCGTTTCAAGCACCCAAGCTGCTGGAAAGGACGTTTACGCGTTCTTGACCATGTTCTTTGATAAGTTCCCAGAATACGCCAAACAGGACTTCCACATTGCTGGAGAATCTTATGCTGGGTGAGTCATCGGGTTCCCGAATTATTGATTGGATTTCGCGCTAATGCTTTGCAAGACACTATATCCCTCAGTTCGCCGCCGAGATTCTCTCTCACAAGAAGCGCAACATCAACCTTCAGTCTGTTCTCATTGGCAACGGTCTTACCGATGGCCTCACCCAATACGAGTACTACCGCCCCATGGCTTGTGGTGGAGGTGGATACCCGCCTGCTTTGAGTGACTCGGAGTGCAATGCTATGGACAGTGCCTATCCTCGTTGTGCTAGTATGATCCAAAACTGCTATAACTCTAAGTCCGTGTGGTCTTGTGTCCCTGCATCCATCTACTGTAACAACGCTCTGATTGGCCCTTATCAACGCACCGGATTGAATGTCTATGATATTCGCGGAAAGTGTGAAGATTCCGACAACCTTTGCTATTCTGAGATGGGCTGGATCTCTAAGTAAGTTTGCCTGATGTTTGACACGGCCTTTTTTTTTTGCTGACAAATCAAATCAGGTATCTCAACAGGAAGGATGTTATGTCATCGCTTGGAGCTGAGGTTTCTTCTTATGAGTCTTGCAACTTCGACATCAATCGCAACTTCCTTCTCAATGGGGACTGGATGTTACCATTCCACGAATTTGTCATTGAACTTCTTAAGGAAATCCCTGTGTTGATCTACGCCGGTGATGCTGATTACATTTGCAACTGGCTCGGAAATCGTGCTTGGACTGAGGCTCTTGAGTGGCCCGGAAAGAAGAAGTTCAATGGGGCCGAGGTTGAGGACTTTAAAGTCAACGGCAAGAAGGCTGGAAAGTTCAAGACTTCTGGAAACTTTACCTTCATTCAGATCTACCAGGCTGGTCACATGGTTCCATACAACCAACCAGACCCGAGCTTGCAGATGTTGAACAGATGGTTGGATGGCGCCTACTGGGCCTAAGCGATGTCTTGTCTTGTGCAGTGAGCCCGTCAATTCATTGAGCATGGTGTTTTTTGTAATTTTTTTTGTAATGGTTTAAGCTCATGGTTCTGCGATATTTTCGGACTGGATGAATTGGCATGGGAGTGATAAGATATGGAGGCTTCGCCTTTTCTTCTCTTTTCTTTGTCGTGGTGTTTTCAACGTATTAACTTGTAACTGTGAAGGATGTTTTATTCTTCAACGCATGAGAATGCAGACTATTAAGGCGAGCGCCCATTTTATGGCTTCTCACATAGACTTTCCCTCTTGTCACCTTGTGGTATAGCAGCCGCACTATCGGTATTATTGGTTGGTTCAGTGAATTTTTTTTAATGGAGTAATGAATTTCTGAGCTATGCATGAGCCCCTAAAGTACCGGTGTATGCTAGAATACGGGTAGAATGCCATAGAGTATAGGCTTGTGCCATCAATCATCATCTAGCTACAATGAACCGCCATTCAGCTGGTATAAACCGCCGCCAACGCCTCTATCATAAGAAACAAATTTAACTTTTGGAACAGGATAGAAAAGATAGAGATAAAGCCTCCGATACATAAGGGCGAAACATAAATGGAGTGTAGGGGGTATAGAGTGAGCTGGTGAGCTAGTAAAACAATCGAATATAGGTTGGCATGAGAAGAGCTATCGAAGAATGAAAGAGAATGAGAAAACACCGGTGGCCCGCAGGAGCAAACATTATACCCTACCGTCTCTAATGGTATTATTAATCGGCGTGTATATATATACCCTAACATTACTCCTTGACAGCAACCCAAAACACGCCCTCATACTCGTGCTTTAGCATGCTCTTCTCATCACCCGCATACCTGGTCTTGGCCCCCGTGATGATCTTCTCTAGCTTAAATCCGCACATCTGGACTAGTTCAAGGACCTCGTCGAGGCATAGCTCAAACTTTCCCGTAGCTCCGACCTCCCCATCCTCCCCGGAATCCCTTCTCGTCCGCTGTTGCTGCTCTTGGGTGTCCTCTTCAAAGTGCCAGAGCAGCGGGCCGAAGTTCACCCAGACCCCGCCGTCGACGAGTAAGTGCTTAATGGTCTCAAGGTAGGAAATTAGGTTCGGTGCTGTATCGATGAAGAATACAGTGGCGCAGGCGTTGAATTTTTGGGAGGGGCCAAGGTTTTTGTAGCTTTGGCAGAAGTCACCCGCTGTCATGCTGAGCCTGTCGGTGCCCGTGAGCTCGAGGAGGCTTGCAGGATGGACGTCCGGGATTTGGGTGCTGCGGAGGTGGGAGGGGCGGGTGGAGTGGTTGCTGAAAGTTGAGATGAAGGGGTGGAGAGTGTGTTGGTTTACGGTGGAGGTGTGGTTTAGGACATAGTTGCTGGCCATTAGTTGGTGGTAGGAGAATTCATTCCCTTGGGAGGTGTAGCCTGGATTTGGGTGTTAGCTCAGACGGCAAGAGGATGAGGGGGGGGGGGGATGAGCCTGCGATAGCGATGTCCAAGGCAAGTCTGCCTAAGCCAGCTCCTGGGATGAGGACTCTAATAGTGGACCTGTGATCGAGTCATCAGCTATCAGTCCCCCCGGCATAGGTACTCAAAGGGCCATACTTATCCTCCACCTTCCCAAACCTCTCCTCCAGCTCCCTCATAATCCCCCCATAGCAAATATCCCTCTCCGCCTTCCCTTCATCACTCCAATCGCGATAAAACTGCTTAATTGTGCTCCGCACCTTGTCCAAATCCCCGTCACTCGCACTGCTCGCCCAAGCCTCCACGCCACCGCCGGTATTCTCGAGATCGACCCCGAATGCATCCACCGCGGAGCGGAAGATGGCCTCACTGAGGACTGCATTGTCTTCAATTGCGCGGTCAACTTCATCCAGGGTCCGGAGGTAATTGATTGGCGATTGCTTGAGGAGTGCTTGGTGTGGGCGGGAGAGGGCGAAGAAAGAGGTACGGCGATTGTGGGTTAGGTTTTGGTGAGCAGCGCGGCGGTAGAGACTGTTTTCCAGACAATTAAGTGGGGATGTTTAGAGAGAGGAGGGGAGGGGAGAAGGGTGCATACTGGAATGAAGAAAGAGCGGAAGTGATTGCCTTAAGCTCATCCGCGTCAGCAAGTGGGTCGAATCCAAGCTCGGGGTCAACGCAATCTCTCGACATTGTTGAGGGGTTTATTTTATTAGAGGGATAATTAATATGTTGGGGGGTTTTTTTATTCTATTTCCTTTCTATTTTATTTTATTATTATTTTTCCTTACTCCCGGGCTGCAGTTTGGTCGGGGTGGTTGAAGGGAAAGGGGAGGATGGGTAGAGAGAGGGTGGGTGTGTTAGAGTGAGGGCTGTGTCACGCTGGTGGGGCAGAAATGGTGGGGTCAGCCCAGGGCAGAGCCTCTACGCGTCTTGGCAGCTTTCAAGAATGGAGTCTGGCAGCGGGCCGCGTTTGGAGCCTTTTGGAAGCGGATGCCAGTATCGGTGGAGTTCTTTGAGGCAGATCGTATTTTATTTCCAATTCGGGTTTCGGAAGGAGGGTTGGGTGTACCATAGGCCCTGTGATGTAGTTAAAGCTTACCTTGCCGTGACATCGGGTGCTTGCTTGCGGATGGGTGTTGAAGGTTTAGCTCGCTGCCCCTCCCTTGGAGATTATTGTTTTGTGAGGTGTTTTTGAGGGATGTTGCCTGGGTACTGCATGCACGCTACAATCTCAGAAGGATCTACAGCAGTTAAATGAGGAACTCGAAGGAGATGATCGTTGGCACGTACGGTACAGTACTGGCATTGTGTTTCCAGCTGGACGGCTGGTTGTGTTCCCAATGCTTAGCTTCAAGTGTTGGCACTGTACGGTACAATAGCTTGAGAGACTGCAGTTGGAAGAACCCCAACTCCCTGGCCCAACGGCTACATCTCGGACACCAAACGTATGATATGATATCAACCTGCATGCCTACCTATTCCCCTACTCTACTCGAGAATTGACATGCGTACTACCCTCATAGCAAGATTCATACACCCTTTCAAATTCGAGTAACTTGACAAGTGCCCAAAAGGCATATCCTGCGGTTTCGTGAGAGGTACCGGGTCTTCATGCAGACGCTAAACAAAAATCTTCATGGGGTGGGATTTCCCTTTGCCTCCTGGACGCCCCAACACATAGACTAGTAGTCGTGCAATGCTTTCCCCCACATTACCGTGATCTCGTGCAAAGCGAAATTTCCTTTCGCCGGGGCTTTTTCCCGGTGACTTGTGTATGCATGAGGGGGAAAGCCCCCTAAGACATGACTGCGGGTTCCCTATTCCGGAGGGAAGAGGAACTAAAAAGCCAATTGGGCAGCTGTCTCAGTTTAGTAGTAGTGCTGGTGTAACTTTACTAGTGTAATAGAATAGGTAGCCCTACCTGTGTTAATGAAGACGCTAAGCTGTTATAAGCTCCGGTTGCCGATTGCTTAGTATCCATGCTAATATTTCTCTGGTGCCAAGGGGCTAATGGGTGTTAAATTAAAATCACGCTTGTTAAGAAAACTCATGGTAAATCACTCGGACACCAAATTAGCTGACGGAAAGTCTAGCATCCCTCCTAATGTCACAATATGCAGCATGATACCCAGGAGGTTTTCACACCTGGTTTTGGTCTATTGGTATAATCGCTGCCCTAGCTAAGGCCCTGAGGCGGAGGACTAGAAAGAATCACGCTGTTCATTAAGACTAACTAAGCACTTAGTATCTTCGAACGCTGAAAACTGCGATAGTAAAACCTAACTTACCAGACCCACGAACTCCACGAACAACTCCGGAATCCCCCTCCATCCATCCACCCAATAGTCAAAAGCCCTCACTCATCTTGCAGCAAACATCCACTCCACGAGGCCCACAAATAATACTCTCCACCTGAGCGTAGTTTGCCTTCCTACACCCCGCCCGCCTGTATAAATCAGCCCGAGTACTCAACCGCCATCCACCTAACGTCCCCCCTCAAAGCATTCCTTCTTCCTCTTCCTCCCAGGGACTCCCTCCTCCCACCCCAAGCAAAATGTGTTTCTGCAACATCTACACCCTAACTGCCTGTCCAAAACTCCACAAGATAAAATGCTACTACCGTCTCTGCTCCATGCACATGCACCTCCTGCCACCATACTCCCCACCCCCCTCACCTTCCTCCTCTCCGTGCAAGCTCCGCACAACGCCCTCTTACGAACAGCTAGCTGAAGCGCTAAATCCCGTCGGCACACTCCCAAGGGTCCCGGGCTTCCCCCTGCCAGAACAAGAAGCGGCATATCTGCATTGCATAGAGACCATAGCCCCGTACCCATCCCCACCTCAGGAAGTCCAGCTGGCAAAAGCCGGATGCGGTCTGAGCGGGTGTAGGGAGCCTGACACAGTGGGTGTAGAGAGGGCGTGGAGGGGTAAGACTGAAGACGGAGAGGCGAGGTTTGGGTGTCCTGTGTGTAAGGCGGAGGAGGTGAAGGCTGAGGGAGAGTTCTGGGTTGAGGTCGCAACAGAGGTCGGGTTGCCGGGGGATGATTATGTGGGAAAGGGGGAGGGGAGGATGAGGACGTTTCGTTGGGCTGGACCCGCCGCGGGGGAGGAGTTTGCTAACGCTCAGGTGGCGGCGGGAGGGGGGACTCGGGCTTTACTATTACCGCTTGTATACACCCCGTCTCCGGCGGAGATTTCGAGGAGGAATAGGCCGGGTGCGCCTCCTCTGCCGACTATGGTGATACCTGCGGTATCACGACCCGCGCCCACACCCGCGCCTCCTCTTGTGCCGGAGAGCACGAGCATTAGGTCCACGATGGGAAGAAGTAGGTCCACAACTTTTTTCCCACCCGCCCCGCCTCTACCGGAAGACTCTGCATGAGTACCGGCAGTTGAGGTAGGAAGATAGAGCTAGGTGGGTAGTGGGAGGAGGGGGACGAACAAAAGAACACAAAAAACCAAGAATTAGACATTCTGCATCCGCATTTCCTGATTTGTTCGAGTGCCTGGAAACTGGAAGTCCGCAGGTAGGCTCGATACGAGTTTTCGCCTAACCGGGCCGGCTTGTCTGTTTAGAAATCTGGCTGCTTTTTTCCCCTTCCTTTTTTTCCTTCTGCTGCACTTATTTCGCCACTTAGGATAGTCAATTGAACAACTTACTCTCACGCAAATGTATTTTGGAAAAAAATAAACTGAACTGTGCAAGCCGAGCAAGCGATCTCTCTCGCTCGTTCCCGTTCTCAAGATATCACAATTGCTACGGTGGAGGCTGCATCGCTATCAATTAAATTGAACCAATTTAGTACTCGGGGAGGTCATGAAGACATAACCCTGTCTCGATAGAGACCTGTGTGAGATCGGCAAAGAAGTTTTCCGATTTTTGCTAACCCCCCCGAGTACCGGTTTAAGGTGCGGGTGGCGTGCGGGGAAAAGAAGGGTGATATGGCGTTGATGAGACTGTGGGGTAGTGAGCAGGTTGGCAATAAATTGGTGTCGCTGTTTTCAGTGGATGATCGTGGCGAGCTCTAGCTTGGGTCAGACCAAGATTTAATGAGATGACCTTGCCGGGAAGAGAGAGGGAGTTCCTTATCAAATATTAAGTGATACCTAGCCCGTTGGGTTGTACGATTTTTCATGTGCCCGGGGTCTAGCATCGCCCTTGTTTTCGAGATCTCACGAGGGACTGGCTGTCATAGCTCCCGTAGAGCTCCCGCTTCTACTCGAGTACAATCTCATATTAGTGGCAGCCGAGAAAGGATCTATGGTGGAACGGTTTTTGGTTTTTGGTATTTCGATTGAGATACCAGCATACTGCGGATTAACTACTCAAAGCAATCTCCTAAAGAAACGCCGGAAACAGTAAATGCCTCTGGAATAAAGTATACGTAAAGATGTCGAACGTGAAGAGCAGATGTAGACTCGGGAAACGAAAAAAGAGTGGTGAGCAAGAAGCCTAGCACTGCTGAAGAAAAATGGAAAAGAAAGTCGCAAAAACTCGTGGGTCAGCGAAAATCAAACAAGGGCCCCTTCGCTGGGCGGGACTGTCATCTGGCTTTAAGGAAGGACCTGAAATACAGCCCGCCAAGCGACCGATCTCGATCCAGAACAATCTAGAGTTCTGGGGTCTCCACACTCCGCTCGGAGCACTCATCGTCACTATGGTTGATCTTGCGGTTATCTTGCGTTTTGAGGTTTCTGTCAACCACTTTCATTAGCCCCCGCCCGGCTCCAGGGCGGTGCCGAGCCCACAGGAAGTACTTACGATTCACGGAAGGGTGAGCTACTGCAGCATTGCCTCCCACATACTCTAGGGACTAAGACCTCGTCTGCTCGAGTGTCGGCCATACACTGGGCCAGGTCGTCATTGACATATCCGCATACCAGAGTATTCTCTCCAATCTGGCAGCCGCAGGAAAATATGGTGTTCTTGTAGTGACACATTCTTTATTCGTTTGTAGTGGGGCGATGGTAGAAAAGCGGTACGAGTGATTTCTGATGTGAGGGTAGGAATGATGTGGGTATTTGGGAAGGAAAATATTGGAGGCAGAGCCTATACCAACAATCCACGGAGGGAGAGTAAGACCGTTCTTATAGCAAAGAGGAACTTTGGGCATTTGCTTTTGTGTGCCTAACGAAATATTATGTTTTGTGCCAGCTGGGACGTGCATTCAGCACACCTCCTTGATCGTGGCAATTTTTGATCACCATCAGCCTTCCGAGTTCCGGCTACCCCACACTGCGCATTCAAGATAGAGCTGTCCCTGCAAAAGATCAGCGGCCAGGCATCTTTGTCAAAAACCATATATCATAAACTCGGGCACCGTGGATTATTGCTCTTCTGGCAAAACCCTGGTTTGTATGGGGCCCTCAAACGCCAAGTCCATGACATCCGGTGTCTTCTGGAATCCTGCGGGCATAGAGATTAGCCCGCCAGCCCAAACTAATATCCGCTTGCGCGGGCGGGTAAACCAACCTCGGAGCGTTGGGAGGTAGCCTCACTTTCTTTTTCGTAATAAACTCCCTTTCTTAGTGATCACCAGGGTCTTCCTAACAAGCAGCCATTTCGTGTGTCTCGCGCCGGAACTCAAAACTCATGATTTGCGCGAGTACTCGTAGAAGGTGGCTGTTTCCTGTCCGGGCGGTTTCGAGATCGTCGGCCGGTCCTGTCGGGTTCTTGTATGCGATATGACGCCATAGCGCTTGAGGGATGGCACACCTTACTTCTCAAGGGGTTGTCCGCCAAGAATCCGGGGTAAATTTATTCTCCAGTACCGTAGAGTGATTATTCGAGCACTAGTAACAAATGCTGCTCTCTGTAGAGCGGGTCCTTTTTATCCTAGAAAAATTGCGAGCATGGGCGTAAAATGTGGGGCGGACTTGGAGCCTAGATGGGGTAACGCTCGAGTTGGCTACTCTATCGTACTCTCTAACACCATGTTTTATGTAATTCGTGCTGTTGGTGATAAGCACCAGTATTCGAGTACAAGGCCTAATGGAAAAGGTTTCCCAACTTCATAAGGGCTTAATTCCCAGACCGGGATCTTCCTCTATCAGACATATTTTTTTCCGAACGCCGCTCTTAGAGACAAATGTGTAAGCGCAGTGGCGCCCCATAGATGCAGGCTCTAGACAACCTTGAAAGGCCGATCAGCATCGTGGGCTTGTCGAGGGTTTTTTCTTTCTTTTTTCTTTCTTCCTACTTCCCCGGAGGAGGGTGTCCCATTGTATCCATTGCTCTCGGCGTGGGGCCACGAGAGAGAAAGTAGGACGCTCATTCATAAACCGTGGTTCTGGTTTCGTCCTAGCCCAGCATACCAGGAGGTTATCGTCATACCAGTGAATCAAACAACAGCCTCTAGCCACACAACGTAATCACACTGCTCAGCGAAATAACTTTCTGATGGGAGAAATTCGCGCCTCTCTGTGAGGTGCTGTGGGGGGGGGGCGTTCTTTTTGGTCGAGTGTGGTATGATATGGCACAAGTCTACGAGTAGCATGATGAAGCGCCGTAAGTTATTGGCTTTCCAGCGTCATCTAATGGCACCCGCGAAAACTGGAGGTTTTCGTACAAATGGTTAGTTAGGGTAAGCCGGCCTTGTAAGGCATCATAGGATATCAGTCGCCCGCTAATCATACCGCACAACAGCACTCGAATCGAAGCAGAGGAAGAGTGGGACTTTTTCCCTCCGCACACCAACAACTATTGATCGTTTCCGGGTCAATCCCAATTCTCATTCGAGAAGCCCTTGCTATAAAGTTCTGGAGCGGAGGTGAGGGGTTTCTTGCGTAAAGGCCTTGAACCACTGCATTAGCCGGTGGGCTTGCCATAACGAAGGGCCGCTCACGGCCATAAAGGAATATTATCAAGGCTGTTATGTGCGTGATAGTGGCCCCGTGGCCGCGGAACAAGGCTGCCCATGGCTGTAAGCCATTCTAGAGGCTACTTGCCCGCTAGCGCGATTCTTAAGTCTCTGTCCTGACTGAAGAGCATCTCAGTCTATCCTTAGGATGCCACCTTGCCTATAAAGTCTCCAAGATTAACTTATAGTATCGCTGCTAGGATAGAAAATCTACGGCTAGAAGTTAGCAGGACTACAAGTTTCCAGCTAGTTCTCCCCTAAGAAACTCCGGAAGAGTTGACTTGTCACCCACTACGCCGCACCCCCAGCAGGTAAAACCTAAGAGCCTCACTTCCTCGATTCAGGTGAAAATGGCTTAGTTATTACGCACTGTCTGTATCGTGAAGGCCAGAAGGATGGTAGGGAGCTCGCGATGAGCTCCCCAAAGAGAAGCTTGCCCCACCAATTAGTCTCGAACCCGGAGAAGGCAGTATGCTACTGGCGCTCCACTATGTTGAGTTCTTCACACTCTTGCGCCGAGGGCCGATTGAACCCATTGCAGTGACAACTTAGCCCAGCAGAAAGGGAACAAAATATATGGCATTCTTTAGATTTCGTATGCAGCAATTACTGCCACGCCACAGAGACCATTTCATCCATAATGCCCACACTAGGTATATGCTCCCAAGTCAAATTACCCTCCTCTCCCGCCAGGCTATCAGTGGCGTTAATCAGTACCACAGTCACGAGTCCTGCCCACGATGAGAAACCCGTCGGCCTTTTCGATGCGGATACGAGCCAACCCTCAACGAGATCCCATCCCAAGCACTCGAGTAGTGTGCAAACACTCGCTCCCTCACGATGATATATCAGTACTATGCTAGTACAGCCTCTGATCCTGGAGCAGGCGCTGCAGCGGCGAAGAATAACCCGCTCACGATAAGTACCTGCCGGCTCATTCTCAGGGCAGCTCAACGAAGAATTACAGACGAAGCAGGAGAGAAAAATAAGCCTTCAATCTCACGAATTCTCTCGCAGACTCCGCGAGCCTAGGTGTCCTATGTATTATACCTCTCTGTCTTTCCCGCCAGCTAGTTATCGGTGTTTTAAGCTTTGTAGTAGTGCACTGCAGTTACCCCTAAAAATCTAGCTAATCTTAATTTAAACAAGCTAAGCTCAACCCTCGTAAAAAGGTAAGCTTATTCGCTCTCCTTTCTGCCTCTCTCTACCTATACCCATTGTTACACAGCAATTCAGCCAGCGAAAAAGCTCTCTCCAATTTCCAGACACCTCATGCCAGATACAACCATCGTGCCGTATGATACCAACAGCTCGCTTCGAAGAGACGATACCCTTAAAGCATGATAAGGCGCGGTAGACTTTCAAAAAGGCGAATCAACCGACGCCCGAAAAAGCATTACCGGTACCATTATAACAAGCCACAGCCCGCAACTCGAGCGAATAAATGAACGACTCCCAGATAAAACAAACTATTCCAGCCTGGATAAACAATTCATAACTACAAGTACGGTACTGTACAATGCTCGAGTACGTGGACTCGATACACAGGGATGGGAAAAGCAAACAGGTTCCAACTATCACGTGAATATAAACACAAGCTAACCAACTTGATGGGGTCCACCATTATCCCAAATGTCTTGGACTAGAACACTCTCAGCCCACATTCACCAAAATAGCACTTTTCCCCACCACCCGCCTGTGTCGGTAGTTGCTGCCAATCGTACAGCCGCACGTAACGTCACTTTGAGCGTCACATATGAAATCATATACTCTCACTCGAAATAATCCCCCCCCCTGCTCTTAGAGGCTTCCGGCCCTGCGCAGGCGAGCTGAGCTGGAAAAAAAAGAAAAGAAAAGATGGTATCATACATATATTTTGTGAATTGGGTTGTACTCGAGTATATGGTTGACCGCATAACTTGGCTTGATTCTCGAGCCACTTCACTTTGTGCAGCACCACACGCTCGTTAAGCCCTACGCCCACCCCCTTCTCTCTCTCTCCGGCAAAGAAGCATCTGAATTGATAGCTATTTGTGTTTACTTTGCCTTACTTCTCAGGGCCGCTTTCCGGGGAATCCTTTGCTTTGGCCTATTTGCCCTTACTGTCGCTCTCGCTCTCCCTCACCCTCGCTCCGCTCCTAGCCGCCCTTGTACTTATTCCCTTTTTTCCAACCTCACTCCAGTTGTAGGAATTCGGTAGGAAAAGCGGGGAATTGTGGCGACGACGATGATGATGATGATGATGAACTTTCAATCTATCCCGGTCTTATTTCTGGCGACGCTAGCGGTTGGGGGATGGGCGCATGAGATTGACGTTAAAAGTAAAGGTATGTTCAAAATGCACATACGCACACATACACACACACTCCACCCCCGCACCTGCGATAAGGGTCCTGCATTAGGGATGGAAACAGGGACGAGATGGTAACCGGGTTTTCCTTCTTATCTACGGCGGTATTAGCGTCGGTGTCCAATGTCGCTGGAAAAGTCGCGTTTAAGATGATGCAGTTCTATCCCGGTAATAAAACCGGCGGCATTCCTGGATTATTCGGAGATCCTTATTACTGGTGGGAGGCGGGCGCTGTGTTTGGTGTAAGTTTACACCCTATTTCTATATATCCTTTTCCTCATAACCCAGCCCTCCCACTCCTCCTCCTCCTCCTCCTCCTCCGGTGATGGTGGTAATGATGATGATGGGGAAATGTAAAAACAAAAAAGTCATTAGTAGATTACTGGGCCTACACGGGCGACACTAGCTACAACCCTACCACCACTGAAGCGATCCTACACCAGGTTGGCCCGGACAAGAACTTCATGCCACCGAACCAATCCCAGTCACTCGGAAACGATGATCAATGCTTCTGGGCACTGACCACCATGTCCGCGGCCGAGAAGCGATACCCCAACCCGCCGGATAATTTGCCGCAATGGCTGTCGCTCTCACAAGCAGTGTTCAACACGCAGGCTGCGCGCTGGGACACGGAGAGCTGTGGGGGCGGGCTGCGCTGGCAGATCATCCCGTTACATAGTGGGTACGCCTACAAGAATACCATCTCCGCCGGGTGCTTTTTCCAGTTGGGCGCGAGGTTGGCGCGGTATACCGGGAACTCGACGTATGCGGACTGGGCCGAGAAGACGTTTGACTGGACTTATAACGCCGGTTTAGCGACGCGGGACAACAGGTTTTTAGACGGGGCGATGGCGCCGAAGAATTGCACCGATATAAATCGTTTGCAATGGTCGTATAATGCTGGGATGTATATGGCTGGTGCCGCGTACATGTATAACTTTGTCTGCTCCCCCCCCCCTCCCCTCTCCCAATCCGTTGCGGCATCACACTAACAAGGATGTGAAAATTAAAAGACTGATGGGGCTGCAAAATGGAAAACTCGGATCCAAGGAATCCTCAACGGCACATTGCAAGACTTCTTCACCAGACCCCCAATCGGTCCTCAAAACATCATGTACGAGGTAGCCTGCGAGCCATACCTGACCTGCAATGTGGACCAGCGCTCCTTCAAAGCCTACCTATCCCGCTTCATGGCTTTGACCGTCAAAATGGCCCCCTTCACCAAGGAAGCCATCATGCCGGTGCTGTACACCTCTGCCGCCTCCGCTGCTAAGCAGTGCTCCTACGGCGAGGACAAGAACACCTGTGGACAGAAATGGTACACGAATGAATGGGACAAACTCTGGGGCGTCGGAGAGCAGATCTCTGCGCTGGAGGTTATATTGAGCACTCTTGTCGATAGCCTCGACCCACCAGTTACCCAGGCTAAGGGCGGCACGAGTAGAGGTGATCCGGCTGCCGGTGGGGGTGGTAGGGGGGTAAGGTACACTGGGCACAACGGTAATGGGGGGGGTGCGGATGGATGGGTCAATTCCAAGGGGGATTTCGTCCCTCATACGCCGGACAAGAAGGATAAGATTGGGTCCATTATCCTGACGGTGGTGGTGATATTGGGTCTACTTTGGCTGTCGTGGTGGATGGCGGTATGAGAGCTACATATAGTGATAGGGTAAAGGTTGCATGGGGGGCATATTACCACCAGAGGTTTCCCGGAACATGGAATGTATAGAAATCATAATGAATCCTGTAAATACGATTTTAAGGCCATGCACGCCCTAATAGCAAACGCGGAAGAGAGAAAAAACTGGAATCGAATGATGTGGGACAAGGTGACTATTCTATTACCCTAGTTAAAAAATCATCGAATTCTCACCCCCTAGCGTAACAAGCCTTGTCATTTCAATTCCCATCATTATACTCATTAAAGAGTGTAAGAAAGCAAAAATGTTTCATCACTATTTTTTTTTGCTATAAGGAAAAAAATAACTCCAAACACCAACCATCCATCAGCCGACCGAAGACTTCCTCCCGGACCCGAAACCCGTTCATAAATAAATAAATAAAAATGCAAATGTGAGCTCACCAGTGGTAATACAGCCCCATATCCTCCCCTCAATAACCGACCCTGCCTTTTTTCTTCTTTTTTCTTCAAATGCTTTTGGGGCTCGGGCTTTTTCAAAAGCATGACATGGAAAAAGGTTATCTACGAGAGTAGATCCGAAACATTCATCGGCATTTCATCAATTTGAGTACCTTCTTGATGTTAGCTCTGGGGTAAAGAATGCCAGGAAGGGGCGCACTGTAGAAAAGTTCAATATCACGCAAGATTCTGACGTCCTCGCTTGTGACGAAGTTGATAGCGACACTGAAGTAGCGTTAGCGGCAATGTATGTAATAAAAGAACGATATCGAGAGTGATTAGCTACCCTTTGCGACCAAAACGACCAGATCTACCAATTCTATGAATATAGTTCTCACGATTACTCGGCAAGTCGTAGTTGATGACTAAGGAGACCTGCTGGACGTCGATGCCTCTAGCCCAAACGTCAGTCGAGATGAGCACGCGAGAATTTCCCTGGCGGAACTCCTGCATGATAGCATCACGCTCCTTCTGCGGCATTTCTCCGTGCATAGCGGAGACGGTGAAGTTCGCCTCGCGCATCTTCTCCGTTAGCCAGTCGACCTTTCTGCGTGTATTGCAGAAAATGACTGCCTGTGTGATCGTGAGGGTGTCGTAGAGATCGCAGAGGGTGTCGAATTTCCATTCCTCCTTTTCGACAGCGATGAAGTATTGTTTCAGCCCTTCAAGGGTCAATTCGTCACGCTTGACAAGGATGCGAACGGGGTCTGTCATGAACTTCGTAGTCATGTCCAAGACGTCGTAGGGGAGGGTAGCAGATACGACGACAACCTGGGTGCTCGGGGGAAGGTAGCGGTAGACATCGTAGATTTGCTCCCTGAATCCACGATTGAGCAATTCGTCTGCCTCATCTAGAACCAGCATCTTGATGTGTTTGGTCCTCAAGTTCCTACGGCGAATCATGTCCGCCACACGACCGGGCGTACCAGAGACGACGTGTTGGCCGTAATCGAGCTTGCGGATGTCCTCCCCAACGTTGGTCCCGCCGATACAAGCGTGGCACTGAACATTCATGTAGTCGCCAAGCGCCATAACGACGGACTGGATCTGAGTCGCGAGTTCTCGGGTCGGGGAGAGAACTAGTGCCTGAGTTTCACGGACTGCCGTGTCGATGACTTGTAGGATGGAGATCGAGAAGGTTGCGGTTTTACCAGTCCCGGATTGAGCCTGGGCGATGGTATCACGACCTTTGCAGATCTGTACGATGGCTCTACTCTGAACAGCGGAAGGAGATTCGTAACCGTAGGCATAGATTCCACGAAGAAGACCCTCCTTCAAGTGCATAGCCTCGAAGGTAGGTGCCACCGTAACCTCCTTGCTGGTGCTAAACTCAAGACGAGCATCCTCTCTTCTATCGATTCCTTCAGCCATGTTGTATTGTAATTGTTCCTTTTTTCGAAAAGTTGTAAATTGTTTGCTTGAGATAAAGATGGGGATAGAATGTTGTGCAGAAGAAAAAATGGACACGAATTGAGAAGCCTGCGAAGGTCAAGTTAATCGGTCTTGGCACTCGCTCGAAATGAGGCGAACGAGCGCCGGGTAACTTGGGAATGATGACCCGATGACTAAACCAGCCCTAGTAAAGTGATAAGCGTCATCTCGAAGCTAGAAGCTATCCCCTCCACCCCCCACCATGTCCCGTGTGACTTAAGTGACTGTCGCCTCGCCCTATCCTCTTCTCTCTACTCACCCTTTCTAGCCTCACTACTACACTGCTACCTACCGTACCTCCCGCACATAATCACCCACCCTCGCAATACACAGCTGTTATCGCAACAAATATCCGACAAGGCTCTAAACTGCGAGAAAATAGGCAAACAATATGAATATCTATTCAACTATTATGTCGATGCGGGAGTACCTCTCAAGTCCCTCACATACCTCGACCTTCACCAGTACTGGCCAACTCACCCCAGAAGAGTTCGTTGATGCTGGAGATTATCTCGTCTTAAGGTTTCCCACTTGGAGCTGGCAGCCAGCTGCCCCGGGGAAGAGCGTTAGTTATCTACCCGAAGACAAGCAGTTTCTAAAGCTCCGTCACGCTCCGTGTCATTCTCGTCTCGATGACAGCTTCTCTCCTTGGAATCCCGGCGAGGCTATTGAGGGTGTGGATGAGTGGGAGGACAACACCCCTATCAAAGATGGAGACCCTCCGACCCCTGCCAAAGTAAGGACCGTAGATGACAAGGGCATCGAGGAGGAAGAAGAAGACGAGGACGAGGAAATTCCAGATATGGATGATGATGAAGAGGATGACGATGAGGCCATCATCAAGGAAGGCGCGAAGGGAAAGGGCGCGGACGGAAAGTCTGGAAAATCGTGAGCTTTCCACCCTAATACTCCCTATCCCATCCCATGTCCCGGAACATAGCTTACAAGCTGAACAGGCCTCTACGCTTCTACAACCTTTATCTTGGCTACTCTACATACTACCGTACTCCGCGTCTATACATATCCGGGCACGACGGAGCTACCGGGCTCCCGCTCACCCCACCTACGGTTATGTTCGAAGACATCGCTCCCGATTACCGCGAGAAGACGGTCACTATTGAAGAGTTTCCTCCAGAGGGCACGTTGATGGCAACTGTACATCCATGCAAGCATGCTGAGGCCATGAAGCGTATCTTCGACAGCATGCTCCGACGCAAGGAGCGGGAAGATTGGGAAGAAGTGCCTCCTGCTAATTCCGACGATAAAGAAGACGAACCAGCTAGTAGAGGGGAAAATGATAGCGGGTTAAGGATTGACCAATACATGATTGTATTCGTCAAGTTCATTGCCGGTGTCGTTCCTGGGGTAGAAATGGACTATACCATGAGCATCTAGTCTAGGAGGATTCAGATGGGTTCTTAGCATCTCTTTATCTTCGCCTCTTCCCCAGTACCACCTGCTTGTGGGTGGTTGGGTGGTGCACGGGGCTCTGTTTTGCTCTTTTGATATTTTCTTCCTTTGAGTTGCACTTTTACTTTACCTTGTTTGTTGTATGAAGGGTCTGTGGTGTATTGTTGCATTCCAAGATATAAGAGGCTTCCTCCTTTTCTCTTCTCTTCTATGTGTAGTTACTGTAGCTATTATTTCCTGCCCAGATGAATCGAGTAGTTATACATCTTTACACCTTTAGATATGGAATATGTTTTGTTTCAGGACTCGGGAAGATACGCTTATTGTGAATAACACAAACACGATAGGGATACCATCCTCTAGGCATCATGTATGCAAGAGTTCAAGGCAGGATGGCTCGATAGAGTATTATACTGGTGTTTTTTTTTTTGAACGTCACAATTAATCACTCGTAATGACAACTCAGACCTGTTCACTATGCCGCACCACTCGCACCATCTCCGTACAAGCTAGTGGCATGCCCGAGTCTTCTGGTGCTGCTATCCACTCGCTCGAGCTCCTTCGTACCACGGATCAACAAGGATACTCGTCTTTAGCCCTTGTCTCCTATGATATTTAGGCTCTTGCGCTGCCGGTAAAGCCGTTCATAGTTTTAGATTGTTACTGCAATGAATTTTGTGCATCATTGGTTAACCCCACCCCACACACAGTCCCACAGACACGATGCTCCCCGGCCCCTCCCGACTGAGAATAGAGGACCATAATGGGATTCTCACAGATCTTGGGCCCCGCCCGGCACCTTGTGCCCACGCCTTCATCTTGGCCTATGAGATGTTATTGGCACGACAAACCTGGTAATCAACCCCACCCTAGCCTCAACGTGCAGCACCCAGTCCAATCGAAATGTCTACCATGCCCCTCCCAGCAGCGGAAGAACACTGCAGGGCATCTCAATTCTAGGATTAGGGTCGGGCCTAACTTTCATTTTTTTATTCATTCGCCGGTTCATCAATCCCGAATTCTATAATACCTCAAATTCAAAGTTGCCCCTCCACCACCCCCCACCATTCACGCGAGGCCAATCTACAAGATGAATCATACGCTCCGACTCCATCCGCTACTTCTCCGTCCGCACCTATGTTTCTCATCGCAAAGCCTCAATGCCCACCAATCCACCCTCCTCCTCCATCTCCTCCGAAAATCCACCTATTCAACAGCCCCTACCCCACCAACATCACCACTCCCAAAGCCAGACCGGGATCACACACCCCGTCCACTAGACCGCCCACTGGGCCTCCCGTATCCACCAGAGCCCCTCCCGCCAACCCCCCCCACTAGCACAACAAAAGGGGCCGACTTCCGCACCTTCAGCCAGATCCGCACAGACCTCAGCGATCCGGGACGAAATCTGGCGAAGCGGCAATACCTAACGAAGGAGCTGGCGAAGCCCTACTTCCGCGATTTCAGCCGTCTGTCTATAGAGGGTAAGGGGAAGTCGTTCGTTGCGCCGCAGACATTGATCAAGAGCGAGCATGCGCTTTGGTTCCCGAACTTGAATGGCCGGACACTTGCCGCGGTGGGGAAGGATACTACGGATGTGCTGAGGGGTAGGGTATCGCTTGTTGCAGTGTTCTCTGGAACGTGGGCGGAGAGACAGGCGGAACTTTGGGGGCTTGATGAGATTGCACGTATGGCACGGGAGACGGGTGGAGTGGGGGGTGGGGCGGTGGGGAGGGTGGATGTCAATGTTGAGGAGAACTCGTTCAGGTACTGGATTGTTATGATGTTTCGGGGGAGTCTTAGAAGGAGAATGGAAGAGTCGCGCTGGGGGAGGTACTTTATTGTTAGGAAGGGATTAGATGATGAGACACGGGATGCGATGGGGTATCATAACTCTAAGGTCGGGTATGTGTATTTGCTGGACGAGGAGTGTAGGATTCGGTGGGCAGGGTCTGGGCCTCCTATAGCTGGGGAAAGGGATGCTTTGATTAAGGGGGCTAAGAAGCTGGTCGCTGATTCGAAAAAGGAGTCTGGTGGTGGGGAAGAAAGAGAGGGGGCCAGTATGGGAAAGACAGAAAATGTATCACATCATTAAGATTATATTCTCTTGTTATAATTTCCTTTCTCCCACGATGTACAATAACCAAACCAGCGCCAATACAACCCACAAGAACGCAAAGAAAAATGGCTGGTCCTTACACATGACCGGCGCTGAGGCCCGAAGTGAATAGATAAAAGGCATCCAATTATGCCTTTTATAGCAGTGATTGTATAGCTGCTGATTACTTAAACCCCACCCTATCGAAACCATAAAACCATCAAGAAACAAGCGGCAATCAGGCCCGCCAAAATAACACTGTCTCTCTTCTTCCTGGTGTTAATTTTCGCAATGATAGTATTGATCCCTGGAATCTGGCTAGCAGAATGCGCAATCCTTCGGTTGATGCTTCCTAAGAGCTGCCGCTGATCCATGAAATCTGATTGGATAGCATAAGCTTGACTCAGAACTGAATCGGTAATATTATGAGAGTTATCGATACGGTCACGTTCATCTAGCATATAGTCCGCCTCCGATCTGCCGTTTTCAAGCCTAGAGGCCGATCGGAATGCATTGATGTCATCGCGGACGGATGATAAAAGATGTGTGCGTGAGCGGGACTCTGAGATGGTGCCCTTGAGGCGGGTGAACTCGCGGCGGTGGTCGGTGAGGATGGAACGGTGCAGAGAGAGATTTTGAAGTTTGGTGGCGGAGGAAGTTAACGCCGTTTCTGAGTCTAGCAACCGAGAGAGAGAGGAAACGACAGTTTCTCGCTGAGGACGTTAGCTTTGGAGATGTCTGGAAGGAAGGATCAGTGTACCTTTTGGAGTATTTCTTGGAGTTGAGATTCTGTTCGGAGCTCTGCTTCAGAAGGCTTTGCCGCAGGGTTGGAGACGAAGGAAGAGTAGGTGTGGAATAGGCTATCAGTCTGTGCTCATATTAGCAGGGTCTTTGATTTACACAAAGTATAGGGATCGGCTAACTTGAGATTCTAGAGAACGGGCCTGCTGCCTGAGCTGGGCCCAGCTGCTTGAAGTAGAAGTCGCCATGAATGATACTGTTGGTAGCTGAAGAATGAATAGATCGGGTGGTAGAGAGAGCCCTTGCTTGGAGGGTGCCTCATATGATACGCATTCCCTCGCTTTGTCACTTCCGGTCGGAGCATCGCATCTCGTCGCGTGGCAGTGTCATTGGACCCTCTCATCTGATTAGATGGTGCCTTATCTGATTAAAAGCGGTAAGGGCAAACCCTAATCGTCAATGGACTGCTCCCACGCAAAATAATAATTGTGCACCACTGATTCGAGGATAGCAACAGGACGCATCTCTGATTGACAAATTCACGACTGACGACAATAATCGCCTGACGAACCATCCAACCAACACTCGACACAGATTCTAACATCCAGCCTTCACTATGGTACGCAATTTCCCTCCTCCGCTTCTAGAATTCGGGATCGGGAAGGGGGAGGAGAGAATGCTGATGGATTGAAATGTAAAGCCCGGAGTCAAAACCTCCACTTTGTGGACCAAGACCAAGACCGACCTCAACAAGCAACTTGAGGAGCTCAAAGGGGAGCTTGCCAACCTTCGTGTTCAGAAGATCGCCGGCGGTGCTTCATCCAAGCTTACCAAGATGTAATTTTCCATCCTACAAAACGGAGTCGTGCCTGCGGACCTTGAAACTAATGAGAAATCTAGCCACGATGTTCGCAAGTCTATCGCCCGCGTTCTGACCGTCATCAATGCTACCCAGCGTCAGCAGCTTCGGATCTTCTACAAGGGAAAGAAATACCTGCCCCTCGATCTCCGCCCCAAGCAGACCCGCGCTATTAGGAGAAGGTTGACCAAGCACGAATCAGGATTAAAGACCCTGAAAGAACAGAAGAAACTTACGCATTTCCCTAAGAGGAAATATGCTATCAAGGTGGGATTACACTCCTAATTTACTTCGGGTACTGGAGAGACTTGCAATGGTGTGCTGGAGCAGTATGGGATACGATCATGAGATCTTGGAGGCTGCTGCTGGCCCGCCGCGGGAGTACGGAGGGAGCTTGTTCTTGCCATAGCCTTTACTGACACAATCTTTTAATCTAGGCATAAGCATGCTTTTCCTTTCTATATCTGCTTTCGATGTTCAAAAATAGGTGGTTTAAATAAATAAAACTTGGTTCACTTGGGCGAGCGGCTTCTCTCCCTTAACTTATTGTCACGTCATGGGGGTCATTCTTCTTTTTCGCTGTAATAGCAAATCTGAATATACGCGGGGATTTCCCAATGTGATGAAGTGCTTTTAATGTCCTTTGGTTTTTTAGTTCATCAAACGGGATTATGGGAAAGAAGAGGAAGATAAAAGAAAAAGGATACGCGATCTTAGCTATCGAACACGATGTGAAGATCTTATAGAGTAACTCTTGAACCCCGTTATGAGCGCAGTGTTGGCTCAGCGCACCCACCACTACTCTAGGTTCGAAATCACGGACGGTCCCCGTTATTGATATTCCCCTTGCACACGGGGCGCTAAGTATGTTCCTGCTGTACCATCTGCCATTCACAGGTTATTCTTTGGGCTGTGCGAGTGATGGTTTATGAAGAGATCTTAGAGCCTCATCTTAACAGCCATGATAACCTGTTACCCGGTGGCATGAATCAAGGGCCTTGTTCATACCTACCTTAACTGCCGTACTTGAGTACCCCACCAAAAGTTTTGTATCACAGTTGCAGCCCCACTCTCCACCCCTTGTGTTGTGCTGACTTTTTTCAACATCTCAAGTACCTTTCTCTTCGCCAGTCAACCCTCATTTGGGTTCCGCAGAAAATAGCTCGCAATCTGCACAAAGGACCTTAGGCGGTGAAGATCTCCCAAAATGACCTCCCAAATGGTCACACTTAGAACGCCCGATCTTCGGTGGTGGCTCGATCATCTTGACACAGCATTCGCTCCCGATGTCTCGGTTGATTTGTTTGTCGGGTGATTCCCCTGGACAGTTAATATCTTCCATACGCTAACATGCCCCTCGTTGGTGAAGTGCTCTCAAGCGTCGTAGCGTTAAGGGCCCCGAAGATGCAGCAATAGCAACAGCTCAACTTTTCCTCCGCCTGATCTACGCCCACCCATTTTCTAGCATAGGCGATCTTGTGGACCATATCTCCTCAATTGGGACTGAGCTTTCTAAAGCCGTCCCCCGCGAGTTAGCTGTTAGAAACATGGCTCGAAGGGTGATTGGTATTATCCGTGAGGAGGCCGAAAATAACGGCATGGGGGATCTTTTCCAGGCTGCGCTGGAAATAGGTAATTGTTTATTTGTTTATTCATCTGAAGTTTTTTTTGTTTCTCATTATCCAATACCTAGACCATATGCTGATTAGTCCTCCCCTTTAGAGGAACTCCCCCAGGTTTCTCGTGCCCCTGTAAAGAATGCCGATACTAGAGCTCAGCTTACTGGACATGCCTCATTTGCAAACCCATCGAGCTCTGTGACTGGGGTTTTTGAGATCCTCTCTGTTGCTTCTTCGTCCCGTGGGTCATCCGCGGCTTCAACGCCCCCGTCCACTGGCATGGGGAAGGCACCGCAAGCACGAGTTGTCCAATATGACATTCGCCCGGCTGTGATACAGGATATCCAGGAACTCCTCGAAGAGCTTGATTCTTGTGAACATAACATTTCTGAACTTGCAACCCAGGTGATCTACAAGAACGAAGTGATTTTGACTTATGGGCTCCCGCCATCTGTCCATAAACTTCTCCTTCGTGCTGCGCAAAAGAGAGAGTTCACATTGATTGTGGTTGTCGATGAGATAGCCGATATCAATAAACAGGCCAGCGCTGCTGTTATGAATAGGCCGGTGTGTGGAGAGGAAGCCGCCGGAGACGACCAGGAGGCTGCTGCCAGGAAATCGCTACAGGATCGCGGGATTCAGGTTATGGTTATCATGTACCATGACCTTGAGAACCTGATGCCTAGAGTTAACAAGGTGATTGTCGCAGCTCGATATATTTTCGCAGATGCAGGCATAGTGGCTGTTACAGGGACAGCGGGTGTTTTGCTGGTTGCCAAACAACACCGCAAGCTGGTGTACACTGTTGCTGGAACTCATATGTTCTGCCCCATGACGACTTGCGGTCCCTACGGACTCCTCGAGCGAGGGCCTCCAGATATTGCACTTCGTAAGATCCGCTTTAGTTCTGTGTTGGTTCGGTTTCTCCTAACTGTGCTGGTTTCTGTAGCATACAATCCTGAAAGGTGCCGACCTGCAACTATTCTCTCTGAATACATTGAAAGTGGCTCAGTTGATTGCTTTATCACTAATAAGTATGTTTTCTTCTCCTTCCTGCTGTTCAAAATGCTAATGCATTACATAGCGGTCTTATTGCACCTAATTGTATTAACCGTACTATCATGGAAATGTATCATACTGCTAAGTGTGATTTGTTCTAGCCTAGCGACTGGGGGGGTCTTGGAGCGTTTCTCTTGTAAAAAAAGTTTTCCACGGTATATTCGGGACTTCACTTTCTATCTGGGATATTAGATCGTAGGGCGTCATTGGTGGAAACTTCTTGGATTTTCTGGGCTTGTGGTATTTCATGTTTTTGTATTATATCTATATTATGCTTCTAAACGGTGAGGGAGTGGTATTTTTTATCCGTGCTCCAGGGCATGTGGGGGCGCTATATATTTTTTAGGCCTTGTTTGGCACGCCACCATTTAAAAAAATGCCATTTTTCCAAAAACACCATCTTTCTTAATACAAAGCGCAATACCGTAAAAACCGAAATAATTGGGCATGGCGCTAGGACGTCCAGAATTCCCCCTTTTGATTCGGGGGACAAAACACACCGCGAAGATTCTCTTTCAGCCCTCACCTGAGACAGCAGACCTTACCAGGAGAGGCAACTCCAACGTCCTAGCGTGATGCCCAATTATTTCGGTCTTTACGGTAGTCAAATAAAGTTAGATATTAAATTATAGACGAATAGCAAATACCACTACCCGTATCATGTCCAAAGGAGGAAGCAATACAAGGCCTCACAGTTGAGCAGTAGCAGAAATGAGGATGTTGCGAAAAATAGCATGTCTTGTCCCACCATATTTCGCAACATCACCATTTCTGCTACCCCTCAAACGTGAGGATTTGTATTGCTTCCTCCTTTGAACAGGAAACATGGAGTGATGTCTGCTATTCGTCTATAATTTAATATCTACCTTTATTTGACTATTGTTCTTTGTATTAAGAAAGATGGTGTTTTTGGAAAAATGACATTTTTTTTTTTAAATGCCGGAGTGCCAAACAAGGGCCCTATTAAAAAAAATAAGGCAAAAAATAAAACAAGAAGGTGAAGGGTGCACAGATATTATGGCAGCACAGCTAGTTGTGTGTCTGAACTTTATGTTGAGAGAGAGAGAGATAGAGGGAGTACTTGATATTCAATATTCTCAGACAGTTCATACAAGTGTTCCGTGATCTATGAACAAGAATCGGCGCATTAATACTAGTACCGAGCGAGCTTGAAATCATCCACCTGCTCTCTCTTCGACGGTGGAAGCTTCCCTCCTGTTAACGCGCCGGCTACCTCAACCAGGCGCGGGTCACTGTCCATTCCAAACGCCGCCCCAGTACTATCAATAGTCCTTAGCATTTCCTCCATGGTAGGCGGATATCTCTTGACTAGGGCATTCTGCGGCCTGAAAGTCCTTGCAATGGCCTCATCAAGGTCGCTCTCGGTGAGTAAAAACTCCCTAGCGTTCAAGTAGAGCTCGTGCAACATTTCCATCTTCTCCTCTTTCTTTTTCTGCTCCTTCGCCAATCTCAATTGTCTCTTTTCTTCAACCCGCTCTGTTGTCATACGGTGCATGACGGTAATGTCCTCGCTCCTGAGCGTGGATAAAACGGAAGGAAGTGTCAACCGGACGTCCTCACGCATCGCAGTGTTCAGCAGCTCGTCGCGCTCTTTGTTCCTCTTCTCGAGTGCTTCCTGCCTCCGTTGGGCCGTCTGAGTCGCCCTATTCCTCAGTTCCGACAATCCCTCGCGGAGGTTGCGACGGCGCATGGAGGACATTTTGTTCTTCCATTCAATGTAAGACTTTGCCTCCTCGTTCGCTGTCGGGTCGGCTTGACGGGGCTCGGAGGGTTCGAGAGTCGCATTGAGGGTGGACTCAGCGTTTTCAGCAATCGGACGTGGCCTGGGGAGTTTCCCCTTTGGCGGGGGTTTGCGGTATGGCCGGACTATCGGGGATGTCGGCATGTCAATATAATGGGGGGATTCGGGACCAACATCTTGCAGGGCGGCGGTAGTGGTAAGAGCTTTTTTCGCGCAGGTTGGTGCCAGGCACACTGTGCGCCGGAGGGTTATTAAGAGGGACATTTCAGTTGGAGGAGTGGTTGAGGGGAATTACGCCCGTGGTAGTGGGTTTTGAGGAGTTGAAATTCGATTGTTTAAATTTCGGCAAAACTTGATGGTGGTAGGAGGTGGGGGTGGGGGAGGAGCGGATTGGCTGAGCGCTTTGTGATTGGGATCCGTGTGGGTCGGGTAACATACAATCCGGGAAACCTTTAAACTCACCTTTCTCTCCCCCACCGCCACTACCTGAGAAGAAGACGAAGAAGCGTTCCGAACTTATCAAAAAACCCTCCCCTATTTCACTAATCTCCACTCATCCACTCTTTCCAGAAGATGGCTACTCCAGCAGTATTACCCTCTTGCACAATCGATGTAGCTCGCGAGTTACTGACGGTAGAACCTGCAGGGACGCACCGCCCTAAAAATCAACTGGGCCCAAATCACCACCTCCCTTGGCCTAAAGGGACAAACAGTCGCCTCCCTCCAAGCCTTCAAGAAGCGCAACGAGGGCGCTCGCCGCAAGGTCGCCATCCTCTCCGAAGCCCCGCAGGAAGTCGACTTCAGTCATTACCGCGCAATCCTCAAGAACCAGGCCGTCGTCAACGAGATTGAGAAGGCGTACAATTCCTTCAAGCCCACTACCTACGACCTCAATAAGCAGCTCAAGACCATCGAGGCGTTCGAGGCTGAGGCCGTCAGAAATGCTGAGGCGACGAAGGACAAGGTCGACATGGAGTTGCAGGACTTAGAGAAGACACTTAAGAATATTGAAGGGGCTAGGCCGTTCGAGGACCTGACGGTGGTACGTTTGCGGATCTTCCTCTTAGGCTATATATAGCTACTTAAGGGGTATTCTTGGTGTTTGAAGCTATTGTATGGTTACTGATTCGTTATGTTTGCTATTACTTGTAGGATGATATCGCCAAGGTTGTTCCCGACATCGATGTCCGGACCGCAGAGATGGCTTCTAAGGGCCGCTGGATGCCAGCTGGGTACAAAGTTTGTCACCCCCCCCCCCCTATCTATGCATTCGTGGGCTGACTGACCGACCAACTCTAAAGGAAAAATTCGGCGATCTCGCCATCGTGTAAATGCGAAACCCAAGGTATCTGTTGGCAGGGGTGGGGGCGACGCCCCGAGATACGATTTGCGGGCTTACAGAAGGCTATGCTACCACAGCGTATTCATAGAAATTCAAGTTTCTCTATAGACTGGCTCCCCGTGCAAATATTTTATATCATCATATCTCACTCGGGTGTAGCACAATACTTAAGATGAACCCATTTCCTTTGTGAGAGGCCAGTGAAAAGTTGTACTGGGATGCACTAGACTAGATAGTTACCGTAATGGGTGGGGGAGGAGGAGAAAAAGGATGTTCATCTTTTACTTCAAGTAGTCAACTATTGCGGGTGGTCTTTTATAAAGGTATACATACAGTGGTAGGAGCAATAATCGTGCAATGGGACTCACTTAAGATGCAGGCGGGAACTTTTACATCAACTCGAGAGCGAGTGATATCTACCGTTAACAAACCCCATTATGCCCCGCTCGTGCGCAAGTGCCACCTCCACAATTTATTAACATTACTAAGGATATCCCCGTCAGACGTGATAGCTATTCGTTCTCCCTCCCGCTCAAAAACAGCACACTTAAACCCTTCACCCGATATCTCATCGTTGGCACAATACGCCCGACAAACTCGCTGTTTATGGAGATAAAGCAAAAGCAAAAAAACAAAAAGGCCCCGATAATTCCACTTAGAAATGGTATGTGTAAATTAGGTATAGGAGAAACGATTCTGAGAAACTAGTAAATTCCGAATAGCGTAGATTAGTTAGCTCGTCTTTTCTGCTTCAAGACAGCCTAAAATCACAAAGTCCACATAATCTCCGACAAGGCTAATAAATTCTCATTTAGCGACCTCCTCGCCTGCAAAGCTGACGCCGATTCGCGGCGATTGCTCATAGCCTCGGAGAAGTACAATTCCACAAGGACTTTTAGATCGTCGTAACTGAAGTCGATCATGCCCTCTTTTGCGGCACTGATCAGGTTCTAATATGGGGTTTGGGAAGTTAGACATTGACTCGAAAAGACTAATGACACCTTGAGGAATTTGGTCTGTATTACCTCCATACCACCAGCGTAGAGGGCGTAAAAGGCCGAGGCCCGTGCAAGCTCCCCGCCTGTCTCTATGTTTTTGAGGTTTTGTTGGAGGACTAGGATGTTTAGTTGCATGCGCTCTACACCCTCTTGGTTGATAATTTTGATGTAATTTGCGTTGGCTACGAGGAGGTGGTCCATCATTGCGCCGAGGCCCTTGACTAAAAATCTATGATGGGAGTGTAGATTAGCGGCTATGTTGACTGGGTATGGGGGTGGAGTCGAGCTTACCTGGTTTCTTTGTCACGGAGGAGGTGCGAGATGTCTTCGTCAAACCAGACCAGGTCCGCATTTAGGGTTAGAATTTTGGGATCGGGGGTTTTTACGGAGCTGTCAAGACAATAGTTTCCCTCTTTCATGCATATGTCTAGATAATGCAGTATGTGACACCGGGCCTCGGCACGCAAAGTGAAAAGAATTGTATTGGCGAGTTCCTGGAAGGAATTTACGACACCATCAAATCCACTGGTGGAGGTTAGCTTCTTTATCCTGTTGCCAAATTTAGGGTTCTTCATACCTGACGGTTTCGGTAGTCATGGGAAGGTATATCGGTTTTGTTGTTTCACCGCGAGACATCGAAGATTCTCCAGAGATCAAAGTCCAATGTCTCCTCCGGCGCTATTGGAAAATCAGTAACAGGTTCTTCCCAAGTTAGAGGTTGAGCAAACCCCCGAGAGCCCCCCTTCCTGCCGAGAAAAGCTCTGTGTATCTTCCACATGCCGAAGTTGAACAACATTGCTGGCCAACCATTTCATGCTGGAGTAAAGAATGCACAAAGAATTCGCGACCTTGCGATCAGTAATGAGATCGGCAAGAGTTAGTGTTTTGCCTTCTTGCTCTTTAAGTTCAACCTCGGTCTCCTATGGCAATGATGAGCAATCAGGCTATCCAACAATTGAAGAGTTGCAAACCTTTTTAAGAGCTTCAGCCTCTTCATTACCAGTCCAAAGATCATGCATGGCAGAGCGAATGTTGTCCACGCGTGCCCATTGGGCACTTCGCTTCATATCCAACATTGGCGTGGTTCCATCCTCTGGGCCGGCCCGATGTCTCGCAACAAGCTCTGGTTTTTTCGTGTCTTGTTAACGGATTCTAGATAGCCGGGAACGAGCCAAGATATACCTTTGTACCATTCATGGCACTTTTCATAATACGAGTTGAGCAAATCAATAGTCAATTGTCCGAAGGCCTGATCGGGAGGAATGGTATCAAGCATCTTGCATAGCGCCGTTATGAGCCCAAAGAAAGCTGTTGCACCCTTCATAACCGGCTTCTTCGCAACTGATGCCCACTGAGGATCCTGCTGAAAAGCATCAAGGTCACTAGTTGTCTGATTGAAGAGGTCTCGAATGGTATCTTCTAACGAAGGGTGAAACACGTTGACCAAGAAATCGTCCAAAAAGGAAGTCAGAGTGCTAAGCACAATTCCAGAGCCTGGAGGAACGATATCTTTGATACGGTTGAGAAACGCAAGTGATGGAGGAAGAAGAAGCCCCATATTAAAGACGCTTGGTTCAATTAGCAGTTTGTGCCCAGTCGCAGCACCGTCAGAGGATGTGTTCACATCCGAAGAGGTTGCAGCAGGCCGGAGAGATTCGGAAACGAGACCAGGTACAGAGGCCTTTAAAATAGATTCTAAGTCGTCCTGATCCTTTTTAATAGCAGCGGAGTTGCTGTCAGTGCTTGATAACTTAAATAAGATCTTATTTTTGTCTCGAGGTGTCTTTCCGGTGACTATGTTGTTGATAGCGTGATGAAGGCCTTTGGGGGCACTTGACACGCTCCGACTGTCGGTCATGGTGAGGTAATCGTGGAGTAAAGATCGCATCTGCAGATGTTAGCGTGTAGGTGCCAAAAGATCTTCAGTGATAATCATGTACCTCGCTCTGTATCAGCTGCCAGACTTCCATAAAACCACCTGCTAAGGACGCTACGTCCTCAGAGCCACCCCTCCTGCTGATGCCCTTAACGACATCATAAATTACTCTATGACCTTCCATAACAGCTGCAAATTTAGAGTATAGAGTCCATAATAAGTCATATATCACAGTGACCCGAACGTCATTATCGCTCAGACCCAAGTCAAGAGCTTTAGTGAACGTCCCAATAGATCGAGAAATGCCAGTTAAGGAGCTCGGATGCCGTTGATCAACTTCATTATTAGTCTTCTCAACCAGTTTAAACAACTCAACCGGTAGACGCTGGTTCACAGTTCCAACGGCGTTAGATATATGACCAAGGCGATTCAATGCTTCCAGAAGCAGCCTTATATAACAGAGACTGTCAGCCTCTGGGTTCTTATTCGCATTTGCGTCTTCTATCATCTGAGCACGTCAGCGTGGACAGGCGTCAAGACAGAAATTACGAGACTTACCGGCTGGGTGAAATCTGCAGAGTCAAGAAACACTTGGAGTGGTCCTTTTCCTCCAGCTTTCATTATTAATGCTTGTCAGAGTCAGTAAACGAAAAAATTACTTGGGATGAAAGGGCGGTCAAACAAGACATAGAAGCTCGCTTCTCAGCAGGGTCAGTTGTGGAAATATCGCCATTTGTCACTTATTTGTTAGCCTCAATTTAGTGACTAAAAAGACAGAGGATCATACAGTCTTTCTGATGCGGTGAGTAAGGTTTCCACCGATCCATACAATATGGTGACTTTAGGTAAAGGTGGTTGTGCAGTTCCTCAATTAAAATGTCGGCGAGAGACTGAGCACGACATCAGCGAGGCCCGGTGTCATAAATAATAAAGATTCAGGGTGTGAAATCATATACAGATTCTTGACTGCCCAGATATGTCCTTAAATCAGATAAAGCGCCAATCTCCATCATTTCTGGCTGCTTTATAACCCTGAGAGCATCGGACAAGACCTCAACGGCTGTCAAAAACCGTTTTTCCGATATGCGTGCCTCCAGTTTTTCCGGTACACCATTGAGTTGTTCTCTGTTGAATAAATCAGCCTGAAAAAATCCCCAGGATCCAAGCCGTAAAAAAATCATGGAAAAGCAAACATTGAATTGAGTGTCCGTAGCATCTTGTCATAGGTCTGAGATGTTTCCACCATATTTTTAACCTCCGGCTTTGAGGTTGAGAGATCTGTCTTTGCTTGAACTAGCGATTCCCTTAGTGCTCTAACCTTCGCCTGCGACGTTGTTATACTCCTCATTATGCTGTGGAACGTCCCTATGGAGCTATTGAAGCCCTGATGGTGATCTAATGTTTCCGTTCCCCCCCCCCTTCAGCCCCGGTCCGTGAAGCTATTGGGGGTAATTTTGGAAGAGGGTACATACCGTTCACGATCGACTGTAGTGCGTGTTGGAGTTGGTTATGTGTTTGGCGGTAGCTGTCGTATTGGTACGCCCTGCCCAACGAGCTAGTATCCATAAGCTGTAAGGCTACTTTGACGGGGACACAACTGTCAAGTGTCATGAAATCCCAATCCTTCTCGATAAGTTGGAGAATATCTAATATAGAGAATTGACAAAACTTAGTACCCTATTCGATCCCACAAAGGAAAAAAAAATAGAGTTGGGAGAATTCCCCGCACCTTCGAGCTTCCGAGTACCAGGACCGTAATTTTTTACCCCATTCTGCTTTGGTTTACCGCGCGGGCCCTGGTCATTCCTCTCCCTGCTCCTCTCCCTATTCCTATCGCCCACATAGTAGCCCTGTTGATCGTTCTCCCATTCTGAGTTGGGAGCGAGCTCCCGCTGCTGTGATCGGGGGGGCGGCTGCTGTCTTGCGTCTCGACCATAATCGCTTCCCCCATAACCACTGTATCCACTTCTATCCTGATCCCGTTCATTCCCCCGTCTGTCTCTCTCCCCATATGTGGGTCTTTCCCGAGTGTCGCCATAGTCGTATCCCCCGTAGCCAGAATATCCGTTATTGGTTCCCCCTCCTCCACCAAGACGTGGCCGCTGGTATCCATCCATCACCACTAGAAGATGTCACCAAAGCCCGTGGAAAGCGCACCCAAACTGGGGGCGACTGAAAGGAAGCTGATGATCAAATTTCCGAGAGCTGAAGTCGGTTGTGGTATGCTGGATGCAACGTCGATAGGTTGACGCGACACAAATGCCAAGACTGGTGGTTTGGGCGCTGGAACGGATCAATTCTGGGAATCCTGGGATGCGGGGTGTTGGGATGCGCAAGGTGCCAGTGTACGAGTAGTAGATGCAGAAATTGTAATTTTCGGAAAATAGTATTGTAATTCGAGAGATAGTCCTCCACTACTTTTACAGGGAGCACTACTCAGAGGGTGTGGTGTGACGGGGAAAGGGTCGGGTTTGTACAACTCCAAGGTGCAAACCAGTGTAATATGCTTGTGCCAGCATGAGAGACTACCAGGTTACTTCTAGCAAGCTCAGAACTAGCAGGATAGCAAGAATGCACTAGTGTATGGGCTGTCCATAATCCAAGAATAGGATTACAATCCAGCTCCTCCTAAGAAAACAATATAAAGGCATTTGGAAGATAGGATCTAGGAAGTAAGTTAGGAAAGTTCTGATAGAATAGTTTAGAGGTTGATCTTAAGACTGCTGAGAATGAATAAAATAACAGGTTAATAGAGGAAGGAAAGCAGGAGGCAGGACAGACTCTTCCTGACATAGACAAGAAGTCTCACTACCGAGTAATCTATCTCTTAAATTATTTTCAACAATGGTCCTAGACTAGTAGCCTTTTATGCTTGGTATTTTCCAGATACTTTTAATATTTTCTGGTTTATGTCCTGTTTGTGGGAGAATGTAGAGACAACTAGTATGAGAAGTTTTATAGCAATATCTGAATGCAATAGGATAAAATAAAACTATTTAATGTATTTTATTGGACAAAACACCCAAGAATAAGTGATTTCATAACAGGAACTAGCAGAGCAAATCGGCACCATGAGTGCCGTGACTTTCATTTGAACTGGTTGTGCTAACTTGAGATACGATAACTTTAGCATCCGGTTCCCACTTGTGTTTTGTGAATAGTACTATTCAAAACTCACGACCACCTGCCGTACCTTTCATACAGTTACTATTATACAAGAAAATTTAACGCAGCTCGGGAAGCATCTATCCTATCACAACTTTTGAGTTATGTACAATGAACAAAACACAATTCCATGAGGTCAAAGCAATAAACTATTTTAGTAGTATACCATCATGCAGATGGTATTCGATACCGCCCTTACTCCATTCCTTAATGTACTCCTTAGCAGAGGACTCAAACAACCTGGCCCCGAGCCTTTTCATTAGAGTACTGTTTCCCACCGAGAGAGTCCCAGACAACTGGTTCTCTGTCCAAGAGATAATTCCGTTGCGAGTGATGAGTGTGGTACCACCTCCCTCAACCCCAGCAGCATTCCAAAGTAGCTCGATGATCTTTTCCTTCTCCTTATCGCTCGTGTAAGGAGAATTATAGACGTTTAGGCAATTGCCGAATACATTCCGTTTCCGATATAGATCGAGGTCCTAGGAAATGTAGGCGATCAGTAAGAGAAACTTCAAATGGATTTGGAACTATATAAACCTTTTCGGTCTTTAGGCCTGCCTCTAGCACTTTTAAGATCCAAAGAACCTCTTTGTGGTACTCCTCTCCAAGATTCGAGAGTGATACCATGTGTGGGATATCGTGCAAGTTCAACAATGGCTGTCGAAGTAGGAGTTCCATAACTTTTTCATAGAGGAAGTGGCTCGGGTTGGAGAGGACTGGGACTGTTTGGGCTAAGAAAACTCCAACAACTGTGGGGATATGTAAGGGTTGAGGAGTATCCAATCTTTCGTAGCTTGTAAAGGAGGCTAAGATGGCGTAGAGAAGATGCAAGATTTGAGTTCTCTGCCGATATGTTGACGCCTAGGGGTGTTAGAACCGGAGTGCTAGAAGGTGGGGAGAGTCACGGAGATATCTTACCTCTAACTTTGCAATCACTGTCTTGATGTAGCTACGCGCCTTGTTGTTCGACCTCTTATTATAGGAGCAAAGACCCATAATAGCGAACCCTAGAGTATTTTTTTCGACGGCGGCCTGAACATCAATGATGACATTGTCCGACAGCAGGCAATATGTGAGAACAGGAAGTAGGAACTCAGGATTGTACGTCTGAGAATCGGCTTCCTTCCGTTCAGTTAGAGCACCCATAAACAATTCGAATGTTTTTAGATCTGCGTCGGATACGGTCGCCTTGCGAGGAGAATATTGGAAAACACTCCTGGCAAGTTTCTTAGAATCCACAGCGACAAAAAGCCTTCCACGGGCCCGTGAAATAAATGGTTTCCCTTCTACTCTCTCCAGAATTAACCAGTCGGCGATCCTATTGGCGCAGCTTTGGGCTAGATGCCCTTCGATACTCCATATAATGTTTAGTAAAGCAATGTCTATAATATCGTTGGTGCCGCGATATAACCCCAACACTCCGTCCAATGTTGTTATCGTGGATTGAGATAACCTGGCAACAGAAAAAAGGCGATAGATAATGAAGGCCAGATGGTGTGAGATCTCATCGGGAGTATCACTGCGGAATAGGAACAGTAGGGGGTTCTTGCTATGTCCGAGAATCATTTGAAGTAGTTTCCCAGCGTCGAGTGACTAGTTGCGGCATCAGCATACAATATAGGTGATAGGGAATAAACTGTTAAGTTTACCTTAGGAGGCAACCGTGAAACCATGACCGAAACAAAATGGGTTATCTCTGGGATATCAATGCGGTTTTGAAGACCAGACTCAAGCACAGCGTTTAGAGCAGCTCGCGGCGCCGATGTTAACAGGTCAATCCTTTCTTGCGCAAATAATCCTCCCAGCCGTTTTGTAAACCTCAGGACTTCCTCTGAGAGTGATCCATCTTCCGCAAATCTCCGAGTTAGGAAGTCAAGTGCTATTAAAACCCGGCCTCGAATATCTGCCATTTCCCGAGAGTCGATTAGAGAGTCGATAAGGTCGACAGTTTGTACCGTGAGGTTGCCCTTTCTGCTGTCTTGTATTTTATTTTGGAGGGCTCCCCTCCTGTCTGGGGATGGGAGTGGGGACGCTGCCCGTTGACTGCCTCTCTTGGGCGTTGGTTCGTGTGATCTTCTGCCAACTAGTTGGAATCTCCCTTCTCCCTCTAGATCCTCTTTTAGCAATTTGAAAATACCCTCACTTGTCTTGTCATATTCGCAGAGTTTAACAAGTCGATTGCACAGAGCTGCGAGAACATGACCGTTTTCTCCTAAAGTTGCACAGGACCCCATGAACCTTGCCAACCAAGCTGAGACACCCTGTTTCACTTCACGAGGGGCATTCGATTCCGCGAAGAATTTGAACTGCTCAACTATTGTCATAACCAGGGGGCTCACAGCTGCGATGCCTTGTCCTTGCCCTTTCTTCCGAGACTTTAGTATATTTAGAAGCTCAGCATAGTCGTCGATATATTTGAATGGAGTACGGATACACCTTGAGATAGACTCGTCCAGGAACACCAGAGCTGCTTCAGAAGTGGCTGGCTGAGCAATAACTGAGAGACTCTCTAGAAGTGCCTCTAGAGGAGATACTGAGGTTTCGGCTTGGAATAAGAGACTTGGGGCGACGAATGAATGGAGCAAGGTCTTGATCTGCCGCAGAGGGAGGTTTGAGTTTAGCCCACAGCAAACTCTGAGGACAGACACAAAAGGCGAGAACGACACCGTAGCTATATTTTAGAGTCAGCAAGTAGGTCCAATAACGAGATTATATGAGAATACATGGTTTATGCCACCACTTGATATCTGGGGCATCTTTCGCAACTCTCAACAAGTGATGTATCTCGAGAAATTTCAATCCTTTCCCATCAGCAGCTTGGCTCTCAGGTTCTTCCTCATCTACGAGAAGCGTCCCTAGGGTCAGCGTGATATCGAAGTTCCTCGCGAACGCGACCTCAGGTAATGTCTCATAGTAGTCGGCGAGTAATCTAGTAGTGGCTTCTTTCCGCAACATCCCTTGCCCAGATGATGACCTTACCAAGCCCGACACTATCGACATATCAGGTACCCGTTTACAGAACTCCTCAATAAGCTCAAACCGCACCCTTAACCAATTGGTCGACGGGTCTACCATAGAACCCGAAGCCTTGTCAAGGACGGACAGAACCTTCCGGAGTTTTTGAAACGAGATCACCAAGAGGCGAGTAGTTAGAAATTTGATCAGATCGCAGCTGCTTTCATGAGAAATGCATTTTGTCAACACAGCCTTCGTTAATGGCTTCGGTATTACATTCTCAATAACCACACTTGCTGGGGGGGGTGTCGGGGATAGCTCAGCTAGCCCGAAGTGATCTGGTATGGGCAGTTCAATTGCTGCAGTAAGGAAGCCGCAGTATCCAACCCATGTAGAGGTAAGCTTAGGATCGAAGCTAAAGGAAGAATTTAAGATAAAGTAGCTAGCAACAAGCTCTGGGCAGGCCCTGAGTATAGCTAGTAATAAGTCTTGTTGAAGTGTGTCGGCATAGGGTCTGATGGCTGAGACAAACAACGATAGTGTACGGTTATGAACCTTTGGTACTCCAGAAATTCGACGTTTTTCCTCACCCTCAACTAACCCCTGTGGATACCATCCAGAACTAGGGAAACAAATGCCGTTCCCAGGAGTGGTACAAACGTTCATCAAAAACTCATGCGCAATCTCCGCAATAGGTTTTTCCTCTTCTTTCCCGGCTTTTGATATTGTGACCCTCTCTTGCCGGCCGTATAATCCCGCTATATGGCCTAACACCCATTCATTGAAAACCGCTGTTTTAGTGGCCCTTGGGATTTCTTTGTCTTCTATAATATACTTAGACAATGCACCCATTACTTCACTGATGGCTACCGGAGAGTCTGTCCTAAGATATTTAAACACGGGCGATATCCAACTGCGTAGGCCAAGTATCTGATTCTTGATATTGCCGCTGCCGTACTGGAAAAAAGATGTGATAAATCTTAGGAATGTTGTCCTGATAGTAGGTCTCCGCGGATCGTCTGTTGTCTCAACTTTTCCGCCCCGGACTTCCAAGTTTCTCGTAATATCCTTTACTGTGAAGTCGAAAGCTGAATGCAGAATCCCACAAGCGCTCCCATGATCAAACCGGTTAACTTCCGTAAGCATTCTCAGGCAGGGAGCAACAACATGCTCCCTGTTAGAGACCAACGTTCGGTAGATAATCTTTAGGTGGCTTTGCTGTAAAATAGCTTTGCAGAGAACAAATCCACTGGGCCTAAGATCTTCATTCTGTGAGCATATTCGCACTACCAAAGCCAGCGATGATACAATAGACGATAGTACTGAAAGAGTGTTTTTCTATTTCTAAGCTTAGCGCAAACATTAAAGCTTAAGGCAAAAGTGAACCCACCTGTGAGGCATAACTCCAAACTTGCAAAATATCTCCAAATGCGTTTATTTGGCTCTCTCCCGCATCGCCATCTGTAGCCCGCTTGGTCTGCATCTCCAACCATTCCTTCAGAAGTCTCAAATTGAAATCTACAACCTCGTCTGGAACCCCTCCCCCCTTAGAGCACCGGTCCAGAAAAGCTTTAAAACATTGAACACCTGAGCTATGTTAGAGGAGTTTGCGATCAATGGATCTCGCAAGAACCGGAGGTCTCTGTGCTCACCGTTATTCAATTCCTCTGGTTTGGAGAAGTCGCTGAACAGACTCTGTAATTGCCGTAGGGTCTGGATGTCTTCCGGGTTTAACTTTGGACCAATACCGTTCCCAGTAACTTTATTCGGTCTACGCCGTTTGTTAAAGCCATCTGGCTTTAGAGCGTTATCGGACGGTCGCTTCATGGTCGCAATTGGTGTTGATAGGAATCGAGGTTTATTCCCAAAGACAATTTTCTTTAAAAGCCATAATCGCCAAGCCTGTAGGGAACACTTGGCGCAGCAGAGCCGCCATACTCCCACGTGCATGAAGGTCAACTTGAGTGGGTCATTGCCTACCATAACCTGACACCAAAAGTATGATATTCCCTTCATGGACTCAATCAACATGCTTTTTATGGATCAAATAATAGAGGTAATTCTTGCTAATATCATAGCATAAACTTTCTATGAAATTTGATTGTACAGTACTCGGTGGAGCCTTTTTGTGCTCCTAAATTGGTAGTCGAGAGGTAAAAGTTATTGCTGATAGCTCTCATACAAAATCGGAAGTATGGATACCACTTACCCAACCACCAAATGCCCCCAACCATTTCTGGCAAGATTTTTTGGGCACAAAAAGATTATTAGAAGATAGGCTTTTCATGGGTGTCTTACTCTGACCCACAGGGTCCGGTAAGAAGTGACTGAACAGTTATTTAAGGTTAACTAGCTAAATATATCCCTGCCTGTTCTGGTTAACAGCTCCTACCTTCGAGACCTCGCGGGTTAATGAACAGTTAATTAGGTTAACTCGTGAAATAATCCCCTGTCCTGTGTAAAAACATCCCCTTGTAATTTGCACGGTATCATACCTGGGCACCGCAAGCCGTCGAGGTTCTTAGGGGGCCTTCTCGACCACTCAGACAACAGTACTTGCTCCAGTCACTGTGCCAAGAGTTTGACAGGTTGGCTGCGTAATTCGCATCACATACACCTATGATAGTTTCGACAGACCAGACCAGAGTTTGACAGACTTACTGAATGCTCACGATAAGAAATCTAGGTAGTCTAATTAGTCTCGAGGTATTGTCATTAAGAGAGCTGATAGACTGGTCTTCTAGCGCAATCAGAATTACTACTAGATATCGAGAGACAAGCGGCGTTCATGCAATCCGTATTGTATAGACATCCAGTCACAATCATTTAGAGAGAAAAAAACCAAGTGAAAAGAGAAGAAACCATTTTGTGAAGATACCGCCCGCAAGGGATCTATTGATCTGCTTCCCCATCCCCCACCTCACCAACATCGATTAAATCTCCTCCGCCCTCCTCTTCCAATCTCAAATACTCATCCCACTCTGGAAACAGCTCCTCGTCCTCGCCAGGAACTCCAATAGCTTCGGAGAGCTTTCCCTTTTTGCTTTCCTTGAGATTGTCCTTCCATTTGCGCACCACTCCCGCTGTGAATGAAGGCTTATAGGTTTGAGTGAAGAGAGCTGCTTCTGGGATTCTGGCCGTCTTTACCAATAATTCGGTACATTCCTCAATATCACCCATTTGCCATAAGGCAGCGAAAGCAATATTGTTGGCCCCAGTAATGACAGCAGAGCCTGCAAGCCCCTTCAGACCCTTTTGACTGCCAGTCGCAGTGTGCAAGAGAAGTAATGAGCCAATGTCTTTAGCATTCTCAAAACACTCCTCTGCAAGTACCAAATCCCACGCCAGTAGCGCAGCGTCACCCACAGTCTTCCATTTATGTTCTACATCAGCCTCTCTGGCGATTTCTAGGGCTGTATCGAGGTTTCCAAGCGATAGTGACAAGTCAAACCGGTGCTCAGGGTCTGTGGCAATCTCCAATGCCAAATCTTTATGACCCTGCCCCTCCAAGAACCTAGCAATCTTATTCTTCTGGTCTTCGGGGATATCACCTAGAATCTCTGCAGCAGCTTCCATATCGCCACGCAGAACCACGGTCTGGTACTCTACTACTCTGAGCGACAAGGCATAGGAAAGAACGTTAACATCCTTATCAGCAAGGTAGATGCGACCGTCGCGCGGAAGATATCCAAGGAGGTACATAGGGTGATCAGAGTGAGAGATGGTGTAAGTTTGATCGCCAACGAGGTAGTTCAGGCGGTTTGTAGAGTTGGTGTAAATGAAGCAGTCACCAACCCACTCTCCTGTGCGAACTGTTTCATTGATATCCGTGATGACTTCGAAGGCGGCCTCAACGCCATCTTCCTCAACAGTCCCATTTTGCGTGGCGGCAACGTACTCGTCTCTGTCAAACCGAAGGACATAGAATGTGTCCTCGCATGCAAGTACAACAAGCTCACCACTATCCGACCAGAACACATTCTGTGGGGCAACATCGATCCTTCTGACAAGCCCACCAGTTTCCCAGTCAAAGAGCCCAACTGACCCCTGTCCTCTAACGGCCAATAGAACACCACCAATCAACCCATCAGCGGGAAAGCCCACATCCAATCCTCCAGGTTTTTCTTTAAAGTTTTTGAATAGCTTTACACTCGTCTGGCTCTCGCGGATTGCATAATCATTGCTGTTTTCTCTGGAGCCCCAAACGAAATCCAATGCTTGCCCAAAGGCCTTGTTTCTCCATGCAAGAGCAGTATAAATAATATATTCTCCGTCACCACAAACAGAAACAAAACGACCGTTAGGGGAGTGTAGGAGTGACTGGGGGTAGATCTCGCAAGACCCTAGATCTTTAGAGGGAAGTGATAGAGGTTCACCATCTTTGGCTGACACATCTAACATGGGAGGTCAGTATGTGAATGGGGGGAAACAATCACCGGAGAACTCCGTACCACTTGGTTTGATAACGGCCGTCAGAACTTCACTATGCCTAGCCCACACTATCTTTCCTCCCGCGTCCATGCTGACTGCAGGTTCCTCTCTTCCCATTTTAACCACAACACACCCTTCATCAAATCCCATCGCGATCGCGTTCTTCCCCTTCTGCGACGAAACACACCACGCTCTCTCGAGACCATAGTTTAGTGTTTGCTCGAGGCGATAGGTGTTGGCGTGCCAAATTTTGACAGTTCCATCCTCCGAACCTGAAACAATAACTGGTAGTTCAGGGTGGAAACAAGCAAAGGATACATTAGATGTGTGCCCTTCCAGTGTAGCGATAAGGGATTTTGTGGTATAGTCCCAAATTTTGATCGTTCGGTCATCGGAGGTGGTCAAGATGTATGGCTTATCGGCTGCTGGATAGTAGTCGACATGGTTGACACCTTTCGTCTCATGAGCTTCCAATGTGAAGTTAGCATTTCCACCGCCGCCCAAGCTCCAAATCTTAACAGTCCTATCCAAGCATGCACTCGCAAAGGTGTTGGTATCTTTCGGGTTGATTGCTAAACTCATGACATAGTGCGCATGTCCTTCGAAAGTTTGCACACACTTCCATCCTTTCTCCCAATCCCATAGCTTGATAGTCATATCATCACTAGCAGTGAGCACAAATGGCTGGGTAGGATGCACGACGATGGAACGGATGTAATCTGGATGAGCCTCGAATGCAGCGATCTTCTCCGAGGTATTGTAATTAAAGACTCGGAGGTGGAAATCATCAGAGCCCACCACAAACCAGTTCTTTCGGGCAATAAATCGACCAGCCCTAACAGGAACATCTGTTACTTCGAATGTTTTTACCAAAGTCTGGGTCTCATGAGACCAGATGTTGACGTGGCCTGGGGGGCGCCGAACTATCAGCAATGTTTACGAGAACGCCAGGTTAGATCTTACCGCTGTATAAAGTGCTTAGAATCCAAGGCTCTGTGGGATGGAAATCAATCCCCTTTACTCTGTCGGAGCGGGCGAAAAGTTGTCTCTTAACAGCCATGTTCATCAGCCTTGACTCCTGAATGCGCCCCCACTCCGCTCGTCTGCGTTTCCCAACACAACACGAGGTATTTTTCTATTTTTCTATTTTGCTGGGGCTTAATAACAAGGAGGAGTTTTACCTTCACGTCTAGCCGCATGCTGTTCTATAGCTGTCCGGTAATTCCTGGGGTTGGGTTGTTGGAGGAGGATTTCCACTTTTCCTGTCGCCCTCGTCTTCTGATCCCTGAAGCTTTCCTAGAAGACAGCTTTCCAGGGGTTTGTGCCTTGGTGTACACCTTTTTCTACTCTGAGGAAACCTTTGTCAATTGTTGCCTTGTCGTCCGGAGTGGGCAGTTGCTTGTCTAAATAAGGAAACATGATGGCGGCTTAATGCAGAAAATCCTACACGCCAAGCCATCTATAAGAGTGCGATTTTTAGTATGATAGCCATTGATAGGCGAAAAAGAGCCCCACGACTGCTAAAACTACACTATCCACCTCCCTAGCCCTCCCCGGTAAAATTGCGTTTCTTTCCTCCCTACGACCCAAGGGGCTACAGAACTACTACTACTCCTAATCCAAAAGATGGATTCCACTTTGCCTTCACCAAATCCTACGCCTTCGACATCTCCATCAACGCTCTATGATTCCATACTAGCGTCTATATTCGCTCCTCCCCCGTCAGTTCTGATAGCTACTATCCTAGCTATCTTCTTCGTACCTATCTTCATTCACTTCATTGTGTTCCGCTCTCGTTCTTCTATTAGCCTTCCAACATTCTTGTTAGTTGGGCCTGCGGCGAGCGGGAAGACCTCTCTTATGACATCAGTGAGTATTCCGCAACAACGATTTGTGTGCTGTTGCTAAAACTTCCTGAAGTTTGAATCTGAGACTGGTCAACCTCCCACCGAAACACGCACAAGTCAAACACCACTTTCCCTGGAATGTTCTATTCCTGCCTCCATCGCTGGGACATCAAAGTACAGATCCGTGAATGATCCTTCTCTCAAAGCGCACAAAAAATTCCTTCTTTTTGATACACCTGGACATGGCAAGCTACGTCACATAGCTCTTACTCGGATTTCATCCCCAGCAATTCATGGAGTTATTTTCGTCCTTGATTCTTCCTTCACCGATGTCCAGGTGGTAGCTGGATATCTTTATGATGTTCTATTAACTTTACAAAATTCTGCCACTTCATCAACTACGACACAGCCTAAAAAATTGCTAGTCGCTTGTAACAAAAGCGATGCCTTCACAGCACTACCTCCAGCTAAAATCCAGAAACTTCTAGAAGATGAAATCACGAAAATAAGAGTTTCAAGGTCCAAAGGAATCCTGGACGTTGAGGATGACGGCGAGGGCAACGATGAGAAGGAGTGGCTGGGGGAAGGCGGCGAGGGTCCATTTACTTTTCAGAGTATGGCAGAAGTCGGTGTGGAGATTGAGTTCAAGGGCGGTAGTGTGGAGAATGGAGAATGGAGAGACCGTTTGAGTCCTTGGATCGGCAAGTGTTTATAATCCTCCCTCTCAGGGTCATGTAAGGAGTTGGTGGTTTGGGTTTTCTGTGGTTTTTTTTCTTCCCACTCCTGGGATTGGTTTAATCACTATAGCCCCAGCTTTTCTATTGTACTATTAGACTGAATTATTCTTTTAATATGCAGCCTCCTCCATCACGTTAGTAGTTCGCTTGATAATGTAAAGTAGATGCCCCTCAAAATGATTACATGTACTCAGAGACATAGCTAGGTATTTGCTAAGGGTTGCCGAAATAAAATCGGTCTTCTTATCTCTAGTTTACTCCTAAGGGCACGGTATTTAGAGAGTTAAGGTCAAAATTAACTAGTTATCTCTACAATGAGTACAGTACGCGATAACTATAGCCATTATTGCTCCATAGGCGGCACTATACCCCACTCCCAATGGTGGCATGCTGGTGGGCTAAAACGGCTCTCATATTATATTCAAGTATGGTATCATACCGCAAAATTGGCAGATTCCACACTAAGATATTTTGCTAGAGAAAATTCACAAAAATGCAAACTATCAATACAACTACTAGAAGCAGTCAGGATATCATTTTCTATGAAGCTATCCCATTTTTAATTCATGTATTGCTGCTAGAATGTGTGTGCGAAATTGGCTACGGTATTTTTCGTGCAAAATCCCTTGTTCCCCATCACCTTTTCGGTACCATTTGTACCACTATAGGATGAATTGTACTCGTGGTATGATATAGAAAGCGCCAGAGCCACTATACTGCTAGCTTCCGGTTGTTATCACCTCTTCGTTTGCCGCCGGGGATCACAACTTTTAAACATATGGACTGTTGCCAAGAAAGATGGCAGATCGGCGGTTGTGGGAGGAAAGGATGCTGTAATGCCCGTAGGCCAATAACATGGATTACAAGCTACAAAAGAGTTTTGGATTTTTGTGATCCCTACGGGGGCTTGCGAACGGCTCCCCTCGCGGTACTAATACAGTATGGTACTCGTAAGAGATGCTCGTACAGTGCCCGAGTAGCAAAATTCCACCAAATCGGGGGGAGGTGATAAAGGTTCATAAGTTACAAGTACCACGCCATTTTAGGCACAAATAGACCAAACCTCTGATGCTGACTCTTTGAGGATAGAGTTCTAAAAGCCACGCCGTATGATACTGGTCCGTTCGTATATCTGGACACTTTAAGCATAATCTAAGGTTGGCATGACGGGGCTCGAACAACTTTCTAAACAGGTTAGGCACGTGAATTATGTTTCAAAATCAATTCTTGGCAAAAGGGCGCCAAACCCAACGCCTAAATACCAGGTGCAGCCATCGCGTCTCCCTCATGCCGGCAGCCCTCCCATTCACCTCCCCACGTCTTCTCTCCCGCCACACATTTTCTGCAAGATCTTCTTTTTGATACCATTTCTTTCTTTCTTTCTTTCTTTCTTTCCCCCACTTCCTAGTCTTGGATCGTGGTTGGATACGGTAGCATGGCGTTCAGGGATTCCGGTACCTCTCCAGCTCTTGTGAAAAGTAGCCAGGAAGAGCCGCCGCAAGCTCACCTGGTCGGGGAAAGCGAGCCGATCGAAGTCGTACTTGAGGTCAGTGGCAAGGATGGTTATGTTAATTTCGTGATTGCTAACAAACCGGATGTGTCTAGAACCTTGGTTTTTTAGGCCTGAATGGAGAGACCAAAGTCAAATTATTTGCTCAAGGCTATGACACTGACTCTGTGCCTATCTCGAGCGCATCTTTATTTGCTATTGCCAACAAGCGCGGCTTATTTGCAGCTGCTGCGTTTTCCAGTAGACACCTTTCTTGTGCTGATGGAACGAGCTACTAATTATTCCTAGATCTTATTGTTGGAAGCACATCGTCCCTTCGCGAAGCTTTCACCAACACCTCCGAAAAGATTGTGCCCTATAACTCTCGAACCTCCCTTCCTTTACCAACAAACATCTCTCATGTGGCATTTACAGCGGATGAATCTCATCTTGTGCTAGGCTCATCCTCTGGAGGTCTTGCGGTATATTTGGTCAACGACTTTCCATCTGCTGGAAGCGATTTGAAACCTGCGTTTGAATTGGGCACAAATGGTGTTTCATTGCGAGAATTAAAACCCAATCCTGAAATGCCAGAGCTAGTGGCTATTGTCACATTGGCAGGGGAGGTCCAAATAATCAACATAGACAGAAGGGGTTTTGAGAAGAACTCAAGTGGAGATGTGGTATTGAAGAAAGAAGCTTCAACGGTGTCATGGAGCCCACGGGGAAAACAAATTGTTTGTGGGATGGGAGATGGAACTGGGTGGCAGATGACCCACGAAGGTGAGGTGAAGGCTGTTTTACCGTCAGTCCCAGGCCTAGAGAATCACTTTATCTCGTCAATTGTTTGGGTTGAAACCAATGCATTCGTCACTGCGCATACCCCAGTCCCGTCTGGTGGCACAAACAACGAATCTGTTTTTCACACGCTGGCACGAGATCGAGATGGTACATCATATCAATACATGAAACTTCCCGATCCTGTTCCGCCGTTTGGAATGGAGTCCCGGACCCCACCCTACTTTTTCCATGCCATGATTCGGCAGTATGCTCCAAGTATAAAAGATACAATCATATTTACCAATACTTGCTCGTCGGACGTTGGTCTTGTTTGTCGGTTTTCTACTGCATTGACTGGCGATCCTGCAGTGCCAGCGGATAGCTGGATCACCGCTAGCATCGGCGATGACACTCGGAGAGCCCAAATGCCCTTATCTGATGAAAGCTTGTCCGATACATCACCGGTCGGAATGGCTCTGGATTTGAGCAATAAAGCAAACGTGAAACGTCCCGTGGGCGGAGAGGAAATTGAGGAATCACCAGGGCCGTTGCCAATTCTTATGGTGCTCAATCACGAAGGATTGCTGAGTGCTTGGAATGTTATTTACAACGATGCTATTGAACGGGGCGAAAGATATGGTGGAATGATGGTTTATGCAGCGCAGGGAGGACCCTCACAGTCGGCACCGCAAACGCCACAGCAGCCAGCGCCCCAGAGACAGCCAGCTCAGAATATAACGCCTGGTCCTGCCTTTGGGGCGGGTTCCTTCGGACAGTCACCAGTTTCTAGTGGCAACGGCACATTTGGCCAGTCTCCAAGCATAGGAAGCCCAAATCCATTCGGAAAGCCTGCGACCAGTGCTTTTGGACAGCCTACTGCATCACCAGCATTCGGCCAACCCTCTAGCATCAGCACGAGTGGGGCAAGCGCGTTTGGAAAACCTTCTGCTCTTGGGGGATCTACGTGGGGATCTACCTCAGGAGCTTCTCCTAGCACAACTATTCCGACCTCGGGAACCGCTTTTGGTCAACCGTCAGCCCTTGGAACAAGGCCTGCATTTGGTCAACCTGCAGCTCTTGGAGGTCAACCCGCTTTTGGCCGGGCCGCTGGTTTTGGTGCACAGCCCGCGTTTGGTCAACCCGCGCCGTTAGGATCAGCTACCACTGCGCCAGCATTTGGGGCACCTACTCTTCTAGGGATGAATAAACCCGGAGCTGCCGGATTTGGGGCTGCTTCCTCCCTTGGGAACCCCTCTGTTGGTGGAAGTCCGTTTGGAAGCGCGTCTGCTTTCGGGGGTGGAAGTGCGTTTGGTGCGTACACAAATAAGGGAGGATTCTCGGCGGCAGCAGCGGCAACAGGGGGTGACGATAGCAAACCTATCTGGGCCACAGGTAAGAGCCTAGGCTCTGACAGTGCACCCACAGCCTTCGGAGGCGGTAATAATGTACCCAGTCCATTTGGCTCTGGGAGCACTAATTCTTTCAAAATATCCAGTGTGTTCAGGCCAGAATCAGAACCTCTATCTACCTCTGAGAACAAACCATCCTCCTCTAGTGGTAGTCTTGGCGGCTTTGGAGTGGGGCTAGGGGATGCGCTCACTTCCCCACCATCCATTGTTTCTCGCCCTGAACTGTCCTCACCACTGCCCACTCCAAGAGGAGTATCTGATCAGAATATCAGAGATGCAAGCATGGACGATAGTGATGAGCACCCAGATGAGCCAAGTGACGATGGTGACATAATTTCTCCTGGGGCAACAAAGGCTCGCCAAGCCGGGTTCACTTCAGCACCTGCGAAGCTAGGTCTTCCCAGTGGTATCTTCTCCAACACGAAAGCAGCAGGCTTCAGCCCATTCACAAGCGGTTTGTCCGCGTCAGTTAATCAAAGCTCATCACCCTTCAGCTCCGTGTCTAGCCCTCCCACGGGGTTACCTTCTGGTGCTTGGGGGGCGCAGCTTGGGACACCCTTTGGCGTTCCGAGTACTCCACCACCAAAGTCCCCCTTTGGTACTACACCAAAACTTTCGAGCCCGTTTGGTGCTCCGAGTAGGCCTTTGACCTTCGCTCAGTCACCCGAAAAAAGGCCCGAGCTCACTCAGTCATCAACGACACCAATAACTAGCTCACCTCCCCCCCCACCGCTTCCACCTCCCCCATCATTTACTCCTGTAGAGAAGGGCCTCGAGGCACTTCCAGCATTGCCAACAGATGAGTCCCCTAAGCCTGCATTATCTAAAGGAATATCATCGATACTGTTGCCTCCGGATCCTAAACCTGTGCAAGAATCAGGTGACACTCGGGCTGGTGAGTTACCTAGCATAACTCCCTCAGCGCCCGAAAGCGTGGGAACGGATAATGAGAAAGTCAGCTCGCTAGATGGGAGTGATGATAATGATGAATACCAGGAGAGCAAGGGGGAAGATGATGAAGAGGGTGAAAGAGACAATGAGGGGGGAGATGAAGACGAGGAAGGAGATGATGAAGACGAGGAAGGAGATGATGAAGACGAGGATAACAGCGAAGGCAACGATAGCCTGCCATCTGGGGGGTTTGTGCGCGAACCTAAATCAAAGTTGCCCTCTACATCAAGTAGTCCTAACACATCTAATGTGTTCGGGGCCGATACAAGCTATGAGGAGACGTTCAGCGGAGGTATCGAAGAAAATGCGCCATTTAGTCTCCTCGCTAAAAACCGCCCCCCGGTTAATGATAGCGACAGTGATCAATCAAGTAACTCGCCACCGACCGGCTCGAGAAGTCGTTCTCATAGCACACCTGCTGGCTTCCCAGCAACCAGAAATAAAGAAAAGAGGAGCAGTGCGTTGGGTCGAGGGGGCATGTTCAATAGGTCGCCTAAGAAACCTGACACTTCTAAAGTACTTAATGCTCTTCCTCCGTCTGATTTTCTGGCGTCTGAAAACAAGCCTCGAGAGACCCCTCCCTTCCAACCTTCGGTGGCCCTCGCTCCAGGCGACCTACTTCCCTCTATTAACAAACCAACTGGAAGTAGTCCGTTAGCTACTCCAACGTCGCAGGTGAAGCAAGCTAGCCAGGAGGAAGAGGAGGAGGTCGAAGAAGAGGAGGAAGTGGAGAGTGATCTGGATTTTGATAACGAATATGACAGTTATGATCCGGACCGGGTCCGGACTAAGTTGTTGAATAGTAACGTGAAACCTGTCCAAGAGCTGCCAAAATTTAGGCGTAATGGGGAGGTTGAGGTCGCAAGTGTAAGCTCCCTCCTGGTCTGTCTGCCTAAAGTTGCTCTGCTAAATCGCTACTTTAATCTTTAGGATTTCAATGCAGTATTTGATTCCATTTATCTTAGCGGTAACATGATGGTTAATAGGCTTGGCCTAACAGCTCAAGGGCTCAAAGCCTACCATCTCGGCCAAGAGAGCCCGCCCCCTGATGTTGAGCATAAGGCGGCAAAAGATATGAAGCGTTCACAAGACTGGAGGTTTTGTGAAATGGGCCAAGTTAAGGAGATACTTGACCAGTTACTTACTAGTGTAAGAGGCGAAAACCAAGGAAACGACGAATTGGAAGTGAAATATCAAGCAGCAAGCAAAGGGTTTATTAAGCGTTGGTTTTTCACTGCTCCACCTTATTTTTGCGGCTTTGAATATAACTAACGAAATTGGGTAGTTGACATTAAAGATGCAGAAATTAAACGGCTTCTTGCTGTTCACAACGATGCTCAGGCCGCTACAATTGCCCGCGCCCGACCACTTACGCCAGAACAAGTTCTACAACAACGGAAGCTCAGGAAGGAGTATGCAAAGGTGGAAAGGCTCCTTAAGGAAGCCGAAAAGGAAGTAACGCAACTCAAGGCCAAAATCGCGTCCCGAGACAGGGACAAGCCTGGGGCCGTGGTTCCGCCGACTGTGGAAGCAGTCAAGAATACAATCATGAAATTGACAGGAATGGTTGAGAGAAAGAACGGAGATATCGATTATCTTGAGGAGCGTTTGAGACGAATCAAGATCAAATCTCGGAGCCTTTCTACCACACCGAGCAAGCCTAGAGGTTTAACTCCCAACCGGACTCTCAGAGGAGAGACACCCCAAAGATTTGAGACTCCAGAGAAATTGAGGTCATACGATCATAATATTTCAGGTATTAGTTATTCGGCGAGTCCAGTGTTGGCCCTGGCAGACCCCTTGGATGTTGAGGAGGCTAGGGAGGAGATTAGAGCGAGGAAGGAGATGGGGAGGAAATTGAGGGATGCTCTTGAGAGATGCGGGCCTAAGTTGACGGCATCAAAATGAAGTGATGAAAGTTAATCTTTCTTGTGGAGGGGATAGCTTGGCTCCTTGTATTTCTAATTCACTGAAGTTAAAATTCTGATTTCAAACTTCGTAATATTATCGCTTGGTGCACATGATTCGCAGTAATGGTCTAGGGTTCCCGGTTGTATTATGGCGCACTACGATTCCTCGCAGACCATAGTTCCCGGGTGTCAACCCGGGACCGCACATGACGAGAGCTTGGCTTATAAGACAATGTAAAAACTTATGCGTCAATAAAATTTACCGAGTGACTGTCCATGACACAAATGATCCATCATGAATAAATCCCTCTTGCCACACATCTCATAAGTGGCTCGCTTTTTCACAACACGCTCTAGGGATCTCCTATAGCTAGGCGGATGTCTAGGTAAGCGCGCATTTTTCTATTGAAAAGGAGCTGAAAACACCACCGACTCAGTATTCCACGGATGAGGTGGCAAATGTATATCACAGGTTTCCCCAAGCCACGGTCTTGCATCTTGACTGATGCTTCCACTACGCTTGATGAAGAAAATCCAACCCCGGGAGCGTCTCGGGAGAAAGGGTCGTGGTTGTTGATATGTAGCAAAGGTTTCTTAAAGTCAGATGAGTGACTGGCGCTTAATTGGGATTCAGGAACCTTTGCAGACTAGTTCCATGTACTGTACTGTACCCTGCACCGGAGCCAGCTACGAGTTCATACACGTAGCAATTCGTACTGGCATTTACCCCGAAAACCCCTCCACACCAGTGGTGAACTACTTATCTTGTGGTGGACGTTGTAACAAAGTAAACTCCCGTACTAGTAGTATGATAGGTGAAATGAAAACTATAAAAAAACTAAGATCTCCCTCTTTTTTTTTAAAGAAAAAGAAAGTTAAGATTTTTTGTTATGGAGCAGATGTTTTTGGGTACTATAGGTAATATACCTTAGCACGTATATATATATAATATATAATATTATGTATCAGTTTTAGTGGTGGAAAGTTACCAGTGATCTCTGCATAGGAAAATAGCCCAGCCTTTTTCTCTCTAGTTTTCACCCCCCACAACTCACCGTTGGGAGTTCGCTTGCCCCCAAACAAAAAGCCCCCCCGCAAAAAAACGGAGCGTCCCATGAACAAAACCACAATACAACAATGTCACTCCTCGATTTTCCAATTGAGATCCTCCGCCTCATCGCGAAGCATTTAAACCAAGGAGACCTAAACAGCTTTCTCTCCGCAAACCGCCATTTAGCCGTCGTGCTTACCCCACTTCTCCACGACTTTGCTGTTCAGGACAAGGATGGACTGCCGGCGTTGGAATGGGCGGCAATCGAAGGCTACGAGGGCTTAGTGACTCTGGTACTGAAGCGCAAGAAGACAGAATGCACGGATATTGGTTGGGCGAGGGGAGCGCTGCACCAGGCATCAGCCTACGGCCACGAAGCCATCATAAGACAATTACTGAATAGCGGTGTGGTCGAGGTGCAAAGTCGGCTGGACGGGTTAACGGCGTTGCACTATGCTTCCCGCTACGGCAAGGAAGCTGTGACAAAACTGCTGCTGGAGCATGGCGCGGACGTTAATGCTCGTGATGGGCGGTCAAATAATACAGCGTTGCACTTTGCCATTCATGGATTCGAGTGCGTTGCGAGTGGAAAGAGGATGGAGAATGAGTTAGGGATTTGGAGGACGTTCGGTGGTGGGCCTGGCGTTACCTGTTCGGGGATTCAAAGGGGCTTTCTGGGGTGCGTCAAGGTGCTCTTGAGGAAGGGCGCAGACGTTCAGTTGAAGGATTCAGGGGGGAGAACAGCTCTTGATATAGCTCGGAAGTACAGACTCGGGGATGCAATCGAGTTGCTGGAAGAGGCCAGACTTAGACCCAATCTCTGACTACTGCTGAATTCTCTCAATCGGATGTTTTTTCTCCTCTCCGCTGTGCAAAATGAGTTTATCGGGTTACTTATCCCTCTCTTCCCCCCTGGGACTACTGAAACGGTTCCAAGCATGTTGATGTCAATGATATTCGATATTGGGGGCTTCTGGAGAGGAATTTCTTTCTATTGAATTACCTGTGTTTCACTTTTACAATCTGATACGTCACTGGGCACGGAAACGGCTACTGCTCAGTCATTGCTTGCTGACCAGCGTCTCACACCTAGTCTGGTATTAGCAACTACAGTCTCAATTCTCCTTCCCGCCCGGCTACCTCGCAGATATTTCCGACTCGTGTTACTCGTACAAGTACCTTTATTTACCTCCTGCCCAAAAAAGCTGCATTACTTATTATTACCATTTTCGATTCCCCCACAACTAAGACTTTCTTGCTTTGCTTTACCTTCTTTTCTTTTTCCAAGCTTGGGCGGGGAATTCAATCGCAATACTCGAGTACGTGTGAACCCTACCGCGTCAGACTTAGGACTAATATAAGAATCGGCATCGCGAGCATCGATAATCTGCGCCGTTACCTCGATTCGCAAGGCCTTTTTTTTCCACACTCGATGTTCCGCTGGATCTTAATGTGCCATTTTGGTGCTTCTACTCTGTCCCTTACCTCTCAGGTAACTTACGGTTCCGTAAATATGTTTGCGGCACATCTACTTACCGCTGGTCATGCCAGCTGCGGGCGCTCCTCGGATTCTTCTCTCTTCTCTTCTCTTCACCCCTTTCCTCCTTCCCCACAAAGAATCTGCCTCGTAAGTACGATCGTGCTATCCCTAAATGACTTCCCGTTTCCGTCGCCCGGTTTAGTAATTTTTTGTCATTACTTCCGAAGAATAGAGCGCTCCTCCCCCAGCTCTCTTGCGGTTTGTGGGGACGGGTGAGCTTTGCTGTGCTGTACAGTACCGTACTGTGCAGTGCGAGTGCTCGAGCACCGTAGGACGATCAGATGATGTAATTCTAATCATGGAATGTCAATCGATCGTACCGGCTCAGCATATCATTTTTTCTCTCTCTTGCCCCAGTCGCTGAGTCCTCCCCCCCATCGCCACCGCAAGTGTCTCCCTCGGATGAGTGGGCTAAAAAAATTGTCGGAAACAAAGGGCTCATCTTGCAATCCAATTAAGCTGAGCTTGAAACGAACATACCGGTACTGTGATTCTCAGTCGTTCGACATTTGAACCCTCTATCGTCATCCTGATCCTGACGGCCTCAGCCTATTCGCTAGCTAGACGGCTTACTACCTTAACCCCATTCGCACCGCGATAACCGTTACTAACCCCACTTTGTTTTGAATACAGAAGGATGATTTCCTATGATAGCAACTGTGGGGGATATGCTGATGGTTAAGTGGGGGGGAAAAAAAGAGAAGAAAGGATAGGTGAGAAAAATAAAAAATAAAAATAAAACGATAATCAATTGGCCAGCAAGCCCCGATCCTCGATGGCAGTAGAAGTGGGAAAAAGGTGGAGTCTTGTTCCGACTGGGACTGGCATTTGGCATTTGGCTCTATTCCAGTTTCTTGATCTCCCGCCTGATAGGTTACACGTTGTCCCAGTTGTGTTACAAAGATGGTTTGTGATGTTCATTTTTTCCACCTCCCAGTCACCGCACGCCACGCACCTACTCGAGTATTCAGCGAAGAGTATCGGGGACGTGTCGAACACACAGTAGGCAACTAGGCAGAGTTCTCCTGACACGAGTTCTTTTTTTTGGGGGGGGCAAAGGTGGTGGAGGAAGTGGTATGGTTGCTTTTTCCTTCCCTTTGGCCAATTTCGTTTTGAGGGTGCAATGGGTTACTCCTGGGGTAGTAAAGTAGCAGTGGTCGATCACCGCTCTCCATCCAACTATCTATCATAGCACCGGTAGAGCGTCGAATTCCTTTACAACACTGACTCGCTCACTAAACCATCACGCTCTACCGTCCAGGCAAAAAAATAAAAAACACAACAGTCCATCCGTACGAGTAAACATAAAAGTAAGGGTGCTCAGGGGTAATTCTGCTTCGGAGCCTTTCTGTATATCCTATTATTTTCACTACCCCCCCCCCTCTCTACGATTTCCTTTTCACGACCGTATCATTTATCTTTCCTAACCAAACCAGTATTTCATTTCATTTCATTCCCTTCCTCTCTTTTCCGCGACCCACCTCCTCTTAGTTGATCTAGGAAGGAAGAGAAAAAAAACAAAAAATAAAATCGGTCCTCTTCTCGATAATTTAACGATAAGCTTCCCCGTTTATCTTTAAGGTGGAAGGGTTTTGAAAAAGAGGGACCTTGAACCAGTACAGTACATCACAGTAACAACAACGCAAACATGCCTGAGATGTTTACGACTCCAATTAAGCGTGCCAACCATTATGCTGTCCTTGGTGTCACTGCCGATGCTTCGGACGCTGAGATCAAGAAAGCCTATCGAACACTTGCCTTTGCTCATCATCCCGATAAGAATCCAGGGAATGTGCAGAGCGCTACGGAGAAGTTTACTGAGGTACGTTTTGGAGTTTATATTTGTTTCCACGGATTTGGTGAAAATGAGGAAGATGATTTTATTTGGCATTTTTCCTTTTCATTGGGGGCAAATTTGGAAGAAACGAGTAAAGTGGCTTATACGACGATGTCAAGGTCAAGGAAGCATACGAAGTATTGAGCGATCCAGAGCAACGGAGAAAATATGACAATGAAATCGGAAGATATAGTCTCAAGAGCTCTAGTTCATTCCCAGGTAAACAACGCGGAAACCCCAACATCTGTATCTACGACTAACAAAAGGTTAGCATATGAACCTCACGAGCCAAAAAGGCATCAATATACTTTTGACGGGGCCCCAAATCGTTCCGCTTCAAAATCCCGTGAATCGTACCCACCTTCTCCCCGTCGCTCGTCGTCAAAACCCCGCGACCCCTTTGATACGACACCCACCATGCCACATGTTAGGCGCTCGTCGTCGAGATCCCGTCGAGACCCATTCGACGTCTCTCCAACAACCCCGCCCCCACCGCATATTCGCCGCTCTCCATCAAAGCCCTGTGGCGATTCCTCCTTCGGCACCTCGCCAACGACCCCACCACCACCCCATATTCGTCGCTCTTCATCAAAATCCCGCGGTGATCCCACTTTCGACACCTCGCCAATAACCCCACCGCCACCGCATATTCGCCGCGCTCCGTCGAAACCCCGTGGTGATCACTTCGACACCTCGCCAACGACACCACCGCCCCATCTTCGCCGCTCTTCGTCAAGGCCCCGATCCGACCCCTTCGATATCCCGCGCAACCCCTCCAGGCCGCGTGCGGATACGTACGACGGCACGCCGCTACGTTCATCATCAAAGTCCCGCGATCCTTTTGGCGTATTGAACTCACATGCGTCATCCAAGCGACGGGATTCCTTTGACGCTGTTCCGACTCGCCGCTCTTCCTCGCGGTGTCAGGACGCGGAGCAAATCCTACTCGGCCCGGAGTTGGATCGTTCGAGGCACACTGCTGCTGCAGAGCGGGCTAAGGCGCTCCGTAGGCAGAAAGAGGCGGCAGAGAGGATGGAGGCCGAGAGAAGGGAGGCTGAGGTTCTCCAGGCGGAGTTGAGAGAGGCGCAACGAAGGGAAGCAGAGAGGAGGGAAAACCAGCGACGGGAAGCGGAGAAGCGGGATGCTCAATGGCGAGAAGAAGAGACCAGGAGACATGCTCGCAAGCGCCGGATGGGGCGGGAGGCGAGACAGCAGGAACTAGAGCGAAAAGATGCTGAGCGGCACCAAGCAGAAAGGATTGATCTCGAGAGAGGAGAGAATGACAAAAGACAGCATATCATTCAATCCATTTTAAAACTCCAGGATATGATTTCGGAGTACAGGATGGAAACTCTTCCTACCAAGAGCAAGAGCTGGGCAAGATATCGATCAGAGGACGAACTAGTATCATACCTCAAACATCAGTGCGCAACTTTAGTTGATACTCTACAGGAGTCGAGCTAGATTGTTTCCTCCGCTTTCCCCCCTGTATTTATCATGAAAAATGGCTTCTTTGAACAAGTTCTCTTTTTCATGCCAACCAAAATTCTTTGTACATTTTAAAAGCCACCTTTTTTTCCTTTCCCCTCCCTTCAATCTCATTTGTACGAACATCCCTCCCGCCTGCCTGGTTACCATTTATTACTTTTTAATTCTCGTTTTGGAAAAAAAAATTCAACTGTATATGCTACCCTCGCCATGTCGCCGTCAGTTCTTCAACCCCCTAAAATTTCTTTTGTTTGCCCACCTAACTCATTTGCCTCCTCACCTACCTTACTACCTACCTGCTCTGCACAAAAATACCATTTCTTTTCTTAGGGCTGGCCTCGCAAACGCTCACTCGCTTGTATGAATTAATTGAAAAGTATTTACTGTGCGAAAATTACACCGGCATTCCACCATCGAATTGCAAACGTTTGTTCTTCTATACTATAGTAATATTAAAATACCAACCTCTCTCTTTCTTTCCTTCCCCGGAAACCTGGCCCGTGCACTCTGCGGTGTGTTCGATGCCTATGCGATCTTGGCGGGATTCATTAATAAATAAACTTCCTACCACGGCACAGCAGCGCGCGGGGAAAGTTTTCCCTGCGTAGCTTACTATAGGACACAGCAGCAAGAACGGAGGGGAATTAAGAGAACAAATGAATAGATGGGTGAATAAATTTAACGGGAGGGGAAAGGGAGAGAAAGGAGCGGGGGAGGAGGAGGAGGAGGAGGGGTGAGGGGAAGCACCGGTTTGTGGATGAGGATCCTGAGCTGAGGGGGCCCTCTTTGGAATGCTTGTGCCCAGTGCTGGGCGAGCGAAGAATTGCTCAATCAAAATGGGATGGCGGGGCGGGCGGGGGTCTCTGCTTGCAGCGGGGGTGGGGTAACCCAAGCAGTGCAGTGGATAAGCCGTGTGTAGTGCGGTCCGATTAGTTGCGCATGCTGTTGTTGGTTCATGGGGGGTCACTCGGTGGGGTCCGATGGCCGGGCGGTTGTGTGGCCTGGGGCCTGGTTGGTGCTTTGTTTGAAGTGCAGGAAACTTGTATTGGCAAACCCAGATTGCGAGCTGCGAGTGCAGCATTGTGGAACCCGTCTATTATTGGCTGGCCATTGCAATATCATACGTTTCTGGTGCTACTGGGGGATTGTCAGAGGATCGGCCCGGGGAGATCCTAACTTACCGAAACCCGGGACTGGGATGGAAGTTTGGGGTTGCCCCGCTCGGCGGTAAGTGGAACATGGCCGACTATTTTTACAGCCCCCGGCCAATAGCTCGGTTGGCCTTGCGCACAGGCGATAAACGGTTCGGGGGAGTTGTACAGCAGAGTAAGCTGTCTGCACTCCGGACGTGCTAGGTGACAGCGTATTTCGCAAGCACCGGTGTGTATACTGATATTCACGGGCTATTTTGCTCAAGAAGCACCGTTCTGTCGTGAAAGTAGGCGCCTGACCCAGTCAGTGGCTGTGCAGTTCTGGCACAGTAGGTGCACATCAATGCCTAACACCTTCCTCTGGTATATATCATACCGGTAAACATACCCATTCACAAAGAATTGCATCGATAAGAGATGAGCTGCAATAACAGCGCTGTGAAATGACAACAATTCAAGTAGCACGTAATTACATCTTAAACGACCCGGGATCCACTGAATCCGTTGCAATGGTGGAAGGCTGTGCGGTAAATCTAACTCTCTTAGGAAGCATTCCTTTATTGTGGCATGTGTTGGACGGGTGTTCAGACACAACATCATACGGTAAACATCAAAATTGAAGGCGCAACTGCACTACTCGAGTACGAGTACTGCCCACTGCGCAACAAATAATATCGCGGGAAACTGCCTCGCAGGCACATGTCTTGATGAGAAAACACGTGCGCTCCTAGAGCATTCACGAGGTGTGCTCGTACGCTAATTTATGTCCATATGCGGTGTACCCGTATACTGTGATACATTAGTAGTAATAACAAAAGTGTCGTACAACATGCAACGTCTCTCACTACTACTCGATTTCACCGAGTCCCAGATCCCATTGGAATATCTTGCTCCAGCTGCAGGTAATATAGCTCGAGGATATAGGACAAGGCGGGAATCATTCCTACGATAAACAAAGCTCTCAAGAACACAACTTAGGACTCCTAGCTTGCGATTTTTTCCCCTTCCCCCCCCTCTTGGATGAAGTGTGCGCAGTTTTCGCAGAGAATTATCTCTGAGGGCAGCAGGATCGGTGGGTGAGGTTCATTGGCATATATGGCTCGCGCAGAATACCCACCATGCGCTCTTCCATGCGGGAGAGCGAGGGAAAAAAATAAATACAAACAAATATCAGCCTACGTCAGTGCGCGTTCGGTGTACTTTTACTGGATATCATTTTGTGGTTGCTGCTTGATGATTTGCTACTTTAAGGCCTCATCCCCTCCCGTTCGAAAGCTCAAGTTATTGGGTTGGGTTTTCGGATGGTAACCACTATCAGTGCAGCATTTTTGTGGAGGCTGCTGTGGTTATCACATATCTCATTAACTTCGGGGAATGAACATACTTCCGCCAAACGGGAGCTGTTCAGGTCCAAGGAGTCACCGGACCTCGATTTACGAAGGGTAGTACCTGTATGTAAATCTTCTCTTCCACTTCACCGAATAACTGGATATCGTGGCAAGGGAGAGTGAAAAAAAAAACAAAGTTTGCCCTTCTCTCTTACCTCTGGGGAATTTATACACTTTCTTGATTGCGCAGTTTTTTATGAGCATTACCGAAGTTTCCTCCATCTCATTCTTCACTATTCTTCTCCGCATCCCGTAGACCACACTTTCCGTCATCGGCTGTGAAGTAATTGGCAGCCCTGAGGTTCTTTTTATCGCATCCCACTTCCTTGGATCAGCATTGGTGTGGACAGCCTTCTCGAGAGCGCAGTGGGTAGACGAAAGTATTTCCTAATCCTACTCCCGGGGTACTATAACCTCACTACCGGCATTCTTACGCTCGTGAGCGAAGGGACTACCCCACTTTTATAGCGGGTGCTATTACTTGAATTTTACAATAACGTGGCTGCCATAAGCGGGGCGTTAATATTTCGGCCGCTCGGGGACACACTCTTCTATCCCAAGAATGGGACGAACCTCTACGCCGCTCTGAACGAACCGAGCCTGGATATTTGAATCACGCGCGGTAGTCGGCAACTTCCTAGTGAGTCGATTATTTGAAAATTGACCTCCCCTCCCTCCTAGCCTTTCTGGAAGAAACCAGTATTCTATTATTGTGATACAAGACCCAACTAAACTGTCCCGCAGCTAGGATGGTCTGTTGGACGCTGATAGGGTAGATACCGCGCTGCGAATACGAATTATCAGCACTGTGTGATGTTGTGGTGCCCGTGGGTTGTGGAACTGTCCGCCTTTGCTTCATGCCGGAGGTGATAAGCTATCTGCCTAATATTTGGATTTGAGCTATAAACTCGGCTTGCAGAAAGAAAAAAAGAAAAAAAAGAGTCTCAGCCATCTCTATTCCTTATCTGGTGTGAACGGGAGCTCTATAAGCCAGCCTTCAGCTGGAAAACTTAGGTTTCCGGAACGCCGGGACGACGACAATAAAACATTTCAATTTTCCCCGGTTTCATAAAAATAGTTTTATTATAAATACTTGCTCTGTTTTACAAGACCGTTTCTGGAAGCGCTGTCAACGTACCAGGCTGGTGATAGGTCGCTTGGCTGTATCAGGGAGCCTACCGGTAGTCAGGTGGGTGCTGTCCTGGTGCTACACTGTGCTGTACTGTACGGGCAGAGCTCCACGGAATTATTATGTGAAAACCCACCAGTTCTGGTAGTAAGTATGGTAGTACACAACCCGCACAGGTGCCGTAACACGTACGAGCTGTCCTTACCACTATTATTATTATTATTATTATGCAAAGACGGGTTTCTTCATTGTCTATTTCCCCCCTTCTTTTGGTCTTTATCGCCATAGGAATTTCGAGTCCCAAACCATAAATAAACAGTCTCCTATAAGTATTTACAAATCTAGTAAACCAATCTCCCGAACCACCAGCAACATCCCATCTTAAAACACTGTAGCGCCCCAAAATTCTTTCGCTTCAGCTGGAATCCTATCCACTACACAAACTGCTCCCAAGCACTAAAGTTACTACCGTGCTATCGCTGGCGCTGCAGCTTTCACACCCAGTGGCTGCCATTCTGCCTCGCAATGTTGAGACGGTGTCCTCTTCCCAGAGAGTGTCTCATAGTCGCCTAAACGCCATATGAGTTGTACAGTACTGTACAGTACTTCGGTGGGGGAAGCTAACCTGTGAAACCCCCCGCCTTATTGGTCAAACTGCCATGGCACCCCTTCTGGCAAATAGCAAACTATAACGCCTTGGACGGGGTTCCTTCCCTTTTGCAATTCACATGCTTATCTGCATATCAGAAACGATTACTCATTGGTAACTACAATATTATTGGGAATTGCTCACGGTCTAAGCCTGGTTAGTTATTTGGGTATGAGCTGGGCTAAGCTGGGCTGTATAAGTCACACCGTGCCGGCTCGGCCCGTTGGTCCTATCCATTGAGTTAAGTGAGTAGCGCAAGCCACGTTTGGCTTGTCGTCAAGCACAAGGCCAACAGTCTTTAATACGGTAGTGAATCCATAAAATTTCCGTCGTTGTATCGAAGCATCAGCCACAGCAGGGCTTTATATGCGGTCAAGGGATTACCCCGGTCCGTGGAACGTCCCAATATGGTACCACGAACCCGAATATATTAGAGAGAGAGAGAATAGACAGCTACGTCAGTTCTCTAATGGTTAGCATTCATTTGTGATTTCTCATATTTCTGGTAGGACTTTTCTATCCAGATTCTTTTATATTCGCTGATCTAGGCCAACAGTGGAGGATAAAGACCACTTCTTCAATACGCACATAATGTCGACCAGTTATCCCGAGAGTGTCTACCGCTCTGGACATGACCTCCCAAACCGCAGGACAAGGTGGAACCTCCTTTGGAAAGACCTCCGTCTGAGGGTGACGACAAGTCCCCCTGCAGTTCTTCATCTATGAGCAACTCTCACCCATAGCTTATAGGGAGCATGTGGATTTGGCCAATTTGAGACACATGGGGGGCCGCCTGTCCGTCCTAGGCACCTCTTGGGCAGTGCCGTCCGCCCCTTAAAGACCCTGAAGACGGAACGGACGGATGGACGGGCTAGGCATTTAGGCTCACCCTCCGTAACTTAGCACTGAAAGCGGTGTTTGCAGGCGTTCATGCCAGGCGTGGAGGTAAGACTGACCTACGCTTTTCCCAAAGCCTGCAGGTTTCAAGGCCTTTCGGCATATCCCAGGCGGCCAGTGGATACTCTGCCAACGAGCAGCGGATATCTCCAGATATTCGCAAATACCTACCAACAAGGTCCAATATCTGAAGATCTCCACCCGTGTTTCAGCACGAACAAAAGCCAAAAATATCCTAGTGGGTTAAAAGCATTGGGAGTGGAAAAAAGGTGCTGGGGAATTTCCTATCACTCGATATATTTCTAACAGTGTGTGGATTTGTCTCTCCTTCACAATTACGATTTGGTTATCAGGTATTTTTTCTCTCTCACTACTTGAGTATTGTTCCGAATCTCGAGTGTCTGACGCTTTACTGCTTCTTCTATATTAATTTGCATTCCTCACTAACCTGAGAACTGAGAGAAGGTCCTTGATGAGGCAGATCATCTGCAGAAACCTCGGGTTAGTTCTGCGAGCTCAAGGAGTGGATCAGTTGTTAGTGGATTTGAGTAGGGATTGTAAAACCCAAGAGCACTTTACACACTGCATTTTCTAGTCTGGCAGAGAACTGGTGCATAGGAAGACCTTATACGGGATTGAACCCTAGGGAGCGGGCAAGGAACTAACGAGGTGTGGATTGGATTGCTGGCGCCGTGGGTTTACGGAGGTATTTCAAGCTGTCACCCGGGACGCTAACTTGTATTCTTTCTTTTCGCCTCAATTCGGCTATCTAGAACATGAGGTCTATCCTCTTGCGGTGCCCGAACCGGTCTGCCTATAAGAGCGTTCAATCAATATATACACAAACCGTAAAAACTCCCCTAAAATCAGAGCAATCATGCTCGACCGCTCAGAAGCCCACAACTGCGCCAACCCGGCTTCTGAAAAAGCCTAGGCAGTCGGCCGGTCAGGCCAAATGCCTAGCTTGCCAATATTTCCAAGCACCCCTCATGCAACCCGGCCCGTCCCGCCTGGGGCCTTGAGGAGGGGTGGACCGGACGCTTGGGTTCACGGCCCGTAGCACTGAACATATAGCAGTCCGAGCGAACCTAAGCCCACGGCATACCGAGAGCATTCATACGATTCCTAATCAGCATAACTAGATGTGAAATATGCATCTTAAGAGAGCGAAGTGCTATGTAGTCAAGAATTCCCTACCTTGGAAAAGGGCGAAAGACACAGCAAAACAAGAGAGGGGGAAAAAACAAAAAATGCTAGGCCTTACCAGAGGGGGCAACTCCAACAACATAGGAAACCGCTCTTTTATTCAAGCTAACACGGTATTCGTAAAGGGTTCCTCCCTGATAGAGTACTTCAAATCGCCCAGCTGTCATGTAAAACACACCAAAACAAACTCCAGTGAGTTCTAGCTACTTCTCTCACGTGAGCAAGGAAGCTTGGACACTGAGCGGGAAGTATTACAGATGGAGAGGAAGAATTCGTTAGACACCTGTGCACTTGAGCCCAGTAAACTCTCTGTATTAGACAATTATTCCCTTCTAAGGGAAGCGCGGAACAACCAACCAAAATAAAATAGCAATAATAACAACAATCCACTATTCAGTATAATAAGTGCCTCTTCCCACAACCACCGTATTCCATGAAAATAATATATGGCGTATGATACCGTGACGATGTAAGGATCATTAACCCCCTCTAATTTTGCAAGGCATTGTCAGGTCATATCGTCCAAACGTAGGATATCAAGAATTAAGCCGTTCGCCCTATCTAACATCCTTATTCTACTCTAGCACTCTAGGAGTCTAGGGTTTTCGCCGGTGCAGGTGGACGATAGTTTCCAAAGTTCGCAAGTATATTGATAGATAAATATATATATATCATAGGAATCTGTAACCTTAATTAGTTAAGAAGTGCTAGGGTAGGGCGCTCTCCCGAAACCGCAGGTGATGATAGAATCTCCGATCTTCGATAACCCTTGGGAAAGAAAAGACAGAGAGAAAAAGCATAGACCCATTAATCAGTTATACAAGTTACAGGCATATAGAACCAGAACACTTGAGTCTGAATTTTGTATGGGAGGTCAGATACGCATAGATAGTTTACCATACAAAAGGTTTATCCCTCTCCTTTCCTGTATCATACCAAAGAATAGTTACATCGGGGGTACTAGCCATGGAATTCGGAGAACATTTGTCCTCTGACAAAGAAAGCGAGTGTTTTGGAGGGAGATTATAGGTATACACCGGTACCCCCCATTCCTCATTCTATCGATATCATGAGAGAGTACTATGATTGATACTGATGTCCTTTTTCACCAAAGATAAAGTATCAGGCGCCTGAACTGTCTATTTTCTGAAGAAGCAGTTAAAAGACCAAGAAGAAAGAGTATTATCGGCCAGTTCCTATGGTCTAATGGCTTAGGAGACTGGTCCACTAATTTGAAACAGGGACCATCATAAGTTCGAATCCGGGGGGCAGTGGAGTAGTCGAGCATTAAAAAAATGCTCGGCGAACCACTTTTTTGCTGGGGGGTAGGTCTAGGGCTGGTAATGAATGCCCTTGGGTCAATTCCCGCCAAATGCTGAGGCGGGACTGCTGGCTAGTGTTCGGGTGCTATATGCCCGTAACTTGTATAAAAGTTCCTTCACAGATTATCACCCACCCCACCGCTTCACACGATCCCACAATAAGCACCAACACCACCAACCCACCCGCCAAAAAGACCCCCTCAAGCGCATTTACACACCAAACATAAATCAATCAGTCAGCCATAAAAGAAGGAACCCCCAATACCGCACAACAAACCCCAATCCACCAGTCCATCTTCGTACATACCGCATAGCTCATACTATGCCCCCACAACCCAGGCCACGAACCATCCTTCTCCATCCATCCGGACACTAGAAGAACATCAACACACACACACTACAAACACAAAAGCGAACACTCACAGCGCGTTAAAGCCACCAACAGAGCTTTTTTACTTATATCATACTCAATTCACAAAAACCAGTTCAAAAACTAACTTAACCTCCCCGGAAAATCAACAAACTAAGCACAAAGCACCCCCCCCCTCCCTGACATATGATACCAGACACTAAGTCAGCCTGGGACTTTATTCATAACGCCCTCGAAACCAATCACAAAAAAAAGCATCGCAGAAATCAATCCCCAACCATAGGCAAAACTCAGCCCGTCACACCCTATCACTCATTCTTATACCCCCCATTCCATAGCTTTTTTTCAAATCAAGCACGATAACTAGTCCTGAAGTCCAGACTCCCCCCCCCCCCTTTTTTTGTGTGTGCTCTTCTCAAGGGCCGTCTGACTTCGAGGGCGCTTGCATTTTCGATATAACCTGCCATGGCGAAACGCCGTAGAGTAGTATATGAACTGTACAGTAGAGTCGAGGGGGGGAAAGGGGTAAGAGCTGTATCATAATATGTGATGATAATGTGCACAGTGGTGATACCGGCTCCACGACTCCCCCCACCGCGCCGCACCGGGGGGAGGCGGGAGAGGCACAAAATCTGTGAAAAATCCTTCCTTCCTTCCTTCCTTCCTTCCCTCCATCCGCTGTCCCTTTCCAATTACTTCCCTGATAATAAGTGTTGGATATCATGGGTTGTTCGCCGAAGCTTATTCATGGGGTTGTCTTCGCTGTCATTGGTTGTGGTGTTCGCTTGTCTTCTTTGCTCTTTACAAGTGAACGAACCCAATGAAACTGGTCTCAACACGACTCTTATTTGACCTTTAACCGCTCTCTTGTTCCCACCTTCAGCAAAGCTCTTTCCGCACTTTCTGTACCCAATAAGCAGCCGTGTGAACACTTCATTCTGCCCACTGCTTATAGAGTTCGGCTCGCCACGGATTGTTTCCAACAATAAGCCTTGAGTGTCTCCAGGCGATGTCACAGGGAATCACTCGTTATGGAGTGGCGTGAAATGGTCAAAGCTCAACCAGGCTTCCCTGCATTGCCACCTAGAGCTCTCCCCTCAAGGAGGTGGAAGACAGCATAATGCTAGCTTCACGAGGTGCCGGGGAGATACCAAAGCACCGCCGAGCAGACCATTCCATTCACACTATCTTCATACTTAATCACTCGTAAGCACACCAAAGTCCAACAATGGCTGGATGGATTTCCCGGCATATCACATCAGATCTCACCACAGACTAGCACTCTACCGAACCAAGCATAGAAACATCATCTCATTACCCCGCAAAGCTATTACCTACACGCGCTTCCTTCTTGCCATCACCATCCGTTCCAAGCAATGTACACCCCTAACACCGAGAATAAGGGAGGAAGGAAAAAAGGAACCCTCTGGTGCTTTTCGAAGAACTGGTGTTCCACCTATTGTAAAAGAGTAAAGGGCAAAGTTCCGTTAAGAACAATTACTGAAGAGGAGTGACAATGGGAAAGAAAAATTGAGGGTAAACATTGCCATAACACATGCTGGTAGAGGTATGGAGCTCAAGAGGAAGCGTGGGACAAAAAAAAGATGCTAATATAAGAGCTCGGTAATGAGGGCGCAAAGTATGGCGAGATTAGACAGGGTAAGACAGGACAGGACAGAGAGAACAAGAAGGGGTATGACGATGACGGGAAAAAGTGCAAAAAAATTGTTCGCGGAGCAAAATAAATGTACTAAGCCTTCCCTCTGCTCATTCCGGCATTTTCCCAATCCCTCCTTTCAAAGATTTTTTTGAATCTCTAAAATTCACAAAAAAGATGCGTGAAATAGAATAAACACCAGACTTTACTTAATGAAATATTTCCCGTTGGTAATTGCTTCGCACAGCTTACTAGCTCGCTTGTATCTGCGAACCAGAGAAACGAAAAGAAACCCCCATACTAGGAACTCTACCTGAACTTTGCTACACAGCGACCCATAACCTCTCCCTGGCAGACCAACTCCGCGTTAAATTCCGATCCGTCAAGGGTGAGGAAAATATCGAAATAGACTCTGTAGAAGGTCCCTTGAGGAGTATCCATTCTCTCGAAGTCCTTCTCCAAGTTCTTTCTTGACAGGTCGGATGTGAGTGTTACAACCTCCTTAATGCCTGTATTATAACTTATGTAAGTATCTTGTCAGGCTAGATTAAGGATGGGGATACTAACGAGGATCTTTGGTGTACTCTGGGCAAACGTCATCATCACAAGCATACAGTATATCCTCGTACATCAGTGTAGCACCAGGAGCGACCTGTCTGAAGAAAGAAACCTTGACAGGCTCTCCAATCTTGACCCTCTGTCCCTTGGTGACGAAAATTTGGCGGGTGTATTTGCACCTGTCCTTTCCGTCCAAGCTGGGTACACGGTATTGCTCGGGGTGATGTCCCTCCTTGAATGGTTGCAGAGTTGCCATGAGGTAATGTCGACGGGCAACACGCGATGTAACAACCTTTTCAGTGATACCGGCGGTGACAGCTCCCTTAACAATAGCAGCCACCGAGTCCATAGGACGCACAACTTTCGACTGGAACTGAGGAGGCACATGTAGTTTGATTTGCTGGAATAGATACTCGGAAGCACCAAATCCACCCACAACCAAAACGTTCTATCCAAATAATCTCAGTTATGGTCACACACCCCTGTAGCATTATTGTGAGAACGTACCTGAAGTTGCCTATTCTGCGCCTGAATAGCAATAATTTGGTTCCTCACCAGCTCTAGAATTCTATTCACCACAGGTTCGAAGCATTGGAGAATCTCCTCATTAGTAAAAGTCATATAGCCTTCCTCGATGCCGGCCTCAGGGAATTCGGCCTCGATACCGACATCAACAGCCCACTTCTGTCCATTATTTCTAAAGTCCGCCTTGATACGGTTCTCAAAGTCCATAATACATTTAGCGTATACCTTACCAGCAGTTCTCGATCCATCTGGCAGCTTCATCTTTCTAATCTTGGCGCGTAGGATGTTCGAAAAGTTCCTGTTAAGAGCTGTAGAACCACACGAGTCGCCAGAACCTGCTGTACATTCTGCCACAGAGAAAGGGACCTCTTCTTCAACTTCGTAAGCTATCAAATCGACAGTTCCGCCACCACAATCGACAATGAGAACGGCATCGTGGATCTTAAGGTTAAGAAGCCCAGTCTTGGAACAGAACATGGCCGCGGCCTCGGGTTCGGTAATCAATGTCAACCTGTTGTCATTTTCGTCTCTCAAGAAACCAGCCTGGATAGCTGCAGCTCTGGTTGCAGCTTTTCCTGCGTCATTCCAGATAGCCGGCACGGTCAAGAAATAACGGATATTGCGTTCCTCGCGGTTAAAGACTTCTCCCAAGGTCTTCTGAAGCTGAGCTCTCATGGCTTGGCGCAACTTGAAAAGATAGTCCGCAGCGACATCGACCTCAGATTTTCCGGGAGGAAGAGGGGGAAGATTGATAGGGTCAATGTAAGTATTTCCAGAGAGCATAAGCTGCAGTTTAAACCATTCGACCTGCACAAGTTTAGTATATAATAACGTACCCAACAGAGACCAGAGTATTATACCTTTTGTACACCAGGTTTAGGATAACCAGTAGGAGCCAAAGCATCTGCAATATCAGGTCCCCAACCAACAACCTTCTGGTACTGGTCGTAATACAAAACAGTGGGGATCTGCAGGCAAGTTAGCCATGATTGGCTCGATTCTAAATTAAGATTGTTGCTCGAGTTAGGGGGGATGAGAAAGGTGAGTTCACCTTATTCTTAGTCTGGTTACCCGCACCGGGCCACTCAGTAATAATATCCTCTTTCGCTTCCTGATCAGTAGCAAAAGCAAACGCAACACCACTGAAAGTAGTACCCTATCTAAGTCTTAGCGGATATTTCCCACCTCTACATATAAAAATAGTAATTGTGCGCTTTGGTATACTTACAAAATCGATTCCAACAATCAACTGTGCTTTACTCTTATTGGTACCTTCAACTTCCGCTGGCTGAGGCCTACCTTGCATTTGGTGCATTCCAGGATGACTGTCCCGGTGGCCACCCATCTGTGGGGGAGCCCCAGTAGGATAAACTGGTGGATGGCCGTAGGGTGCAGGAGGAGGACCTTGCATGCCCATAGGAGGTTGTCCCTGTGGGGGAATGGGGCCGATCTGACCTGGTCCGTACGGTCCCGGCGGAGGCATTGGGCTGGTTGCTCTACCTGCCAAATGCTGAGGAGGAGGAGCGTATGGTGGAGGGTACGACGAAGGTCTCGGAATTCCGGGTTGGTTCATAGGAGGACCAGACGGCTGGCCAGGATTTGGAGGAGGGGAGGGATTATTGTTGTTCTTTTTCCCACTATTGAAGGTGAACCGTCCTAGACGGCTGCTGAGTTGATTGCTCATCTCTCAAAAAAGTGAATGGGATGTGGGGGAGGATTGTGAGTTTATAGCACGCAAAGCAAAGGATTTGAGGGCGAGGGAAGAGAGGGGAAGGAGGGGGGAGGCGCGAGAAGATTTGGGTGAGGCTGAAATGTTCGGGTTTGGCCTGCGGCAAGGTAGCGAGTGAACGAGAAACGGCAGGCGGCAAGAAGCAACAGAAGAAGAGCGAGCGTGTGTGATACAGGAGGAGAGACAGAACGAAAAGAAAAAAAGCTATGAGAAGGGAGGTGGAATCCAGGAAATTGAAGGCTCGATTCCCCGCGGATGCAGCAGTTAGCAGCCGAAGAAACTCGAGGTCGCTGATTCCGGCTTGCAATAGTGTTTGTTGAGCAACTAGAGAGCAAGGGCTGTCAATGAGAGGATAGCGAAGAGAGAAGGAGTCGAATCGAGTGAGGAGATGTTGTTGACTATAGGAGACTGGGGCTTTTCAGCCGTAGTGCGGCTGGACTGGGCAAAAAGAGGGGGTGGAGCTGGTGGTGATTGTGGAGGTGGTGGGAATGGATGGATGGGGAGATGGTGGAGGAGGGTGTTGGCTAGGGGTTATTGCAACTGTGTGAGGGACACACACAAAGAGGGTACAGTACGAAGTCTCTTTCTCAGAAGACCTTGTTTCTGAAGAGGAGTTCCAAGCGCCTACCGTACTTGGAGGAAGGTGCTTTTTCCTTTTTTATCTCTTCTTTCTTGATTTTTTGATGAAGGTCACTAGTGAGGAGAAAAACCTCGCTCGACTGGCAGAGAAAAAGTAGCAGGAAGAGCCCGGTGCACTGCACTGTATCAACCAGATCTATTGAGTAGCAGCTACTTGCTTGCTTCGCTCTAGTTGCGTTCAATCCAGAGACCCGGAAATCTCGATTACCGGCGTGGTACCGGTAGCGACAGTCAAAAAGGCAATCAGTCAGCCTCCGCCAACAGCGACCAGGGGGTCATTCAGGTTTTCTGCGTTCTTGTGCAGCAGCGGAACTCGATTGTGGGTACGACAAATGTCTCCTTGTCTTTCATGTGTTATCATGGAATGTGGGACTCAAAGAACACGGGCAAGCGATGAGTGCAAAATGAATACATCAACACCAGTTGTGATCAATTGCCATGGGATTGTATCATAAGTTACCTGCCCTCTCAACGATACCAATTTTTAGCAAGTGGCAGTGCACTCTTGAGCGGAAAGCGAAGGGGTGAAGTGAGCTCCCACACCGGTATTTGGTAAGGCTGAGCGTCTCGCTCAATTATTGGTTACTCCACACAGTACGGGTTTTTTTGTGCTTCTAGGGGAAGAATCTACTCCCTCCAAGCCCAACGAAAATCTTCAGCAGACGCTCGTGTACCTTTTAAACCGCCCCTACAGTTCGGATGCTTCAATATCATCACATCGGTACGCAAGCACAGCTACTTTCTTGCCCTTCTGGCCTTTCCTCTGCACTCTCATCGACCGAGCCGGCGAGCGGTAGATTTTCTCTCTGTATCCACCACAAAGGGGGCTTTTCCTCCCCGCTTAACTAGACCGCGATAAGCAATGCCAAACCTCAGCCGCAATCACCATGTCGATAAAGTTTTCTTGCGACAAGATGCGGGGCTAAAATCCTTCTGCTGTAGCCATTCGCCTAGGAGCAAGAAGGCGGAATATCAAGTGTCGACTTGCCTCCACACGGTAAACGGTGGATTGGAGAAAAGCTATACTTTGCTTCACTTCTCCTCACTCGTTAAATCCTCCCCAAACCCATCAGTTTGTTTTTTTGGTGGCTTACCGGTATTGTTGGGAACGAGTGTTGCTTAAAAAAAAAGGCCAAGGTTATGATTACTCAACCTGATGGCTGTGGGGGGTCTGTGCCCAGATGGCTTGTAGCAAATACTTGTACGACCTGGGGAGCTGCAGTCCTACCGGGTTTACCGTAGTACTCGTAGGCTGGCCTTTGGTGATTCGGCGTCTGCTTGCAAAGTGAAACCTTGACCCTTGAAATCATTGGTATGGGGCACTCTATCGTGGCCTCGAATGTGGAGATTTCTTGAGGAATGTTATCGTGCGGTTCGTTGTGCTGCTTTACCTCACTGTGTTATCAAAGAGGTTACGGTAAAATCACATGATCCCATATCGCTTCTTTATGCTCTATGCTGTGACCACTTTAGCTACAATACCACAATAAACTTTGTCTTGGGCAGCAAATGGAGAATGTGGAACGAAATGCTGTACTACTTACCAGAAACTTAAGTTAGCCGTGAAACGTTGGGCGCAAGGCGGCTCAGGTGGAAATCTTCGCTCTCCCGGGAATGAGGCTTCCATCATAATATGCTGACATGGATGCCATCATTTCGGAGATGACTTGCCTCCAGGAGGCTATTTATCAGTGTGCTTGGTATGCGATCCTAAACCCGAACCAATATAGAGAACTAGGGCTGGACCTCCTCAAACCTTCTTTGTTCTGGTGATTGGCAGCGCTAGACGGGTGTCTGTCTGTTCCAAGTTCCTGCCTGCGGTTGTCGCGCAAGAGAAGCCCCTCTCCATGTTTCCATGGCACCGGTATTTCTTGGTAGGGACAAAATCTAACAGAAGGGAAGACCCTCTCATCCAGTCGCCGCCTCTAAAAGTCCACTAAGGGAGACCGTACATGCTGAGAGATCGCCATAAGCACGAGTGAGTGCTTCGATAAGCATGATCATTATGCCTACCCGCATTAACAGGGTTGGGGGGAAAGCACGAAAAATTGAAATCTCGACAGACTCCCCAATAAATATTTTGGATTTGAAGAAACCGGCAATCCGGTGCCAATCTTATCTTATGATAATAATATTGGAACTCACCTTGGCTCCTGATATGTTTCGGATGTCTACCGCAGAAGACCTAGACCATACCTTTTTTTCCTTTTTCCTTTTTCAATGAACCAGCGTGCAGTGTGGTATATATTTCATAGGCCGACTTTCGAAGAGACGGCTATCCTCCACAAATGCGTGCTTTTGGGGCTGCAAGCATATAAACATCTCCAGTCAAAGCACATGAGCCCCACAGTATGCCCTAACCCCATACTCATCGATCACGGCCAGCTACTACCTGAATAATATGCTCACCTGAGCAAAGTATAGTACTCTGCGGGTACGCACACATGTCCCGGGTATGCGCTTGCCGATTCTAGTCCCAGAGGCCGGGGTCGCCAGGTCTAGAGTCCAGAGGCCATAGGATCCAAAGCGCATGACGATATCAAGCCGAAACCGGTGAACTTCAAATACTGCTGTTAACTATAGCAGTCAAGTAATTCTGTCCCTCTTGTGAAACGTCCCAAGTGCCTAAATGCGTTGAGTAAGTCTAATGAGCATCATTCCAGCTTAACGGGATCTATTGGGGCGATGCATGAAATATATTTCTTTTGGAGGAGAGATGTGCTGTTGTTGAAGGGGTGTGGTTGCTATGGTGGGATTTTGTGCGGTATGGTGTTATATAATAAACAACGCATTATGGTCGCAGCTAACTGGAGAGTGACAGGATATGATTGGTTCTACGCCAACAAGCTACGGAGAACTAAGAAACGTCTTGCTTTTTGTGGCCGGAATGCTTTATTATTCTCTCAAGATTAATTTACTCGTACATAATATAGTACTTGGGGAGAGGTGAGAACAAGAATTAACTGTTCGCATGCGGGCCCGGGGAGCCGTTCAGTGGGATATTATAGGCAAACCGTAACCAGCCGGACGCCAGGCTATCCCTACCAGCAATTGTGGGAGTGTGAGGAGTGTGAGGAGGAGGAGGAGGAGGAGGGAAAATGCCCCACTATTTAAACAGTGACCAAACACTATTATGAAACTATAATCCCCAATCAGTCTCCAGACCCCCCAAGAACCAGTAATAGAAGAACATACCCTCCCACCCAGCATCACAATATTATCCACACAATCCAGTACCCGATACCTCTGCTCCGCAATCTTCCTAAGCGGGTACGTGTCCGGCTCATTCCCCCCCAATCTCGGCAATGTCAGAAGGTAAACGGCAAAGCTATTCCCCTGAAGCTTCTCAAACCCGAACCTCCGCCTCTCATACACTACCTGTCTCTCCAACCACCTGATCAACTCCTCACCGCTGGTCTGCTGGCCCCGCTGCACGAATCTCAAACCCTCCAGGAAAGCCCTGACCTCCTCCTTCCCCTCAATCCTCCGACCCTCGAACAGCATCTCGACGAAGTAAACCCTGCACAGGGGTGCAGACAGCCCCAACGTCAGGGAATTGAATATTGTACCCCACGCGCTGTTCGAGGAAGAGAAAGTGAAGATGGTGTTCTCACCGTCGCAGTGGGAATTGCTGAACCATAGCTTCGTCGAGAGGAAGCGCCGGGACTTATCCGGCTTCGTGTCCTCCACTGCTGCGATGCTCTTCGCGACTTTTTGCGCGGTGGCCGGGGCAGTTGTTTGTGGAGGCTCGTAGGCGGAGGGTATTATCGCCGTTGGGGCATGGTAGGTGAATGTTGCTGAGGCACTTAAGCTCCCTCCGCTGCCGCTACTGCTACCGCTGGATGATGTTGTCGAACGCGGGGTTAGACTGTATGCTGTCCCGTTCCGGGAAATGCCCGGCGTCGGGGTGGGCTTTGAGGAGTGCGAGGTCGACGGGCGGGATAATGTAGCTGCTCGAATCGCCATTTTTGGGGAAGTCTTCGGGAGCACCAACCAGCCAGTTCAAGGAAAGGCGCAAGCTCGTTTTGCTTTGTTTGTGCGAATGTCGTGGGTTGGTATTGCATGTGTACCGTATGTCCTCTGCCGTGAAGATGGAGGTGGCTTTTATATGCACCTATCGTACTAAGGAACCGGAGGCCTATTTTTTTCCTTTCCTTTTTTCTTTCTCTTCTCTTTCGACCCTAGAGGGGAAAACTAGAGTATGATAAATTGGCTGTTCTCATGGGGAGAGAAGGTAAGCTGGGTACTTTATATTAAGAGCAAGATTTCTTTTATTGCATCTCGGTTTTTTCCCCCTTTGAAACTAGGAGGTTGCATGGGTAGCTGTTTTCCGAGTTTATTAGGCGCTGTGTGCTACAGTGCTTTTGTGTGCCACGGTCAAAATAAGCCGGGATACAAGTATGGAAATCGCCTCAGGTACAGTGCCGCACCTTTTAGATCGGGTGGGGGATACTGGCGCTAACAGGCTCGTGGTTTTCACGTTTTTTGTCATTGTCTCTGTCGAGGTATCATCATGCGAATGAGATCTGCTGAATGTCTCTTTATTATTCAAGAGTGACGATCTGTGAGTGAGATCGCTTCCCCCGAGACCTGATTAGACTAGGTCAATACGGTAGACTGCGCAGGAGTTCCGGTCACTACGGTACGTCATTTCAATACTTCATGCTATTCATAGTGAGCCCATTGATTCGAAGCGATTCTCGGAATTACCGTGATGATAAATAGTGAGACGATAGCCCTCCTGCTGGTTGCTTAAAATTTCGGAAATCACACCACGCACAGGGCCGTCGCTTGGTACCGGATTATGCGGATTACGGGGGACGGCCTGAGTTGAAACGGCGGAGAAGTTTGTCTTACCAGAGCAGATCACAAGTTTTGTGTTGGAGAGGGGGGGGGTTTTCGGAGGTAACTTTTTCGTAGCTCCGCGATGCTCACTTAGCCAACGTTATTGAGAATATGAGGCGGGGCAGCATCCTACAATTTTAGTAAGGGAAAAAGTGGGAAACATAGGAAATATAGCAGTGATTATGGAAAAGAAAATAGATATGAAGAACTTTTTATTGGTGTAACATGATAATATGATAAGTGAGAATAAAGGGACCCAAGAACCGTAACGCCGTGCCCATCCTGTAAACAGTAAACCCCCAATGCAAAAAGAAAAAGAGGGAATCGAGACCAGCTCAACCATCAACCGTAGCTATGTACCAGTCCAATAACCTAGCTTTCCCCGCTTCCCTCCCCTCCTCTCCAACCCAACCATTATGCTTTTTTCCCCCCCCTCTATTATGCCAAACAAAAGAAAACATGTAAACGGAAGAAGGTATCCAAAAAGAGTTATACACGCGGGGATCTTCCTCTTTTCCTATTGCGCATCCTCCACTCCAATCCCTCTTACAGTCCAGAAATAACCAAGACCAATAAGACTCCTCCAAACATTTGCAGTAGCTCCTTCCTCCCAAGAAGGGATTTAGGAGCCCCACTGCAAACATAACCCTGAGACCTCCAATAAGCGCACCCTTGAGCATCCTGCACACTACTAGGCCCTGAATCGCCCCCCGCTGCGTTAGTTTCAACAGCTCCATCTCCCGTCGGGGTCCCGGGGTTGATCGTGCTCACCACGTCCCCTCCGGCTCCACCACCGCCAGTGTAGACGGGGGTGTTGAACGGAGTATAGGACTGGGATTTTGCAACCGTTTTACTGGTCTTCTTTGCAGCACTTGATGAAGCGCGGCTGATGGCAGTGCCCATAGCCGCACCCCGGGAAGACGAAATGAAAGTTTCGGAAGCCTCACCTGTATTCCCACTACCGTCTGTTCCTCCTCCCGCAGCACCTGTTCCGGCGCCGCTGGTGTCGCCGGAACCACCACTTCCACTGCTGCCACCACCACCTGCGCCAGTTCCACTTGCTCCAGCTCCAGCTCCAGTCCCAGTCCCAGTCCCAGTCCCAGTTCCAGCTCCAGCTCCAGTTCCACTCCCACTGCTACTCCCGCTACCCCCTGAATTTCCACCAGTGCTGGGCGTTTGCCCTGAACCGCAACTACCGCCCGGTGGAGCCCTGGCACCAGCATTGCCTCCGTACTCGATATTTGGTCCAGGGTTGGGAAAGACTACGTCCGTTCCCGCTGCGGTGGTACATCCATTGCCGATATTCGCCTTGAATACCTCGGGACCACTGAAGGCTCTCTTGGCCATCGCTCTGCTTTTTGCGCCGCCACCACCGATAGTGACCGATGCGCAGTTCATGTACATCTCTCGATTTCCGATTTCGTTGAACCAAGTCCTGATATATCTCATGAGCCTTTTGCACATTTTTCTTCTTCGCGTCATATAATAATTACCAGGCGAAGACGGCGTTGCCAGATGGCGCGTCTTTGGGAATTGTGAATTTGAAGGTTTGGTCGCCGCCGGGGGTTGAGTGGGGACAATTTCCTACATAGGATTTTATGACCTTGAAGGTCTTACCCTTATCGAAGGAGAGGGAGGCTTGGCATGATCCACCTATTCCAGATACAGTATTTAGTAAGTCTTATTCCTTCAATTCTCTGGTTTGGGGTATTTTTTTAATTTTTTTAACTTACCACCATGTACAGCTGAGCCGGAGATACTGGAAATATAAAGTCATGTCAGTGCCCGTTTGGGGAGATTAGGATATACTAGGGTTTCAATTAATACATACACCATGTTATAGGTCCCACCCTGTGCATAAGTTCTCACAGGTTTGCCCTCTGGCCCATCCAAATCTTTAAGATGCCCCTTACACGGGTAATTGGACCCGGAAGGCGATAACGGAGCACTATAGTCGAAGTCGCCCTTGGCAGCACTGTAATTTGGGTTCCCTTTATAATTGATCGGTGGGGGCTCCGACATGGTCATGTGTGCTGCTGAAGAGGTAGCCCAAAGAAGGAGAAAGAAAAACACCAGTGTGGCCAGCCAGGAGTGTCGGATTGCCATTGTGATTGAGTTTGATGAAATTGAAACAACAGAGTGCTTTATGAAAGAATGTGAGATATCGGTATGCCTTGTTAGGGCTTTGGAAGTTTGTGCCCGGCCTATTATCAGTACTCCTTAGCTAGCAAGGTAAGTTGATTGAACTACAGAATGATGAAATGAGAGTCGAGACGCAGTAACTTAAAGAAATGTTTGGGTATCAGGAAGGGGACTCTTTTGAATAGTTCTTGTAATAGGAATCGCGTTGACGTGGAAGATATCTGAGGTGTTCAGTGTACGAAATCAATATCTAGTTTCAACTTTGGGGCAAAAGAAGAATAGTGAAGATGGAGGAATACGTGGACTAAGCAAATGGGAGGCAGGATGACGGAAGGGCAGGAGTGAATTCTTGGGTATAAACGGAATTGGATGGCGGGCACGGGGGGCAGAAACGCAACAATCACTCTGGACCCAAACGAAAGTAGGCGGGCCATCTGGGGCGAGCACACGATAATTTTATAATAGATTTGACCACTACTAGAGTCGGGTCATATAGATACAGTCACACGTTCATCTCTCTTTGGCCCCGCTTTGTTTTTTTTCCTTCACAGCCTCGGCCATTCGGTCCCTTGAACGCCTTGACAAACAAGAGCGACAAGCCATATGAAAACGGCGCGGTAGGGCCACAAGGCAAACGAAGGTCCTCGAGCAATCGGAGAGGAACCTCAAGGATGGGGAAGAACTAAGATGACGAATGAAACTCGGTGCCTGCCTCACCGAGCTGGAAAGAGGTTGACAGCGGATTCAATTCTTCTGAATATGGACTAGAGCGACCCAAGCTCAAAGACTGAAGAAAAAGAGAATCAATTCACTTTGCGCATTGCACATGATGCGTTGGTTCGAACTTGCAGTACTCGTATGCTCGACTAAAACCATCTGCACCTTAGTGCTTGCCAACAATGCAAGGGGAAACCAAATTCCATTGCGAGAGCGGGCACGAGATGGCTTACGGGAGCGTTGAAGACTAGAGGAGGTTGCGGTCGTTGACAAGGAACAACGTGTTCATGGGGCGGGACAATTGCATTCTTGTTGAGGCGGTCCCCACATTGGCCTGATCAAATCCAACCGTCCTCCCGTGCCTGCGGAACGGAAACGCTTCAGGAGGTTCTTCAAGACTATAATAGTAATAGGAATTACTGTAGCTTGAGCAATGGCAGCATCGAAGACAAGGGTTCCACAAAAGAGATGTTTTACTTTTGTCGCTAAGCAGCCTATGGTGTTTTCGTATTTGGAACGAGAGAGGTAGAACGGCCCTTCTGTTGGTCCCGAAAAAAAGAAACAGCAATCAGGAGAACGCTAAAAGACGTGGAGTCCAAAAGACCCCACACCTCCAATTGTCTCAGAATCGATTCCAGGAGAGTTCTACTCCAGTAGCTGTGGTCAACTCTAGTGCGCTTCCTTCGTTGGTCAACGTGTCAACCAGGGGAGCCACACAGAATTTACCGTCCTCGGCAATGGCCCCTGCCAATTTTTCAGTTGGAGGCTTGTGAGGGGTAAAAAACTTCGGCTGGTAGTACCACTGCTGGTGCTTGACGACAATAAGTCGTTAGGTATCCAAGATCCCGTGCGGGGGTATAGGAGTTTTTTTCTTATTGATTGAGGTGCCGGCGATGTGTCGGTGGTCCTTACGATTTGCATTCGGATAACGATTGAATCCTAGAGAGCTTGTTAGTAACTCTCCAATATTAGGCCCGTGGTACGCCCTTTTGCCCATGGATTATGCCTCAAAAAAAGTTTGTTGCGGTGGGATGGTATGAACGGGTGATCGCTCAGTCCAACTCCAACTTTTGAAAAGCCGAAACCGCGCAGGGCTGAAGGCAGTACTTTCTGTTCTGGGCTCCTAATGAATTAGGGTGTCCACGTCAAGGTCTTTCGCTTAGATCGGAGGATTTTGTTGACGGGACCGCACTGGCATTCGAGAATCGATAGTATCGTACCGCAGACATTGACAAATTTTACATTAGTGCTAGCAAGTGGCATAGCTTGGTATCACGATTAGCTTAAGACTTTTGAATGATACGGGACGGAGTCGAAGCAAAAGTCGCCTCAATTTTGTCGACTTAAATTATACTATCGAATCCAGAGGCAGTTGGAGTCCCAGCAGATGTGTGACCCGACTTCGGGTCCGACCGGAGTACCCCGTATATTTCTCGGTGTTGGGTAATGTTTACCGTCAGGCACCACCTCGAAGGATGAGGGGAAAACAAGTGCTTCCGCGTTGATTAGAATATCCGAGTGACGCAGCGTAGTAACTCAGCCCAAGGGGTTTAAACGTGCTAGATGATTTACACGTGAAGCGTATCCCAATACACAGGTAGCCACCAGAGTAGCTCACGTGTGATTAATAGTAAGTCGAATGAAAGCCACCGTGTAATTCTGGTTAGATAGGATCTAGAGAAATGAGTGCTTCAGTGAGCAGTTCATATGTTTGCACCTAGTGATTAGAACATCCATTCCCAAAGATAAATAGTGGTATCTTAGGTTGCTGAGCTCCAGGGGGTCTGTCTGGTATAAAAAAAACTGGTGGAATTCTATCGGGAGGGCCCTGGATTGGCTGGTGTAGGATAAAGATAGACCGAAAGAAAGCACAGAAAAAGCGGGTATGAGGCAATTAGCGATAGGTACTTTTGTTACGCTATTTCGACTTTTCTTGCCAAATGCTGGTACCACTATTCGTCACCCGCCAGGATTCGTCCTGCCTCTATTGAAGAGTGCAGCGCAAACCAGCTGTAACAGTGAGGAACAAACGCGAAGTTCCTGTACGGTACTTGCGCTTAAAATAAGGTATGGGACTGTACCGGGGGTTAAGGGTAAGTTTGTCGAACAATGGATGGTGGAGAGGAGTGGGAGGAGAGGAATGGTGTGGCGTTGAAAGGGGCGGCGGGGACAAGAAGAAAAAGAAGAAGGGTAAGGGAGTGGCGTGACGGGGTAGTATGATAGTTTTTAGTTTTGGTGTTTGTGTGGTTGGATAGCCCGAACCCTTTAGAGTAGCTAAAATACCGGTAGGCGAAATGGAAAAAGCCCATAAAAAGAAAGAAAGTCGAACTTTTCATTGGCTCCAGGCCTTCTGGGCCACTCAGAGAACGGCGTTTGCTCCATCGTCACCACATTATGAGGAAAATCCACCAATTATGTGTTCTTGGCATAGAAACTGGGCCTATGAGAGCAAATTTCGACAGACTCTTTTTTTTTAAAAAAAAACCCCCCCAAAAAAACTTTATTTTCTTCGTGTTCTAATTTCGACGGTTTACTCGAGTACTCGGGCGCAAACTAAGGGCGCGTCTGGTCGTCCCGAGTTTTTCAAACCTTGATAATCACAAAGCGAGAGTTTCAACTAGCAACCGGAATAATCGCGAGTTGTCATAATCCAACATTTTCCACCTCCAAGAAGCGTGTCTGGTTACCACAAAAATTAATTTAACAAAAGTCACTCAAAAAAACCAGAATAATTATTATGGGAAATAAAGTGGCACCTTTATTGCAATGTGTATTTTTTAATTTTTTTTTACTCAAAAAGTTGATTGTTGTAGGTTATTGTGGTTTGTGTACCCTCTTCCAAAATGAGAGTTTGTGAAATACTGGTCCGATCAGTATTTCAGAAACCTCCATTTTGGCATGATTATTGAGTTTTGATTATTGAGTTTTTGTGGCAACCAGACATGCCACTCAAAAGCAAAATAGCATTTTGTGGCAAACCTCCATAACCGGGGTCAAAATGAAGGTTTGAGGTGGCAACCAGACGCGCCCTAAACCTCCCGACATGACACGACAACGGTTGTCCTCATGCACCATCCTATTCGACTATCTACCACTTGGCCAACCTCACTACTAGATTTACCTGGACAAGTTGATTATCTCCGTGCAGGGCTTTAAACTCCATAGCTGCGCAAATGGTCCCCAACGGAGCCTAGTGGTCAACAAAGAATGAATAGGGATATCCTGTGAGCCACTGTGGGGCTGGTAACTTGGAGCTACTACGGTAGTATGATATGGAGTTTAAAGCACTACACTGGTTAATACGGTACTGCGACAACAACCACAGCATCGAACTTTTTTTCCGCATTTCCCCACACTTGCCTTTCCCTAAGGTTGTCCTGCAGGATGGATATTTTTCTTATTTTTTCTGGTACTGAGTCGTGCTACTTTTCACTTGCCAGTGATTGACGATGAGGATGATTGTTGACGAGATGTGGCCGTTGTCACTGGCATTTCGAGTACGGTATGATACCGGTACCTAATTTGCGCCCGGGTACAGTACTGTATGAACTGGGCTACAAAAGAAATGGACCGCCACCGGGTTTTCCATACGAAATGCACAAGTTTAGCTAACCAATTTTTGGCTACAGTGTGTGTAAACCCATTGTATTCACCACTGACGTAATATCATACCTTTACTAATACCCCTCATGCCCTACTAGGTATTGTTGAGTGTAGTAGGGTACGGGCAACCACCCTAGTTGTGTTGTGGAGAGCATAAGACGGCGTTGAGGGTAAACCACTGGTTGAGCACACATGTTTGTTAGTCCTATTTAGCAGCGGCGCGCATTTTTTCTGAATAAACAAGTTCTCTCACATCCACCACGTCCACCCATCCAACAGGTATCTCTAATGAGATAGATCACCCTTGAAGCCATGATTGGTACCAGGAATACAGAGTACTATTGAATAGAGGCTATCACGAGTGGCCGAGCCAACAGTGGCAGAAATTGCCTGCCCTGCACGTCTCCCGAGCCGCTCTCAGATGCTACCTGGCTCTACCTCCTTGTCTTGCAAATACAATCATAACTGAGAAAATGGCCCATGACTGCAACATGCTAGCTCCGGCTATTAAGAACCCTACACTAGAGCTTGAACCAAGCGCAATCAAATCCACTATTAGAATAGATGATAGTTGTCCAGGTTTGGGTTGCGGTGTTTCTGGATACAACTCGGAGTGTTGAGACGCTTTTTTTGAGCTTACATTGCTCTGAGCTTCTCTCGGTCCACCACTGAACTCGATCCCACTCCATGGTCAAAGGCGCATAGTTCGTGGAGTTCAGTCGAAAACCAGGATCCCATACTCCCCCGGAGTGCGCCACGGATATGTGGGGCCCACGGCCTCAAAAATTTCGACAGAAAGAGAAAAATAGCAAATACTTTGAACCAACATCGACATTTCCTTGCTCCGCAACTCGGCCGCCAACTTGGATGATATACACAGGGGAGGGGCTTTTTTCCTGCTTTTGTCAGAAGCCTCCTTCGCCTGCGGGTTCACTGGAGACGTGATAGCCCATGCAAAGAAAAGGATCTGCCAATAGCCCGGGCACTGACACCTGATAGGTGAGCCGCAGCATGCAAGTATCCGTAATTTTCACTATACAAGGAAAGGTTCTATCACTATCTCCAACGGTAAGCGGGCTCGGCGAGTCTCTCTACTGGTCGGTTGTCCCAATAAGTGGGGACGGGGAATGGTTGAAAGAAACTCACCTCCATTGCAGGAGTTGCTTTTTCGACCAGAAATACCCGCGAACCTCATAGATGATCACGAGTGTGTGAAGAAGTTTCTTGTATAAAGGAGCCCCCTTTTCTTGTGTTGTGTTATATTATCGAGTTACACTCCATGGTCTTCAAAAAGCCTATTCTCTACCCTAAAAATGACTCCCACTACAACCTTACCGGCCTCCTGGTTCCAAAGTACCCCCCTCTATCAATTGGAGAGAAGAGCGATATTTCTGAATGTGTGTAGTAGTCACAATCCTTTCCCCTCACCCTCTCTATCTCCCCTCATACCAGGGTTTCTAACTATCACCACTTCTTGAGAAAGGCATGGCATTTTGTAGGACCTGTCACACGATTCGTAAACCGAGGTGAAAAGGTGTACTACGAAATCGCCCAAGTCAAATTCTATGTCATTAACACAAGCCCCGAAGGTACTGGATGGGGTACCGGTGGGATAGAAGTGCACCGAGACAACGACGTGAGTGTCCTACAACTTCACAACAGCTGTAGGTAGTAACCTAACATGTTCGAACAATCCGGGCTTCTAGGACAGCTCTATCCATGTACATTTCACTTCAAGTGGGCTAGTCTTCATCACTCTATCATCGGATTCACTAGCCTTTGAAGAATTCTTCCCGGATCTCGAACCTCTTTTATCAAAAGTAGATTTCACCAAGCTCAAGTATCGCCGAAGCATTTCCTATGAAGGCTGCTTCAACTGGAAAACAATGTACACATTCCCCTCATAATATATATAGACTTTGGTCAACTAACAACCTAGTACAGGATGGACGGTTACCAAGAGTGTCTTCATTGCCAATACGCTCATCCGTCCTTCAGTAAACTCTACCCACCTACTTTCTACTCAATCCAGAACCATGGAAACTTTTGCAGACACATTACTGATCCCAAGAGGGTGCGCACTCACTACACTCCTTCCACCTCAAGATGATTAGGGTTCACGGCTGACTCAAGAAAGCCTGAGGATGGGCTCTTCCTCTACTTCTTCCCGATCTGCACACTAAACGTAAGCCCCCAACCTATCTGGTGGATCATCGGTCTAACGCATCCCAGGTCTACGGTGGCGGTATGTCCTCATTCCGCACATGCCCGACGCCAGACCCCACTATCTCAAGAATGGAGTTCGACTACTACTACAACGGAGAAGACGAAGCATTTGAAGAATACTTCAAGTTCGTACGACAAGTTGCCTTGGAAGATTACGAGTTGTGCGTTGCTGCTCAACAAAATCTCCAGAGAGGTGTGTACGTGGAAGGGGTGCTGAACCCTGAGAAGGAGAGCGGGGTGATTTGTGCGTCTACTCTATCTTAGTATTCATCAAGTCGATAACTAACACTAGCTTGCCTACATAGATTACCAACAGCTAGTCAGAAACCTAGTCTTAGAAAAGTACAGAGCAGAAAAAGGAGAAGTAGAAGAGGAGGCAGCAGGGGACAGCGTCCCCCACGTCTCCGCAGTTAATCAAGTACCACCGGGGTTCTCCACGTCGACAACAGTTGGTGTCGGCGCCTGATATTTTCTTTAAGTGGGAAGCCCACACCCGGCAATACTATATTTCTGCCCCTAGTAACGAGCAATTTTCGTTGGAATAAAGTCTTTTAATTCTATTTCGTATCAATTTTTTGATTTTTTTACTCGGGAGGAGCATCTGACCACTGAATGATGATTCACTTCTTTCGCCCTCTCCACTATTCTCGATCTATTGTACTGTACAGTACAGTAGGGGCGGCCGGCCCCCGACCCGCAGTGACATCACCAGCGCAGTACTGTAGAGCGGGTAGTTGGACTCATAGCCCAGACGCAGATATTAGTACCTCTACCATGGCGTTCAGTCGTCAGCAATCAGTTGACAATTTAGTGGTGAGGGAATACCATCCAGACATCTTTGTAGGGGCTCCTGGAAAAGAGCAGCCAGGGGAATAGCTCTCTAGTATAGCAATCACGACCAATACATCATTTCATTGCTCCATTCTTTTACATCCCATTCGCCCCCCCATTTCCCCGGAGCCCTACCATGGCTCCTGCAAAATTTCCTATACACTTCATCATTTATAGTAATAATAATGGCCCATTTGTCCCACCGCCTTTCCATCTCTGGCCCCCAGGTTCCAGACACTTTTCGTTCCTGAGCCAACAGTCATTGCCTGTCTCACCTATTGTGGCGCCCAACCTTTTTCCGCTCAGCGGTAGGTACAAAGGTTAGCACCTTGGCACGAGTTTGTGATTGGATGCAAATTGACGACTGAGACAATTAGACAACTAAATCTGTGCTTGCAAGCTAGATATCAATGCCTCTTTGCCCCCACCTCTAACTTGCGCCTAAGTATGCGTGTTCCCTTCTTAGAATGCCCTTCTTGCCATTCTCAACTAGTACTTTATTACTAAAATGGAGAGTTAATACAATTGAAGAGGGGCCGATTCTCAAGCAGTTTTGCGCAGAGTTCTCCGAAAACTTTATTGTTGTTTGAGAGAGTTCGTTATTAGATTTAGTATCATAGTGGTGGGTGTCTATTTCAGACGCCTAGCGCCACGCTGGCCAAAGAACGCATGAGCCACCCAGCGGGCTTTCACTTTATTAGACGTTCGATTCTCTCATTTCACCCGCTGCAGCAAAAACCGTAAAAACTCCCCTTACAGTGTCCCGGGAACTTAGCATAGCCAAGTAGCCCCACCCTCTCCCACCGAGCCTACCCCCGTGGTATGAAAGTGGGGTTGGTAAGGGCATGTCTCTATTACTGTCGCCGAACAGTCCCCACGGAACATAGCATCCACCTATCCATCCATCTATCGATGCACCTATCGAACCACCCCACCGCAGCTTACCCATGATAGCAGAGCCATCCATCCATCCACCACCAGCTCTCAGCAGGGGCCCCTCACTTAGAGCTTTCTTGTGCTGTGCTGTGCTCGTAGCCGTAGCTTGCGAGACTACTTCCCTGTATGGTAATTGCCTGGTCACACTTTACTCTACCATACTCTACTGCACTCTGCTAAAGGGTAGAGTGCCGATTGGGCTGGGCTAGGCTGGGCTGGAATGAACTAGAGTGGACGCAAAGAGTAGTAAACTTGAGCAAAGATAGGGGAGACCATTCACGGGTACAGTGCAGTGCTCGCACCTGTGCCATGTAGCGTATCATTCTATTTCATTTCTATCTCCGTCCATCGCCCAAGTCACGAGCAAGACAGTCGATCCTGCGGCAGCCACCCGCTGCCTGTCGATATCCAGCGCCGTAGTGTAATTTACCATATTGCCCTGGGGGAGTGGAGTGGAGTGGAGTGGAGTTTATCATACCACGGGTCCCTGTCTTTCCTCCCTCCCTTCCTTCATTCTTTCCCCTCTCCGTCCCGTCGGTGCTCGAGTCTAGAAGCCCCTTACCTGTATCACGGAAGGGAAGTATCATCTGCTTTACTCATTTATCGGCTATGCAGTACAGTGCAGCACAGTACGGAAAAGTGAATGTTGGAAGATCAGATATCAAGTAGTAGTTTAAATTTAAAGAGTAATTTTTTGTCCTTCGTGAGCGCTTCAAGCTTTCCAGGTTGCTACAATATCACGGTTTGTGGGGATACTAGCACGGCTACCTCCTAGGATGAGCTTTTTGCGGACAGGAGTGCACCGAGGGATAACTCCATACCGGACATCTTGCAAAAACATACCCGAGCACATACGGTGCATGCCGGGCTATCCGGACGTGATCTCCATTATCCCTATAGTAGTGGGTCAGCTGGAGCGTCTCTTCCTTCTCTACTTTGAAATAAATATAGCAACTTATCCGCAGCTCGTGTCTACCTATTAGCAAGTAATATCTTTCCAGCCATTACTGGTATAATACAGCATCATATGATATCATACTGTAGTTAGCAGAATAATGCCCTTCTCATTTAGGAAGGTTGTACAACCCCCCGTTTCCCGGTCGTCGTTTGCGGTGGAGTTGGGGGCGGGGTGGGGTGGTGCTGTAATATCTGTGCCTGCGCTTTTGGGGTGAGCGATAACAAGGGTCAGGCCATAAAAATGTGGTAGGCACGGAGCAGGGGTAACGGATGCTAGTTTTGAACGAAGTAAGTGGTACAGTACCGGTACGGGTACAGTATCACAAAAACTCTTGAAATCCACGATATCCGCCAGCTCTGGATTCTGAGTCAAAAGGCTCCTGAGAAGGATTACTATACCGTTTTCCCAACACATGAAGCTTTTGGGTGGAAAGCCCTAACCTTGGGTATTTCAGGGTAACCATAGCTCAGAAACAGAGCTGCATTTAAGCGTAGGTTTCAGTTGGTTTGGACTGAGGATATGATATAGACCGAAGAAACATCCAACCCCACGACGATGGCCGTTAGCCTTGACCAAAGGTTTACGATGGCTACAGCACTTGCTCGTATAATGCCAAAATGATTCCTCTAAACCGATCGACTGATCGACGGCGACGGCAACCAAACGAAATGCCAAGAGTTTAGACAGCGAAAGATAGTTCCCTTCTTCGTTATATTATATGGTTCACGACCCATAAGTTATCCACCTTCTTCCACGTTTCCCCCCCTTTCTCGTTTGTGGACTCCCGTGCTAACGAAAGAAAGACAAAAAAACCCCACTACTCATAGCCTACGGGCATTCGACTCTTTCACACTCCTTTCCGGCGGATGCACCGATCCAAAACCTGACCGCATTCCCGAAGCCCCAGCACATTTCCCGAAACTAACAGTAGCGTGAGCATGCCGAGCAGCATCTCACGATTTCCAACAGATTTGAGGTTGGTTTTCGTTCCGGAACCGATAGAAATTGCTAAATCAGCCATTTTCTAACTGGGCATCTTGTTTTTGTAGCTTGGGTGCATAAGCACGAGGCCCTTGCTGCCGAGTTTACGACGGTGGTGTCTCTCATTATCGCACACGCACAATATAGGCTAAAGATGAGCAGTGGCGAATTGGCCGCCGTGGAGGGGGGGGATATGGGGGATATGGGGGGGGATAAAGGACCTGGAGAGGGAGTTAAAAATGGAGACAAAGGGTGAATATGGTGAACTCAGGAAGGAGATAATGATCCTGGAGAATATCACTGTATGCGATTTGAAAAGAGAGATGAAGGGAGAGATAGCTGCCATCCACCACGAGCCGAAGCCACCCAAAAAGAAGATGCTCTCCTCCATGACCATTCAAAGTCACCCAAGTTATGATCATGCACGGAGCGGCGTGCACCATGAAGGCCCTTGACGGCGATAGGAAACTGACGGAGGCGTCTTTGTTGGTTGCTAAGGGGTTCTAGTATTGGAATTGTCTTGCGGATCCGGGAAAGTGTGGTGATGATGATGGGTTCGGGTGTCAAAACAGCAAGGTGATCTCTGGGTAAGCCGTCTGGTTATTCCATTTCCGCTGGTTTACAGAGGCTATATGCACAGGGGGCTATTGGCATACATGCTAATTGGGCCGGTGGTATAGTAAACAAACGTAGGCGGAATGGGTTTCTTTGCTTTGGGCAGAGGTCGGGGGTGCTTATAGGGGCTGATTGCATGGCTGGCGCGTTTGTTTTTATTGCTGCTGGTTTATTGAACGGGTCCTTCTTTCAACGGCTTCAGGGATACCCGTAACCTGTGTCAACTGTTTGTGCTGGTTCTCATTCACTGGCTCCATCCTTCAGAACAAGCAAACAAACAAACCTCTGTCAGGAATCCCATGACAGCCAACTCCGGAGTAAGATCCAACGTAGGCGAGAATGCCGTCTTGCCGATCACTTTCACAGCCCTAACGCAATTCTTTGGGCCGTGCTCCAAGTGGACTACACTGAAGCCTCCCCTTCCAATTACTTGCGCATATCTCCATTCTTCTTCGTGGGCGGAGAGTGAGTGGGTGGTATGGCTGGCGCTAGCTTCCCCGAGCTATGTTTGCAGTTGGTGCTTGATTAGGCCCACCTGTAGAAATTTCTTGAGCGACGCTTTGTAGGGTACTAGAGGGTGTTTTTGGAAGTTTGGGGAGCGGGTGTGGAAAGACTATGGGAATGTGTAGGAAGTAGGGAAGCGGATATAAATACAATATTGGCAGAATTTCGCAATGGAAAAAGGGGAGGTGAAGTTGCTCTTGGTCACTTAGCACAGATAGTATGATACCATAGGCTATTTGCCGGTAGAGGGGTCCTGGATGATCTGACCCATCCAGGTAATGTACTTAAATCTAATACCAGGTCGTGGCTACGTAGCCACCAATCCGCACGAGCGTCGAGAATAAATGACTCCTTCATACTAGATCACTCGTTTCATCCACCCTGCCAGCGCCCCTGGACAGCGCACCCGGCTTGGGATCGAGCATAGTACAAGTTACAGGCATATAGAACCCGAGCACTTGAGTCGGAATTTTGTATGGGCGGTCAGATACACATAGATAATTTACCATACAAAAGTCTCATCCCTATCCTTTCCCGTGCCAAAGAATAGTTATCTCGGGAATACAAGCCATGGAATTCGGGGAATATTTGTCCTCTGACAAAGCGAGTGTTTCGGAGGCAGAGCACAGATATACACCGGAACCCCGCCTCGTTCTATCGATATCATGAGAGAGTACTATGATTGGATACTGATGTCCTTTTTTACCAAAGATAAAGTATCAGGCGCCTGAACTGTCTATTTTCTGAAGAAGCAGTTAAAAGACCAAGAAGAAAGAGTATTATCGGCCAGTTCCTATGGCCTAATGGCTTAGGAGACTGGTCCACTAATTTGAAACAGGGACCATCATGAGTTCGAATCCGGGGGGCAGTGGAGTAGTCGAGCATTAAAAAAATGCTCGGCGAACCACTTTTTTGCTGGGGGGTAGGTCTAGGGCTGGTAATGAATGCCCTTAGGTCAATCCCGCCAAATGTTGCAGTAGGACTGCCGCATCCGCTGGTGAAATTCGCTATCCCCGTCCCAGGATGTGTTATGTCCGGTCCAGTTAGAGAGCGGAATTAGACTTCAGATGGAATTTCCCATTGGCTACTTCTGACCAACTTGAACTAGCGAACCATAATCCATTGTTTAGGCCAAAATCTGGGGCAATACGAAATCTTACTGGGCCGGGGGTAACACATCCTGGGACGGGGATAGCGAATTTCATCAGTGGATGTGGTACTGGCTACGAGTAGTGTTCGGGTACTATATGCCCGTAACTTGTACGATACCTGCGAATCAAGAGCCCGTCGCCATTCCGCTTAACACGAAGCATATGATCCCAGCTAAGGACACTGGGAGAAGAAGGAGAGCATTCATAAAATCCCTACGCTCGATTGGTTTCCTTGGTTTCCTGACGTTCCTCCACCTTCCACTTTTAATACAATGCACGGCGATATCGAGATTAAGAAAAAATTCTGCCTGCTTTTGTTTTTACTCGTTTTTTTCCTCTAAGTTTCCACGAATAGCCAGGAATACGATTCGACCAATCTCATATTGAGGTGAAAACCCATTCTATACTAGCCAAATCCGGGCCCTCTGTGGGGGGAAGATTCCCTTTTTTGCTCGTATCATTTAAAAGAACACTGCTGGTATCCTATAGGGAGGGTGCGGGATCGGCTGGTATAGAATACTTGTAGGGTTTCCCCTCCCACCGGGGCACTACGAAAATGAATAACAAAAGAGACAGAAAAAAACAGGAGCATGACGAAAAACTAAGGGGTAGCGAGCAGCAACAGCTATTTTGGGTTATCACATTTTGACTTTTTGCTTGCCAAATATCGGTGCCTCTCGTTACCTGCCAGGATTCGTCCTGCCTCCGCTGGAGACTACAGTAAAGACCAAGAGTAGAGGGGATGCGAAGTACTTCCAAATCAGCAGGAGAATACCAGAAAACTCAATCAACCCAGCTCCTATCCACGTTCGATCCCACGTTTACCACGGGAGATCTTAAGACTATAATAGTGAATAGCATTGCCCTCTGGAGGACAACTACTAGGACACGAGTGGACTGGCCCGAGCTCCGAATTGAGAGAAAACTACCAATATCTTCTCTTCAGGCCGCCCTTTGCTTTAAGGCGGCGGTTGAAGGAAACAATGGCATTCTTCTTCCTACAGTACAGTCCAGAGAAATATGGATCAAACTGGCCAAGGGACGGGTACTGTACGTTGGGAGAAACATGGGCACTGAGTTACCGCAAAAACTGGGAGGCCCTCCACACAGCCAACCCTAACGTGCATTGCCTTTGACGTGCTAGCCCACATAGAATGCACTGCAAACCGGTCTACCAGCCTGCGCCGCAGTCTGATCCTCGAAAGCTAAGTAGATAGTGCGGCACTGTATGTACGGGCAGCACTCTACGAGCACTCTGTCGAAAAAATAAATAGGTCCAACTACAACACACACTTTTAGCACTCCCCCACCCATGCATCGCTTGACGCATAAAAGCAACGACGGGTTAGAGAGCAGCGGGGTGCTGTATCATACCTAGGGTGAGGCAATCCCGGCTTTACTGGCCAATACTTGGTTACTGTAGCCATACGGAAGGCTAATCTTGGTGATGAAAAGAATCCAGGCGAACCCTCAACTGCTGTACTCCTGTCACAGTGGCTCTACGGTATACCGCTCCCCCAGTGGCCAGAGCGGCCCGTAAGCCAGTGATGAGGTTCCGCTCACTTGTGCGTATTATCTCTTGACATCTTTACCAAGAGAATGTGTGATTTCCAAACTTTCACGTTCTATAAGAATAAGACTGTATGCAGAACACTAGAAGGATTTGAGAATAGTAGCAATGTTAGTCGGTACAAAAAAAAAAACCTCTAAAACTATAATACGAAAATAGAAAAAGATAGGAGTCGTATCTCAAGCCCTAATACTTAGCAAGAGCCGGTTTGACCAATCATTACTTTTGTTTTGTTTCATTTCATGCTGCGTTATCTCTCTCCTAATACCCTTAAGAACTGGAATAATTGAGAATGGCGCTAGATGTCAAGAATTCCCCCCTTTGGATTAAGGGGGGGGAACACAGTGGAAAAGATCCTTCAGCCCTCAGCTGAGGCAACAGACCTTACTAGGAGAGGCAAGTCCAACGTCAAAGTGGCGCCCCCAACTATTCCAGTTTTTACGGGTAGTACTCAAGTAGAGAGTTCGGCAGGTCCCTTCCCCCTTGCACAAGGCTTTATTCCCTTTCAGCTTTCTGCAGGCACATGCCTCATCTGCCCTTCCTCTTCTACTCGTATTTGTAACGAGATGGGGGATTAGAGCTATCTCATGAAAACCACAAATTTCCAAGATCATATGCCCAATCCATACAGCTGTCGTACTTTTTTTTTCCATATCCCCTCTTGCTTTTAATTGCAAGAGCACAGTCTAATCGCATAGAGGAAGCTGGAGCCTGGAGCATATGGTTAAGAGATAGCTAAATTGAAATTCCAGAAACAACAGACGGGATCTTAAGCAGAATAACAGCCCTAATTCCCCGCAGGGTTGAGTGCTACATATCACAACGGCGCAAGTATGATACATATCATACTCGAACCAGTAGGATATTGTATGATACGGTGCTGGTATTCCAATTTACGGCAGTTTACCATGTGGTCGGATTAAGATTAAACATGCCAAGCATGCTAGTCATCAGTCACGCAACACCTTATAAGCTCTTGAAATCCACCTCTCCACCAGCCCTGTGATCTCCGGCTTCTGAGTGAAAAGCTCCAGAGATCGATTAGTGTTTTCCAGACACAGTATAACTTTAACCTAAACCCACTAGATGGGCTAGATCTCACTAACTAGTATTAACAATCCCGTTAGCCTGTCAAACTACCGTAAACCCATCATCGGGTGACAGCTGATCTCCAGTGATAATCTGAACATAATAGGAATATATAGGAAGATCGATTTAACGGGTGCCAAGAAGCCTCAAGCCCCTGTTAACCTACGGTCTTCTCAAATCCGCTTATCTCAGGCAATCAAACATTGCCAATGCTGCTGGAAATAGCTGCACTTGGTACGAGGTGTGCCCGCACCGAGACCGCAGTAGCACCCGCACGCACCAGTGGAGGGACACGCAAGCTATGAAAATATGAAAAGTTTTCCCCCCTTTCCTTGCCTCACCTCTCCCTTCCTGCTCTGAACTTTCCTCGGGCCTTTCCTTTCTTCACATTCGACACAATCAAGCGTGAATCTCTTCACAGCTTAATACAAACTGTGTCTCCATTTGGGCCTCTCTACTCCGCTGAGTAAAACCCTCATCGTAGATCGTTACCTCCACATTGATTATTTTCAACAAACGCGCTATTCAAGTTGTTCATATGGTACCCTTGACAGTGAAGACACTAGAGAGAGAGGTGCAGTCACTCATAGAATCGTGGCGAATATCAGCGGGGCGACGAACAGGGGTAACTTAACTTAGACTATGTGGCAAGCAAAAAATCGAATTCGCCAAAGTAGAGTAACAAAAAAGATACCGGTATCCGCTGCTAATCCCTATTTATCACCCGCCGATATTCACCACCATCCTATGAGAGACTGCATTCTCTAACTTTAGGACATGATCTAGACCCCTAGGCCATCACTTGTAAATACTCGTACAAGTACCGCAACAACTGGAAATAGTGCCAAGTGAGGATCAGCATGTGGCGCAACAATTGAGGTGGCAACATGAGCGAATATCAGAACAGAGACGAGTGACAGGCTACGCTCCGAAATACCCTTCCTGGCTCATATATACCGTAGCCCACTCGTTGGAATCATGGAACATTCCTCATTAGAGAAACTTTCTTTCTTTCACTCACTAAAGGTACTTTACTTGTACTCACTCGTCTTTGCCAAGAATGCCTCCGCCAGCCGATATTTTGCTGGTTCTCACCAAATATTCGGCTCACGGAGGCATTCTTGGCAAAGACGGGTGAGTTAAGTCCGGTGAAGTTCAATTAACCGTGAGTCTTCCAAAAATAAGTATTATACCGGGATGTCTTAACTGCGCCACTAGGGTGGCGAACTTGTTTCGTTAACTCATCTGGTGTTAGCTTCATTTCCAATAAAACCGCTTAATCCCCTTGGTTCCTAGCAGTTGCTTCGCGATCATTGTTGCATCACTCCTGGTTACACCGACACACGAATTTTTGGAGAAAAGCCACAACCATCGCAGGGTAACCACGGCTCGGCAACAGGGCTGCATTTAGGCGTTGGTTTACCATGTCGGTTTGGCCTTAGACTATCATGCGTGCAGAATAATACCACAAGGATAATGGAACCTCGCGCTGGGACGTTCAAAATCCCCTCTATTGGGTAGGGGGCGGGACCACTTCCAACGCCCGAGCACGAGGTTCAATTATTCGAGTTCTTACGATGCCCTTTTACACTTCACACTGGAACGGAATGAGGGGTCGACCGATAACGAAGCCCTCACAACGATGGCACCCATAGTTGGAAGAAGGTCTATGTGTGGGTTCTCATTCCGGAAACCGACAGAAATTGCCAAATCAGCCGTTTACTAACTGAGCATCTTGTTTCGCAAGTTAGGTTTATAAGCATGAAACTCTTGTGGCCGGGCTCGGAGCTACGAGTATTATCATCACCAATGAATCATATGGGCGCAGGCGTATCAGCGGTAGATTGGCCGAGTTGAAGGAGATAAAGGAATTGGGGAGGGAGTTGAAAGGGGAGATGATGAATTGAGGGAGGAATTGGTCGTCCTCAGGATGAGATCAGAGCAACGCAAGAGAATAAGGGATACCGGTATCGTACATAGAGGAGTTTTTACTGAAGGCAGAGGCATATTGGGGCTGTCAGATGGACCCCAAGAAGTGTGGTGCGGCGGGCCTTAAAAACTATGATAGGGGCAATCTCTGGGTAAGTCGTCTGGCAGCCCTGGTTTATAGAAGCTGTATGTAGGGGGGGGGGGGCTATTTCTACCCATGAAAGCGTTGTCTCGCCCTGTGGGCCTGCTGTCTAAACCAAAGACGGCCGTCCTGAGATTTCGCCGCCCTAGACAGACTGCTACTCGAGTAGAGGCCGTCCGGCTCCGTCCGGTGCTCTTGGCAGTCCCCCCGCCGGGCCCCGTAGAACCCCGGGACCGTTCGGAACACCCCCAATGAAGCGGCTTCTGCAGAAAACGGAGGCATATTGGAGTTTCCAAAACACTAGAGAAGCACGGTAGCACGCTCATGAGCCCTAAGAAAGGCGAGAAGTAACCTTTCGGCAAGTCGTCTAGTTATTCAACCGATTCTGATCTACAGAGGCCGTATGCACAGTACACACGAGGCCATTCGTACACATGCTAACTGCCCTGAGGATATAGCAGACAATCGCGCGCAGAATGGGTTTCTCTTACTTTAGACGGGAATCGGAGGTTCTCGTATAGAGGCTGGTTGCATAGCTGTGGGGTGTCTTCTTTCATTACGGTACTAGAGGAGAGTATGAGGGCTGCCTAATAAACGGGGTTTTCTTTTAAAGACTAAGGAATACGAATTTCCATGAGTTTACAGATGCGACGAAGGAGTAGCCTGTCCGAGCTGGGTTTTCTAATAAATTTAGGAAATGCCTGTATCATGGTGCTGTGTGCTTGGGATTTGATCATAGGGCCCAAAAAGAAGATAAAAGAAAGGAGCGAAGAGCAAAGGGAGAGTTCTCATCCACCAATCACAGGACATGCCAATCGTACCACCGTTTCATATCCTCGTCGGTAGTCCTCTCTACAGTAAGAACTATAATAATTGAGAGCAACTCTAGGACATCCGGAACTTTCCCCCTTGAATTAAGGGGAGAGAACACGGCGAAAATATTCCTGAGCTGAGACAAAAGCACCTTACTAGGAGAAGCAAATTCCAACTTCTCAGCAAGATTCCCAATTATTCTAGTTTTTACGGTATTCCAGCTATATGCCCTCGCGTTTTCGTGGAGCACTGTGTTGTGCCAGGGAAGATAGTGCACCATGTAGCCCGGGGTTATTCTTTGTTTGACTATTCATTGCTATTATTGTTTACTCTACTGGACTCTCCATATTCTCCGGGGGATTTTATTACCCCATTCTGCACAAAGCTCCTACTGTGCAGTGCGGTATAGTGTCCGGCTTCCCCACCGCTCAAATCTATCCAAGCGCCCAGCAGAATCTCGTAGACCCTCCTGGCCTATGGCAAACTATCGTACATCTTTCTCGATAAATTGCGCCCTGAGAGTGCTACCCTTGGCCTTGGGAGTACAGGAAATATATCCGGGCTTTTAGTTTTAAGTTACTTGTAGTTTTTTTTATAAAGACAGACATGCTGTGGTCTGCTGGCTAACCTCCGTGCGATGCGGGTGCGCCCGCAAAGTCCCCATACTTTGATTGGCGCAAATACCTAGCCCATCTGCGGGAGAAGCGTTATTGTACACCGGTATCATAGTCTCATATCGAGACGTGCCACAAAAAAACATTTTTATCTACCGGTATCGTACAACTATACTCCGTGCTATCTCCCCCTAGATTACACAAGGCTTAGCATGCCGTCTGCTAAGAGCAACTTGGATCAATTCGCGATGTGACGAGGTAGAGACCCGAATGTTGCAAAGTCACAATTATCGTGATAGGTTTTATCGTAGCACGAAATAGTATAGCCAAGATAAAGTACGATCGGAAATTTACTTTACTGTAAGAGAACTTTGCAGACGCGGCTGTACTAGTACCCAAGCGGTGCGGTAGTAAATCTAAACGCCCAAATCTCGAAATCTAATAAAAGAAAAACTAAAATTTAAGGTACTCGTACACCCATCCCCGTTCAGGTGGTCTGAGCTTCCCCCCCCCCCCCCTACCCCCAGATCTTTAACGACGCACTAATTCCTCCTCCATCCATGGGTCCATCGGTGCGTGCATACTGTACTTGTACATATAGAAATCCACCCGCTGTCCTACAGGTAACCAAGGATGAAGTACCCGAGTATTCGAGTCCGAATTGATCACGGGTGCTCCGATGTGCGTAGATAATTCTCCGTACAACATTTTGGTCCTGCGCTTAGGTATTATACCCATTCGAGCACAGGTACCGTAGGTACAATCCCGCGAGAAAATCAGCCACCATACAAGTTCAGGTTAGGCAGACGAGCCAGGCACGCAACGGTAGTTCCGGAACGTGGTCAGAGCTTTTACCGATACATCCGTCCGGTGTTACAATGACTGGATATGATGATGGATGAATAAATCGGAGGATGGATGGATGGGTGGGGGGGGGGGGAGGGGGCTCGTTCAGTGTCCCTACTTGTGCTGTGCTGTGCTACATCCCGTACTTATACTCTACCGGAAAAACTCTCACAAAGTTCTAATATCTCCACTATTGGTAGCCCCCCCCTACCATAATCTCCGGACTCAAAGGACAAAAGAGCTCTTTCCCGAGAAGGGGGGGGGGTCAGCATTTTTCCGCAACACAATGTCATGGTATCATCATAATACCCTATAAGATCAGTCCAGCTGGAATGCGTTTATCGACTGGCCAGAATCAAATCCATTGGTCTATGGACCGACGGACTGGGCTCCGCTGATAAATTTAATCTGATGGTGGATTTTTTTTTCCATTCAAACGGCAAACCGTATTTGTAGAAGGGTTTTTATTTATAAAACATTCTGTCGGAAAGAGGCTAGATTGGGGAGGTTCGGGTGCCAATAAGGTGGGTGAATGGCGGGGGGCTGAAGAGGATTGGATTGATTAAACGGGTAGGGATCTACGGGCGTCGTATTGTTTGTACGAATCGGGTAGTGGAAGGGTAGGAATAAGCATGCGATTTTTGGTTTCGTTTTGGTTTTGATTGGAGTTAAGCTATTATTGTGCAAAGGATGTAAGGGGGGGGTGTGTGCTTTGTGTTTTTTATTCCATTTTCTACTCTGGGTTTCCGAAAGTGGTTCTTGGTGGTTGATGGGTGAGTTGTCGGAGTCGGTACTTGCAGGTGAGAAGAGTCAAAGGTCAATGCTATTTATGTCTTTCACATCGAAAACTTGATCATGAGAACGAGGTGCTTCGTCATAGATCACCCATCCTGCTCGTAGTGTAGTTAATAACCTGAGGGTAACCTGCGGTAAGATCCTTACCGAGCGCAAGTATCGCTGGGGATCTCTGTCATGACCTGATTTTTACTGTATCCGGTAGAAAACATCTGGATCATTGTCGCACTTGAATTATTCCTCCAAGATATTCTCAAGAGCTACTTCCAAAGAGGACATGAGTACAAAAAGAAGGGGTGGTTGATCATCTCGTTTTATTTCCAATGACACTTCAAGCGGAGTTGTAAGGGCAAAAAAAAAGAAAAAGAAAAAGAGAGCCGTTATTGGCAACGTGGGATCCCTGATATGATTTGCACGCAGACACGGATTGGCTGCTCGCTTACCGGTATTCCTCGAGAAGAGAGGCGATGTGCTGTGTTCCTGTGCCCCTGTGTTTCTGTCAAAGGGAAGGGAGAGGGAAAGGAAACGAGGCATCCTCCCCCCCTCTCTCTCTCTCGCTCTCCTCCGCTCGTACTGGTATCACAATCTCCCGCGCAACGATAACCCCCCGCATAATGACAAAGTAACCCCGAACCAGCCAAAGAGGCGAGAGGGAAAAGGGAAAAAAAACAAAAAACAAGGCAAGCATGGCACCGGTAAACCTCCTAAATCACAATAATCATTGTTCAGGAAAGTGCACCCCATTCGCCCTATGAGAGTGGATGAGAGAGAGGGAGAGAGAGAGAGAGAGAGATGCTTTACAAACGACAGCAGATCTTGCTCGCCTTAGCACTCGGAAAGCCCCAGCTAGTTGAGTGCATCCCCAACCGCTAAAAGCTACCCGATTTAGGGACCAAACCTGAACGGTGGTCAGCTCGATAGTAGGACACCTCTCTCCCTCTCTCTCTCGCTCCCTCTCGCCGTTCTCGATCAAGGTCTACTCGCAATCCTCAATCCTTTCCTACTTCCTTTCTTTCTTGACCTCCTCTATTGCTCGCTAATTTACACTATTGCATTGTCCTACAAGAACTTATGGAGCAGTTGTTTGGGGTTGGACAGCCAAATATATCCCAGCCTGTCCGGCTCGCAAATTCCTACCCCTGTATCCTAGCAGACGAGGGTTGTGCCATCCTGCCCTACAGGTAAATTCCCCCACAAATTTATTTGTGGTGTAGGAGCGCGCCACCGAGCTCGCCGAGGCTCACTTCCCTTTTCTGACAGTTGGCGCTTTCCCTCCTCTTGATTTGGTACTGCCCCCCCTCGCTCGATGGGCTGGCCCTGGCGTGGTTACATACCCTGCCCTACCGGTATTTTGACAAAGTTAACACTGTTGCACTGATACGTAGAGTACGGTTTTGAGCGCAGGGCGCCCTGCCCGTGCCGGATCATTCATTATATTGGATTCTCCCACTCGTTTCTTCCTGCTTGTTCAATCACTTAACTTACTCTCTTAAACCCCCAAATCCCATTCCTCCCTCCGCCCACTAGTCCCCATCTGTTTCATCCTGCCCTGCCCCACATCCTATCCCAATCTGACCCATAGATATATATGCACTCGTGCCTAACATAGATATTCCTTTCCTTTCCCTTCCCCTCATATCCGCCCGCATACATACCTACACCTATACTCGAGTACATCCATCCAGCTACCAAAACCCATTACATGTCCGCCCAAACATTTCAACCCACCACTACCACCGCCTAAAGCAACCCCCAATATCGCAATGACAGCAGACAACCTGAATGGCTTTATAGCCCTCGTGGCATTCATAACAGTGCTGACAATATTCGGCACAATCGGGAGATTATGGATACTGAGGCGGAGGCCGAGAACGCTCGCGGTGAACATTAGCGATGCTGCGTTCGTGCTGTTCACCGTATTGATGATCGCGACGGCCGGGGTTGCTTATGATGGGGTTCGGCACGAGCTCCGGATTCGACGGGACTTTGGGGAACAGGCGATTCCTGACATGCTGTTTACAGAGGTGTACTTCAAGGTGGGTCTTTTCCGGGCGCACTACTGCTGGTGGAATTGAAAGTTAATCCTTTGGGATTGGTTTGCTTGCAGGAATTCTTCGTTATATCGCTATTCTGCACGACGCAGGTTTGGTTGCTGAAGGCCGCCTTCTTGGGGTACTATTGGAGTTTGAGAGAGACTCTTACGGAGAGAGTCAAAGTTCTGCTGTACGTTGTGTCGGCGTATTGCCTAGTCACATATATCGGGGTTATATCCTTTCAACTGGGGTATTGCCACCCAATATCTACGAATTGGTATGCTCTCCCTCGAGTTCAATTATCTCCCATCGCGCTGAAAGTTCATCGGCTAATTGGAGAACTTACAGGTCTACCGGCTCAGATAAATGCCTGGCAACCCTCACAGTCCCTGGCATGATATTCCAGCAATGGACAAACATAACTAGTGACATAATGGGTACGCTCAATCCCCCCCACGGCTCCTCTACCCTAACTAATCCACCACAGTCCTAATAGTCCCCCTCTTCACAATATCAACCCTAAACCTCGGCCGCAAGGACATCTACGCTCTAGGCATAGTCTTTGGCATCGGCACCCTCTCCATCGCCGCATCGGTGGTGCGCTTCACGCAGGTCTACTACGTAGTAATGCATGCCGACAGCTCCATCGAGGCGGTCCGGCGAACCTTGGTATGGGCCGTCATCGAGAAGCTGTTTGCCTTCACCGCCTTCTGCTTGCCATGTCTTAGGGTGTTTTACAGGAAGAGGTATTCTAGTATTGGGAGTCTCCCGGCGGAAAAGAGGACCTCATGTTCTATGAGCAGTCACTCGAATTCTTTCAAGAGTGGGAGTGGCAGTCCTTGTTCAGTGGCGGGGAGGAGGGAGGAAGAAGACATAGTTTAATGCTTTTTTTTCGTTTTTTTTCTTCCTAGGGAAGGTAAGGGATAACGTATAGTCATTTAGCATCTTGCGGCGGGAACACCATGTAGATAGTCACCGCAGTCACTGTAGATGGAGTCGGGCGTTTTTGTTTTGTTGGGCTTTTTTTTCTTGTTATTTTCCCTTTTTCAAAAACTGGGCTTTCTATCATAGCTTTAGGCTTGTACCGAAAAGTACAGCACCATACCATATCCATTTCGACAATAGGATTGAATATTATAATCACATCACTACCACAGCTACATTACAGTTCGTCGCGCGATTCCGGCAGAAAGAAAGAAAAAAAAGGAAGGAAGAAGAAAAAAGAAAATCTTCACAGACATCCCATCCACCCCCAACAGCTCCGCACCACGCTAACGCACCCAATCCTCACACGAATCCAAATCTCATAAGGCTGACCAAGACAGATCATACATACCATACTGACTCCTCCTCCCCAACCATCCACCCATCCATCATACAACTCCACCCGACGCCAAACCCCCGACATGCGGCCGCCGCCCCGCCCAAACCACGCAACAAAGAACATTGTAACCGCCCCATAAATCATCATCCCCCCCCCCCACCACCCTCTCCTCCTTCCGAAAAAAACAAATACGAAGTTGTGAAAACCTCAACTGCAGTGCTACACACACATCCACCTACCATACCGTCCACCGTGCATTCTCCAGTACCCTACTGTCCTCGTACAACCCCTCCTCCTCCACTCCGATTGTGCTGCCTAATATCATAATATATACAATTCCCTTGTGATCAGATAATCCCTAAAAAATAATTAAAAAAAAATAATCAAATAATAACAATAATGATAATATAATAATGACAATAAAAATCGAAATCGACAAGATCGATTACGTTATTCCGGGAGCTAGAATTACGCCTGGGTATAGTAAGCCATAGGACGCATAGCATCATAGGCGTAATGGTGGTGGTGGTGGCAGGTAGTGGTGGTACTGTAGTATTGCATTGTACTGTACGGGTACGCTATCATACGGTACATGAGAGGGGTAAGGCTAGCTAGCGAGCGAAATGTGGCTTAGATAGAGACTTCTCCTTCTCCCTCCCTCCCTTATATGATAACGGTATCAACATCGTATCAGATCATACCGGTATGTAATCTTGAAGACAGACAGAGCCCAAGAATTTAGCATACCGGTACCGTAGCGATAAGTTTGGGAGATTTATGGTACTGCACCGGTAGGGTTGTCGGTCAGTCGGTCGGCATATAAAGTTAAGTTAGCATCTCGAGTAAGGCTCATGCGAAAGAAAAAAAAGTTAATCTATTGTTTCGCCTCGGATGGTCAGTTCTCGCATAGACTAGGAGTGAGTTAGTTTGGTTAGCTCTTGTAATATCGATTTACTCAGCGGTGACTGGGGGAGGAGAGGAGAGGAGAAGAAGAAAAGTTCGATCATCTATTTGTCTCAGTTGTATCATGCGGTACATACCTTAATTGTGAAGATCGAGTAAGGCGGTCAGGGGGTGGGGGGGGGGGGGATGGCAAAACGCGAGGCTTTACGCTTCGAGATATTATACGGGTATGTACCGACAGAACTGTCTTGAAGATTCGGTATCGCCCGAACTTTCATGGGCGCCTCGTCGGATGCATGGATGATCACTCGGTCTTGGAGTTCGACTGGAGAGCCTTGCCTTGGAAGGAGTTTGTCGGTAACGGTAGTACCGATGTGCGAGAGTAGGGGAAGGACTTGTTAGGTCCACCCGGGCATGGATTATTTAATTGAGCGCTTTGGAATCCCGTTAACTGGCGTAGTATGATAGGTAGATTATTCGCCTGTTGCGGCTTTGTGTAGCGGGTTCCGTGACGCAATCCGGCAGTGGGTTTAACGAGCTTGGGGTGTCGTACGTGAGATGTCTCGGAGTTCTTGGTGGTCGATCTCTCCTATAGTGTTTACTGATATGTGGATTTTTTTTCAATACAAGCACTATTCTGCCGGTGTTCTAGGTTCTTTTAATTCCTGGACCTGGTAGGTAGGTACTGTAGGTTACTGGCCCAGCGTCCGTCCCAGGCAAGAAGTACTGTGCAGTGCCCGGGAACAGGGATTAGAGAAATATATGGTAAAATATCTGCGCATATTTGAGCGTCCATCCGAAATGTACCCCCACCCCCCTGTTTCCTAGTGGAGTACCAGTACGGTACTTGTTCCCCGGGATAAGCATACTACGGTACGGGAACAAGGAGAGGGCGGGTTCCTGAATGTTTCGCGAAAAAAGGCTAAGTTAAAGGCATGTTCGACAGAAATGAAGGAAATCAAGTTACGGTTCAAGCAAATCTTGCTCGGGAGACAGAAAACTGGACAAGGTTATTAAAATTTACCATGAGACTTAACTTAGGCCCTGTTTAGCCCCCCCATAAAAAAAATGGCATTTTTCTCACATTTTATGGCATTTTTTCTCAAAAACAGATTGGGGTGTTTCCCAGGACCTACATTAAAGAACATAATGGCATTAAAAAATTTTGTAATATTCGGTCTCATTTTCTTTCTTATGGCATTTTTTTTTTTAAATGAAATCAATGTGTTTAGGGTAAGACCGGAGGGGAACCGCAGAGTGGGAGAGAGGAGCAAGGAACCCCCGGGGAGAGATGTGCCAAGCCAGCTTTTTAAGTGGCCCTTTCGGGGATTGTGAGAAGCAAGAGTTGTCACGGTTGTGAAAGCTAAAATTTAGGTTATCTGATTTGGACCTAACATTTGGCGGATTTTTTTCTCTACCTGTGTAAACCATGAGATAATGTGAGGATGTTGCAGATGGGCATCCCTATATATATATGGTGGCGTGCCAAACAGCGCTTTGATACTGCCATTCGTATAGGGAGTCATCATATGCACAGTACGATATCTGGGTTGGTCAGTCAATGGGTTGGTTGCTCATGAACATCCTTCCTCGTTGCGTCGAGGGGGAAAGAAATGTCGACAATCCCCCACCAATACACAAAATTACGCCAAACGGTCCAAGATATCAAATAAGCATATCACTCTATAGTATCCGAGATAGAGAAGGTCTTTGTGGATTGTCTACGAAGAGAAGGTCGATCAAGTGAAATGGCTGAAAACGGGCTCAAAAATGAGCCATGCTTGTGAGCCCTTTCTGAAGTGGAAGGAGTAATAGGTTGATTGGTTACAGTAATTGAAAAACGAGCATGCATATGTAGGAAAATCATATCCTAAATGGAATATTGACAAAGGTCACCGCTCAAAAAAGAAACAACTCGGGTTTGGATGGCAGTTGGCAGGAAAACGGACACCTCCTCTATGGCGCCTAATAATATATTGGAGGGATGGTCGAAGCTAAGTTTTACTACTTGTGCTTTAGGATGAAATTAGCTTAAAGGCTAAGAGGAAGAGAGTGCAAGAACTCCTGGCTCAATTCTAACCTGCCGGAGCATAATCGTCTCCGAATCCGAGTTATCTAAGGGGAGGGAGAAAATATTTGTGATGATGTCAAGCACGGAGAGGAGGTAAATAATATTGAAGGAAAAAGATATTGTAGAGATATTTGAGAGGTTGGTAGAGGGAGGCAAGTATTTACTGCATGAATCCTATATAATATTATTATTATAATCAATACGACGCTAGCATTAACATATCCACCGGCCGAGGCATAACAACAAGCCAAGGAGCAAAAAAATAATATCAGGACCGCCAACTTCAATCAATTGGCCAGCACGGGGGTGTGCAAGCGCATGACAGGCAATGGCAACTCCCTTGAACACCCATGAAACAGCAACAAGTTTTGCACTTCCAGAATCGGAGGTAGCAGTGCAATGGTTTCAGGAATATGATGATATGGATGTTAATGGCCAACTATTTATGAGTGCCTGGAGAGTTTCCGTAATCCCACATCCAAACCATGTCCTCGACACATGACAAATTGGCGTTGCAGGACGCTACTACCAATGAAAAGGGGAGGGGGAAACAACAATACTAGACAGGGCTCCGTGATTGGAGAACAAAAGAAAGAATAGGAACCCCATAACGTTCAGCAGGATATCAATTGGAAACGAAATAGAGACTTGAACGAACCATTTGAGAGAGCAAAGGAATCCTTGCACCAGCAAGACATGAGATAAAGCTACAATCGAGCTAAATCGCTCACTCACATTGAAGATCATGCCCCCGCTAAATCTATTGGAGGACACCCATCCTGGTCATCATTGCAACGAAACCCAACTCACGCCCTTTCAAGACAAGCATGCGCAAAAGATTCGCATTGATATCAATACCGTAATCTGGCGCAATGAGCAAGCTACTTATCACGGGTTCTAGGACCGCGAAACCACAGCGTACGAGCATACCGAATGATACTTCCACATCTCCTAGATTGCTCTGCTCCTTTTAGGAGGTTTGAAAAAACCCCAATCATTCCTCCGGGTAGACATATGTCGTAAAAATTAATTGTAAGAAGCCCACTTTTTCAACTTAGTCGTGATCTTCCAACATCTCCAGTTGCTACTCCAACATCCAGTTTTCATAAGGTATCACTCGCTAAAACCAACAACAAAAGAGAACTCTCAGGACAACAACCACGCGCAAGACAGCCCCAGATAACCACCCCTCTAACGTGCCCAGGGAACAAGAAAAAAGATAAAGCAGAATATTGGGATTTTGGAGAGAGTTCTCCTGTTACTCCTTGCCTTGTTGGATGCTCACTCTCTTCCACTCCTACCAAGATAGGACATTGCCTTTGTTTAATTTGGGAAGTGTGGCTGGTTTCGTGCTGGAGGGACTTGGGCGATAGCTTTCCCCCTGGCCCAGGGCGGGCACAGGGTTTGTTCACATCATAGCCTATAGCTGCGGGCCATGATACATTCTTGTATCATACCTTAGGCAATAAAACCATGATTTTGCGGGGGACCAGCATAGAGCCTTCGCACAACACCAAAGTGGCCTACCAGCCAAAATCTCCAAAAACCAGCGAGACCCTGAACCAGTGTGTGCGATCGCCATACGACTACCCCTTGTACCGTGCAAAACAAAATAATACCACCAATCCTTGAAGACTTCCATCCGTCCATAACCACACTCGGGTTGCACTTGGACCATATAACGAGGAGCGGTTATGAAGTTTCTGATACAAACCACATCTTACAATAACGGGTCTACCTACCTTCTGGCCCTCCACTCGACCTAATCATCATCGTGGTAGAAAATAATACCCACAAGACTCATACTCTTCCAATCCGGGAGTGTTATCAGTCCTCCCAAGCTAATTCTTCCTACTCATCTTCCCATAACTTCAGGAAAGCTGGAACCCTACGATCCCACGCGTGCCGATGGTAACTCCAATCCTTCTGCCGGGGGTCTCATACCTTCTTCTTGAAGATCCACGGTGTAGCCGCGGAGAAGGAGTGCTACTATGGATTAATGTGCGGGCATTGTGTATCTGGAGTTCAAGTCGATTCGAGTGATGCTATTTGGGAGATTGACTTGGAGGATGTAGTATGGTGTGTTCGATAGCAGTGATGGGCGCCTTTAAGTCCTAGCGGTAAAGTTGGTTCTGGCATGGCAGGGTTCTAAACACCATGAAAAAGGAGACGATGATGGTGAACAGTAGGGGATGTTAGTGTCCTACGGAGAACGCTAGACTGGACATCGAAGAAAGGGAGCAGATTGATAGTACACACAGAGCGCTCCACAAACTACTAGCAACATGGAAGCAAGTATCATCAATTCAAAACCAAATTTTATACGACCAAAGAAAAGCTCCAAGCAAACTACTAATACAATCCCACTACCACCATCCACACATTGTAAACACCGCCGTTCTAAAGCAACCCCTGCTTCTGCAAATCCTCATAAACCTTCCTCGGCATAACATTCCCCTGTCCATCCTCCATTTCTTCCACCGTCTCATTAGCCATCTTAGTCTTCTTCTTATCATTCTCGAGCTTCTCCCAAAGCCTCTGCGCTTCATCAATCTTGGTGATTTCGCGGAACAACGTTGTATTTGTGATCCCGAGACAGCGGAGACCGTAGGTGTGCCTGTATTCGTTGAAGTGCTTATCGAAGGCGCGACGTCCCATGTAAACAAAGTTCCCACAGATCTCGCAGGAAAACTCGACGCCGAGGCCGTGGAGCTTGTAGAGCCAGTATGGGATTGGCTTGCCGTCCCAGGCCAGGGGGAGTTTTAGAGGATTGTAGATCTTCTCGTCATCATTCTCGTCGTCTGTGTGGGTTTCGGCTTCGAGGTTTGGATCAGCAGAGTTTTCTTCATATAGGGCGTCTAATTCCATCTATGATAAAAGTTAGCTTGGATCGCTAGAATTGTTACGAGGGGGGAGGGTAATACATGCCTGTCTTTCACGCTCTGTGAGTGACTGTTTTCGCTCAACATTAGTCATAGTCTCATCTCGTTCTTTCGACATGATTTCTGTCAGCTTGACTATCCGCCATTCCCGCTCAGCAATAGCTTTATCCTTTACTCTCGACGCCGCACCGCTGCTTCCCTCTGTTTTCCTGGCTTCACCATTCTCGCCGCCCTCAGCCCGTTTCGCAGCCGCCTTTTTGTGCTGTTTTCCACTAAAATGGTGATCAAAAACATTGTTATTTTTGAACCCCTTCGCGCAGACATCACAGTAGAACTCTTCCTTCAGGACCCGCACCTCCTCCTGCCTTGGTCCAATATCACCATCACCCTTCTCTAATTTGCCCCATCCCGGAACATTATCCTCTTCCCACGCCTTCTCAAAATCTTCTCCAGTCTGCTCCACGATGCCGTCCGGGTTCTCTAAGGGTCGAGTCCTCGACAGGAAATTCTCGAGATACTCTGCCAATGTGCTGACATACTTGAAGTATTTGTCATTCATTTTCTGATTGCGTGCAAACTTGTCGAACTTATTGAACAACGATAGATAGCTTAAGTAAGTGATTCTCTTGACGCCGGGAAGATTTAAATAATCCTCATGATTCTTAGTCAAGTCAAAGAACTTGCCATGAGCCTCCTCACCGGTAAACATGGTGTCTATCTCAGAGACATATTCTCCATCGGTAGCCTGTCGTCGCTTATATGCGCGCTCCAAGTTCTCGACGGGCTCGTTGGGGTAGCGGCGATGGAAGTCTTTGATTTGGCCCAGCTGGCGGTAGAATTCTTCGAAGGGATCCTTAGACGAGAGGGAATCGATCTCTCTCTGTCGGGCTCTATCCACCGCGCCAGTTAGTGGGAATCTCTTAGGGTTTAGTGAGGAGTGAATATGTACCCATCTCTATCCGCCTGCGTTTCTAACAACCGCGCCGATTGTTGTTGAAACCTGCCAACGAACTTTGCGATTTGGTGATCGCGAGTGAGGCGCTCTCGTGTCTGTTTTCTGTTAGCTAGCTGTCGCCGTGGCTCCCCAAAGTAGGAAATATACTGATTTAGGCTCCTCCAAGATTCTGTCGGCACATGCTTGCTCGAGCCGTTCAAGGTCTTCGCACAAACTTCGTTGCTCGTCGAGAATACCCATTTCGTCTTGTGTAGTGATTGGGGGGTACAGCAGTTGGTTGAATTAGACTGGGCCTGGTTAAATTGGATGCTGGTGCTAAGGAGACGCGCAGGAAGGGTAACTCCGCCAGTGCCAGCTTAAGATCGTAAGGGTTACCCGGACGTGAATCATGTTTTCTCACCATGGCAGATGGTATTAGGCCGAGATTCCTATATGGGTTTTAATTATAATCATCACTACCGTATTAATATCATACGAAAGCCGGTAGCGACTCCCTAAACGAGAATTTAAGGAACTGTCTGAAATGTCATACCAAATTCAGTTTGCTTTAAAAGTAGTGTCTATTCCAATCATCATGTCCTGTTAGATGCGGTAGGGTAGAATTTGGAAAACGATGAAAACTATAATACAGCATTCCAGCTCGGAAACTTTGGTAGCCACCCTATGCTCTTAGTACGCAAACTTGTCGTGCTTTCCAAATTTGACTCTGATATCGAGCAACGCCTCGTGAAATCGTCCCTCTATCCCCAGATTAGCTGCGATTTTGCTTGGGGTTGGCAGGCGGTTCGGGTGCTTACCTCGTCTAGCACGTTTCAGTGCCTTTACCTGCTCATCGTCAAGCTTCACACCGGCCCTGAGAGGTTCCAGAGGTTAACTTAATCACCAATTGCATTTCACAAAAGGAGATCATACTGTTCTTCCAGCTCCTTCCGTGTAATATTATCCTTGCCCTTCGCTTCCGCTCCCGACTTCTTCCTCTTCTTATTTCTCGCCTGTAGCCGAACAACAAACGTCTCCTTAAAACCCACGGTTTCTGCATCCCCACGAATTTCCGTAGTTCCACCGGCGCCCACTTCATCCACACTGAGAAATTTATCCCTAACAGTCTGCAGCGCCCATCTTCCACCTCCTAATTCATTTGGAATAGGCAAAAATTCTTCTTCCGGCGAGATGGCTTCCCGCGTCGCGCTGAGGATCCCGAACTTGTCGCAGGAAAGGTATCTTCCGTGGTGAGATTTGAAAGAGAATTTCTCGGTACCGTGTATCTTAGTTGCAACCCACACCTGCTTAACGTCCGTAGGCTCCGTCGTAGATAGATCTTCACCTTCGATTGCATCGATCGGGGATGCGAAGACTTTCCCGGCCGCGTCGCATGCGATACATACCGGCCTCGCTGCAGAGAAGGTAAAAATTATCGGCCCGTTGATATCCTCTATCTCCCTCCATTAGCTCTTTTCTCCTCCGTAAGATCTCTGTGAACAGGACTAACCTGAGCTCTCAGAATCAACCCATCCTTCTGCCTCCTCGCCCTCCTGTTGCTTGGCAACTTTCGACGAAGAGCCTTCTCCAGCGTTGTCATCTTCGGTTTCCGTCCTCTTTCTCTTCTTGACTTTTTTATCGCCTTTGAATCGGAGTGCTTTTACCATCGCGTTGTGCTGGAATACTGAGGTTCGGACCCCGGCAGTCTCACCTGTGTTACTGGCCGGGTAACGACGAAGAATGGTAACTTAACGAACAGGTCTGATGCAGGAAGGGGAACGCGCGAATTTGGTAATCATCTCTCGTCCGCAATTTGTATGGTAGCACCCGGGCAGAATGAGCATGGGTTCTGCAAAAGGAAAAGGCCATCTGTTTCATCCATCTTTACACCATCAGATTCTTTGCATTTTTGGTGTCCGCAGCCTTCATTTCTTCAACCCCCAGCCTTTTGTAAGGTTTAAGTTACGACGAAATAAATAAATAAAAGAAACAACCAGCTTCCTGCGATATCATGACCTACCAAAAGGCAAATCCGGTTTTTGTTCGCTTGGATGATTTGAAATCGGGTATGTGCAATACAAGATACCTCCATGCTTGGCTCCTAACGATATGCCAGGAAATGTCGATTTCAAAAGCTTAGAGGAAGCGTTTGGTCCTGAATCATTAGGAATAATCATTGTCAGCGGCCTTCCAGAGAAGTTTATAGGGTTACGCCAAAGACTTCTCTCATTTGCCTCTCACCTGGGAAATCTTTCACAGGCAGAGCTTGAGTCTTTGGAATGCCCTGAAGCAAAGTATCTAGTTGGATGGTAGTATTTGCCCGCTACTTTCCTCTCTAGGAACTTTGATACTGATGGAGGTGGAGAAAAGGTCCTGCGGAAAAGAGAAGCTATCCAATGGTAGGGTGGATACATTGAAGGGATCCTATTATGTCAACTGCGCATTTTACAAAGACCCGAAGCTGGACGGCGCGGAAGGCGACTATTCGGACTTGCCTGAGTATACAAGGGGTAATATTTGGCCAAGGGAGGGGCTGTTAGTGGGATTCAAAGAAACCTTTGAGGAATTCGTAAGTAGAATAGTAAGGCCTATCTATAACTCAGCTAACGGTGACAGTGTGTGATGGCTATTGATATCGCTGGCCTAGTTGCTAGGGTAAGTTCCTGGAAAGTCTGGCTGTGTCGTAACAGCACTGATGAGATGAACACAGGCATGCGACAAATATGGTAACTTCTTCTACTCGTCCTTGACGGTGCACAGAACGGTCACTAAAGGTTAATATAGCATTAAGGCACATCGCCGGTTACCAGGAAGGATATCTTGAGCACGTAGTCAAGACTTCTACTTCCACCAAAGCCCGTCTCCTTCATTACTTTCCACCTCCAACCCTTGAGACTGGCTCTGCCGAAGCCGAGGAAGACCTCGACAACTGGTGCGGGACACACCTTGACCATGGCTGCCTGACAGGTTTTGTGCGCACCACTGCTGCCTGTTTCTCGGGCTAATGTTGTTACAGGTCTAACTTCCGCAATGTACGTGGACGAAGGCTCCCAAACTCTTGATATCTCCAAGGGTGTAAATCTCCCGGAGCTTGAGTCAGCACCGGATCCAGATGCTGGTCTATACATCAAAGATCGTAAGGGTGGTGTCGTTAAAGTTGGTATTCCAAAGGATTGTCTTGCCTTTCAAACTGGAGAAGCACTAGAGGTTATCACCGAGGGCAAGTTGAAGGCTGTTCCACATTTTGTAAGAGGTTGTAGGACCAGCAAAGCGGCAGGTGTTAGTAGGAACACCATCGCAGTTTTTACGCGTACGTATCCCGATTGTGAGAGAGAAAGGGATTGCTAATAACTTTGGGTCACGATAGAGCCAAACCTCTGTGAGAAAGTAGATAAAGATCGAGATTTTGCCACATTTGCAAAGAAGGTTGTCGCTAAAAATACTGAGGGATGATCAAATAGCTTCCCCCATAAAATCGATACTCGTTAATTGCTTAATATGCCGGGGACTATATCTCGTTTCTTGTGTGGCTGTGAGTGATTCGTTGTGAAGGGCATAACTTGTGTCACGTGATCTTGAAATTTCCCGAATTCAACCGGTGTAAAAACATTAATATTCAAAAGTGCCTGGTAGCCTGGGGTTCAGCAGACAGTCTATTGTCGCAGAACCTCAAATCAACTCCGAAAGGGTTTGCGAAGCCCCTCGACCTCTCCGACGGTGTTATCAGGGTACTAAGCCTAGCCTGTGTTTTCGCCGCTCGATAAGGGACTCAGGGCTTCGGTTTTTTTCTAGTTAGGAGAGATTGCACCCAAGTCCGCATCTCATCCTAGAAACCACAACAACAGCATAACCAACCCTTACAAACTCCAATTGCCCCTCCACCCCGCGCTCACCTTTGCCTCCTAGTGCTTTGCACTATTCCCATCACCACACCACACCCACCAAACCACCCATCTACGCCCGCAGTGGCGGGATTGCCATGTCACTTGGATCCCGAATATCAAGTTTCTTCTCGAGTCCTTCTACCGAGCAAGACTGCCCACGTCAGTCTTCACCGATATCAATCGCTCACGATGATCCCACGGTTATAAACTCTCACAAAGCGTATAAACCAATGTTTGAGGATCATGAGACCTTCGAGGCTCAAAGACCGCCGTACTTGCATGTGAGTTTCTCCTTGAGAAGAAAGAGTTACAAACAACTCTGATAAGCGGAGCAGAACTGACTATTTTCTAATACAAAGTGTATGGTAGCTGGCGGTATAGGAGGAAGTACGGGCGACATCTTGATGCATTCGCTTGACACTGTCAAGACTCGTCAGCAAGGTGCCCCTACGGCCATCAAGTATTCGACTATGTCTGATGCATATGTGACCATTTTTCGCGAGGAGGGGTTTCGAAGAGGGCTCTATAGTGGTGTCACTCCCGCTTTTATGGGGAGTCTTCCAGGCACAGTCATTTTCTTTGGGGTCTACGAGTTTTCGAAGCGGAATTTAATCGATGCGGGATGTCCGGAGAATTTGGCATACCTTTCTGGTGGTTTTTTGGCCGATCTCTTTGCGAGCGTGGTGTACGTTCCGTCTGAAGTTCTGAAGACAAGACTACAATTACAGGGGAGATACAATAACCCTTATTTTAAGTCCGGATATAATTACCGTGGCACGTTAGACGCAACTAGAACAATCATTAGAAGGGAGGGACCTGCGGCCTTGTTTTATGGGTATAAGGCTACAATTATGAGAGATTTACCATTTTCGGCCCTTCAGTTTGCCTTTTACGAGCAATTCCAGAAGGCTGCAAAATCGTACTGTGGATCTAGAGATATCGGGTTACCGTTGGAGATTGCTACAGCTGGGTTTGCAGGTGGTTTAGCAGGTGTCATCACTTGCCCTCTTGGTTTGTCGCACTTTCTCTTTATAAATATTTTGGAAGAGTACTGACCCGGCATATAGATGTTGTGAAAACAAGGATACAAACACAAGTTCGAACATCGCCTCCGTCTGCGCCCAAAGCCGCTACTACGCCAGCATCCAACGTGCGAAAAGAGTCCAGGCCATTTACTACATTACAACCTTCGCCACCTCCCCCGGCTCCCCCGCCACAGCACAGGTCAATATCAACATCATCACCGTCCACAACCTCGCCTCCGAAAACCGGCCCACTAAAGTTTAATACATCCTCCGTTTTCGAAGGTCTCAGACTCCTATACCGGACTGAGGGCATCCGGGGCTGGTTCCGTGGCGTAGGCCCTAGAGCTGTGTGGACTAGTGTGCAATCCGGAACGATGTTGGTCCTTTATCAATACCTTCTAAAGCAGCTAGAGCACTGGTCAGAAGCCCAATCGGAAGGGAATCCCTTATGATAGGGTAGACGGCGAAGCCACGAAAATGTGCTGGCGAGGGGAATGGGGTCACTTTTGTAGATAAAAATGGGTTTTCGTTTCCTGTAGTTCATAGACTATGTAACCCCCCTCTTTTTTATTTCTTTTGTCTCTCAGGTAGTGGGAGTTTTTACCTATACACTTTTTTCACCCTAAAGAGCTCATAGAATGATACAAGTAGGGATTTAGATCCGGGATATATGAGAGGTTGAGAATTAGGAGACAATTGTAAAAGGCTTTGCAGGTTATTTAGTAAGTTACGGTAATAGTGACAAATAATTTTTGTGGTTCTTCTAAAGTTTATGGCGCCGGAGGTTTTTCCCAACGAACTTTTGGTACCTTGCAGCAAAACTTTTGGCTTTGGCGTTAAATGGAATTTAAGGGTTTAGGGTTTAGCGGGTAGCATTGGCTGACAAACACGGCACCTTAGCCCTTAGTATGATGCGCCGCCGTGCTTCGAACACCGTGCTGAACCCCTTCCACCATCCACCATCCACCATCGTCATCCAAGTCGCCTTCATCCCTTTCCGTTCATAACACCCATCTATCATTCAACATCTTCTATTTCATCAACCCTTGAACGGTAAACTGAGCGAAGTTACCATAAAGGTTTAATATGGTAGGATATTATCCGAAAGCTGTTTTCTGAAAGGCATCGGGGTATCTATCTTGGATAGATAGCCTTTGACTGGTGCTCAGGTGGGTTTGATATTCGGTACTAACTGGAGCGGATGTAGGGCAACACTCAGTCTGGAATAGGCGGACCCCCAGCGGGAGATGGCGAGAAGGGTAAAGATCAAAAGGTAAGTCTCACTCTGCCTTGCTGGGCCTCCCAATCCTATTTATCCATTCCATCACCTCCGATTCATCATATATTGCCGCAGAAAGTGCCGCCGGGCTAATTTCATGTGCAGAAGGAAAAGCCAAAGTACGAGCCTCCCCCACCGACTACCCGTGTCGGCCGACGCAAGCGCCGTACCGCTGCTGGACCGGATGCCGCCAGCAAGCTTCCAACAGTCTATCCCAATGCTCGTTGTAAACTTAAACTTCTCCGGATGGAGCGTATCAAGGACCATCTACTTCTTGAGGAGGAATTCGTCCAGAATCAGGAACGTCTACGTGGGAGCAAGGGTGAGAAGGGAGGTTTGGAGCAAAGGCAAGAGGAGGAGCGGAGCCGTGTTGATGATATGCGTGGGAGCCCGATGGGAGTCGGAAACCTGGAGGAGATGATTGATGATGACCATGCGATTGTCTCTAGTGCTACGGGCCCTGAGTGTGTTCCACATCCTGAGTAAGTTGTACTAGGATGCAAACTAATTATTGGGTTTCAGGTACTACGTTTCCATCATGTCATTCGTCGATAAGGATCTCCTGGAGCCTGGGTGCTCAGTATTGTTGCATCACAAATCGGTCTCGATTGTTGGTGTTCTTACGGAAGATTCAGATCCTTTGATTTCGGTCATGAAGCTTGATAAAGCTCCTACAGAGTCTTATGCGGACATCGGTGGCTTAGAACAGCAGATTCAGGAAGTTCGTGAGGCAGTTGAGTTGCCGTTACTTCATCCTGAGCTTTACGAAGAGATGGGTATCAAGCCTCCGAAGGGCGTCATTCTTTACGGCTCTCCCGGTACCGGTAAAACCTTGCTTGCGAAGGCGGTTGCCAATCAAACATCTGCTACATTCCTTCGTATCGTTGGCTCTGAGCTCATTCAGAAATACCTTGGCGATGGCCCTCGTCTTTGCCGTCAAATATTTCAGGTCGCCGCTGAGCACGCGCCCAGTATTGTCTTCATTGACGAGATTGATGCTATCGGCACCAAGCGTTACGAGTCGACAAGTGGTGGTGAAAGGGAGGTCCAGAGGACTATGTTAGAGTTGTTAAATCAACTGGATGGTTTTGATGATAGAGGTGACGTCAAGGTTATTATGGCTACCAACAAGATTGAGACTTTGGATCCCGCCTTGATTCGTCCAGGCAGGATTGATCGTAAGATTTTGTTCGAGAATCCTGATCGTACGTTTCCTCCTTCAATATGAATGACATGGCGTTACTGACGCTTTCTAGAAAATACAAAACGCAAGATCTTTACCCTCCATACTTCGAAGATGTCGTTGAGTTCTGATGTAGAGCTTGAAGAGTTTATCAACCAGAAGGACGATCTTTCTGGTGCCGATATCAAGGCTATCTGTACTGAGGCTGGATTGCTCGCTCTGAGAGAGCGGAGGATGAGGGTGCAAATGGCGGATTTCAGGACGGCACGGGAGAGGGTCCTGAAAACCAAGAGCGAGGGTGAGCCCGAGGGACTGTATTTGTAGTTGGTTCGTGGCATTACGCATAAATAATCGAGGGTTTATGGTGGATTCGATTAGCTCTTCATATTCACGCGTTGATGTATATACCAGGGGGTAGAGATACGTTCATATTTTTAGTTAGCCCCGCACCTGAAAAATGTGAACGTATTTTTTGCCCCCTCCTGCGTATGGTGCTATGTTATCTCAATGTAGTAACTCGACCGTTTTCCCGTCACTCGTTCCTACGAACATGACCTCTATATACAAAATCGCCTAAGCTACCGAAACATGTTGACTGCGCTCGCGCTGGAGTTTGCGTGGTCAGGATTGTTTTGCGGAGAAAGGCATACTGTAGGTAAACATACATTTAAGATTCTAGACAAAACCCAGCTTTTTTTGATGACTGCTATACAAGGAAGCCCCCCCCTCCCCCCCTTCTTACCATACATACTATACCACATATAATGCAATTACATCCCCCCTCTCGCCGAGCTCCCAGCATCCTTACAGAACTTGGGCGGCATCTTAACGTCCCACATGGGCCTCTCGATAACCACCATTTCCATAGCTTCAAGCACCTGGCCGTCCTTCCAGCCTTCGCCCTTGATGAGAATCTCCTCGCGGCAGCCGACGGGCAGGAAGCCGAGCATGTTTTTGTACCTATTCGAGCTCCAGAACGCGCTTTTGGTGCCACGTTTGCCACGTCTCTTGTGCGTGCTCGTGAGGGTGATAGCTCTACTAGCTCCTTCGTCGTCTTCGTAGCCTTCGCCCTCCCACTCCGAGTCTGTCGCCGCTCCGCCAATGAGAGTTTTAGCGGGAGGAGGGGGAGGGGGGTTAACGGTTGGTCCAGAGGCCACGAGACCTCCTGTCATCACTCGTTTATGCCCCGCTCCGGAGCCTAACGTTCCTCTCGTCGCTTCAGCACGGGGTTTAGCTTCCGGTAGGTCCCTTAGGAGGTCGAACATCCAGAGCCAGTTTGCAGACCAGATCCATAGTCGCTGCTTCGTTTCCCATTGGCTGGTTTCGAAGAACGTACCCGTTGCGTGCGACTTTAGCGTGCGGAAGTCCAGTGGCAGGTGGGTTGGCGGGTTGCGGCGAGACCAGTCTGACAGCGCGCCCGTGGTCAGATGGAGTTCTATGATGTGGTTTTCTTTGGAGGTTATTAGGATTAGACGGTCTTCGGATTTAGCTGTAGAGGAGGAGAGGAAGGAAGGGCGGAAGGTTAGGGCGCTCAGAGGGGAGCTGAGGCGCGGTAGGAGGGGGTTTTTGGGATTGAGTTTCCAGGTGGGGGTTGTGGAGTTGACGAGGATGTAGGTATCTAAGTACCCGCTCAGGTCTGAAACTACGAGGAGGTCGCTGGCGGAGGAGAAGAGGTGGTGGTTTATAGTCCTTGGGTAGGTTTCTAAGTCGCCTTCGTCGATGCGGTGGGCTAGACGCTTTCTTTGGCGTTTGCTAGGGGTGTCTGTGGTTGGTGGGGGTAGGGCTCGAGGGGCTGTCTCAGGGCGGTCTTGTCTGGGTAATTCGAAGACTGAGGATTCAAATGTGGCCGTGGACTTAGACTTGGGGTTTGCTGGTGGCTCTACTGCTAGTTTGACGATGAGAACTCGGGAGTCGGGAGTGACTACTGAGAGCCATCGTCTGTCTGGAGATATCCTGATGAGTCTTGCCCCCTCATTGGCTAGGTCAATATCTTCTTCCATCTCGTCGTCGGAATTGTCTTCATCCTCTAGCGCTTCGAGACGTAGTGAGTCTGGGATAGTTATTTTACTGACCCTTAAGGACGCAGAACTGGAAGAAGCCCTCGAAGGCCTTAAAAGGAAGAGCTTGACTTCGGCAATTGTCGAGACTGCGAGAATATGTCCGCCGTTCTGGGGAATTGGTGCCGAGATCGATGCAGAAGTAATGTACTCGTCATTCTGCATGATATATTAGCTGTGAATTAGATAGAAAGCGAGTCAAGGTGAACTTACAGCCAAAACAATCCTGCTCAAGAGCTCTCTACCTCGCCCCTCCTCTTCACCGGGGAATAAGTATAGCTCGTCTCCCTTGTTTTCGTCATAGCCTAGTTCTTGGATTCGCCAGATCTTGACTTCTTGTTCCCACCAACTCATTATCAGTCGTGATTCTGGCACCGAAGTGACTATTGGGGACTGCGGGAGCGCGGGGATCTCAAGGTGAGCTTCATCTAAGAATTGTCGCAGGGGTATAATTATTGGGGTCATGTCAACACCTAAATCGCCGTTAGAAAATTTCTGCTTAATCTGGGATGAATGAGGTATCACCTCCTGAAGCAATAACGCTGAACTTCCCGCACTCATAAGCCGCCATAGCTCTCACATCGTGTTTGTGAAATCGGCGTAGTGCGACCTGGCCCCACTTCCTCCCTGCGCCAATATGCTTGTAAAGAATAGTCTTCATATCCACACCTCCGGAGATAACAGTGTCCCCATTGATCCCACCAACCTCTAATGTCAGACAATCTCCCTGATGGCCTTTAATCCTCTGCTTAAGCGCATACTTGTCTCCGTCCCAAAAGCACACCTCCCCCCTCGAGTCTGCTGACACTAGGTCCCCATTTGGTAGTGTTCGAACAGCCCAAACTAGGACGTCCCTCCCACGGCTCTTATTCAGCGACAACCTCGAAACCGCTCGGCCAGTGCGAATATCCCAGACTCTAATAGTCGAATCCGCCATCCCAGCAACCACCGTATGTCTATTCTGCCAGACTATGGACAAAACCCTGGATTTGCTCGTTCCAGCCCTCATCAATGTCTTGACATAACTCAACGCCCCCTTGCCGCCTGCGGTCGAGAGAATCGCCAGCGCCCCATCCTGCATGCCCACGGCAATCTTCTGTGCACAAGCCTCCTGGTCCTCCTCCTGGTTAACCGTTTCAGAGGAATGAAGCCGTGGCTGAGCGGCCATACTCCAAATCACCCCGCCGTTACAGTCTGTATGTGTGCGTGGGCGGCCGGTGGCCAGGTCCCACTCTGTGACGACGGAGGTGTACCCAATGCTGAAGAGGCGGAGGAGGCCTCTTCCGTGGGAATCATGGTCCTGGACCCAGGCGAGGCCTTCTATTGAGCGGTCTTTTCCACCAGCAAGGGTGCTCTCGTAGACCCAGACGCCTGAGAGGGGGTTCCAGATCTCGATAGACCCGTTAGCGCGGCCAATTGCTAATCGCAGGTTTTTGGGCGGAGGATGTGGTGAAGCAGGTGTCGATGGGTGGGAGAAGGCAAGAGCTGTTATCTGTGAGGGTGGGAAGTCAACAAAGCGACAGCGATGGAGGGAGATGTGGGTCATCCTTTTTCTTTCTCCGTGGGCTCTTCACCCAGGTTGATGGTGGGGTTGGATTTCGAATTTTGGAAAATTTCCACATAGCTTTTTTTCTTTTCTTTTCTGGGGGTTGAGGCTCTGTTTGCCAAGATTTCGGGCTCTTGGCAGGGGCGAGTGATATAAGGGCATCCGGGTTGGGTTTTACATTTGGCTAGCGTGAATTTCAGAGCTATAGGCCAATTCTTGTGGAGCGATCTAAGCCTGTCTCATAGGAAGGGAAATGAGTGCAAGGGAGAAACAATAAAAAAGACGCTTTATTTCGGTGTCCCCTCTATTTTATCGCTTTGAGTTAATCTCTATCCAGCCTAACTGCTGCATTGCTCTCCACAAAACCTAGGTCAACCTTGTGCCCTACTAGCTCTCTGATATTGTTGACCTTGTATCTAATCATCGTAGGGCGCTCCAAGCTCAATCCCCATCCGTGAACTCGCATATCTTTCGGTAATCCCATAGATTCTAACATTTCCGGTCGGAACATACCAGAATTACCAATCTCAACCCACTTTCCGAGGCCTTCGTGATAACCGAAGATTTCCATTGACGGTTCGGTATAGGGATTGTATGCCGGCTTGAAACGCAGCCGATGTACGCCCATCTTCTGAAAGAACTCTTGCATGAAGCCAATGAGATCTCCAAGTGTAAGGTTGTAGTCTGCAATTACACCTTCAACCTGGTGGAATTCTGCGAGATGAGTTGCGTCAACAGTCTCATTTCTGAAGACACGGTCAATAGAGAAATATCTAGCAGGCCGTGGGTTTTTAGCGAGCTTATGAAGCATGTTTGCCGAGATCGCAGTGGTGTGAGTACGGAGAACTAGACGAAGAGACTCCTCCTCTTTCCATGGATAGCGATATCCGAGGGAACCAAATTTGCCTTCTTGATGAACTTCTCGCACATTCTCCCAGTATTCGGCAAGGAACTCTCCTGTTTCGTCATCTCTGGGTTTGTCGGCGACAGCAGGATCTGAAATGTAGAAGGTATCTTGCAAGTCGCGGGCCGGATGCTGCTGAGGTACGAAGAGGGTATCGAAATTCCAGAATCCCGTCTCGACAAAACTGATAGTGTTTGTCAGTTTGCTTTAAGTGAGTTAGTGATTGAAGACTTACCGATTGGTTGGCATTTCTGTGAAACCCATCTCAAAGAAGATATTTCTGAACTCGCTGCGAACCTTGTTTACTGTGGGACCGAAGCGTAAGTGTGCAGTCAATAGCGGGCGGGCAAGGAGGTAATGGAGGCGGGGGGGACTAACGTGGATGTAAAGCTCCGCTGGGAGTATGCGCCCCCAAGGTAGAAAAATTATAAGGTTTGAAGCTTTTATCTTTCCAGGCACCACTGAATGGCTCCAGGTAAGCAATTTAAACATGGCTCGGATTGGAAAAGGGAGAGAGGAAAAAAATACCTAGCGATCATTTCCGCAGTCAGATCTGTCTCTTCCTTCACAACCTCCAGAGCAAACTTAGGTCCTTTGTTTATCTTGAAGCTGATACGCTTCTGCACAGTGAGGAGCTTCCTCTTTTTCAGCTCTGCTAGAAGTGCTGGCTCGGGCATGTTTTGTTTGGCTTTGATTAATTGCAATTGGTCACGAGTGGTGTCTCTAATCGAGGATGCCTAAGCAGAGCGTCTTAGCCATTATCTCAGATATTATGGTAAACGCCATGGGGGAGTTCATACCTTTCTAAGCAACCTATCGCCATCCTTCATAATCCACCCCTCTTTGAAAGCCTTCCCCTGACCAACCTTCGCAGTTGTCCCGCCAACAATTCTCTACCCCTATTAGAAACCGAAGTAAAGATTGGGCTAAAAAATGGACCTCCTACAGGTAGTTCGCTGATTTTAATGCCGTCCAAGGCAGCGCAAACCGCCTCGTAGACTTTCGCCTCGTGGCTCCCCTCCCTTACAATTCCTTCAGCCTCCTCGGTCAAGACCGGCTCTTCGCGGTCGATTGTCTCGTAGACGAGCATCTCCCTGCTCTGTAGCGAGTCTAGGGCTCCCTTCAACACTGTAGACTCGACATCTGGAAATGCCTCACTAGAGGCAAGGGGCAATTCTGTCGCATCGCTGAGGGAGCGTAAGACCCGAATCGCTAGCTCTGTGGCCATGGTTGACGTGAAAACCGTTGAGAGCTCGAAATTTGAATATAGCGGTCTTTTATTGACTCAACGGGATGAGGGGCACTGGTCGAGAAACAATTGCGGGGAGGGGCCAATTTCTATGCCGGGTAACCATCGGATGAGCGCGGAAGGTAAGCTGATCAATTACCCGGCTGTAAGGTCCCCTGCCTTGTCAGCGAAGCCAGCTCAACCTCACTTGTGCCCCTCCTCCTTCGAACCAAGTCTTCTAAAAACCTCTCCCAACATCCACAGACGTTTCTTCCTATTTCCACGGTGAACGCTAGTACTTTCCAAACAATCCGACTTACCACACGACAAGTGACTCTCAACTAAAGCACCAATATGCCTAAGAATAAAGGAAAGGTATGTTTTTTTCTCTTTCACTTTTTTTCTTTCTTTCCTGTTGCTTGCGCTGCCGTTTGGCCAAAATGGATTGTACAAATAGTATACATCGCGCACGGATCGCTAACTGCGTCGCTGGAAATAGGGAGGAAAGAACAGGCGTAGAGGAAAGAACGAAAACGATAATGAAAAGCGCGAGCTGACCTTCAAAGAAGATGGTCAAGGTATGCTTTCATCGCCGTTGAAATCGGGCCCCGGCGTCCCGTCGCCACGGGAAAAAGGCAATGATAATCAAAGCTTAAACTAATACCTCATAGAATACGCACAGGTCGTCAAGATGTTGGGTAACGGTCGTTTAGAAGCCTTGTGCTTTGATGGCGAAAAGCGTTTAGCCCACATTCGTGGGAAGATGCGCAAAAAGGTATATCTACTTAGCTCCTTAAAACAACCTTTTTGTATCAGGCACGTTGGGTCATGGGCTGACAGTAAACAAAGGTCTGGATTAATCAAGGAGATATCATCCTTCTCTCTCTCCGCGACTACCAGGATGAAAAGGGCGACGTCATCCTCAAGTACACCGCCGACGAAGCCCGCTCTCTCAAAGCCTACGGCGAACTTCCAGAGAATGCAAAGATCAACGAGACGGATACTTATGGTCAGTTGCCCACCCCTCCTCGCTGTCGTCATCTCAGTCCTGAACCCAATATCGATATTGATGTATCAAACAGGCCACGAAGGAGCCGACGAGTGCAACTTCGAGTTCGATGTCGAAGCCGGCGATATCGACATCGATGCTGTCTAGAGAAAACAAAAACGAATACCAACCAAGCGGGGACGCAATTTTCTTTTTCTTTTTTCCCTATGACGAGACGATGGAGTCTTAAAAAAACTGCTCCAAGATCCCCGAAGTGGGGGGGAGGAGGGAGAATGTGTGGTTTAGTTTTTCTTTTTTTTGTTCCTTCCGGCGTTTGCTTCTCTTTTTTTAAAATATCCTCGTTCTCCCTTTGCCATGGGAGTGACTAGAGGCAGAGGGTTTGGGAAAGTTGGGTGGGGGAGCTATTGTTTCTTTCTTCTTTTCACTTCCGTATGGTATGAATGGTCCTGCATTGCGCACTTCACCATCTCATTTTCTCCTCCTACTCCTCCTCTTCGCTACGTAACGTCTTTCCGTGGGCCACAATATATGAACTAGAAAAAAAGAGATTTTTGCAGTCTTGTATATTCTAGGACCTGTCTTGCTTCTGTTCTGCCTGTGCTTGTGCATGTACAGAAGAGTTAAGTTAGGTTTGGATGCTAGTTTGTCTACTTGGGTAATACTGTAAAAATCAATATAAAAGTGATAGCCTGGCATCAGGTTCTGTACCGTGCTGTGTTCTAGTGCCGGTATATTTGTCTCTTCGAATACAATTCTACAGTGTCCCACATGATAAAAGAAAGCTTTGGTATAATACCCAACCAACATGACCGGACAACCGCCGCACGGAAACTAAATAGGCCCTAACAAGATGGACCTGTACCGTAGGTCCGCAGTAGGTTCCTCCGAACCGCCTCAGTGTATGATATTTGTGCTGGTTACCTATTGATCCGTCCAGCTCAGACCACCTTTCGAAAACCTTCTCGTAAGGTGACTTACTGTGCCTCCCAGTGAGTTATCGAGAAGTCGGCATAACGGCGTCAGCACTCGCGGTACTTTAGCGGTGCATTTATGACCATCAACCCTGACTCACCAGCACACCGGTGCAACCTATCACAGTTCCGTTACTACATAATATCATACAAGGCTCCAACCACCGGCATGATGATAGAGGCTTTAAGGTGGGTGTATATAGCGTCCCTATGTGCCAAGAGCAGGGAATTTACAGCTGGATGGGGTTTTAACCTTGCAGTGGATGTGGTTAAAAAATCAATGATGCCCGGCCGAGAAATCAAAGTTTGGCTTGTGAAGTCAACACAGCTCATTCCGCAGCCACTAGGGTTTTTGGAACTAACGCTTCTTAGTGCTAGCATCGAGAATGAAAGCTTCTCTGGTTTCAGGAATGACAGAATTTTTTAAAAAACGAAGTGGTATTGGTGGTGTTTGGATGGTTCAAATTTACTGAATTTGCTCTTGTCCCAGAGTCAAATCAAAAGGCCTACGGTAGATGATAGAATGCTTGGCATATGCATACCGAGCTGCGCAGAAGGACTCTGGATGTGTCTTAAACTCCATAAATTTGTCCTTGCTAAAAAAACCTAACTGGATGTGTCCACCGCAAAGCCTCTAACGGCAACAGCTGCATTGTTGCACGAGTACAGTACCGGTGTGGGGGTATTAGTTCGCCTTCCCCTAGTTGGATGGTGTGTTCGACCGAGCCGTATCCACCTGTGTGAGTGTCGTCGTGACCTTCCGCTAAACCAGACAAAAGGTTTGTGGAGAGTTGACTTGGTAACCTATTGCCTAATCAAACGAACAGGGGTGGGACAGACGAAGAAGATCTTGGATAAATTAAAAGGGCAAGTGAGCATCGTCTATTGGGTGTTGACACCCCCGGTCGCTTCTCTCTAAACTATGATACACAAAGATGGATTATATGCAGAGAATGGGTGCGCGCCAAGGCTAGCTAACAGGGTGTTCTGTTGGGTGGAAAAGTGTCCTCCGAAACGCTAGAGTGCCTCATCAATCCGGCCCTCAGCACACCGGGCCCTTCTCTCCCATAGCCTTCGCCCCCGAAGGCAAATAGAAACGTCACTATCTATCTAGCTATCTAATCTTTAACTTCTCACTACACCTTGCTGCTATCCTTCCGTATTCCCAGCCTTGTCCATCGAGTGACTAAACATGATTGCCCACATCATCCTTCTCTGGTTTCCCGATCCACCGCAAATATGACTTGCCTCCGATATCAATCTGCCCTATTCCATGCCCTTCTTCTAGCCCCTCGGTTCTCTGCTCGTACTCTAGTATATCGACCGTCTTCACATCTTCTGCTGTCTTTGCGCCCCTTTGTAAATAGACCTTAAGATTATTAAGATGTACTCGATTGCGTAAGGCTCCCTTTTTAACCCGCACAAGTTCCCTTGTATTGACATCGAGTAATCTCCCACTTTTGCCGTGCCAGGAGAGGTCCGCTAGGATATAGGGGCCTTCCCACCTCGCTTCAAGCTTGTTGCCTCTACGCTGGTCCAGAAGAAACCGTCTCAACAGGACTAAATCCCCTTCCTTCGGGGGTGTAAATCGCGCTGGCCTCTGGTTGCCTTCTCGCTTCTCGGCCTGGCTTGCCATTCTTGTTGCTGCTTCCGCTCGAATATGGTCGAGTCGTAAAAGCCTTTCCAACTGCCTCTCTGCTAGCTCTTCCGGTTTGGCCCATGTGTCCTCTCCCAGACTAACACTCGTTGACAGGACAGCCACGGCACGCTCGGTTTCCGGTGTAATCTGCCAACCCGTTCTACTTGGATTGTAACCTAGGAGCAATTCGGCTGGACTGAATCCGTGAACAGCGAGAACTCGGGTGTTGATGGCGTGAATGACCGAATCCAGAACCATGTCCCAATCTCCCTGAGGTAGGTTTCGTCCCATCACAGTGACCTTTAATCCGTCAACAAGAAGCTTGACGTACCGCTCAGCCAAACCAACCGACTGCGGGTGTGTCTTTGGTGCAGGTATGTCTACGACAGAGAGCATTCTGAGCACCTTAGCAAATTCCCCCGAAACAAAGTGTGCGCCATTGTCGGTGTAGACTGCGCGTGGCCAACCAAACATCTTGACTATTTCTGTCAGGAGTGAAACTGCTGATTTGCCCTGAGCGTCGGGAACAGCCTTCGCAAACAAAAAACGGGAAAAGTAGTCGACCCCAATTATTATGTATCTGTTGCCACGTGGAGTTTCGGGGAACCTTCCTACAAAGTCGAAGCCCATCATGTCAAGCGGTTGAAGGTGGACAATGGCCATTTGACTGACCGATGGTTTTAATGGGCCTATCATCTGGCAGCTTTGACAGGTAACACAGTATAGGTTGACATCTCTCGCTCGCCCTGGCCAATAGTAACGTCCCATGAGTGTCCGCAACAGCACCCCCGCCGCAAAGTGCCCATGGCAGTCGTGCCACTTATAAAGAATCGGTTTAACCTCCCCAGCTCGGACACAAAAGGCTTCCTTCCCATTTTTTTCTACAAACAGCAATTGGTTCGAGAATTCTGTAGTGTAATGGCTAGCACTCGGAACCCTGGTTTCCGTAATCATCTCTTCGCCTGGTGGTCTATGATGGAGGAGTCGGTACGGCTTAGATTTATGTCTAATAAGGCGTCGTGGATGGGCGGATAGCGGTTCTCCATCCCTATCACGGTAACTATCCAAATGCCCAAATAGCTTGTAGTATACCACCTCTCCATACCACTCGTCCTCAAGCCACTCTTTCCACTCATCTGCTAGCTGCTCAATTTCTACCGCCAATACTGCCAAAGTAGCCCCTTCCTCTACCTTTTCACCGGCTCCACTAACCCATCCCATTCTACTCATTCCATCTGCTAGGACATTTTCTTTCCCGGGAATATGGATATACTCTAAATCGTACTCGGCTAGACGTACCTGCCACCGGACAATCCGCCCGTGAGCATCGTCCTTTCGTAGCAATCCCAATAATGCTTGATGGTCGGTGTAGACCTTCGTCGGAAATGCAGACCCCATAACCAACCAACGTACCTCCTGAAGACAGCGGAGTATTGCTAGCCCTTCTCGTTCGGTCGTAGAGTATCGGGTTTCGGTTGGGAGGAAACGTTTCGATATAAACATTATAATCCTCATTTCCTGCCTCGTTGATACGGTAAGGTTCGTTCCTGCTGGAAGCCCAGGTAGTTGGAAAAGTACACCGCCCAATGCAGAGACTGAAGCATCAGTCATCAGATGATACTGTCTTTTGTCGTCGCCTCCAAACACCACATTCTTGATGATCGCTTCCTTTATTGCCCGGAATGACTCCTCCTGCCTTTGTCCCCACTGCAGCCCACAAGCAATCTTGACCGGCTTCCTTCTCCTGCTGGTAACGATAGACTTATTCTCCTCATGCTTGTGCTGTGGACGGTAGATTATGCCTTCTTTGAGGATGCGTGCATGCTCTGCCCGGCCCGGAATGAATTGACGTAGGTAGATGGTCATATAAAGGAAAGCCTCGATCTCGGTAGCGTTTGCTGGTTGTGGGTAGTCTCGTATTGCTCGCACCTTGTCTAAAGATGGCCGTAGTCCACTCCCGTCACTTGCATAACCTAAAGGATTTATCTTATCCAGGAAAAATCCGCACTTACTACCCTTGAGAGTAATTCTAGCCCATGCCAAACGAGGAAAGTAGTGATTGTGTAGGAAGGCAAACTGCGTAGCAAAACTAGGAAATGCTCCAAAGTCATCGTCCACGAAGCACTCGAATGATCCCGCTGTGCACTGATTTAGACATGGCTCCGCATTTGGTGCAGGAATAGCCCCACAAAACAGTCCCTTCAACCGCGCATATGTTTGGGGTGCACCCGCGAGGCCTTGACCCATCCTGAGGTATTGCCATTGCCCTTCGTGTGTAGAAAAGGCGGTACGGTAAACATGACTGGGGTGCATGCTAACCGCCCAAAATCCATTTGCTGCATCTGCCTGAAAATAACTGGAGAACTTCACTTGCATTAAGTTATTGAGAACAGGCTCGATACGCTTCGTAGGGTAGCCAGACAACATTGTTACACTATTGATGGGGCAGAAAACGTGCACCATTCTCAAACCTCCATCCTTTTTCCGTACAAACTTTGTCCTGTGCGCCCATGGAGACTCTGAGCGAGCAATGATACCAGCCTCTTCCAACTTGGGGAGATTAAGTTCCAACCAGTCTCTTTCTTCCTTCGTATAGAGCTTTTCTTTTGCCCGTCTCGGCTGCGCTCCATAGTGAACCGGAATGTGATGCACTACTAGATCTGTTACCGGCATGTCTCGAATATTGTCGGCGAATAGATCCTTCCAAGTATAGAGTAACTTCTCCGCTTCCCTCCTTTGCTCAATTGTCAAACTCGCTCCTAATTGTATCTTCGATGCCGCAAACCATGTGGGAATCCCGGATGCTGAATCCATGATTGGACGACGATAACTGGCAGGGCGCCGCTTCGTTGGAAACCCTAAAACATGCCCGAATGCCTGTAGCTCAGCCCTCTCTGGTTCCTCATGCTGGATCCCCTCGTTCGCCCATTGGTAGTCTCTACCTCGGTCGTATTCCTCTGGTACACCCGGCGGCTTCCCCTCTCCCTCAACCTCTTCAAACTTATGCCTCTTAACATCTTCATCATCCTTCATTCCCACTGTCCCTCTGTCTCGTCCCAACTCCCGTGAATTTCTCATCTGCGAATCCCATCCGCTATCCTTCCAGTAGCCAACCTCTCCGCAACAGTAAATCTCCTCCTCTCCAAACAACTCTACCTCGGGTTCGTCAATCTCGCGCTCTAACGTATCTAAGTATTCTGCATCAAGCTTGTCCTTCTCTGTAATATCCGTAATACAATCACAACTATCAATACTTGCTTTCTTTCTTTCTTTCTTCATAAAGTTCAAGTCTGTAAGATTCGACACATCTAACATTGCTGCCATATTCACCGTATCCCCAGCACCAGATAATCGACCTGAAGTATCATCCGGTGGCTCTAGTTTTCCGACTTGTCAGAAAAACTGTCTTCGTCGTCTTGCTCTTCCTCATCTTCTTGCTTTATCTGCTCCTGTGCTTGCTTCTTGATAAACTCCACCAACCTCTCGAAAAAGTTACTTCCGCCCGCTCGCTGCCATTCCAATTCTTCCTCCACTTCTGCAGACATTTCCCGCCTCTCGGCATTTCTGTGGTTCATAACAATGGGGATACGTGGCCGATGCTTCTGAGGCCTTATTGTCGTGCTTCGATCGCTTGGAATTTGCACCCACGTGCCATGAGTGTGCATAATATAATACCGGCCCGTGGCATAGTCTCCCTTTGCCTTAACCGCCTGGAGCCACCTCCTACTCAATAGGAGCGGGTAAGTTGGTTTGTATTCTTCCGGCAGAGCGTAAACTCGTAAATTGCACGCAACGCCCGCAATTGTGATACATATGTCAGCACAGTAAGCGATCTTCGCAAGTGCATTCGTCGCGGTCCAGATTACCATGCCTCCGGCTCTGCGCAGCTTTGCACCAACAAAACGTAGGAGATGTATGGGCATTAGATTTACCACCGACCCAGCATCCACCAAAATCCGTGATATGCGGTACTCTCCTTCTCCTATACGAATAATCCCTTTGGTGTAGAAATTTGTGACATCTCCGAGGTTCCGATCACTGATGACAGCGAGGGCCGCGGCTCCGTCATGCGCATTATTCTCCCTTGTATCAATGGTGACCTTTCTTGCCCTTTCCTTTTCCTTTCCTTTTCCCTTTCCTTTCCCTCGCTCCTGTACTAACAGGTGGCAAATATCCTTCTTGACGGAAGGTGCCAAGTCGAAAAACGAACCCCAGCTAAGTCCTGTAACTGGAGCATCCCTGAATGCACCGACGAAATCGAACTTCTCCGTTCCGGCCATCATTCGGATGGGCCTGCGTGTCACTCTCGAAACTGCTGGCTTAATCTTTCTCTTTCCCAGTGTCCCTTGTGCTATGCCATCATCATCGCTTTCGTCTTCTCTGCGTCTGTTACGGGGTAGCTAACACGGTAGGATTCCGAGCTTAACTAGGCCGAGGATATTTGCGACAACGGATTATAGGTCAGGAAGGCTCAATAAGATTGTTTGATAAAGTAATAGAAGAATATCGTAATAACTTATAATATTGTTAAGGTCTCTTCTCCGTTGCTTGATGATGTTCTCAACCATCGGGGAGAGCCCTACTATTTATACTAATGTTCACGCTACTTTGACTTCTCTAGTAAAGAAGTATCTTTCTAAGAATTCAGTTTGTCAGAACAAAGTGCGAACACTGTTTGACCCTGAATCTTGCCCAGCTTGACTCTGAGAATCTCCCGACTGCTATTTCTTCTGAGGGTGTCCCCACTCCACCAGTAGCCAGTCTTCGATCTCTTCGTC